>Ga0187769_10000351_pt1 | contig 25269 bp, 19 predicted proteins | sample 0116_SJ02_MP02_1_FD_133140 | JGI IMG/M metagenome (GOLD analysis project Ga0187769, IMG submission 133140) | Tropical peat soil microbial communities from peatlands in Department of Meta, Colombia - 0116_SJ02_MP02_10_MG | ecosystem: Environmental > Terrestrial > Soil > Wetlands > Peat | place... | reverse complement strand
AGACTCCCCAGCGAGAGCAGGTCTCCCGGCTCGAGCGTGATCCCCGTCGAGAGGTGAGCGACGATCTGTGGGATGCGGAAGACGTAGTCGGAGCTGTCGCCTTTCTGGCGGACGGTCCCTCCGACCTTGAGCTCCATCGCGAGCGGGTAGGGGTCACCGACCTCCTCCTTCGGCACGACCCACGGGCCGACCGCCATGGTCGAGTCGAACCCCTTGCCCATCACCCAGTCGGTCGGCCCTTCACCGGGATACTGGAGGTCGCGGTAGCCCATGTCGAGGGCGATCGTGTAGCCCGCGACGTACTCCATCGCCTGCTCGGGCGCGATGTGCTTTCCCCGACGGCCGATGACGGCGGCGAGCTCCAGTTCGACGTCCGGGAACGCGCCGGCCGGGTTGAGGATGAGCGCCTCGCTCGGGCCGACCAGGCTGTTCGAAAACCGCGTGAAGACGTACGGCTGCTTCGGGGTCGGCTTCTGCTGCTCCGCGAGGTGGCTCTTCGAGTTGGAGGCGAGGCAGTAGATCTTCTGGCCGCGGACGACCGGCGCCGCGAGCTTCACGCCCTCCTCGGCCTTGAACAGAAAACGCGCGCCGGTGGCCGCCCGCGGCGTCCAGCCCATCGACCGCCGCCGGTCGATGTAGTCGGTAATCTTCTTCGTCAGCTCGACCGAGTCGGCGCCCCCTCGGAAGAACGCCTGCATGTCGCGGAACCGGCTCGGGTCGGCGCCCTTCACGGGGTTGACCCCGAAGTAGTCGCGGCAGGCGATGTCGAGGTCGATGAACTCGTTGGCGTCCGTGATCATCCCGAAATGGAACTGATCCTGGAGGGTGAAGTGTACCAGCTTCATCGGAGCCCTCGCGGACCGGGGAAGCCTCCGGGTTGATAACGGTGCGCGCAGACCGTTCCGGGGCGGGGGGCGGTCTTACCGGAAGTGACGGGAGACCGCGAGGAGATAGATGAACAGAAGTGCCGCGAGGATGAAGCCCAGGCTCACGAACCGACCGGCGAGGCCGTAGCTCACCATCTCGAAGATCATGAAGAGCAGAGTGAGGACCAGCGCCCAGAGGCGGAGGTGCCAGAGCCCGAGCGCGAGGCCGAGGATGATCAGGCCGAGGATGAGGATGACCGCACCCGCGATCACGCCGGAGAGCCCGAGGACGTTCCCCGCACCGAGTAAGGCCGGAGCGGCGGCACCGGCGAGGACGAACGCCCCGAGCACGATCCAGAGGACCCCAAACAGTCCGACCAGGAAGGCGAGGATGGAAACGCCGATGGGCCGCGACGGCGCCGGTGCGTAACTGGGGGCGCTCATACCGATGCTCCGAGGGAGACCTCCCGAGATTCACCGGGGCGGTGGGATATGAAGGTGCGTTTCGATGTCAGGGGGGTCGAATCGCCGCGTGGGAAGCATCCGGCTCCCCCCGGTCCTTCGGGACGTAGGTGGCGACGTATCCCGGACCGAGACGCTCGACGCTCACGAGAGCGAGCTCGGTGAGCGGGTCCGTCCCTTTGGTCTCCGGACCCGCGAGCATCGGCGGCGCGGTCGTCCCCCCGATGAGGACGGGGGCGAAGTAGACGGTGAGGCGGTCGAAGAGCTGACCGCGGAGGACGCTCGAGAGGATCCCCGAGCCTCCCTCGACCATCAGCCGGCGGATGCCGAACTCGTAGAGGCGGAGGAAGAGGACCTCGAGGTCGACCCGGTCTCGTCCGGCGACCACGGTGCGCACGTGCGGCGGGAACGAGCGGGTCGACCGCTCGCTCGTCGCGAGAATGGTGGGAGCCTTCCCGTCCAGGACCCGTGCCCGCTCCGGGGTGCGGCCACTTCCGTCGACGATGACGCGGGTCGGGTTTGTTCCCTCGGGTTCCCCGAGGAGCTCCCAGTGGACCCGCAGGGAGGGGTCGTCCTTGATGACCGTGCCGACGCCCACCAGGATCGCCTCCGAGTGGGCCCGGAGGCGCTGCACTCGGTAGAGGTCCGCCTCCGACGAGAGCCGCGCGCGCTCGCCCCCGGCAAACGCGAGGCGCCCGTCCAGGGAGACCGCGCAGTTGACCCAGACGGCGGGACGATGGGGCCCCGGGGCGGCGGCTTCGGCGGCTCCCATCACTCCGTCGGCCGGAGCCGCGCGACCTCCGCCTCCATCTCCGCGGTCGGTTCGCCCGCCGCCCTGAGGTCGTCGAGGTTGATCGAAACGTTGGCGAGCGCCCCTTCGGCCGCCGCCCGGAACATCGCCAGCGAGGTGACGAGGTCGCTCCCGAGCGCCGCCTTGGTGTGCTCTCGCACGCTCGCGAGCTGCTTCGCGAGCTCGACGGCGTCGCGCGCGGTGCCGAGCGGCACCTCCGCCGCGCCTCGGATCGCGGCGAGGACCGTCGCCTTCGCCGCCGGGTCGTCCGGGTGTTCCTTGCGCGCCCGGCGCGCACTGCGGACGGCGTCGTAGGAGCGCGCGTCTTCGTCCATCCGGTCGAGGAACCGGGTCCGCGCGACCGTCAGTCGCTCGGAGAGGGCGCGAAGCTCTTCCGACGGTTTCGCCGGGTCGATCGAGTAGGCGAGGACCATCTCCCCGAGGGCGCAGGCGAGGGCGGCGACCAGGGCCGCCGCGCTCCCGCCGCCCGGGGTCGGAGTTCGGGCCGCGAGCCGGGCAGCGAACGACGCGATCGACTCGTGACCGGGGCCCGAGGTGTCCACGGCGCGGACCTTCCGCTCGAGCACGTTGGCGCGGTCAAAGCCGTGGAGCCGAAGGTAGTACTCGGAAGCATCGAACAGCGCGTCCTCGGGAATGAGGCCCACCACCTCGGACTCCTCGATGTCGACGCCGTACCGCGCCGCCTCGAGCCTAACCGCCTCGAACGCGCGATGGACGGGGGTAATGCGGTAGTCGGTCAGGTTCATCGACACCTGGGCCCGGTTGCGCTCGCGGATCTCGAAGCCCAGCGCCTTCACCTCGGGAAGCCCCCCGTCGCGGGCGCGCACGGCCTTGGCGATCCGTTTCGCGACCGCGACGTCCGGGGTGGTAAGGTAGGCGTTGTAGGCGATGAGGACGGGCCGAGCCCCGATCGCGACCGCCCCGGCGGTCGGGTGAACTCGGGAGGGGCCGAAGTCGGGGGCCCGGGCAGGGTCGGTCGCGATGGACGCACGGATTCCCTCGAACTGCCCCTCACGCACCTTCGCGAGGTCCGTCCGTTCGGGTCGACGGGCCGCTCGGCCGTAGAGGTAGACGGGGATCTCGAGTTCGCGAGCGACCCGCTCGCCGAGCCGTTCGGCGAGCTTCACCGCGTCCGCCATGGTCGATTCGCCGAGGGGGACGAAGGGGACGACGTCGGTCGCCCCCATGCGGGGATGCTCCCCCTGGTGGTGAGTGAGGTCGATGTTCGCGGTCGCGACCTTCATCATGCGGACCACGGCCTCGAGGAGCGCATCGCCCTCCCCTACCAGGCTGATGACGCAGCGATTGTGGTCGGCGTTCCGTTCCGCGTCCAGGACGGTCACGCCCGGAACCTCTCGCGCGGCCGCGGTGATCCGTCCGATCTTCGTCTCGTCTCGTCCCTCCGAGAAATTGGGGACACACTCGAACCGAGTCATGGAGGGGAACCTCCGAACGTCTCGAGAAGGGTCTGGTGTCCGCGGGTCTCGGCCGGCGTCGCGCCGGAGGAGGGACGCTGCCGGGCCCGGGCGATCGCCGCCCGGACCCGAGCCTCCGCGAACCCGTGTCCTTCCACGAGGACCTTCAGCACCTTCGCCTCGTCCACCGGCCCGAACGATGGCGCCGGCATCTCGGCGGCGCTGGGATGACGGAAGATCTCCGCGACCTCGGTCGACTCGGCGAGGTCGAGGCCGACCTTCTTCACGGTCGCCTCGAATCCCAGGTGGTCCTTCACGAGCTTCAACGCCTTCTTCGGACCGTACCCTCGCACGCCGTCGTTGAAGTCCGTGCCGACGATGATGCCGAGGAGGATGAGTTCCTCCCCGTCGATGCCGAGAGTCGCGAGCAGGTCCTCTCGCACGACCAGCTGGGCCCCGGGGCTCGTGCCCGCGCGGCCGCGAGCCGCCAGTCCGCGAACGAGGCGAGGAGCGCCGAACAGAAGGCTGTCGTAGTCCTCCGACGCGCTCGCCCAGACCGCCCCCCGCGCGGCCATCTGGGCGGCCTGGGCCTCCCCTTCCCCGGGGGCCTGAAGCGCCGGCACACCGAGTGCCCCGAGCAGCTCCTTGAGCTCCTCGACCATCTCGCGCGTGAGGCGGGAGGTCTGCGCGGCCTTGCGCCGGGCGGTCTCGAGGTCCCCCACGGCCAGTGCCGCCTGCCACTCCCCTTCCGCCCGTTCCTTGGCGGCGATTCGGGCACGGATGGTGCCGGCCTTCCGCTCCGGCGGTCGCCCATCGAAGACCCAGACCGGCAGTACTCCCTCCCTCAGGAGGGCCGTCGTCCGGTAGAAGACGCCCATGAGGTGGCTCGTCACTCGCCCGTCCGGGTCGGAGAACAGCTGGCCGTCCCGCTGTCGGATGGTCGCGAGGAACTGATAGGCGGCGTTGTACCCGTCGACCGCGAGCGTGCGACCCGCGAGCGCCTCCCACGGCAGCTCCTGTGCCGTCACGAGGTCCTTGAGTGGGAGCCCCACGTCGCCGAGGAGCGGGGAAGAGTACTTGGGTTTGGCGTCGCGCGAGGCCGCCGGAGCGCGGCGAGTGAACCCCGACGCTCTTTAGGAGCAGCGTCATCGGTCCCGCGGTGGCCACCAATGGAGTTCGTCTGGCGCGAGGAAGGTCCGTCCAGCGTGGGTCCCAGCCCCGGGTCCGTGATGATCACGGCGTTCCCGAGCGCAGGCCTCGCATCGATTGTCGCCGGGCACTACATGGTGCGCTCGCTCACGCTCCCGCGCGTCGGCCGGTTCGAGTCCCCCGACCTCTCCCCGATCGCGGTCATTCAGGGTGGCATCGTCCACCCGGCGGTCCGGGTCTACGGGCGCGGAAACGTGGGACTGGTGATCTCGGAGTTCCCTCCTTCCCCGGCCCAAGCGAACGCGATCGCGAAGACGATCCTGGACAATGCCGAGCGCCGGAAGGTCCGCCTGATCGTCGGGCTCGAAGGAGTCGTACCCCACCCCATCACCGAGGAAGAGGAGTCGGAGGGCGGTGGTGCGGAAGGCTCGGCCGAGCCCACGGCCGAGGCCCGGACCGACGCGGCCCCCGAGCAGGTATGGGTCGCCTACTCCCGGCGGGATGCGGGCGTGCTCAAGGCCTTTGAGCCGACCCGCGCGCGGGCGCTCGAGGACGGCGTGATCGGGGGGGTGTCCGGCTCCCTCCTGGTGCAGGGGATCGGCCGGACAATCCCGGTCGCGGTCCTGCTGGTGAGCACACGGCTCGCCGAGGGACTACCCGACCATCGGGCAGCCGCGGCGCTGATCGAAACCCTCGACCGTCTGCTCCCCGAGATTAAGATCGACACCGGCCCCCTGCGCGCGCAGGCGGAGGAGATCGAGAAGGCCCTCCGCGCCGCCCTGAAGGCCCACCGGCAGGCGCACCCGGAGACCCCCACCACTCCGGTCGGCGAAATGTACCGCTGAGCAGCCGAGGCTCGTCCAGGCGGGAGCCAGGGGAGGCCCGCGGGCTACGCGAACGTCTCTTGGTAGGTCAAGAGGTAGAAGCTGCCGCCAACCATGACCGCGACCAGGACGAGGATCGCGATTGGGTTTGACGCGAATCGGTAGATCGTCACTCCGATGAGGGCGGCCGGCAGCACGAGCGTCAAGAGGACCGTCGCGAGCCGACCGTTCATCGCCCTTGGACGCAAACGACCCCCGTCTTAACATTAAGGGGCGAGCGCCCAAGGAGGCCGGCGCTCGCCCGGGAAAGGGTTAGGACGCAGAGGGGGACCGGGCCTCGGGCACGACCTCGAAGGTCAGCTCCACTTCGGCCCCCGTCGCTGGGGCGGCCGGAACCAAGGGGGGCAGAGGGACGGGTGGGGCGGGGAGCGGGGATTCGGGCGGGGCAAAGACGGCCGGGGGCTCCGTGACCGTCGCCTCCGCGAGCATTGAAATCTCTGCCGCATGCGCAGCCTCGATCATCGCTTCGGCCGGGTCCAGGTAGGACCGCTGGATGTGGGTCTCGATGACGTGGGCCCAGTGGGCCGTCACCCGCGAGAAGGCAAGGTGGGCCTGGGTCGCGACCAGGCTCTCGTTGTCGAGCGTCTGGAAGGTCGCCCGCCCGCGCTCCCGCTTCTCGACGAAGGCCGAAATCAGATGCAGTCGGCCGATGGCCCGGTCCGCGAGCGCACGTCGGTCGCCCTCGCATCGGAACGGCTTCACCACGAAGACGCTCACGACCTCGGCATTCCGGCTCGCCACCTCGAGGATGTACGGGAGGGCGCCGCTGCCCGCGCCTCCGCCGAGGCTTCCCACGAGGATCACGAAGGTCGCGCCGCGGAAGATTCGCTCGAGGGCTGGCTCGGCCGCTCCGGCGAGAGTACCCCCGACGACGGGAGAGCCGCCGGTATCTCCTTCGGTGCCGGTATCAGGGCCTAGGTACACCCTCCGGTCGAACTCCTCGTAGGACTGGACCTTCGGGTCGCAGTTGATGGCGACCGTTTCCAGGTGACGAATGTGACGGCGCGCGATCTCCGCGCCGATGCGGATGGCTCCGCCCCCGACGGCCGCGAGGACGACCCGGACCTCCTGGCCCAGCCGCAGGTGGGCGGGCCACGCGTCCTCTCTGGGTCCGCCGTTCGACTGCGTTACTGGTCGTTCTCCGTTCGCGCGCTCGGCCTCGTAGGTCCCCACAACCCCCCCTCGACCACGTTCGGCATGCTCCTCCTACCGCCCGACGACCCCTTTCCGCTCCAGCTCCTTGCCGCTTTGGACGAGCTCGCCGACCTGGGTGCGGGTCTCGACCGCCTCGCGGACGGAGGCCCGCGCACGCTGCGCGAGCTCCCGGGCCTTGAGCTCGATCTCGCCGCGGCGGACGAACTCGGCGAGCACGTCGCTCGCCTTCCGGCCGTTCGCGACCAACCGGGCGTAGGCCTCGAGGTCGGCGTACTCCTCCGGTCGCAGGCGCACGGGGACCTCGATGAAGCCCTCGGCGTCCACAGGGGGAGTGGGGGCCGTCGACAGCGCCCGGGACTGCAGGAACGCATGCAGCGCCGCCCGCATGAGCTCGGAGCGGGTCGTGAACTCGCCGCTTGCCACGAACGAGTCGACCAGCTGGAGCTCCTTGCGGTTGCACCGTAGGGCGATGCGCGCGTCCTCGGCGGTCTCCCGAGGTACCTCCGGCTCGCGAGCGCGGTCCGGTTTCCCTTTCGGAGCGTTGTCGAACACAGTCGAGCAAAGGGATGTTAGTTTCACCTACTTAAACCGGAGCACGCGACTCTCTCGCTTTCTGGCCAGCACGCTTATCGTGTGGAATTTCTGACGTGTCGAACGCAACCGCGATTGCGTCGAACGCTCCGCAAGTGTCCCATTCACTGAGTATAACTTCCCTCTGCGTACACGTAATCGTTCGTGGCTACGCCGTTTGCGCTCGATCTCTCGGCTCCGCGGCTTCCTACTGAGGGAGATCGGGCGGGTCCGGCTCGGTAGCTGAGATGCCGTTCCCGCCTGGTCCAATGCGACTGGGCGGTGGGCGAAACTGCTCGCACTGTTCGACCCCAAAACGCCCCGTTGCTTGCCGAGACAATAGTTTTTGAACCTGACGGTTCGTTTCCGGACCGAAAACGAGCGCAGCATCGGCCGAGGGCCCTCCCCCCGCGTGCGCCGCATTGACGTGCGGAGGTGTGTCACTATGCGCATTAGTGTGTATCACGTCAATTGACGTATTACAGTTCGCTTGTTGCCGGCTGATGAACCATAGGGCTTCATATACCGGTGCTCGCGCATAGCGACACCCGCGGGTCATCCGACCCATCGGAGGAAGAAGCGAATGAACGTATTCGGCAAGCGAGAGCGAAGCTGGAGAAAAGCGCGGAAGCGCGGGGTATCGCCGATCATCGCGACGATTCTACTGGTCGCGATTACGGTCGTGCTGGCCGCTGTGCTCTACGTGCTGATCTCTGGGCTGACGCACGGACCCGGGTCCACACCGATCGGGTCGGCGTTCAGCATGGGAGCTGCGGTTAGTTCCACGTGTTCCGTCGGAGCCGGTGGAACTGTCGCTACCAAGGGCTGCACGCAGGGCGACTTCATCTACACCCTGACGGTCGAGACTTCAACGGTCTCGCTCGGCAGTGTGTTGTTTGAGGTCAAGACAGCCGCGGGCGGTGTCGTGTCGACCGGCGCGAACGCGGGCGGGTTCGCCGTTGAGCCGCTCGCGGGAGGCACTCCGGCCTGCTACTCGGCCATCGCGGCGACCACGGCCCTGGTGATGAGCGCGGTCTGCACCACGACGGGAACCTACACGTCGGCCACTCCCCTCACGAACGTGTTCAACGTCATCGTGGACATGGGGACGACCACGGCCACCACGGGTCTCGGCTATTCGCTCATCGCGATCGGCACGGGGTCCTACTCGGGCAACACTGCGCCCGCCAGCCTCCCGTAGACAGCGCAGTCGCTCTGAGACACGAGACTAACCCTTTCCCCACCTCGGAAACCTCCCTGCCCGTGAGGGCAAGGGGGTTTCGGGGACTTGTTTCGAGAGGTGTGAGTATCCCACACCCAGCTCGGTGCGGAGAAACCGAAATCGGTCAGCCTTCCGCAAACGACTAAATAGGCCTCCCCTGCTGATTAATGGGCGATATGCGCGTCAACCGCCATCGCCCTGCCGCGGGCTTCCTCTTTTCGAACACCCCAAGGGGACGACTTGCCCCGCTCCGGTTCCGCTCGCGTCAGCGAGGAGTTTCCGATGTGGTCGCGACGATCATCCTCCTCGCCCTCACGGTAACCTTGTTCGCTTCGATCTTTGCATGGGTGACGACCTTCCCATCCCCTCCTCCCCAGAACTCGAACTCCTTCCAAGCCGCCCTGATCAAGACCTCGAACGGGACCTCACTGAAGGGGATCTCGATCCTCCATCTGACCGGGCCATCGCTCCCCGGCGCTGGCGGAAACCTGCTGGTCTACTTCAAGTCCGCACGCAACCCGACCGCCCCGGAGTTCCAAACCCCGATCCCCGTGGCCTGGGGGATCAACAACGCGAGTTCCTGGAATCTCGGGCAGACATGGATCTACTACTTCCCGATCCACCAGCAACCGACGCTCCCCGACAACATCACGGTCTTCATCGTCTCGCCGACCCAGCTCTACTTCAGTGTGATCCTGCCCGGTCTAGCTATCTCCGTCGGACCGACCATTACCCAGACGGGCACCAACCCGGCGTCGCCCTACCTCGGAGCGACCTTCCAAGTCTGGGCCGTGATCACGGGCACCGTGACGGCGGGCTCGGTCTACGTGAACCTGGGCGGGGTTCCAGGCCTTTCTGCAGTCTCTCAATCGATGTCGCTGAACGCTCAGGGTCTCTGGACCTACACGGTCCCGGCCAGTGCGACCAACACGTCGGGCACGTTCTACGGGTTCATTACCGCGGGAGGCGCCGGTCAGAACACGACGGCCCAGGTCACGATCACTATCGCGAACAAGCTGACGACGGGCGCCGTCCTTTCCGTTTCCCTGGTCATGATCCCGCAGCCCCCCGTGCTCCCCGGCACGAGCGGGTACTTTGCGGCGGTCGTGACCTATCTCGGGTCACTCGCGGGCGAACCGGTGACCGCCACCTTCTGGGTGAATCAGACCGTGGGCGGCCCGTGGAAGCCGCAATCGGTCAGCCTCGCCGGCGCGACGGGGTACACTATCACGGGGCCATCGTCTGTCACGATCTACAGCGCCACCCCGCTCACGTACAGTGGATGGATCCTCAACTCGACCATTCTGGTCACGGCCTCGGCAACCGTCACCGGGGTCGGGAGCGCGTCGGGCTCAACCCTCTTCAAGACGGCCAACCTGGTCCAGACCGAGGTCTACACGGTCCCCACGACCACCTTCACCCACAGCGGTGGCGTGGGCGGGTGCTCGGCGACCGCCTCCCCGTACTGCCCGTACCTCAACATCACGGTCTGGGACAACTGGACAGGCACCGGCGCGCCGGCCTCGCTCTCCTTCTCGGGGATGGTCTACGCAAACTCGAGCGGTAAGTCGTACAGCTACTCGGTCGGTGCCACGACGGTGAACTCCGGTTCTTCTGTCGTGGTCGACCCGGTCGGGTCGAAGACCCGGTGGGTTCCCACGGTCGCGGGGACGTACACGATGATCGACGTCCTCACGGTCACGTCCAGCGGGACCGTGGTGGCGCTCATCTGGGATGGGTACTCGATCGTCGTGCACTAGCGGAGCGTCCGACCCGCCCGTTGGCTTCCCGTTCGTCACCGCGCCCCCGAGGGCCAGGGTAGAGCCTCGGACGCCGGGAAATCTTCGGACCGAGGATTCACCACCGGTTTCAGCCCTTGGGGTTCAGCGCGGTTCCGCACTTCCAGCAGGTGGCCTCGTTCGCATAGACCACCGCGTGGCAGTTCGGGCACGTCATCTCTCCCGCGGCCGCCGCCGCGGCCGCGGTGGCCGCCGCCGACGATTCGGGCGGGGGGCCGGACGGTAGGGGGGTCTTGGGCCCGGCGGGAGGCGGAGAGGTCGGCGGCACCGGCCCCGCCCGCCGCCGCTGGCTGTCGGCCCGTCGGCGCTCGCGGTTCTTGAACGCCACGTAGATGAGGAGGACGATGAAGTAGGGCGCGCCGAGGTAGAGCGCCGACTCAAGGTAGACTGACCCGATGAGCGCGAAGTAGACGGTGCCATACCCGCCGATTACGGGCCCTTCGATTCCGTCGTATTGCGGGTCCCCCACGAGGAAAATCCACTCGAGGCCGTGGGTGGACAGGTTCTCCATCGCGAGGCCCATCTGCCAATCCCAGATTCCATTCGAACCGATCGTGAAGCGGAAGCTCTCCCGCGTCGGGCCGGTGTGATTGGCCCAGTACCCCGAGGGGAAGGTGATCGTGCGGTTGTAGAACGGATAGCCCGCACTGCACACGGGTGAACTGTTACCCGTGGCGCCCGGACAGGTGCTGATGTAGAGGCTGAGCCAGAGCGGCGACGAGTTGTCCGGCGAGAGGTACTGGGGATAGATCGTCACGTTCCAGGTGAAGTTGGTCGAGGTCGAGCCGAGGAAGGGGCCGACGGACGCGTTCTGCAACACGGCCCCTCCGTGTCCCTCGGGAAGATCCGGGCTCGAGCTGGCGGCCGGGGTCGGGCTCATGATCTCGCTGCTCAGGACCGCGGTCGCGACCGGAGCCAACAGCAGGATGACGACCAGTCCAGAGAGGGCGAGGAATCGAGGGCGCTTGAGGCCGGAGTAGATCGGTAGCGCGAGACCGACGATCAGGAAGACCGGGATCGCGAGCAGCGGAGTGACGTAAGTGAACGTCGCGAACACCAGAACGAGGGACAGCGCGATCAGGAACGCCCGGCCAGCGGCCGTCTGGACGAAACCCCTAAAGCCGCGGGCCTTCTCTTGCTGCACGGGACGGCCGGCAAGACCGCGCATCCCTAATTACCTGATGGTCGCCCAACCGAGCTCCTTCGCGACGACGGCGCCCGCCCTCGCCTTGATCGTCCTCGACGGGTTGGGGGACCGCCCTCACCCCGACACGGGCGGCCGGAGCCCGGTGGAAGCGGCGGCGACACCGAACCTGGACCGTCTTCTGTCCTTCGGTCAGATTGGACAAGTCGTGGTGGTCGGGCCGGGCATCGCTCCCGAGTCGGATGCGGGGGTCTTCGCGCTCCTCGGCTACGACCCGGTACACGATTCGCCCGGGCGCGGGGTCTTGGAGGCGATTGGCGTGGAGGTGCCGCTGGCGCCGGGGGACGTTGCGCTCCGTCTCAACTTTGCCACCTCGGACGGCGCGGGGACGATTCTCGATTCCCGGGTGGGGCGCTCCCTCACGACCGTCGAGGCCCAGGACCTCGCTCGGTCGGTCACCGCGGCGGACCTTCTCGCGGACGTCGGGATCCGGGCCGAGGTCCGGGCGACGGTCGGCCACCGGGGCGTGCTCTGGCTCCATCCGACGTCGGGTGGCCGCCTCTCGCCGAACATCTCGAACGCCGACCCGTTCTACGAGAAGGTGGGCGGAATGGGCCAGGCTCGCCGGCCGGAGGTACCGCGGGTCCTCGCCGTGACGCCGCTGGACGGGACCCCAGAGGCCGCGCGGACCGCGGAGGCCGTCAATCGATTCCTCGACCGTGCGGCGGCCGTGCTCGCCGGTCACCGCGTGAACGCGCGCCGGGCGATGGGGGGTAAGAAGATCGCGAATGCCCTCCTGGTGCGCAACGCGGGGGCGCTCACCGACCCTCCGGTCGTCTCCTTCGAGTCGAAGTACGGACTCCATGGAGCGGCCCTCACGGAGATGCCCGTAGAACGGGGCATTGCGCGAGTCCTCGGTCTCGAGGACCGGTACGTCGGTCCGATGGGCGCGGACCGCGACCGCGGCTATGCCGACCGGGCGCGGGCGACCCGCGAGCTTGTCGCGCGGTCCCCGTTTGTGTACGTGCACCTCAAGGGGCCGGACGAACCGGGGCACGACGGCAACGCCCTCCTGAAGAAGGAGGTCATCGAAGCGATCGACCGTTCGTTCTTCGGGCCGTTCCTGGACGGCCTCGACCTGGGGAAGGTCCGGCTCGCGGTGACGGCCGACCATGCGACGCCGGCTGTCCTCAAGGGCCACTCGGACGACCCCGTGCCGTTCCTGCTCTCGGGAGCGGGGGTCGCCTCCAGTTCGGGCGGTGCTCCGGCCAAGTTCGGGGAGGGTTCGGCCGCACGCGGAGCTCTCGGGCTCCGTCGCGGGGGGGACGTGCTTCCTCTCCTGCTCCACCCGCCCGCGGTCGCGAAATGAAGTGCCGGGCGCTCATCGTCCCCCGCCACCGGGGGGAGGCGACGCGCCGAACGCTCGCAGAATCCGGGTGGCTACGGACGGACCTCGCCATCCGGGCGGAGGGCGACCATCTCCTCCTGCCGCTGACGGACGGAGCACCCCCCTCTCCGCGGGACGATTCGCGGGTGGAAGAGCGTGAGTTTGAGGCGGTGTCTCCCGCGGGTCCGCGGGAATACCGAGACCTCCTGGACTGGCCGGAACCGCTCAAAGACGCGCTCCCGCGGTCGTTCGACGTCATCGGCGACATAGTGGTCATCCGGCTGCCACCGGAACTCGAAGTTCGTCGGGAGGAGGTCGGGCGAGCGCTGCTGCGGTTCGTCTCCGGAACGCGGGTCGTGGGGTCCGACCACGGGGTGCACGGCCCCGAGCGCCGCCGCCGGGTCGAGCGGATCGCCGGGTCCGGTGACTTCTCCACCCGGCATCGAGAGAACCACCTCGAGTTCGATGTCGACCTCGAGCGAGCCTACTTTTCCCCACGTCTCGCGCGGGAGCACGCCGCGGTCGCGGAGCAGGTGCGTCACGGCGACCGGGTTCTCGACCTCTGCTGCGGGGTCGGCCCCTTCTCCGTGACGATCGCGAGGGACGGACGGGCCGAGCGGGTGACGGCGGTCGACTCGAACCCCGACGCGATCGCGCTCCTCCGGAGCACGCTCGCGCGGTATCCGTTCGGGCGGGTCGTGACCCCGGTCGTGTCGAGGGTGGAGGAGTTCCTGCCCTCCACCGAACCGGTCGAGCGGGTCGTGCTCAATCTTCCTCACGAAGGGATTAAGTACCTACCCCTGGTCGGACCGGCCGTCCGGCCGCATGGGCGTGTGTACTACTACGAGGTCGTTCCCCGAACTGAGGTCGAGGAGCGAACGGAGGAGGTCGTGAGCTCCCTGCGCCCCGCGACCGGATGGAAAGTGGCCGATTCTCACGTGGTTCACCCCTACTCCCCTCTCTCTGACCTGCGAGCCTTCACGCTCGAGCGGTCGGGGGAGTGAGTCCGGATGGCGATCATCGTCGGCCTTGAAGAGACGTCGGCCTCCGACCTGCCGCTGGTCGGAGGGAAGGCGGGAAAGCTCGGGGAGCTGGTGCGCGAGGGGCTGCCGGTGCCCCCGGGGTTCGTGGTGACGACGGAAGCCTACCAGGCCTTCGTCGATTCGACCGACCTCAAGCAAGTCCTACCGGCCGCGCTGCGGTCGATCGACCTCGCCCGCTCCGAAACGGTCGACGCCGCCTCCGCGCGGATCCGGACCGCGTTCGAGACGACTGAGTTCCCGGCCGAGCTCCGACGCACGATCGCCGAGGCTTACGAGCGGTTCGTCAGGACCCACGACGTCCGCTTTTCGGCGGTACGCTCGAGCGCGACCGCGGAGGACCTCGAAGGAGCGTCGTTCGCCGGACTCCAGGAAACGTACCTCAACGTCACGGGGGTCGACAACGTCCTCGACGCCGTACGGAAATGCTGGGGCTCGCTGTTCACCCCGCGCGTCCTCGTGTACCGCCAGAAGAAGGGGTTCGATCACTCCACTGTTCAGCTCGCCGTCCTCGTCCAGAAGATGGTCGACTCGACCGTCTCCGGGATCCTCTTCACCCGCGACCCGAACACCGGCGAGAACCACATGATCGTCGAGGCCGGCTTCGGCCTCGGCGAGGCGATCGTCGGCGGCGAGGTCACGCCGGACCACTACGTGATCGACGGCGCGACCTTGAAGGTCATCCACAAGCAGATATCGGAGCAGCGGGTGCGGGTTGTCCGCGCCGAGAAGGGAGGAAACCGACGTGAAGAGGTACCGGCCGACGAGCGCTCGCGCCAGAAGCTGTCCGACCAACGCCTCCAGCGCCTCGTCTCCCTCGCCCGGCTCATCGAATCGCATTACCGACGCCCGATGGATGTCGAATGGTGTGCCGATGCCGAATCGCTCTACATCGTCCAAGCGAGGCCTGTGACGACCATCCCGACCTCGACCGTTCCCGGCGCAGGAGGGGAAGCGGCCGCCGACAAGGGCGAAAATGCCCCGATCCTGCGGGGGTTCGGCGCGAGCCCCGGGGTCGCGTCGGGCGTCGCCCGGATCCTCCACGGGCCGGCAGAGATGGACCGCCTCAAGGCCGGGGAGGTCCTCATCACCTCGATGACGACCCCCGACATGGTGCCGGCGATGTCGCAGGCGTCGGCGATTGTCACGGACGAGGGCGGGATGACCTGCCACGCCGCGATCGTCTCCCGCGAACTCGGAGTGCCCTGCGTCGTCGGGACGCGGGAAGCGACCAAGGTGATCCAGGACGGATCCGAGGTGACCGTGGACGGGAAGACCGGGACGGTGTTCCGAGGCCTCCGCGCCCATCCGAAACCCGCCGCCGAGGCCCCCGCCGCCGTTCCGGCGGTAGTCGGAGGTCACGAGGGGACGCCGGTCACCGCCACCAAGATCCTCGTGAACGTCGGGGTCCCCGAGAAGGCCGAAGAGTACGCCCGCCTGCCCGTGGCCGGGGTCGGGCTCCTCCGGATCGAGTTCATCTTCACGGCGCACGTCCGCGAACACCCGCTCGCGCTGCTCAAGAAGGGCCGGAAGGAGGAGCTCGTCCGCCGACTGGCCGAGGGGATCGGCAAGGTCTGCCAGGCGTTCCATCCGCGGCCGGTCATCATCCGCACCTCCGACTTCAAGACGAACGAATACCGCGGCATGCCGGGCGGCGAGGAGTTCGAGCCGACCGAGGAGAACCCGATGATCGGCTGGCGCGGCTGCTCCCGGTACATCTCCCCGGTCTACCGACCGGCGTTCCTCTGTGAGCTCGAGGCGATCCACCGCGTGCGGACCGAGATGGGCTTGAAGAATGCGATGGTGATGCTGCCGTTCGTCCGCAACACCTGGGAGCTCGAGGAGATCGTCGAGATGATGCGCGCCCAGGGGCTCAAGCGCTCGCGCGACTTCAAGCTCTACCTCATGGCCGAGGTCCCCTCGACCGTTCTGCTCGCCCGCGAGTTCTCGAAGCACTGCGACGGCTTCTCGATCGGGTCGAACGACCTGACCCAACTCGTCCTGGGCGCCGACCGCGACTCGGAGACGCTCGGACGGATGGGCTACTTCGACGAGCGCGACCCCGCCGTGCAGCGCGCGATCGAGCTCCTGCTCGAGGGCGCCCACGCCGAAGGGCGTACGGTCGGGATCTGCGGCCAGGGACCGAGCGTCTACCCCGAGTTCGCCGAGTTCCTCGTGCGCCGCGGGATCGACTCGATCTCGCTCAACGCGGACACGGTCATCTCCACCACCCGCACGATCGCCTCGCTCGAGCAGCGGATGAAGCTCGAGGGGCTCCGGCCGCGGGAGTAGGATCAGGCCCCCGCCCCGGCAAGGTTCACCGGGCGCTCGACCGCGGAGGTCGCCACCGGGGCGGGCCCGGGGGGCCGACCGGCGGAAGCGCGAGCTCTGCCTCGGGCGGGAGTTCGTACACTCGGAACGATCTCGCGGGGAGGAACCCCAGCGCCTCGAGGCGGTGCTGCAGGCGGGGCGAATCCGCGAAAATCGAGGTGCGCGCCCCCGGCCCCGTGGGACGGTGGGCGAGCGCCCACTGGACCAGGCGGGAGGCGGCCCGGTTCCCGCGCGCGTCCGCCCGGGTCGCGACCGCGTGGATCCCGGCCGCGGAGCGGTGCCGGTAGAGAAGTGCGGCGGAGACCGCTCTCTCGTGGAGGAAGGCGAGGAGCGGGACGAGCCGTTCGTCCGGATTCGGGTGGTGCCATGCGATGTCCACCGCCGACCGGAACTCCGGCCGTTCCTTCTCACCGGTCCAGAACGAGGCGATGAGGTCGAGCTCGCCGGCTTCGGCAGGGCGGACCTCGATGTCGGAGGGCTCCCCGAGGACGGAATCAGGCCGCTCGAGCATCAGGACCAGAGGGGCCGGTCGGGGACGGAAGCCGAACCGACGGAGTCCCGCGTCCACATGCGTAGGGGCCGGGTCCGGGACGCGGAACGTCGGGCGCAGCGCTCGCTGGAAGTAGTGGTCGAGGGCCCGTTCGAAGAACGCGGTCTGGCGCTCGGCTCCGACCCCCTTCTCCTGGACGAAGTTGAACCGGGGGACCGGAATCTTCTCGTGCGTGACGAGGGTCGCCCCCGGCACTTCGAGGGCGAAGCCGCCCAGCGTCAGGATGAACTGGCGTTCGGAGTCGAGCGCCGTCTCGACATCGGAGGGGTCGGCCACAGAGAGGGGAGGCCTCCCCCCTTAAGGGGCATTGCTCCCCCGCGGGGGTCGTGGGTCGGGCTATCCATCATTAAGAAGCAGGCGTTCCCGTCCCCGGTCGGGAGGGCTCCTCCCGAAGGAGAGCGATGAGCGCTACGGTGCTCCGCCCGCCGGCGACCGTTGCCGTGCTCGGCGGAGGGAACATGGGAAGCGGGATCGCCCAAGCGGCCGCCCAGGCCGGTTTCACGGTACGCGTCCGCGACGTGGACGCGGCCGCGATCGCCCGCGGTCGCGGGCTGATCGAGAAGACCCTCGCGGGGGCGATCGAACGGAGGAAGACGACGCCGGCGAAGCGGGACGAGGTGCTCGGACGGCTGACCTTCACGACCGACCTCGCGGAAGCCGTGCGCGGCGCTGGGCTGGTGGTCGAGGCCGTCTTCGAGGAAATGACGGTGAAGCGCTCGCTCTTCTCCGAGCTCGCTCCCCAGGTGGGGCCGGAGGTGATCGTCGCGACCAACACCTCCTCGCTTTCGGTCACGGAGCTCGCCGAAGGGTTCCCTCGGCCCGAGCGCTTCGCGGGCCTCCATTTCTTCTATCCGGCCGCGATCAACAAGCTGGTCGAGATCATCGGGGGCGCAGCCACCGACCGCGCGACCCTGGACGAGCTCGAACGATTCTGCTACCTCCTCCGCAAGATTCCGATCGAGACCAAGGACGTCGCGGGGTTCTGCGTCAACCGCTACTTCGTGCCCTACCTCAACGAGGCGGCCCGGCTCGCCGAGGAGGGCGTCGCGAGCCTCGGCACGATCGAGGCGGTCGGCCGCGAGCTGTTCGGCGCGACCCTGGGACCGTTCGAGCTGATGAACGTCACGGGCATCCCGATCGCCTTCCACGCGAACAGCTCGCTCCACCGGGCCTTCGGGCCGGCCTACGCGCCATCGAAACTCCTCGGCGAACAGTTCCGCTCGGGAAAGCCATGGGCCTGGAAGGGGACCCCGGTGGAGCCGGAAAAGAAGGCGGCGGTCCGAGACCGTTTCGTCGGCCTTACGGTCGGGATTGCCACGCGCCTCGTCGAAGAAGGCGTCGCGACCGCGGAAGCGACCGACCGCGGCGCGGTGGTCGGTCTTCGTCGCCGCCAGGGGCCCTTCGCGCTCCTCTCCTCGATCGGCCTGCCGGAGGGCGCGCGTCTCGTCGAGGAGTACGCCCGCCGGTGGCCCGGCGAGTTCCCCGTCTCGAAAGAGCTCAAGGCCCGGGCGGAGCGCGGAGAAAAGGTCTGGCCGCTCTCGCTCGTCCGGGTCGAGAAGAAGGGTCCTGTCGCCTGGGTGCTCCTCGACCGCCCGGAGGTGCTGAACTCGCTCAATTCCGACCTGTTGGGTCAGGTCGAGCAGGCGTTCGACCGTCTCGAGGACGCCGCGGGAGTGCGCGCGGTGGTGCTCGCCGGCTCCTCCCCCGTCTTCGCCGCCGGGGCCGACATCGCCGAGATGGCCGAGAAGGACCCGGCCGAGGGGAACGACTTCGGGTTTCTCGGCCAGCGGGTGGCGGCGCGGGTCGCGCGGTTCCCAGCCCCCGTGATCGCGCTCGTGGAGGGCTACGCCCTCGGGGGTGGGCTGGAGCTTGCGCTCTCGGCCGACTTTATCCTCGCCGCCGAAGGGGCGCTCCTCGGGTTCCCCGAGGTGACGGTCGGCATCCATTCCGGGATGGGCGGCGCCACCCGGGTGAGCCGGCTCATCGGCGGCGCCAAGACGAAGCTGCTCGCCTTCAGCGGCGTCCCCGTGACCGCCGAGGAGGCCTACCGCCAGGGGTTCGTTGCGAAGGTCGTGCCCGCGGCGACGGCGCGCGCGGACGCGCAGGTGCTCGCCGAGACGATCGCGAGCCGGGCGCCGCTCGCGGTCCGGTGGATCAAACAGGTGGTCGACCGGGGGCTCGAGACCTCCGAGGAGGCCGCCCTGAAGCTCGAGGGCGACTCCGCCGGGCGCACGTTCACGACGACCGACCGCACCGAGGGGATGCGGGCGTTCCTCGAGCGCCGGAAGCCGCGCTTCGAAGGAAAGTGATGCGACCCGCTTAGCCGGTCGCCGCGAGCTTCGTGTACGCCTCGGCCGACAGCAGCGTCGCGGGATCGACCGGTCCCGTGAGCTCGAGGCGGAAGAGCCACCCCTTCCCGTACGGGTCCTGATTGATCCACTCGGGGTGGGTCTTGAGTTCGGCGTTCGCCTCGACGACCGTCCCCGCACCGGGCGCGTAGACGTCCGCGACCGTCTTCACCGACTCGAGGACGAGGACGCTCTGGTCCTTTCCCACCGTCTTGCCGACCGCGGGAAGGTCAACGAAGACGATGTCGGTGAGCTGTGCCTGGGCGTGGTCGGTGATGCCGACCGTCGCCCGATTCCCCTCGATGCGGACCCACTCGTGGCTCTTCGTGTACTTGAGTTCCGTTGGTACCTTCCCTACGTCGGTCACGTTCCTCCCTCCCAGTGGTCGCGGTATCGGACCTGCTCCTCGGTCGGCTCATCGAGTCCCGCTCCGAGGGGTTCGAGCGCGGCCCGCGCGACCGCGCGGTCGATCTCGGCGGGGACCGCGGTGAGCCGCGGCGCCATCGACCGCCCGTGCCGCGCCAGATGCTCGGCGCTCAGCGCTTGGAGCGCGAAGGAGAGGTCCATGATCTCGACCGGGTGCCCCTGGCCGGCGGCCAGGTTGATGAGACGGCCTTCGCCGAGGAGATAGGCGCGGCGTCCGTCGGCAAAACGGTATTCCTCTACGTTGGGGCGGGCCGTGCGGTGGCTGACGGCGAGGCCCTCCAGGTCCTTTCGTGACACCTCGACGTCGAAGTGACCCGCGTTCGCCAGGAGACAACCGTCCTTGAGGACCTTCAGGTGCTCCTCGCGGACGACCCCGGTCTGGCCGGTGACCGTCACGATGAGGTCGGCCGACCGAGCGGCATCCAGCATCGGTCGCACGCGGAAGCCGTCCAGCCGCGCCTCGAGGGCGCGGACCGGGTCCACTTCCGTGACCGTCACGGTCGCTCCGAGGCCGTGCAACCGCGCGGCCACGCCCTTCCCGCACCAGCCGTAGCCCGCGACCACGGCCTCCCGACCCGCGATGAGGAGGTTGGTCGCGCTCAGGATCCCGTCGATCGTGGATTGCCCGGTCCCGTAGCGGTTGTCGAACAGGTGCTTCATCTCGGCGTCGTTCACGTCGACCGCGGGAAAGAGAAGCCGCCCCTCCTTCTCGAGGGCCTTGAGCCGGGTGACCCCGGTGGTCGTCTCCTCGGTCGACCCCCGGACCTTCCCGCGCTCCCGGCGCTTCCCGTGGAAGAGGGCGACCAGGTCGGCGCCGTCGTCGATGATGACGTCGGGGTTCGCCTCGAGCATCGTCTCCACCCCCGCGCGGTACGCGGCGAGCGATTCGCCCTTCTCGGCGTGGGTCTCCACGCCGGCCTCGCGAACGGCCGCGACCGCGTCGTCGTCGGTCGAGAGCGGGTTGGAGGCGGCGAGTCGGACGTCCGCGCCGCCCGCTTGGAGGGCGAGGGCGAGGACGCACGTCTTCGCCTCGACATGAAGGACGGCCGAAATGGTGAGCCCCGCGAACGGGCGTTCGGTCTCGAAGCGGCGGCGAACCGCGCCGAGCACCGGCATGTGCGACTCGGCCCACTCGAGCTTGAGGCGACCTCGCGCCACGTCCCCGGCCACGGCTCCGACCCGCGGAACCGAACCGGGGTCGAGTTAAAACACCGCGGAAGGGGTTGGGCGCGGAAGGCGCTGTCCGCTCACTGGGTCACGGCGCTGCAGAACGGACAGATGAGATACTCTGTCGGGATCTCCTTCCCGCAGCTCGGGCAGGGCTTCATCGCGCCGGCGGCGGCCGGGGGCGGGGTCACGGGCGGAGTCGGCGCGGCGGCCCGCAGCGGGGCTCCGGTGTCACCGGGCGCAGGCGCGGCGCCGCCGCCCTGCTTCGGAGGACCACCCGTGGGGGCGCTCACCTCGCCGGGCGGCGGGGCCGTCATGCCGGCGCGGGGGATCCCCTGGCCCTGCTGCAGCTTCCACTGGCTGAACGACGTGTAGGTCGGCTGGCGCTTCCACCAGTCCCAGAACGACCCCTCGTTGTAGTTCTCACCGAGCTCCTTCTTCGCCTCGGCGCGGTACTTCTGCGTGTAGTCGTCGTACCCTTGCCGCTCCGGGTCGGCCTCCCCCTCGCCGGGCTTCCCCAGCAGCTGGGCGGCGCACTCGGGGCAGAACTTCGAGTCGGCGGGGATGGTCGACGCGCACCGGCTGCAGCGGATGAGGTCGCTCTCGAACTCGGCACCGCACTTCGGACACGTCGTCGCGTCTTCGGGGATCAGGTTGCCGCACTCCCCGCACTCGACCAGCTTTCCCGCCGCCTGGCGGCGGGCGACCAAGAGGACCGCGACGATGCCGACCGCGACCGCGGCGGCGATGGCGAGCCAGGCCCACAGCGGCAGTCCGAGGAACTTCTCGAACAGGAAGTTGCTCACCGACGGCGAGCTCGGCGGCACCGAGTACTCGCCGCTGAGCCGGGTAAGGTTAGTGACGTTGTTGTAGATCGCCTCCACGCTGATGTAGTAGGTCGTGCCCGCGGAGAGGTAGTTCGAGAGCGGCAGCCAGTGGACGGTGAACGGTCCGGCGAACGCCGCTCCGATGCCGATCGTGATCTGGCCCCCTCCGTTCACAGGGGTTGCGATGACGTAGAGCGTGGCCGGCTGCGAGCCGTTGTACCGGACGACGCCGTCCGTAAAGTACGTCCCGCCGAGCGAAAGGGGCGAGGGCGGGAGGCTCAGGTTAAAGAGACCGACCTCGGACTGCTTGATGACGGAGGGCACCCCCAGGCTGAAGTTCCGGCCACCGTACTTCGCGAGGTCCTCGTTGACGGTGACGTTGACCTCGAACTGGTGGGCGAACGGCTTCCCCTGGAGCCCCGTGATCGTGTCGTTGATTATCCAAGTGAGGTTGAAGATGAACTTCTGGCCCGGGGCGACCAGGTCGACCGGGAAGGCCGCCCGGTCGAGCGTGAGCTCCCTGGTCGCGTTCCAGTAGAGGGACGCCTGAACGTAGAACACCTTTCCGGTCCCGGTGTCGTTCAGCACCATCTCGGCCCCGAACACCTGGCCGATGCGCACGGTCGCGTTCGGCGCGACGGTGGCGTTCGCGGTCACGATCGCCGTCGCGGAGAGGCCGACGAAGTACGACGGGAAGTTGATGCCCGGGCCGAAGTCCGGCATGCCGTACCGCGGGGTGCCGAAGGCGACTCCGAACGGGTAGGGCGAGACCCCCGACCAGTTGAACGAGCGGGTGCTGTTGGTCGAGGCGGGGACCTTGATGAACAGATGGTATCCTCCGATGAAGTTCCCGTCTGGTAGGGTCGTGCCGTTGACCTGGCTCGAGGCCAGCAGGAGATACGCCGTGCCGTTGAAGCCGGAGGTCCCGTAGGCCGGGAGGCCGTGCTTCGCGTCCCAGTACTGGAGGTAGCTCCAGATCGCCGGGTTCGCGCTGGACAGGTTGTTGAGGTGGTTCGCCGTGGCGTTGTTCGTCTCGCTCTCGTTGAGTGAGGAGTAGGCGTGGACCGTGCCGCCCTGGACGGGAAGGACCCCGCCAAGCCCGGTCATGTTGAAGCCGGTCCAGCGGTAGAGGTAGGCGTTGCTGGTCGCGTCCGGTAGGATGGCGGACGTGGTGAAGACGCCCGGGATCGGGTTCAGGATGGTCATGTTCCCGAGATAGGCGGTCGCTCCGTCCGTCAAGAGGAGCTTGTTCGAGAACCACGGGTAGGGCGAAACCTGGGAGACCGGGGACGCCGGGACGTCGGCGAACGTGAGGTCGAACGGTGTGTCGACCGAGTTGAGCTGAGAGCCCGCTCCGGTCACGGTGATGTCGTAGGAGAGCGGAGGTGTGAGGGCGAAGAACAGTTGGCTCACCGGGACCGTCGGGCCCGAGCTGGATGTGGTCTCGACGGCGATCCGGGACGGGCCGACTCCGAAGTCGCCGGTGTAATTGAGGTAGTTCAGCATGCCCGCTTTGTTGACCGCTTGGGTGAGGGCGGCGGTGAATGGCACCGCCGTGAACCCGTTGATGGTGTCGTTCAGGAGCGTGAGCGTACCCAACGGATAGCCGACGCCGGCGTACCACACCGTGATGCCCACGGTGGTCACGAGGGCGTTCGTATCGTTGTAGTAGACCCCGACCTCCCCACCCGCGACGCCGTACGGATACAGCCAGTCGCGCGAGAGGTTCACCGTGTCGCTCGGGGTGAAGAGACTCGTGAAATTGAGACCGCCCGTCAGATCGACGTTCGTGACGTTCAGCGGAACAGGGGCCGGAAGGCCGTTCACTTGGCTATCGTCCGCGTAGGTGTTGTTGACCAGGCTCCCGAACAGGTCGAGGGTTCCGCCGCCTTCGACCTTGACGGTCGGCGCCCACTCGGTGTCGCCCAGGATGACGGACGGCTCGACCAGGCTGGCGACCTCAGGATTCGATCGGATCGCGGAGTTGTTGAGGTAGAGGGTCGCGCCGGTCCCGTTCACCGTCACCCACCCGGGGAAGGCGAGCGAGGAGTTCCAGAGCGACATCGAGCCGGTGATGGTGAGGGCAAGCTTCGCGTAGGCATCCGGGAGCGCGAGGACCTCCGTCGTGACGGTCGAGTTGTACAGGTCGACCGTCCCGAAGTCATTGAAGTGGTAGATGTGCGAGAGACGGGAGATCGGGGTACCGGAAACGCCGACGAACTCCACGAAGGAGACGGTGACGTTGCGGACAATCAGGGTCCCGCCCGCTTCCACCGTGATGTTCCCGCCCATGTAGAAGTTCGACGAACCGGGCGTCGGGTGGATCGTGTAGACAGTGCCCGGCAGGACCACGAGGTCGCCATGGGTGACGATTCCCGCCGGTGAAAGGTGCGACCCGGGGGCGGTGGACGGCGCCGTTCCCGGAAGCAGGACCGGTCGCTGGGCGACCACCAGGAAGCTGCTCGCGACCACGGCGAGCACCACCACGAGGGCGATGAGGGCTCCTCGCATCGTTCGGCTAGCCTGACGTCCCGTTCCCCCGGACGCCGGAGGATGGCCCGAAAAACGGCTCACGTTCGAAGAAAGGCCGGCATCCCCTACATAAAGGTCACTTTGCCACTTCGGGGAGGATTATCCGTCCCGGGGAGCGCCCAGGGCAAGGCCGGGTCGCCGCGGGACGGCTCCGGGCGCTCACCCGCTCGGCATCCGGACCACGACCTTGCCGAACAGGTCCGGCTGGTCGAATCGTCGGAACGCCTCCGCCGCGTGCTCGAACGGATGCTCGGAATCGATCACGGCCCTGAGCCGCCCGGCCGCGATCTCCGCGAGGACCTCCGCGAACTCCCGCGCGCCCGCCATGGTGGTGCCCCGGAGGGAGCCCTGGCGCCAGAAGAGCATCCTCAGGTCCACCTCGGCGACGCCGCCGGCGGTCGCGCCGAAGACGACCAGCCGCCCGGCGCGGGCGAGGGCTCGCAGCGAGCGAGGAACGGTCGGAGTCCCGACGGAATCCACGATCACGTCGACCCCCTTCTTCTCGCTCCATTCCCAGAGGACGCGGTCGAGCGGGCGGTCGGTGTCATCAAACACGAGGGCGTCGGCCACTCCGATCTGTCGGACCCGCTCCGCCTTCTCCGCGGAACGGGTCGCGACGGCAACGCGGGCGCCCAGCAGCTTTGCGATCTGGACCGCGGCCGTGGAGGTCCCGCCGCCCGCACCCACGACCGCCACGCGTTCACCCGGCTTCACCTGGCCGACCGTCTTGAGGGCTCTCCACGCGGTCAGGAAGACGAGGGGCACCGCCGCGCCCTCCGCGAACGTGAGGTGGGCGGGTAACGGGTGCACGTTGCGCCGGGGCACGACCACGAAATCGGTCGCCGACCCTTGCGTGTGCTCTCCGAGGATGCGGTAGCGCCGGCAGAGCGCCTCATCGCCCGCGCGACACGCATCGCAGGTTCCGTCCCAGAGCCCCGGGTTGAGGAGGACCCGAGTCCCCGGTTCTAGGCCGTCGACGCCGGGGCCTACGGAGTCGACCTCGCCGGCGCCGTCCGACCCGAGGACGTGCGGTCGCTCGATGGGTACGCCCGGGATTCCTTCGAGAACGAAGCGGTCGAGGTGGTTGAACCCGGCCGCGCGAATTCGGACCCGGACCTCGCCGGGTCCCGCGGTCGGCTCGGGAACCTCCACGAAGCGGAGTCGGTCGAGGCCGCCGTGCTCTT
>Ga0187769_10000350_pt1 | contig 25288 bp, 19 predicted proteins | sample 0116_SJ02_MP02_1_FD_133140 | JGI IMG/M metagenome (GOLD analysis project Ga0187769, IMG submission 133140) | Tropical peat soil microbial communities from peatlands in Department of Meta, Colombia - 0116_SJ02_MP02_10_MG | ecosystem: Environmental > Terrestrial > Soil > Wetlands > Peat | place... | reverse complement strand
TTTCATTGATGCCAAGGAATCGGCTACCGTACCCAGCCCTACAACTTGGATGTAGCTGGTGTTGTATCTGGTTCCGCCTGCATTGTAGTCGGTTGCCTTCCCTACGCAGTCGCTGAGCCACAACGAAAGGAAGGGAACTGGAAATTGCTTGGCGTAAAGAGACTCGATTACGTCGTTCCCCGCAATCTTGACGGAGACGAAGAACTTCAGTTGCTCAACGAACGCCCCGAAGAGGTCCTCGAAACTACCGTAATTTCTTGGGTCTCCGGTCGGGATGCCGATTCTCTTTCCAGTTCTCGGATCAACTCCGTTGTTCAGCGTTATTTCGAGAATCTTCGGGAGGTTGAGGTAGCCTGTTAGAACGTAGGCTTCTTTGCCCAGAGCACCAGTTTCTATGCATCCACTTACCCCGCACTCTCTTGCGTCCTTCAGCGACTTCCCCTGTCTAAGCATCTTGACCACTACGCCATCGAAATTGAAGAATGGAGGTTCGCCGAACCCGGGGGTAACGACCTTTAGGGCCTCGACTACGAAACGTTCCGGACTCTTGCTGCTGACCAGGACAGCGGTGTTGGGCTGCAGCGTCCTCATCCCGTCCAGTACCTCAAGAACCAGGTAGGAGAGCTCGTTGATGGCGTCGGAACCGTCAGCCCTCAAACCGCCGATGTTGATCTTCGCAAAATCGTTGTACGTGAAGCTTTCTTCAAGAGTAACCCCCACTTTTGGAACCGCCGGCTGATTGTTGAACTTGAGCCAGAACGCTTCTAGGAGCTCCTTTGCCATTTGCCGCGTCATCTTTCGACTTGCTATATCCTGTCTGTAGAAGTCGTAGAGGTGCTGGTCTAGTCGTCCGGGAGTGAAGGAATCCCAAGGGTTCGTTTCATAGGTCACACCAACGTGCACGAGCCAGTAGTGTTGAAGCCCTTCCCAGAAGTTTCTAGGAGCATGGGCTGGAACCCAGCGACAGATTTCGGCCATCCGCGATAGCTCTCCTTTTCTCATCTCGTCCGGCTCCGCCCTTGCCATGTCCTCGAGCTTGGTTGCGTACCTGTTCGCATATGCCACGATGGCATCAGCAGCGATTTCCATCGCCTTCAGTTCCTCCAGCCTGTTGCTGTAACCTGGGTCGCTCGGGTTCAGACCTGCCGCTGCGAGATGGATCTCGTTCTTTATGTCCGAGATGCCGACCTCGTAGATTCTCCTTCCCCCTGCCGTGTGTCCCGGTGCTCTCTGTTCCATGAACTCGGTGAAGATGCCTGCCTCGTAGGCATCTTTCCACTCCTTGGAAAGGTTGGAGAAAATCAAGTCCCTCATCGAGTTGCCTTTCCAGAAGGGAATCACCGCCCTCCTGTACAGCTCCATTGTCTTACCGTCCACCCTGTATGGCATGTTGCTCCTCGAGTCCAGGGCCTGAAGATCAGCCATGGTGTGGGTGGAAATCTCCGGGAAGGTTGGAACCTCGTTCGGCCCAGTCCCTCGCAGGCCGACTATGAGCTGCCCGTCCTCAACTGGGATGCTGACTCTCTCAAGCAGGTACTTGAACGCGAGAGCACGCTGAACAGGGACGGAGCTGCCCTCGGCCTGCCCGCTACTGTAGAACTCTGTGATTAGCGCCGCCCTCTCGCCAGAGACTTTGGCGACCGTCCCCACACTCTCCTGCCTGAGCTTCGCGATTCTCGTGTTGAGAGGTCTGACCGCTTCCCTCCTTCGGGCCATCTCTTTCCGGGTGCGTTCCGCTGCTCCCGCTTGGCGTGATTCCTGCAATTTCTTACCCTTGACAGCGAGATTAACGTGGGCTCTCGTTTTGAAAACCTTTTTCCTAACCCTTTAGGTATCAATGGCAGTCCGTTCTAAGGAAGCAAAGTCAGCGGTCCAGGAGCCTCATGAGCGCTGGCGAATGCAGGCCCGGAAGGAGACGACGAGAAAGACGTTGAATCTTGAGGACCAAACCCGAACCATTGGCCTCGGCCAAAACGGTCCAAATTGAAACTTAAGAAACTTAAGCGGGAAAAGGATTAAGAAGCCGAATCGGGCAAATTTGGTGATTGCCAGCCCAGTACGACATCATAGTAGTCGGGGCTGGAGTAATGGGCGTTGCGTCTGCATACTACCTCAAGAAGAACAATCCTAGTAAGCGGATTCTGGTAGTCGACAGATACGGCGCTCCCGGGCAGGGCAACACCGGAAGGAGTAACGCAACCTTCAGGAACACGTTCTCTTCTCCAGACAACCAAGTTCTATCGAACAGCGCGATAGATTTCTTCGTACACATCCAACAAGACCTGAAGGTGGACATAGGTCTCCAGAAGATTGGCTATCTGTGGCTTATGGACGAAGCCCAGCTCTCCCGAAGCGAACCTTTCGTCAAGGGGATGGAAGAAAACGGAATCAGCGTTGTGAGGTATGGGAAGGAGGGCCTCAGGCGCTTGCTCCCGAGCATGGTGTCAGATTTCGGGTCGAACGAAGATGCTGCTCTGATGGACCTCCCTCCCGTCGAAGGGGGCGTCTTCGGGCCAAAGTGCGGCAGGCTCGACCCTGATAAACTCGTAAGATTTTACGCCGACGAGTTCGTAAGAGCCGGAGGCACACTTGCTTTCAACACTGATGTGAGCGCACTCGCCCTCGGGCCGACAAGGAGGCTGGGCATTGAAGGTGAGCCCTTCGTCTGGCAGGATTTCAGGGTCGAAGGAGTGCATGTTCGCGGCCCATCCGAAGAGATGCTCCAGGCAGAGACTGTAGTCCTTGCCGGAGGAGCCTGGGAGAACGAACTGCTCGAGCCCTTAGGGATGTTTGGCAATGTGAAGGCGAAGAAAAGACAACTCTTCAGTGTCCAGGCAAACGGAGCAAAACTCGACAGGCTGCTTCGCTCAAGCGGCTTTAACCCTCTGGGTCTCGTGCCTCTCACCATACTTCCCAAGGCCGGGGTACATTTCAAACCTGTCAGCGAAGAGAATGTCTTTTGGGTTGCCTGCGAAGACGACGTCAATCGCCCGTTTATCAATCGGCCCGAGCACGATCTTGAAGGATACAGGGCGGAAAGGGAGTTCTACGAAAGGAGCGTTTACCCTGTTCTGGTGTCCTACTTCCCGGATTTCAAAGATTCTCCCATCAAAGCCATGTGGGCAGGTCTTTACGGGTACAACGCGCTTGACTATCTGCCGTTCGCGTTCAGGGACCACAACCTGATTGTTGTGGGGGGCGATAGCGGCAGCGGAATGATGAAAGGGGATTCCCTTGGAAGAATAGTCGACTCCCTGTATCGTGAAGAAGAAGAAACGTTGCTTTACGGCGAGGTTCCTTATCGCACCTCCAAGCTAAGCTTTGAGAAAAGGGATGTAGAAAGAGAGGAATGGGTCATCTAGCCAACTGCTGAGAAGAAATTCGTGGTCTTTACAATACAGGTGCGAACACCGAACATCAGAGGATTCGTTAGTGGTCTTCCCGATTCTGATAAATACCGTCATCACCAACAAGAGAACCATTGGTTCTCGTATCCGATGCATCGGAGACGGAACACATACTGCGCGAGAAGCCTGGAAGAGTGGGTGATGAAGAGATAACTGTGAAGTCCGTCAGCCTACCGGCGGAAGGTGTGTCAGTTGCCGCCGCCGCTTCTTATGAAGGGGCCTTGACAAGCGGAGTTGGACGAGAGATTTGAACGAGTCGCAGCTTCTCCCGTCGGAGAGCAAACGCGCACTGGAAATTCGAAACCTACGAGTTGTGTTCCGGACCTATGCGGGAGTGGTGAAAGCCATTGACGGCATTGACCTGACCGTGTACAAACATGAGCTGTTGGGTCTCGTGGGTGAAAGCGGGTGTGGCAAATCCGTAACAGCGCTTTCAATAGCCGGTCTGTTGCCCGAAAACGCGCAGGTCCAAAGCGGAGAGATTCTTCTCGATGGAGATGATCTTCTAGGCCGAAGCAAACAAGAGCTCCGGATAGCGAGACTGACGGACATAGCGCTTGTCTTCCAAGACCCGATGACGTACCTCAACCCAGTAATCTCTGTCGGAAATCAGTTGACGGACGCATTCAACGAGAACCTGAAGGTATACAGGAATGAGCTGATCGAGTATAGGCTGTCCCAAATAGAAGCTGAACTGAAGAGGAACGTTGGCGATAGGGCCAAGCTTCAGAAAGAAAGAGAGAAGCTTACCTCTCTAAAGGAGAATCCAAGCCTGAAACTTGGCAAAGGAGAAGGGAAACGCCTTTCGAGGCTTCGCGCCATCGAATACCTCAAGCTCGTCCAGCTGCCAGAGCCAGAGCAAATAATGAAGAGTTACCCCTTCGAGCTGTCGGGTGGGATGCGCCAAAGGGCAATGATTGCCATGGCGCTCATCAGGAGACCCAAGGTCCTTCTGGCCGACGAAATAACCACCGCACTGGACGTCACAGTTCAAGCCCAGATACTGAAGCTCGTGCAAGAGCTGCGAGACAAAATCGATTCGGCGATCATCATCATCACGCACGATCTTGGGGTTGTGGCGCAGGTGTGTGACCGGGTCGCTGTAATGTACGCGGGGAATATCGTCGAACTTGCTACTGTTGACGAAATGTTCAGTCATCCGATGCACCCTTACACAAAGGGGCTGTTCGCAGCGATCCCGAAACTACACGGCGATTCCAAGGAACACCTAGAGTCCATACCGGGATCTGTTCCTGACCTAATCTATCCCCCCAGTGGTTGCCGATTCCATCCGAGGTGCCCCATGGCCTTCGATCGGTGCCGGGATGTGAAACCCGCTCCTGTTGAAATCAGCCCTGGCCACCTCGTGTGGTGTCTCTTGTATGGCCACCAGTGAAGAATGTAAAGCACACAGCGATGGAAGGAAGAGGAGCGTTAATGCAATCCAATGGTAGCCCAGGCAAGCCCAGCCCTCCGAGGACCCTGGTAGAGACCAGGAATCTCTACAAATGGTTCCCGATAAAGGGTGGTCTTCTTGGTCGTACCGTGGGAAATGTGAGGGCCGTCGACGGCGTAACCCTGTCCGTAATTAGGGGGGAAACCTTTGGTCTTGTTGGCGAGTCAGGGTCAGGCAAGACGACGGTCGCTCGAGTCATCATGAAGCTAACTCCAGCCACCAAGGGCCAAGTCTTCTTTGACGGCGTAGACATAACCAGGGAGAAGGGTCAAAGCCTGAGGCATCACAGAAGAAAGATGCAAATGGTATTCCAGGATCCATATGCGTCTCTAGATCCCCGCCAGTCAGTCGGGTCTGCCCTGACTGAAACCATGAGAATCAACCGCGTTGTAGAAACCAGGCGTGAGGCAAACCGAGTGGCTGCAAGGCTAATCGAAATAGTTGGGCTTAACCCGGATCATTTGGCGAGGTATCCACATGAGTTCAGCGGGGGGCAAAGACAGAGGATTGCGGTCGCGCGAGCTCTGGCTGTGAATCCCGAGTTCGTTCTTTTGGACGAGCCGACCTCGTCCCTAGATGTTTCGGTGCAGGCGCAGATCCTAAACCTGTTGAAGCAACTCCAGTCTGAACTGGAGCTTACGTACATGTTCATTTCTCACAATCTCTCTGTAATCAAGCACATGAGTGACCGTGTCGCAGTCATGTATCTAGGTCGTATTGTGGAAGTAGCTTCCACAGAAAGGCTCTTCGCGCACCCAAAGCACCCTTACACACTTGCTCTCCTCTCTGCCATACCAGATCCAGACCCTTCGACTCGCGACGCGAACAGAGCAGTCATCCAAGGAGATGTTCCCAGTCCGATCAACATTCCGCCAGGGTGCCGGTTCAGAGGTCGTTGCCCATACGCCACGCAGAAATGCGCGGATGAATTCCCCCCATACGTCGAAGTTGAGCCATCGCACTGGATTGAATGCCACTATGATCTCGACCTCGACCCGGGAGAGCTAGAGCGAGGGAAAACTGACCTGGTCCCACCCCCATGATTCCCGAAGACCTGCTGGCACTAAGAGTACTTAGCGACGCCCAGATATCCCCCAGCGGCTCGCACATCGCCTTCGTGTTGTCGGACAACTACAAGGAAGAGAATACCGCGAGACCGAAGTCGAACATTTGGATTGCTGAAGCAGGGACTAATTCCGCCTTCCAGTTTTCACGGGGGTCCTTGGCGGATTTCCTTCCAAGGTGGTCCCCGGATGGGAAGCAGCTTGCGTTCCTCTCTGACAGAGAAGATAATGGAAACGTGCAGCTCCATGTAATTCCCATCGATGGGGGGGAAGCCAGGCGACTCACGAATGTCAAGAGCGAGATATCCCAGGTTCGGTGGTCGAGAGATGGGATGAGGCTCGCTTGCCTAATTTATGATCAAGAATCTGACGAATCCAGGTCAAGGTTTGAGAAGTCTGGGGGCGCGACAGAGTTCGAGAAGCATCACAGATTTGCGAGAATACACATAATCAATGCAAGGACAGGTTCAGAAGAGGCTGTAACCACCGGAAATTACCACATCTGGGAGTTCGATTGGTCGCCTGATGAGAAGTCCTTTGCAGCGATAGTTGCGGACGAGCCGTACGAGTGGTCGTGGCACATCTCGAAGCTCGCTTTGATTCCGATAGGCGATTCCGGGCCGCGGATCATATATGATCCAAAACCAAGGCAGTTGGGGCGCGTGCTCTGGTCCCCTGGTGGGGATTTCGTCTACTTCGTCTCGGCAACCTGGAGCGATCGTGGTCTGATAGCTGGGGATCTTTTCAGGATTCCCAGCTCAGGGAGCGAACCAAAGGCTGCCAATATCACCAAAGACAGGCTTGGTTCCGTCCACTATTTTGATTGGCTGACTAGAAATGAGCTCTTGGTCCTGAGTGTCGACTACGCGAAGACCAAGTTCACGAGGTTGGAACCGTCGACGGAGACCTGGTCTCTGATGTACGAGGGGGAAGTCGCGCTAGGAGACCTTTGGCAACCCAGGTTCTCCCTTGCGAGAGGTACCACCGGCACAATTGCGGTGGTCAGAGAAGATGTCCACTCTCCGCCGGAGCTCTTCCGTGGAGACTTGGGGTCGGGTGGACAGATTGTGTGGAAGAAGGTGACCAGCCTGAACAATAGCCTTGCTGAATATCCAACGAGAGCACAGGTAGTGCAATGGGAATCCTTCGATGGGCTGAAAATCCAAGGTTTCCTGTATCTTCCAGATGGGAAAAGGGACGGGGGCTTTCCTCTCATCGTTCGTGAACATGGAGGACCGTCATTGGCCTACGGCTACAAATATGAGATGGAGGCACGTTATTTTGCATCCCATGGATATGCAACACTGCTTCCCAATCCCAGAGGAAGTGCTGGGAGAGGCGTTCGCTTCCTCGAAATGAACAGGGGGAACATCGAAGGTGATGATTTCAAGGACATCATGGCTGGAGTGGAGTATTGCCTGTCGAAAGGAATTGCAGACCCGAAGAACCTATTTGTCTATGGCGGCAGCTACGGCGGTTACCTCGTCGCCTGGACCGTCACTCACTCGGACAAGTTCAACGCTGCCGTGATGGACTTTGGAATCTCGAATCTACTGAGCTGCCACGGAGGTGAATGGAACACCTACTGGGAGGTCTTTCAGTTCGATATAGACCCCTACAGAACTCGGGACCTCTACGAGAAGAAGTCGCCATTATATTTCGTTGAGGAGGCAAAGACCCCCACCCTAATCATTCATGGGAAGGAAGATCCGTGTGTGCCGGTGGCTCAAAGCTATGAATTCTTCAGGGCGTTAAAGGAGCTCGGAGTCGAAACAGAGCTGGTCGTCTATCCACGGGAAGGTCACGGATGGATGGAGAAGAAGCACAAGGTGGACGCATGGCAGAGGCATCTCGCTTGGTTTGACTGCCACATGAAGAACGGACTTACTGGAACAGGTGAGGCGAAATCGAAAACCGCTCCCTAGCTGGCAGCAACGAGCTAAGGCCCGAATTCCTTTCGGAGAAGCTGAGACTTGTTAGGGGGGCGATGGGTGAAAAAGGCATTGATACATGGATAACCTTCACCCGAGAGGGCAACCCCGATCCGGTTGCCGCAGACCTCGGCCTGGGCGGGGTGGTGTGGAGGTCTGCCGGCATCTTCGAAGCCGATGGCCAAAGCATCGCAATTGTCGGCAACCTAGATGCAGAAGGCGTCCGTCAGAAAGGAATCTACGACGATGTCATCGGTTACGGAAAGGAGGGGGCCTCCAAGAGCCTGTATGAGTACGTCAGGAGAAGGAAACCGAAGACTATTGCCGTCAATTCCAGCTACGACTTCGGGTTGGCCGACGGGCTCTCGTCCGGAATGAGGCATTATCTTAGAGCGTCTCTCAAAGAGTTCGCGCGAAACTTCGTTACGGCAGAAGACCTCGTGATCACGCTTAGGTCCAAGCTCATTCCAAAAGAGTTGGACCTGATGAGAAAGTCGGTCCAGATGTGTGAAAAAATCCTTCGGATCGCAGAAGAAGATTTCATACGAATAGGTAGGACCGACAGGCAAATCAGGGATATGATTCAGGACCAGGTGAGAAGAATGGGGCTCGGTTTTTCCTGGGAAGAGGACTTCTGCCCAGTGGTTGTTGTCGGTGACAACGAGTTCGGGCACAGGGGGTTCGCAAACAGGACCCTCAGGAGAAATGAACTCTTGCATTTTGACTTCGGGGTGAATTATCAGGGTTACTGCAGTGACATTCAGAGAGTTTACTTTGTAGGGGGGCGACCGCCAGACTCTGTACGCAGGCTGTTCGAGGCTACGAAGAAGGCGACGGACGCCGGAGTTGAGGCTCTGAAGCCGGGGGTCAAGGGATACGTTGTCGATAGGGCGTGCCGTCAGTCGGTCATGTCTTCGGGCTATCCCGAATACCTGCACGGAACAGGGCATGTGGTTGGAAGGGCAACACACGAGATTGGACCAATGTTGTCTCCCAGGTGGAGGGAGAGGTATGGCAGGACGATGGAGAAGAAGCTAATCGCCGGGATGATATTCACGGTCGAGCCGTCGGTCAAAGGAGAAGATGGCGTCTGCAACATCGAGCGGGAGCTGCTTCTGACGAGCAAAGGGGCCGAAGCCTTTTCCACCCCGGAGGACGAACTTTACGAGCTGGCCGGATGAAACATAAGCAGGCCAACGGAAGCTGTGATGCTTGGAAGTCTTTCGCTATAATTCGATGAGTTCCCTGCTGGCTGAGGTGAGAACTCTTGGTTTTCCTTTTGTAATCAAGATGTCGTCCTCTATTCGCACACCACCCAACTCCGGCAAGTACACTGCAGGTTCCACAGTGATTACCATTCCGGGCTTCAGATAGTCTGGGTTGTCGTCAAGCCCATGGTCATCATGAACAGCGAGTCCGAGGGAGTGACCGTACCCGTGCAGAACCTGATACCCCCTTGATTTCAGGAATGCCCCGATCTTCGAATTGATTTCTTCCCCCCTGTTCGAGACTACGCAATTGTCAATCCCCATCTCGTTCGCTTCGTGGACCACGCTGTACATGTCACGCTGTGTCTTCGTTGACCTTCCGAAGACCAGAGTTCGTGTGACATCGGAACAGTACCTGTCGCACTTTGCGCCATAATCCAATAAAACAAGATCGCCTCTCCGGAGTTTGTCGGGTCCGGCGAAATGATGAGGAACAGCGCCGTTCTTTCCGAAGGCGACAATAGTGTCGAAGGGAACGCTCCCACTGCCCATCTTCTGCGCCTCGAATCCCATCCTTGCGGCGACTTCGCTCTCCGTAATCCCCTGCCTGTCAACAATGGAGGGAATACGATCGTAGACCCGCGACGAGATGTCACAGGCCCTTTGAATGAGCTCGAGTTCGAATTCGTCCTTGATTAGTCTGGCTCTCCTCAGCGGCTCGCTGACATCGATGAACTTTGATGCCTTGAAGGCGGGCTTGATGCCTTGAAGGGCCTGGACTGTAAGTTCTGAATAGTTCAGCCCAATATTCTTCGCCGAAGAGCCAACCAGTTTCCTTAGTTCGTCCGTGAGAGTCTTCTTCGGCGATCGGGTGCTTATCGAGATTCCCTTTGCGTTGGGCTCGGCTATTAGTTTCTCCATCTCAGACGTTAGTAGCGACAAGGATCCGTCGCTTCCTGCCGCCAAGTAAGAATGCTCGAACAGTCCCTCTGCGAAGCCTGTGAGATAAAAGAAGGAATTGTCGCAGTGAGGAGTGGTAGAATTGGCAAGCAGCACGACTTCGGGCTTTGTCCGAATTCTCCCATCGTTCTGAATCTCTTCGAAGACCCTGGATGCTCGTCTTGATGGAATGAAACCAGCGGGCTTCAAGATCAGCTATCCTTCAGCGCGAGAGAAAAAAAGATTTGGGGCCTGGGCATCCCTTCCCATTACCCAAAAGCATGCCCAGGCAAACATGCGAACTCAGCTCAGGTAAGCGAAGTAGTAGCCGAATAGAAGGACTGGATTGAAGTAGACGCCTTTCACGTTCGAAGTGAAGACTTCGAAGGCCGTTGGATATATTGTCCACAGGTACATGACCTCCTTGTTCGCCAACGCATTCATCTGGTTGCTTATGGCGACATTCCCAGCGGCATTTCCTGTTGCGTCTGCGGCGAGAAGCTGGTTGTAGAGCGTACTGAACTCCGTAAGATTCCAACCATTGGCGGCGGGATATACGGAGGGATAATGGTATGCGATTGTAAGCATGTCAGTTGACCATGGATAGTCATTGATGTATCCTCCCCAGTATGAGTAGTAGTAACTTGAATAACAGAGTGTCCAGTACTCGCTGCTGGGTATTGGGAGAAGTGTCACCGATAGTCCCATGTTGTATGTTGCGCTGACGTTGTTGATCGTCGATGCTATCTGGTCGGCGATATCTTCGTTAAATGTGTCGCCTGTCATGTACACAATTGGGATCGTCTGGCTCACAGGTCTGCTGCACACTCCCCCGTTTGCTTGCAGATTGGCGGAGGAGCACCCAAACGTGTTGTTGAACAGACCCGGAGGCGCCTCTGTTCCGTTAGTGTAAGTGAAGTGTGTGATGGGCTTCTCCATGGCGCTCAGGAGCAAAGTCTGAACCGCGTCCGGGTTGTAGCTGTAATTTACAGGCAGCGATGCGTTATAGGACCCGATTGGTGGGAATTCCGGAGGAACGACTCCGTTGGCAACGATTCCGAGATTGTTGTTAATCTCCAAATTTACCGTAGGAATGTCAACGGCGTCCGCGAAAGCTGTCCTAAGTCGAAGGTCAGCGAATGGCTGGAACTGATAGTATGTTCCAGTTGCTTGGTTGGTCACATTCGTGTCTAAGTCAAACCAGTTCGTTTCGAATTGCGAGTAAGGTCCGTAGATAGATACGCCGGGGATTGTGGATTCTAGAGTGTTGTTGTTTAACCACGCATTTCTGTTCACAACATCATACATGTTGAGTGCTTCGAGGTCTATCGTCATGGCCTGTCCTGACGCCGCTGCACTCCTGAGGTCCAATTCTCTTGTAGGCGTCGAATAGACCACCTTCACATCAACTGTCTGGAAGTAGGGCACAATCTTTTGTCCTCCCATGAATTGGAATGGTCCCCCCCAGTAGTTCGGGTTCGCCTTGAAGACGATGTCTCCGCTTTGGTCAACACTTGTAATCATGTAGGGGCCCGTGCCCGCCGGCGATGGATTCGGTTGATTCAATCCCGGATCCAGGAACGTCTCACCGCACCCCTTCGGCGTTACGCCTGCGTTGCAAGTGGCGACCTCGTCGTCGAAGTACTCCGTCATCTTATTGGACATGCTGCCCGTGAGCGTTGGGTATGGTAGATTGTATCCTGTACTAGACTGGTTCCAGAGTGCCACGTCGTGTTCCATAACAAACATCGGCGCGACGATGTCACCGTCGTTGTACGATATCATTTCTATGAGCGGATACATATGCACCATGTTTAGGTTGAACGTCATGGGGCCCGTTATCTGGACGAAGTTCTCGCCAAGAACTTCGTTGACGTAGTGCTCGTTGTAGGTTTGTGCACCAGTAAGACTCGAGCTAAGGCTGGTGTTGAGCACTTCCTGCAACAACCACGCATATTGAGTACCGTGCGTGGTTGGAGTGCTACCATCCATGATTAGGAATCTGTTGAACGAGAAATAGACTGCGCTTGAGTTCAGTGGTTCCCCATCATCGAACGTTATGCCGGGTCTCAAGGTAAAACTGACCGATAACTGATTCGATGATACAGAGTAGCTCTGGGCTAACCAAGGAATGACTTGGGCCGTCGTCTTGTTGAACATCACCAGGTTCTCGTACTCGTTCTGCAAATAGTAGGCATCCTGCTGATAGTATGCAACAGCAGGGTCGAGATACTCTGGACCTGCAGTGGTCTCGTAGGTCAGGGTTGTGGGAGCTGGCGGGATGGTACTCGTCGTCGTTGTTGACGACGATGGGACCGAAGTCGTGGTTACAGTGGTGCCGGGAATCGTAGAGGTCACAGTCGTACCAGGGACTGTAGAGGTCACCGTCGTCACCTTGCTTGGGGCGGAGACCGTAAGCGCCACGTATCCCCCTATCCCGAGGATTGCAATTACGATAACGACCGCAATTATTAGAGTTGTCCGAGAAATCGCACTTTTAGTAGAGAAACCTACGTGCATTCTTTTTCGCAAAAATTGCCCTGATGTCTTATTTTAACCCTGACCCTAACCTCTTGCTGCCTCAAATCGATGTAAAATGGGCTCTCCGTGTCTCCGCCTTGGTACACTTCTACTGGAACCTAAGCTATGTTGCACGCCGAGCATCCTCGCGCATTCCTCCTTGACTCATTTTTCCTGACCAAATCGCAAGAATTGAGTCGGGGCGCATAAGGATAATCATCGGATGCATGTCCAGCAGAGTAAAGGGTTAAAGGGCATCCCGTCGCTGTTGAGACTGTCAAGATGGACCAATGAAGCTGTACGAGTACGTCATCCGCAGACTCATCTTCATGGTCTTCGTACTGCTTGCGATAAGTATCATCGTCTTCTACCTTACAAGAGGCACGCTTCCTCCCGCTTCGGCCCTTGCCCCTTACGTTACCCCCAAGATGACCGACGCCGAGAAGCTCGGCGTGGCCCAATCGCTCGGTGTCGCGGAGCTGGGATGTCCGTCATATTCAGCCTACGTGGCCCGAGCATCCGGTTGCATCGTCCCACTGTATCAACAGTACTTCTCCTGGCTCAAGTTGGCTCTAACGGGGAACTGGGGTTATAGTCAGATTCCAGGAATCGCCGTAGGCACCACCACTTGGCAGCTCTTTTCCGATCGTTTCCCTTACACAGCGGAGCTGGCCACGGTTGCCGTCATACTCACCGTCGTCCTGGCCATCCCGATGGGGATTGTCTCAGCCACTCATAACAACAAGCTTCCTGACCATGCTTCCAGGATCACGGCTCTGGCGGGTTATTCAATGCCGCTCTTCTGGTTGGGATTTATCCTGCAACTGATCTTCGTCCTCTACATCACAGTTCCACATGGTTCGGAGCAGGTCGGTCTGCTGCAGTCAAGTGGAACGCTCTACACCCAATGCGCCCTTTGCTTTTCAAATCCGGGGGGCATTACTGCCTACACCGGCTTTCCATTAATCGACTCGATAGCTTCTGGCAACGCGGCATACTTCTGGGACTCCCTTTTGGCCATAGCTCTCCCGGCGTTCACTCTGAGCTTTGGGACACTGGGAGCATTAACACGTGTTGTAAGATCGAGCATGATGGAGTGCCTAAGACAGGACTACATTGTCCTGGCCCGCTCTAAGGGCCTCAGGGAACGTACCGTAGTCTACAGGTATGCCTTGCGAAACGCGATTCTTCCTGCCCTCACCATCACGGGCTACATAGCTGCCGCATTACTAGGAGGAGCCGTAATCGTCGAAGATGTGTTCTCTTGGCCAGGTATCGGGGCCGCCGCCTTGGATGCTTCCTTGTACCTCGACGTCAACTTCCTTGAGCTGTACACACTGGTCGCTGCCGTGATTATAGTTGTCGCAAATCTTGTTGTTGATGTTCTGTACGCATACTTGGACCCGAGGGTTAGGTACTAGCAAGATGAGCAATCGCAACAATCAAGAGAGGTCCAAGGAAATTCCCGAAACAGCCGGGGAGGACCGAGAGAAGAGAAGGAAAGAACAACCGAAGGGAGAACTTGCCGAAATCAGATTTGCTCTCTACTTGGCGAGAAGGAACCCACTCGTGATAGCCGGCGCCGCCATATCCGTAATTTCAGTTCTGCTTGCCGTATTTTCAGGCTTTATCGTTTCCCCAGACATCTGGAAAATCTCCAACCTCGCTATGAGGTTGTGCTGGAACAACCCGCTGATAAATTGGCACATATCCAGCGTAGCAACATGCTCCGGGACGGGAGTCTATCCGCTTGGTACCGATGCGTATGGACGAAACCTTCTCCAGATGATTATCCTGGCTCTTCCATTAGATCTCGAAGTCTCATTTGAGATTGTCTCTTCCGCCCTCCTGATAGGCGTGGTGCTAGGTTCCGCGGCAGCCTATATTGGCGGCCTTGTAGACGAGGCAATAATGAGGATCACCGATATTTTCTTTGCGTTCCCTGGGATTGTCCTTGCCATAGTCATCCTAACCGTCTTCGGAAGGACGCTTCCGAACCTCACGATCGCTGTCCTGGTGGTTTGGTGGCCCATATATGTGAGGTTGGTTCGTTCGCAAGTGCTGTCGGAGAAGGAAAAGCCCTACGTCGAGGCGCTGAAATCAACCGGTGCCAGTCCTATTCGGATCTTGTACAGGCACATACTGCCAAATTCAATTTATCCGGTTCTGGTGCAGTTCACGCTGGACATCGGAGGGGTCATCCTTGTTTTCTCGGGGTTGATGTTTCTCGGATTTTCGCCTGACCCTAAGCTCCCGGAACTTGGCAACTTGGTTAGCGATGGGATACAATACGTGTTTACCGCTCCATGGCTCGTCATTTTCCCGGGACTCACCATACTCCTCATTTCTCTCGGGTTCAACCTGCTAGGCGACGGCATACGAGACTTGCTCGATCCCCGCCTTCGACGCTGATACTGGATTGGCATGACAGCGGAGGAGGTGCCGGCAGACGAGAGTCGAAGGTGGAGACCCCCGAAGAAGGCGAATCTCCGTCGACATCACGGTAACGCCGGGGACGTTGTCAGGACTTGAGCCTCGGCACAGAGTCGAGTCGGGGGGAGAGACCCAGCCCGTCCGCCTTCGGGACGTCCAGGTAACCCTGCCTGAGCTTGACCTGCTCGTTTACCAAAATACGCTGAAACGCAAGTTCCGTGTATTCGCAGGCGTAGGGGAGATCTTCAAGCGCCGAACCAATTTGGAGCTTAGCACCTAGGGCCATGCAGGACTCGAGCTCTGTACCTATAACGCATGGAATTCCGAACGCCTTGGCGGTGTTGTAAACCTCCAAAGCTGTTGTCAGCCCACCAGTCTTTGTGATCTTGATGTTTATGAGGTCAGCTGCTTCAGCCTTGGCGACGCTCACAACGTCGTGAGGGTTCCACACACTCTCGTCGACCATGATCGGAATCTCTGTCTTCTTCTTAATCATCGAGAGGCCTTCGAGGTCCCAACCGGGGAGAGGTTGCTCAAGGTAGCTCACCTCGCACCTTGCCATCACCTTCGCGGCGTCCAGTGTATCTATGCGTGACCACCCTGCGTTAGGGTCCACCCTGAGTTCCACTTCCGATCCCAGAGCATCTCTTATTCCCTTCAGTCCTTTCATCTCTTCCTTCATGTCCTTTCCTGCTTTCAGCTTTATGACGCGGAACCCGAGATCAACGAGCCTCCGAGCTTCAGCGACCATTTTTTCGGCAGAAGTTATTCCGATCTCCGACGCTGCCCTGATTCTGTCTCTCCTTCTGCCTCCAAGCAGCGTGCTCGCTGGAATTCTGAGGGCTTTACCCACCAAGTCGTAGAGAGCAAGGTTTACTCCAGTCTTCGCGATGAACGAGTCCCCCCGGGCCAAGTTCATCTTTGAAACCAGCATTCCTATGTTCATTGGGTCTTCGCCGATGAGCACGGGGACTAGAGACTTGACGGCTGCCACTACAGTTTCAAGTGTTTCGCCGTAGAATCCGACGATCACGGTGCTAGGGCACTCCCCGTAGCCGGTTATCCCCGCGTCCGTTTCTATCGTCACCAGGGCGAATTCTCCACTTGAATAGCTGGCGTATGCATCGGTAAACGTACGCATCGGCATCCGTACTGGCTTGACATCAATCTTGGTTATCTTCATGGGACAAGATAGCTCCTTGCGGGGAACCTTGGGCGACGCAGATTTCTTGCGTGATATAGGAATTCTAGCATCGTGGCCGAGCCTCGCATTCGGCTATTATGGATATCCCTTGGCACGCTCTCGGGATCATTCTGCTTCGGGGGCATGAACTCGTGCCCAATGCCAGAAAGTATGCAGCGCCACATAATATGGTTCGACACCTTGGGGGGATTCTCGCCTGTTGTGGTCAAGCCTCGCCACTGCAATGCAGAAGATTACTCCGGTCCCATTTGTCGAGAAACGCGCTCGCTACTTGTTCGGCATAGACCTAACAACTTAGGTTTCTATCAGCCTACGGCGACCAGTGGAATCTGTTTATACTGGAATTAATGATTTGTGCTCAATGCCAGACAGACAGAAGATCGAACGCGCGGTGGTGAAGATGTTGAAGGTCAACATGGGAGTCAAGCCTAGCGAGCGGGTCCTTGTTCTCTCGGACTTCCCGGTGGCCAACGAATGGGTGAAAATGCCAATTGAACGCCTTCCCGAATTCGTCGAAAGATCGCTCCTGGCCAAGACCGTATTCGAGATACTGTCTTCAAAGTTCCCTGACTGCAAAGTGGAGTTTTGTGCCTACCCTTCCGTTGGAAGGAACGCGGCCGATCCCGGAAGGGAAGTTGCGGAGCGGATGAAATCCGCGGATGTAGACATCGCAATAACGACGTACTCGCTCACGCACACCGAAGCCCGGGAAGACGCATGCAAAGCAGGGGCAAGGGTGGCCAGCATGCCGCTCTTTCTCGCCGACATGTTCTACGAAGGAGGATCGATGGACGCTGACTACACGAAGGTGAAGTTGGAGTCCGATAGCCTCGCCAAGATCATCACCGAAGCGAAGGAAATAATCGTTAAGACCAAAGGGGGAACCGATGTGAGGTTCAGTCTCGTGGACAGGAAGGGAATGTCCGAATCTGGACTATACACGGACAAGGGAGCATGGGGTAACCTTCCCGCGGGTGAAGCCTACTCGACGCCACTTGAAGGAACAGGCAACGGGAAGTTGGTGGTGGAGAAGGGGTGGCATCCCAACTTGGAGGAAAACATGACGATCGTCTTCAAGGATGGGAGTGCAACAGAAGTACTGAGAGGGGGGAAGGTCGGGGACGAGCTGAGGAATCTGTTGAAGCCAGGAATCAACGAGGAACCGTACACGTCTAGACGCAACATGGCGGAGTTTGGGATTGGGACCAACCCGAACGCAAAGAGACCGGACAACACCCTCGAGTCGGAAAAGATCAGAGGCACCATACACATTGCTGTAGGCGATAACGCTCACATGGGTGGCCGAGTCCACGCCGACCTCCACCAGGACTTCATCCAACCGAAGCCCGATGTCTGGGTGGACGAGAAGCTCATGATGAAAGGGGGAAGACTCGTCTAGCCGACTCCCTCTAATCGCTTTCTTGTGTAGTAGATTAGTGCGCCAAGCATCACAATCAAAAATCCGATGACGAAGTTGAGCTCCAAGAATATGTAGAGCCCCACAACCAATGTGATTAGGACCATGATGACCGAGTATACGCTGACCTTTCTTCCCTGGGAGCCCAACCTGCATCCGATCCGGTCGAGTGTTATGTAAACAGTGAGTGCGGAACCCCCTACTTCGAGGGGTCCACCAGGTGTTCCCCAACCCCGCGTGGGCAACGCAGCAGGCGGAGCCCGGTTCCTAAGCTCTGGTGAAAGCTTTGGTTACTGTTCGATGCCCCACTCCTTTATGATCTTAAGGAGGTCAGGGTGGACGAACTTCCCGTCTTTTTGGACAGGCTTCCCATCCAGATAGATGGAAGCCTTGGATATTATTCCGTCGTCGTGCGACGCGGCTTTCCATCCGTAGTCGCCCTTCAGGTCTGGTCTGATAAGCGGGCCCTGAGAGCCCCATCCAACCTGGAAGCATCCCCAGCTTCTCTCGACCTCTGCTATTCCCCCTGAAGGCATAGCCAACGGGTGGTATCCGTAGCAGCAGTGGGCTATCCTGTACATGTTCGGGTCGTTGAAGCTGCTGAGGTACTTCCTCATGATTTCTGCTTCTACTCCACCGGTTATCTCCTTGATGACCCCCGACTCCACCTTAAATTTGACAGGGGTGGCGATCCTGTTTCTTATTTCGTCGGGCGGCCAAATATTCCCATCGAATGCTAGGGTGCCATTCATGGTTTCTTCGATGCATGATCCCCCGGTCTGTCCGCCCAGCATTATCACCTTCCGTGTCGCTGCAGTACCTCCGAAGTCTTCCCACTTCCTGCCTCCAATCTTCCCGGTGAAGTCTGTCCCCGATGGACTCGTGACCCGGAGTTCGTTGGCCTTGGTAGTCAGCTCTGCAAGTTTCTCTCCGAGTTCCACCATCTTCGCGTAGTCGACCCAGCCTATCGTCCGGACGAACGCGCCCCTGTCCAAATCGGTAAGGCAGACGTACACTCTCTCTTTCTTCTCGGCGTTAACTTGAGCTCTTGTGTAGAGTAGCGCTTTGACTGTGAACTCTATTTCGACATCTGCATTCATCATCGCGGCAGCCAACGGCCTGGGTGGTTCCATGTTGTTCATCTTCCGCGTCTCGGTGATGACAACAGTTGGCGTGGCTCCGGCTGCGTACGTAGCCGCAGCAGTAGCCGTAAGGACCTCTTCGTCGTTAGATGTGTCACCGAAGATCAAGACATCTTCTCCTCTCCTAACGTCACAAACGTACTCTACTAGTTTCCTTGCTGCCAAGTTCAGTTCATATTCCCACATAATTCCTCAAGCCTGAAGCCACCCTTGAAAGTATTAAGCCTTGAGCCGGACTTGCACGTTCCTTCCCTCAGGCTATCCTAAGCTGTTAGTATCGCGTCAGATACCGTAGCGTTAACGTTGTTAGGGGTCAGCCGTATATATCAATCCGTACCTTTTCCCTAGCGTGATTACTCGTATCGCACGAAAGAGAAGTGCGGTAGGAAGGGGAGTAATAGCTGCCGTGGTTATCATCGTAATCCTGATAGCCGCGGTCGGAATATATTACGCATCGACAACCTCAACGACAACAACAACCTCAACGCCACCAACAACGTCAACAACTTCAACGACGCCGGTCTCTACGACGTCAACGACTTCTGCGAGTTCAATTAACAGTAACATAACCACATCTTCCCAGATTCTGAGCCTGACATTCGCCAACGTACCGAACGCCGACCCCGCGAAGGGATCGGACGAAGCGAGCTGCGCAGCATTAGTGAACCTGTACGACACCCTTGTCTTTCCAACCGCGAGTGGAGCAATTCAGCCCGACCTCGCGACTTCTTGGACGGTGTCTCCTGACGGTCTGACGTACACGTTCAACCTCAGAACGGGGGTCACCTTCCACAACGGTGACCCGCTCAATGCCAGTGCAGTGGTCTTCTCGATGAACAGACTAATCGCAATGGGCCAAGGATTCTCGTATCTCTTCTCGCCGTACATCGTGAGCACGAACGCGACTAATCCTTACACGGTTGTGTTCCACCTGAAGAAGACCTTCGGCCCGTTCTTATCTGCGCTAGTCCGACTCTACATCCTAGACCCGAAGCAGGTGATGGCCAACATCGTGTCAGGCCCCTATGGATCGCTGGGTGATTACGGGTCGACTTGGCTTCTTACGCATGACGCAGGGTCAGGCCCCTACATGATGACATCCGCCAACCTCGAAGCCAACATGATGTTCCAGGAGTATACCAGCTACTGGAACGGCACGCAGCCAAACCAGCCGAAGACGGTCCAGTACATTGGGATTGACGACCCTAACACGGTGAAAGCCCTGTTCACCACTGGCGCGATACAGATCACGGACATGTGGCAACCATACGCGAACATTCAGGCGTTGAGCTCGCTCAAGGGGGCACAGATGACCGTCATCCCATCGACACAAGAGATGTATCTGATGATAGACACACAGAAGGCACCCACTGACGACCTGTACGTAAGAGAGGCCATGTCGTATGCACTCAACTATACCGCCGTGGTTGACCAAATCTTCCCAGGCACACAGCTGACAGCCGGTCCAGTACCGGTGGCGTTGCCAGGCCATGACCCTGCCATCCCACCGGCCACTCAGAACCTGACACTGGCCAAGCAGTTGATTCAGCAGTCGAAGTACTACAAGGCTGGCACGCTCAGCAACTATCCAGTCACCTACTATTGGGTGACCGCAGTCCCGGCAGAGCAGAAGCTAGCACTCGAGTTCGCCTCGGACATGCAACAGATAGGCATCACAGTGAACATCGTTGGAACGCCGTGGCTGACTGTAGTCGCAGACCTCGCCAACAAGACTAGTTCGCCCAACATAGTCTCAATCGAAGACGCCGCCAGCTACTACGAAGCCGGTTCTCTCCTGCAGTCGAGGTACACGTCTGCGGCCGATGGAACATGGGAGCAGAACGAGTGGCTGCAGAACTCCACTCTGGATAACATAATCTTGGGTGCAATCAGCAACTTAAACCAGACGCAGCGCTTCCAAGGATACTACAACGCCCAGGAACAAATCTATCACATGTTCCCCACCATCTACGCGTTTGACGTCACAGAGGTAAGAGCCTACTACCCGAGCGTTGTCAATTGGTACCCCGCCAACGGGCACCCAACTCCCCTGCTGGGGTACGACTTCTACTGGAGAAGCGTCTCCTTCTACCCGCAAGCACTGGCCTCGCTAACCAGCTAAACAGCTGGAGGCGGGGTCCATGCCCCTTTTTTTACGACCAATGGGGACAATTACGCCTCTTATGTGCCAGGACGTTCTATCTGACGGGCGAGTCTAGTGAAGGTATCCTGGAGTTCCTGGGGCTTCATCCTCAAGAGGCTCGGATACTCCATCATTTCCCTCTTTGGTCTCTCCCTCCTGATTTTCGCAATAGCGAGGGTTCTGCCAGGAGACCCTGCGAGGCTGGCCCTCGGACCGCAAGCTCCCCAGTCGGCAGTCGACGCCCTGAGGGCAGCGATGCATCTCAACGATCCGATCTGGGTCCAGTACGGTTACTGGCTGCAGGGAATCTTCACGGGGAACTGGGGTTTGTCCCTCTTCACCCAGAGGAATGTGCTTCTGGACGTCCAAGAGTTCCTCCCAGCCACGGTTGAACTGATTCTAACCGCTGCCATAATCGACATCCTCATCTCAGTCCCCCTCGGGGTCCTCGCTGGGAGAAGGGCGAACACTGCAGTGGACAATGTCGTCCGGCTCGTCTCCTATGTCGGGATAGCAGTTCCCTCTTTCGTCGTCGCAATCATCCTGCAGCTCGTCTTCGGGTACACTCTCTTCTGGTTCCCCATAACGGGCAGGCTGAGCCTCGGAGTCACGCCACCCCCCACCATCACCGGCCTTTACACCATCGACTCGCTGCTCACGGGGAATTTCGGCACCATGCTCAATGCAATCTGGCACCTAATTCTTCCTGCCTTTGCCCTCGCACTTGGACCGATTGCGCAGGAAGCCAGGATAATGCGCTCGAGCGTGGTGGAGAACCTTGGCAAGGACTACACCCTCGCTGAAATCTCTCACGGCATGCCGGAGAGGCTGATAATGCTGAAGTATCTGATGAAGCCCTCTCTGATTCCGACACTGACGATTTATGCTCTCGACATCTCGGCCCAAATAGCGAATGCGTTCCTAGTCGAACTGATTTTCAACTGGCCGGGGTTTTCGAGATACGGTCTGAACGCCATGCTCAGCAAGGACCTCAATGCGATTGTCGCGGTTGTCATGGTCGCCGGTGTGATGTTCGTCATAGCGAACATCCTGGTGGATATCGTTGTGGGATATCTGGACCCGAGAATTAGATTGCAGGTGAAGAGTGAAGAATGAGAGCGACAAAGAGGCCGGGTCTGCCGCTTTCTCAGAAGTACGGGAAATATTGGTACAAGTTCAGCAGGAACAGGCTCTCGATTGTCGGCCTCGTTGCCATAGCTGCGGTCGTCTTTGTGGCAATCTTCGCCCCCTGGATTTCCCCGTATCCCCAGAGCGCAGGTCTTTACGTCAACTTCAATCAGGCCAGCTTGCCGCCTTCAGCCACCCACCTGTTTGGGACTGACGAATACGGCCGTGACGTGCTGTCGCGCTTGATGTTCGGGTTCCGATACTCTTTGGAACTTGTGGTCGTCGTGCTCTCGTTAGATGTAATCCCGGGGGTAGTCCTTGGCCTGATCGCCGGGTATTTCATCTCTAGGTGGTTCAGTACGGTGATTATGAGAGTCGCTGACGTGTTCATTGCGGTTCCCCCTCTCATCCTGGCGCTTTCTGTCGTAGCGATATTGAAACCCGGCGGCATCAACGCGTTCCTTGCAATTGCGCTGGCATGGTGGCCCTGGTACACGAGACTGGTCTATGGTCAAGCTTCATCAATAAGAAACGAAGATTTCGTACACGCGGCCCAACTCGCGGGCGCCTCCTCGACGCACATCATGTTCAGAGAGATTTTGCCGAACATTCTTGGTTCGATTCTGACAAAAGTGTCCCTCGACGGAGGGTGGACCATCCTTATCGGCGCGGCACTCAGTTACGTGGGGTTAGGAGCGCAGGCTCCCACCCCGGACCTTGGGACGATGATTTCTGACGGCTCGGCGTATCTTCCGGCTCAGTGGTGGATTTCCATGTTCCCTGCGCTCGCGATTGTGGTCGTCATACTCGGATTCAACCTCATAGGGGATGGTGTCAACGACATGTTCTCATCGGAGATCAGATAGAGTTTGAACCATAAGGGTTCGAGCACGAGGCGTCCTTGAGCATGTCGCTGGTTCAAGTGGAGAACCTGAAGGTGGAGTACAAGGTATACGAGGGTTGGCTCAAGGTGCTCAACGGAGTAAACATCTCGGTAGGCAAAGGCGAGAAGGTTGGGATCATCGGGGAGTCGGCCTGCGGCAAGACCACCACCGTGAAATCAATGTTGCGACTTCTCGCCAGCAATGGAAGAATCACTCAGGGGAAGGTGACCTACCATGGTGATAACGTACTCGACATGTCGCGTGGTGATCTGACAAGCATGAGGAGAAAGAAGGTATCGATGATATTCCAAGACCCTTCTGCGGCGCTAAACCCTGTATTCACCATTAAGGAACAGATGTACGACATAATTCGTGTCTCTGCGGACGAGCGCCTCTCGACAAGCGAAGTTCACGAAAGGGCGGTGGGCTTCCTGAAACAAGCAGCCCTGCCAGAACCAGACAGGATTCTTGACAGCTACCCCTTTCAGCTCAGCGGAGGCATGAAGCAACGCGTCAACATCGCATTCGCACTGATCTCGGCGAATGAGCTCCTTGTCGCCGATGAGCCTGGGACGTCCCTTGATGTGACGATAGAGGATCAGATCATGAGGCTGCTGAAGCAAATCGTCGACGAAAGAGGCTTGTCAATCATCCTAATCTCCCACGCACTCGGGACAGTGAAGAACTTTGTCGACAGGGTCTACGTCATGTACGCAGGAACCATCGTGGAAGAAGGGCCGACCGACCAGGTATTTAGCGACCCACGTCATCCATACACGCGCATGCTCATCGACTCGATTCCAAAGTTGACGGGTGGCGGCGTCCCAGAGGGGATACTCGGTCAGGTTCCGAGCTACCTGACGCCGCCGAATGGGTGCAGGTTCGTGACAAGGTGCCCATACAAGATGCCCGTCTGCGATGGTGCGATGCCAGCGCTTTACAGCGTGGCCGACGGACAGGCGGCAGCCTGTTACCTATACGATGAAAAATACGGCGCAAAGAAATGAGCGAGCCCATTCTCTCCGCCCATAACCTGACGAGGTACTTCCAGACGAACAAGGGGGTGATCAAGGCAGTGGAAGCCGTAGACTTCGCGATGCATGAGGGCGAGGTATTCGGAATCGTTGGCGAATCAGGCTCAGGAAAAACAACCATAGGTAACATGATCATAGGCATCTATCCGCCCACGTCAGGGACGCTCGTCTACAAGGGTGAGGATCTCTCCAAGAGCGCCAATCGCAGGAGCAAAGAACTCAAGAGAGACATTCAGATGGTCTTCCAGAATCCCGCGTCTTCGCTCAATCCGAAGAGGACCGTGCGGCAGGCCATCGAGGTCCCGCTCAAGGTCAACAAGACCGATGTTTCGATCGCACAGCGTGTCGACGAGCTCCTCAACCTGGTTGAATTGCCGCTCGAATTCGCCGAGCGGTACCCAGGCGAATTGGGCGGAGGAGAAAAACAGCTTGTCTCAATAGCGAGGGCGCTGGGGACCAATCCGTCGTTGCTTGTTCTGGACGAGCCTACATCTGCCCTCGATGTCTCGATTCAGGCAAAGATGATTAACGTTCTTCTCAGACTGAAAGAACGTCTTGGGCTCTCGTACATCTTCATCACGCACAATCTAAGTCTGATGCGAAACGTCGCAGACAGGGTGATGATTATGTACCTGGGCAAGGTCAGGGAAATCGCGCCCACGGAGGAGTTCTTCAGGAACCCTCTGCACCCATACACCAAGATGCTGCTGTCTTCGATACCAGTAATAACTGACGTCGAAGAGCGTGCGAAACCTCAGAGAATAGTGAGCACGGGGGAGATAAGTGGTGCGCTCAATATTCCTCCGGGCTGCAGCTTTCACCCGAGATGCCCATTTGTGATGGACACCTGTAAGAGCACTGACCCCCCCTTGCTCGAAGTCGAAAAGAACCACTGGGTCGACTGTCACCTGTACCCCAACGAATACAAGAAGACATAGCGTGTGTGAAAGGAAACCGACGTCGACAACGTCAATCATTCTTATTACGTCTCTAGAAGTCTATGGGATGATTGGATTTACGACGGGCTCCCCGCCTGGTTGTTGCACTAGGGATTGCATTCGTCCTAATCTACCTGACGAACTCGGCGCCGCAGTACCTTGGCCCACTTGAACAGACAGTGGTCAGGAACCAGGCGATTTTTGTTGGCGTCTCACTAATCCTCATCTCCTCCGGCTTGCTCTGGAGGGGCAGGTACTGGCGCCAGGTGCAGTCGGGGACGAAACTTGCCTGCTTCGAGCTTGTCGAAGGGGGAATCCTTGCCCTGGCCATGACGGCCTTTTTCGGGATTGTGCTGACCCCGTTCAACCTGTGCATAGGTGGCGGGGGCGGGTTCGCTTGTTATCCCGATATCAGTGGGTTTCTTCGAGGCGTCCTTGAT
>Ga0187769_10000349_pt1 | contig 25302 bp, 29 predicted proteins | sample 0116_SJ02_MP02_1_FD_133140 | JGI IMG/M metagenome (GOLD analysis project Ga0187769, IMG submission 133140) | Tropical peat soil microbial communities from peatlands in Department of Meta, Colombia - 0116_SJ02_MP02_10_MG | ecosystem: Environmental > Terrestrial > Soil > Wetlands > Peat | place... | reverse complement strand
GGAACCCTTCCACTTGAGACGAATCATCCTATCACCTTAATAACAAGAAGTCGAGGGGCCGTCAGGCAAAATGCAGGTTCAGACGACCAGCGAAGACGAGAAGGGTCTCACGGTCGAGATTACTGGGGAGGACTACTCGCTGGCTGAAATCGTTCATCATGAGCTCCTCGAGGAGAAGAGTGTCACCTTCGCAGGAGTGCTTCCTCCGCACCCTCTGATCAAGAAGCTTGTGCTCAAGGTGAGGGCACAGCGGGTGAAACCCGAGAAGGCGTTTGCAAACAGCGTCGAGAGGGCGATGGAGACCACCCATGAGCTCTTCGAAGGCGCCAAGAAGGCCCTCGGCGGTGCTTCAGGCTGAAGTTCTGTCCGAAGTGCGGAACCCGTCTCAAGCTCAAGCAGGTGAAAGGAGCCCACGAAGTCTCGGTCACATACATCTGCGATAACTGTGGGTACTCCAAGAAGGAAGGGAACGCAGTAATGCAGAAGACTGAGGAGGAACTCGCCATCACCCCACAGATCAAGATCGTGGGGGACAAGGAGGCCAAGCTCAACTCACTGCCGACGACAAAGATTGACTGCCCAAAGTGCGGTCACAATGAGGCCTTCTGGTGGTTCCTGCAGACGCGGAGTGGGGACGAACCCCCTACACAGTTCTACAGATGCGCGAAGTGCAGCCATACCTGGCGAAGTTACTCCTAGCTACGTGAAGGGCCTTCGCCGAATTCTTCGAGGAAGCCTTTCATCTTCCAGAACGTGTCCAAGAACTCCATCCCTCTTGGCGTGACCCTGTAGGAAGTCCCTTCGTCGTCCTCCGACACGTTTGCCAGACCGTAGGAGCAGAGCCTGTCCACGAGGAGCTTCAGCCTGTCCACCGGAACCCCAACCCCATAGGAGAGCTTTGTGATTCTTGCGCCTTCTGGATAGTGTGTAATCACCTCTAGGACCTCGGCGTACAGGTCTGTCCTCGACCTCTTGGAGTTCCTACTCTTCACCTGAGGCTCCTCCGCTCGCAAGCCGCCTTCCTAAAGGGGAGCATCGGGGAGTCTGGCCACCCTTTTCGCTGGCTTCTCAAGATGGACCCCAGCCGGCACGTCTGCTTCCCTGGTGTAGTTCACCTCGTCTGCGATGCTGCCTCCCTGCATTTTGACGACTTCGGCGTATACCCTTTTGGCCCGGGAGTACCTGCTGATTCGGACCTCCTTGCCATAGACGTCGTCGACCCTCGTCATGCGCCCCATTGAACTCCAATCAGTCGCGTTGGCCCAGAAGCCGCCGAAGTCGATTCCCTTTCCGATCTCTACGGTGTCGCCGACGATTGGGCCGTTGACCCTCGAACCCGAGCCGACTTGCACGGACTTCGCTCTCAACCCTCGGGCTGTCCAAACCTGCCCTTCCACGCTAGCTCCGTCGCCTGACGTTACGCTATCCGAGACGAGCCTCCCCCCCACTGCGAGAGCACCGCACTCGGCCTTTCCCTTCATCTCGGCCGTCCCGAAGACTTCCAACTTTTGGGCGACCTTGAGTGACCCAGCTACGGCGAGTTTCCCATTGATCTTGATGCTCTCGGTGGAGCAGTCGCCGTTCACCTTCGCCACCCCGTTGACTTCCATGACCTTGCACGACGTGTCTCCTTCCAACTCGACCTTGCCCAGAGCCGTAAGCCTTTCCCCCTTGCTCCCGGTAGGGAGCTTGATCTTACCGAACACGGTGATCGTGCCGTAGGTCAGCTTCTTTGTGGAGTCGAAATGGCCCCTCACCCTGATCTCGCCTCTTATTGTACCTCCTCCAATTTCTGCGTGACCGCCCACGCGCAGGTTGGCGATGTCTACTTCGCCCATGACTTTCGCGTGACCGCCGACATCGACATCGCCAGATTTCAGGGTCCCCTTGGTTGTCAAATGGCCGCCTACTCGCACCGCTTCGGAGGTAATCGACCCTGATTCCAAGTGTCCGCCTACGTCAAGCCGTTCGGCCATGACGTCACCTTCCACTTCCACTGATGCGTCCAGATCCGCATCACCTCTGATGGTCAGGTCACCTTTGACGACGACGTCCCCGCCGGGGCCGAAGCCCCTCCCCTCCACCCTCATGGACTTGCACTCGAAGTCGCAGTCGATTCTTACCGGGCCCTCGAAGAAGGCACCTCCGGTTACAAGCACCTTTCCCCCTGACTCGGCCGTGATTACGGCGTCGCGGCCGACCCTCAAATCGCCTTCGACATGCCCCAGCCTCGCGGAGGAATTGGAGTCGACTAACTGGTCAGCCATGGATGGGATATCCCCCGGGTGCGTAAAAGCTTGGCTCACGAATTGTGATTCCAGAACATGGCCTAGTGGCGTCTTGGGACCTCTCTGCACCGTGCGCTTGGCCTGTCATTTCCTCTCACTCCATTCTGAGTCCGCGGTTGGACATGATGATTCCGAGAATTGTGCAAATCGCTGCGAAGGCCCCTAGGTACGCGAAGTCGGAGGCGACTGAAGAAAGGGCGGCCCCACCCAGCGAGCCTTGGATAATCAGATACCTGATGATGTCAGCCGCCTTCGAAATCGGGTTCACTTGGGCGACGGCTGCTAGCCATCCGGGCATTGAGGCCACGGGCAGTAACGCGCTACTCGCGAAGAGCAGGGGCAAACCTAGCGTGCTGCCAATGGCGGCGAGCGTCTCGAACCGTCTCGCCCTTACAGAGAGCATCATGAAGAGCCAGAGGAATCCCACGGAGAGCAGAGTAAGCGCCGCAAAGACGCCTAGAAGGTCCATGGCCCCGAAGCCCCCTCCGAATACCAACCCGCCGGGCAGGAGTAGTGCTACCACCAGGAGTATGGCGGAGAGTACGATCCCCTTCAAGATGCTGGAGAGCAGGAGCGAGAAGGTTATCGCAGTCCTAGAAATCGGTGCGACCAGCAGCTTGTTCAGGTAACCGAGGGATCTGTCGGTGACGAGCGGACCGCCCGCCCACATCGCCCAGGTCACGACTAGAAAGCATAGCATCCCGGCTGCGAGGAAGGTGATGTAATTGGGGGCACCGCCGAAAGTCGACTGGAGAATCTGGGTCTTGACGCCTTCGCTCCCCGGGAACGATGGTATCATACTGGTCGGGTTGAAGGCGTTGCCGAAGAGCACGAGCCAAAGAATAGGCTGCACTAGGGAAGCGAATAGCCACGCAGGGGACCTGAACCACTTCTTCAGGTCGCGAACCATCAGCTCCTTGGTCTCCGACATCAATTTCTCGCGCTCTCCGCTCTGGCCCTTGCGACGACGACGTCTCCGCTGTCGACCATGGAGTCCCTGATTGACCGACCGGTTACGTTCAGGAAGACCTGGTCAAGGCTCGGTCTTACAAGCCGCGCGTCCTCCATCTTCAGACCGAGTTTCCATAGACCCACCGAGATTGCCTGAAGCGACTTCTCGATATTCGCCGTCCTGAGAGAGTACACATTGCCCCTCCTCCTGACTTCGCATACGCCTTCCATGAGGGAGAGCTTGGCAGAGATGTCTGGCCCCTCCGGCAGCTGTATCTCGAGCAGGTCTCCGCCCAGGCTGGCCTTCAGCGTCGACGGTGAGTCTAGCGCCTTGATTTGTCCGTGGTCAATGATGGCCACTCTTCTGCACAGAGAGTCTGCCTCTTCGAGGTAGTGCGTCGTCAGGAAGATGGTCACCTTGCTGTCCCTGTTGATGCCGTTGATGTAGTCCCACATCGCAACCCTGGTCTGGATGTCCAGACCTAGCGTCGGCTCATCAAGAAAGAGGATCCTCGGCTCGTGAATCAGTCCCGTAATGAGCTCCAGCCGCTTCTTCATCCCTCCTGAGTATGTCCGAGCGAGCCTGTTCGCGGAATCCTTCAGCCCCACCAGGTCGAGGAGCTCATTTGCCCTACGCGACGCGATTGCATCCGGCACCTTGTAGAGCTTCGCGCTCAGAATGAGGTTTTCCATGCCCGTGAGGTCGCCATCTGTTGCTGCGTCCTGCGGGACCAACCCTATGCACATCCGTACCTCGCCCTGTTTCGTCTTGACGTCGTAGCCCGCGACTTCGCAGCTTCCCTCTGAAATTGATGCCAATGTGGTAAGCATCTTGATGGTGGTGGTCTTCCCTGCACCGTTGGGGCCCAAGAATCCGAAAATTTCCCCTTCGTCGACCGTGAAGCTGACTCCGTCCACTGCCTTGGTTGAAGGCGGGTAGACCTTTGTAAGGCCTCGAGCTTCTATGACCTTGCTCATTTTCTGACGAGCTGACATCCCTGGGATTGGGTAAATACTCAGTGCGCTTTCGGTAATTACCTGATGTTAGTCTGGGCCCAACGGCTCAGGCGTCGTCCCGTGTGTAGACTTCCACGGCGTCTCCTCCCGCTATGAGTATGTCTGCGCTGGCGGCCGGGATGGACGCCACGTCATCCGCTTCGAAGGGGCCGAAGTGTCTCATATCGAATCCCACGAGCTCGCTGACCCGTTTGACGAACCTTACCGTCACTCGCCTTTGGGACTCCGTCACATTCGCGGACTCGACGAATGAGGGCTGGCCGCCAGACACGGCGTCTACGAAGGTCTGGAAGCGCTTCTGGAACTTCTGCTCTGCAGAGCAGATGTATCTTTCCTCCGGGAGGAGCCGCGTGAGGGCGTTCTGCTGCATGGCCTTCCTGATTCTGACCGTCAACAGCTGCTTAACCATCGACTCGATCATCCTGGCCTGAGTCGCGGTGAGGCGGATGGAAACCTCAGAACTTCCGTAACCTGCCGACCGCTTCAGCTTCTGACTGTATGACGAGAGGGCCGAGTAGAAATCACCGGGGAGCGGCAGCAGGGTTTCCGTCTGACTCTCGGAATTGAGCCGCCTCCTAAGATGCTCGAGTGTAGTCTCGGCCATCTACACCACCTCCCCAAGCCCCCTCGTTAGAATCGAGATGGCGGCGTAAGTCGGGAGACCCACCGTTTCAGACTTGTACGGTCCGTAGTCATCATGCCTGATTCTGAACCGGGGGTAGAATTCCACTCTCACGTTCACAGGCTTTGAACCGAGGACGACAGGATCTACCTGCGGGTCGAACCCGTTTGTCGATTCAATCCTCATCTTCAGCATCCCCGTGTTGCCGTGGAGCGTCCCAGCCAGCCTGAACACGCGGTGGATGTCCGTGGTCACAGAGGAGTCGACCAGAGCCCTATTGAAGGAGATTGCCTCCGAGACCAGTTTTTGCAGCGTGCCCCCGTATCCCTGCCTGCGCTCGTCCATATAGCCCGTAATCCTTCTTGCCCATCCCGCTCCCTGGGGGCCACTGAAGGGCCTTCGCCTTAGCGTCGAGGCTATGGTCTGGCTCAGAGGAAGGGATGAACCCCGCACATATTCGGCTATCTCCCCCCGGGCCTGCTGGTCCAGGGGGTCGAATCTTCTGTCGAAGATGTGTAAGTGGTAGCCTCTGTTTCCTGAGAAATAGACCCTGATTGCTCCGCGGTCAACCCCGAAGTCTTTCATCAGGAAGCCGACGACCCGGTTTGTGTGTTCTTTGGCTGCGTTGAGGCAGGTCTCACAGGTACCGTGAAACTCCACTGTGGGACCGCCGCACTTCGCGCACTTGGGTGGCCGGGGGAGCTTCCCGGAGGCGTAACACCTCTCACAGTGCCAGAGGTCGTGCCCTCTCTTGCATGGGGTCGGTATGTCCGTTGCATCGATGTCGAAAATTAGCTCCGCGCCAAGCCAACCCTTCTCTTCTATGGGCCTATTCGGGTACTCATACCTAGCGTTGGAGCAGTAGACGGAAGAAGGGGACTGCTTCAGGATTTCAGCCAGGGCCTCGCCCTTGCTCTTGAAGGAGAGGTGCCTGACCATCCCGCCCCCGAATGGGATATAGCCGAACTCCCTGGACTCCACTTCTTCGGGGAACTCAATCCTGTCCGCGCCCCTGAAGTAGTACTCCTTGTACGCTTGTCGGAGAAAGCCTATCGTCCTTTCGTTCAAGCCATGTCGTTCCCTTGGCGGCGGGCAGATAAGGCATCCGCCAGACCTTGGTCGTTAAGTGTTCTGGGCGGGTGGACCTTGAGTTTGAGAGTCCCGCTCGAGACTTACATCCAGGGCGCGGGAGCGAAGGTGTATTCGCTAGTCGTGGGCGTCCCGTTCTCCCCGCTCGACATCGACCTCGGCCACCTCGCCAGGGGCGAATGGAACTCGCTAATGGACAGGTTCCGTATCTGGTACCTCCCGCGAGGAGACGGGGCGGAAGGGAATCCCGCGTGCTATGTGATGGTTCGTAAGTTCTACCCCCAGGACGGGATTCTTCTCTATGGACACGTCGTCGTCAATACTGGCTGGAAAGTCGGCAAGGAAAAGCAATGGTGGTTCACCGTTGGGATAATGAGCAATGATGAGGTCAGGGCAAGGTCGATGCTCAACTCGATGCTGGAGATTCCGCCTTCGTTTCACAAAAGGAGCGAAGTCAGGCTCATCGAAAGGAGATGGAGGAACGACCCTGAGGCGCTAATGAGGTTCCTGGCCAACATCCATTCGGTACTAACACAGCTGGCGCCGCCAGACCCGGGCGGTAAGGTCTACACCCTGAAGTTCGAGCCGCCTCCCGGAATGATGGGGGAGCTGAAGGAAAGCCTCGGCTCCTGGTGGGGCTAGCGGCTGGACAGTTTCGGACGGAGCAAAAGCGAGGAGTATTCAGCCAGCCAAGGCTTATTATCCGTCCCCGAACAGCCTGCGTGAAGGCTGCGTTCAGTTGTTTCTTGCCAAGACGGCAACCTCGTCGGAATGGAAGGCGATTGCCGCAGCGGTCAAGACCCTCGTCGAGGAGGCGACCTTCGAGGCGAACAGTGAGGGCCTGACGTTCAGGGCGATGGACCCATCGCACGTCGCGCTGGTCGACCTGGCGCTCCCCAATTCGAGTTTCTCCTCCTTTGAGTGTGATAAGCCGTTCAAGTTCAGCATGCGGGTGGAGGACCTGGTGAAGCTCATAGGAAGGTCGGATGCGAAGGACAGCGTCGAGATTTCGAGCACGGAAGAGGATGCGATCGCGGTCAAACTGAGCAACGGCTACAAACGCGAGTTCACAATCCACCTGATAGAGAGCACGTCCGGGGCGGCGCCGCTTCCCAAGCTCGAGTTCGACACGAAGGCCTCTCTGACCAAAACGATTCTGGAGAAGGTGCTGGGGGATATCTCGGTCGTATCAGACCAAGTCACGATTCAGGCTGTGAAGGATAAAATTACGTTCTCAGGAAAATCGGATGTAGGGAGGGCCGAAATCGGGTTGGCGGCCAACGATGCGGACGTTCTAGAATTCAAGGTCGGAGCGGACAGCAAGGCAACGTATTCCATCGACTACATCTCGGGAATCCTGAAGGCGCTCGGTGGGGTCACCGACACGGTACAGGTGGAATTCAGTACGAAGAAACCCGTGCGGCTGGAAATGAAGCTCAACGACCAGGGGGCGAAGCTCTGGTACTTCCTGGCGCCCCGTGTCAGCGAGTAATTCAAGCCAAGTCGAAATCCGCGTTCATTACAAGACGCCTAGGCCCCTGCCCTTCTCGTTGAGGTCCTCTGCCGGGTAGATTGAGTCTGAATACTCGTATTGTTCTGGCTGACCTGTCGACAGCGAAGAGACTACTTCAGGCTCTGTCATTGATTTTCCCTGTCAAATATCACGACTAGGAATCGATATTCACAGTTAATAATCGCCCCATCTTGTATCAAACGGGGGCAAATGAGCGTCCTCCTTCGGCGGTGGGTGTGCCTGGATGAAGGGCAAACCATAGCCAGTGAGGATGAATACTGCTTTCATGCTTCGGTCTACCCGAAGCACAGAATCGTGGTGTGCGATAACACCATCGCAGAGCAATGGCATCCGCGCTCCTGGGAGATTGCTGACGCGGAATGAGTCAGAAGTTCCTCTTGGATATCGACCCGATTCGCTTCTTCCTGGGCTTTCTGGCCGTTGGATTGGCATTAGGCTTCCTACGCTACTTTGACCAATGGGTCTATTTTCCCCTCTTCCCGAACATCTTGGACTCCGCGACGATGGCATTCATCGGCGTTTTCCTGCTCTGGGACGTGCTGAAGAAGGTCAGGGCCAACGCTCGTAAAGATGAAACAACGAAGACATAGCCTGCCCGCAGGCCGATTCTATCCTCCCTTCCGCAAGACGATCAGACGGCGCCCATGGGCCGTTCCCTGTCGCTTGCGACTTCCTCAATAATCAAGCCAAGCTTAAAAGCACGAACAAAAGCGGGGGCAATCCGTTTCGGTGAGAGGATGAAATTCCCAAAGGAGATTCGCACGAACTGTCCGTGGTGCGGCAAGCACACCTTACACTCTGTGGCGCTTTACAAGAAAGGGAAGGAACGCGCAGGCTCCTGGGGGGCACGAAGGCAGGCTGGAAGGAAGCGTGGCTACGGGGGCCAGAAGTTCCCTGAGCTGATCAGGACGGCGAAAACGACCAAGAAGGCGACTCTGAGGTTGAAATGCAAGGAATGCAACAGAGAGGTAATGCGGGACGGGATCAGGCTCAGAAAGGCGGAGATAGCTGCATGAAGCGCGACAGAGAGCCAATTCCCAAGACGAGAAGCTCTTTCCTTCTTGTCAAGTGTCCCGACTGCGGGGAAGAAAGGATCCTGTTCTCCAACTCTGCGAAGGACATAGGGTGCAGAGGGTGCGGGAGGAAGCTCGCAGAGAGCAAGGGCGGCAAGTCTGTGGTCCTTGCTGCCGTAGTCAAGCGCTTAGGCTAAACGCCAAATACCACTCGAAGGTGGCGAACTACGATGAGCACGGAGAGGCCCCTCCCTGAGGCCGGAGAGGTCGTCGTATGCACGGTCAGGGAGATAACGTCCCATGGAATCTACGTGAACCTTGACCAGTACGACGGGACAAACGGCTTCCTCCATGTGTCAGAGATATCCACTGGCTGGGTCAGGAACATCGACAGGGTCGCCAAGGTCTCGCAGAAGCTCATCCTGAAGGTCATCAGAATCAACAGGGCAAGGAGGGAGATTGACCTGTCGCTGAGACAGGTGACGAACGAAGAAAGGCGCGCCAAGGTGATTGAATGGAAAAGGGAGGAGAGGGCCGTTGCGATAATCGATGCTGCGAAGAAGAGGCTGGGCATTGACGATGCCCGCGAGAGGGAGATGAGGGAGAAGCTCGAGGAAGAGTTCGGCAACTTGTACGCTGCTCTTGAAACTGCGGCGAGGAAAGGTGAGAGGGGCCTGGCTCAGGCTGGGTTACTCGGTGAGGAGGCGAAGGTCGTCGCCGAAATCGCAACAGAGAAGATTGTGCCTCCTAGGTACGAAGTCGGAGCGCTGGTGGAGGTGTCCTCGAGGTCCCCAGAAGGGATAGAGCAGGTCAAGAAGACGCTCCTGGCCGCAGCGGAAGCCCCGTCGGCAGAAGTTCACATTACCTACGCAGGGGCGCCTAGATACAGGGTGAGGATAACGGCAGACGACTACAAGCAGGCAGAGAAAGCGATGGATATCGTGCTTGAGAAGATCAAGGATGGGGTCGGCAAACATGACGTCTTTAGCTTCAAGCGGGAGATATCGAGGAAGTACGGCGGCTCGTCTTGAAGAGCCTGATGTTCAAGTGTACTGACTGTGGTAGGTACACCCTCGCAGACAAGTGCCCCAGCTGCGGAGGAAGGACTGTTACCGTCCACCCCGCGAGGTACTCGCCAGACGACAGGTACGCGAGGTATCGGAGTCCTCTTGCCTATCAAGAGGACCCTGATGGGACCAGCTGATAAAGCAAGATTGCGTTGAAACACTGAAGCTCGGAGTTTCCTGGGCAGGGAGAGTTGTCGCTCTCCGCAGCCGACAGGCTGGGAGACACGTAGGCCAGCCTGAATGGTCCCGTGCTGCTAGAAGGATAGTTGAAGCTGCTCGGATAGGTGAACGCCTCAATGGGCGGGGCTCCGTTCGTCCCAAAGGTGTAGGCTTGGCTGAATGCTATGCTCGAGGTGGTTCCCGACGTGGTGGTGTAAAGGTAGCCCGCGAGCTTGAACGGCAGGAGCTGGCCGAAAAGGCTGTCATTCATGGCGTAGGGGGTCAGGTTGAAGTCGTCGATGCTCTGGCACGGCTGGCCGGCTGATGTCAGCTCGTTGGCGCTGGTGCCTGAGCACTCCAGGTACTTCGACTCGGTCAGGTTCCCGATTCTTATGAACCACTGCTTCTTGCTCTCGTCTCCCCCGCCCGCCGTGAATCCCCCTCCGCTGGGGACCTGCAGGATGTAGTATGGTGTTTGGGTGCCGGTTGATTGGTCCGTGAATGGGAACACGCTCCCCGTGATGAATATGGCGATGTATGTGGGCCTCCCTTCGCCCATGCTACTGGCCATGGCGGCAGCTTGGGTGACGTTGGACATCAATAATTGTCCGACCTGTTCAATCCTTGTGCTGTTCAAGGTCGCGTTGTCTACCACGGTGGTCCGATTACCCATTACTGCGAACCAGTATCCGTAGTCCCACCAGGAGATTATCACGGAATTGGTCGGGGTGTCCTGCCTGACCCACTGTAGTGTCTGTATCCAGTCCGTGAAGGCGGCTCGTGTGTATACCGTCGCCCCGTTGGCTATACTGACGGCACCGTCTGCCGGGCTGTTATTGCAGAAGAGCTGGCCGTTGTATGAACACTGGATGGGGTTGGGTATCCAGTAGGAGCCTGCGGGGAGGACGATCAAGGCGATTACGGCTATGGAGAAGACCACCTTCATCTCGTTGCGGGACGTAGGGGTCTGTTTCTTCTTGACCAACGGCGTCGTGCTCGGCTTCACTATGGCATAGGCTAGCTCGGCGAACCCGACGCCCCCCAGTATGCCTAGGGCGATGGATGAATAGACGAGGAGACGGGAGAAGGCCGCTGAGAAGTAGAGGCCCGTCAGCCCGAAGACGAGGGCGTAGATCATGGGGATGCCTTTTCGCCTGAAAGCCACCAGGGCACCAGCCATCCCGAACGAGAGCAGTATGGCGTAGGAGGTGAAGTAGTCAGCCCCCGTCGGGACGAAGTGCTCGGCCACCGATTCGACGAGAGGATTGCCTGAGCGAGCCCAGGGGGCAATGGCTGTGATGTACCTCAGGGTGAGGCCCCCGACTAGCCCGAAGCTGATCAGGGTGAGCCCGGCGAGGGCGAATCCGAAGAGGAACTTGAGCAGGGTGGATCTGTACTCGGTAGGTTTGGACCAGGTCTTGGCCCACTGGGCCACAATAACGAACACGGTCCCCCCAAGGAGGACCAAACCGACCGGATTGGTGACTATGGCTACACCGGGCCTCGGGAAGACAGAACTCACGAATAGGGTCGATGCGGTAAAAGAGATTATCGCGGGTGTGTACCCCGACAGGTCGAGGTTCAGGAAGGGTATCAGAATGAAGATCAGGCCGAAGGCCGCGCTGAAGTAGTCCCCGCCACCCCAGGCGGTGTTGGCGTAGCCGATCATGATGCCCCCCATCAATGCCCTGGCGACCCTCCCGCGGACGGGCCTCTCCTTGTCGAAGACCGTGAGCATCAGGTAGCTGGCTGTGACGAAGAGGAGAATTGCAAGCGGCTCCGACTTGAACCACCCGAGGTTTCCTCTCTCGATTAGTGGTGGGGAGACCGCGAAGACCAGGGCGGCGAACAGCCCCGCCGCGTCGCCGGCGATTTTCCTGACGAGGAAGTAGAATACGATGGCAGTCATGGCACCGAGAAAGACTGGGAGGACAACCAGCCAATCGTAAAGGGTAATCTGGACGCCGAACACGTTGTGGACGAACAGGTAGGTCAAGGCACCCGCCAGCTGCAGGCCTCCCTGGGAGGTCGCGGCGACATTCCTGCCGACCGGGAACCAAGTTTGGATGTCGTGCCAGAAGAAATAGCCCTGCATGTTGTGGCATGCGGTGTACACCGTCGGTCCGCAGTTTGAGGGGTTGGCGAAGAGGGCTGCATAGAGGCCCTGCTGTTGCGCCAGGCTCACTATGTGTTGGGCTGCGTAGTAGTCGTAGTAGGGGTCGAACTCATTCAGGTAGAACCCATACTTCGCGGCGTAAGCTCGAATCAGGACGGCTATAGAGAAAACTATGGCAAGCACCATCGAACTCATGAGTGCCCTCCGCGAGACAGTAGGCCTCTTCATGGAAGCCCGCAAGGTGTCAACTACGCCCAAATCTACGCGCCGAGACTCTTTGGGCTATTTTAAGCGTGCCTTTTCTTACTTTTTGAGAAGGGTGCTCAGGTAGGCGGTGTAGGCTTCGGCGTCGAGTAACGTCTTCTTTTCTGAGGCGAAGTTCGATGGTTTCACCTCTATCAGCCACCCGTCCCCATAGGGCGACTTGTTGACGAGTTCCGGGTGCGAGTCGAGCTGGCCGTTGGCCCTGGCTACGGTCCCGGATATGGGTGAATACACCTCAGAGACAGCTTTGATTGATTCGACAGTCCCCATTGGCTTGAGCTGTTCGACCTTATCATTCACCTTCGGAGGGGTGACATAGACAACGTCGTTCAGAGTCTTCGCAGCGTAGTCGGTGACCCCGACCCTGACTATGGGACCCTCTTCTCTCGCCCATTCGTGCTCCTTCGTATACAAGAGTTCGTCTGGGATGTGATAACCCTGGATGTCCATCGAGGAAGGACGCCGGCTCGGCGCACTAATTACCCTTATGTCGCTTCCAGCCGTAGAGTTGCTCGTCATAAAAGGGAGGCTTCGTGATGAGCCCTCCCTGAGGAGAATCTCTTACCATCACGCTGACCTTGGAACCCAGTCCTGAGCGCTCAGTCTTGACCCGGCAAAGTGCAATCCCCTTGCGGATGATGGGGGAGAACGTCCCGCTTGTCACCTTTCCCAACGATCCTATGTCGTCTGCGACATCGAAACCGTGCCTGGGGATGCCCGAGTCGAGAACCAGCCCCCTCCTTATCACGGAGGGTGGTTGGGCGCTCGATGCTGCCAGCGCAGCTGAGCCGACAAAGCCGCTCTTCCCTGCCGAAATGACCCAGGCCAAATCTGCCTGGAACGGGTTCATATCCTGGTCGATGTCCGAGCCGTGAAGCGGCAATCCCGCTTCGAGCCTGAGCGAGTCTCTGGCACCCAAGCCGCAGGGCGTCGAAGTTGCAGCGAGCTGCTCCCAGACCCTCATGGCCCCTTTCGGGTCTTCGTTCGAGGTTCCGTACACGATCACCTCGAACCCGTCCTCGCCGGTGTAGCCTGTCCTGGACATGAGGGCGTCTTCCCCTGACACCTTAGTCTCAGCGCACCTGAAGCGCTTGAGCTGGGAGAGGTCCAGGGCGGTCAGAGGCTGGAGGGACTCCAATGCCTTCGGCCCCTGCACCGCGATCATCGCGGTGGAAGTGGTCCGGTCATCTATCTTGAAGCCGCCGGAGGCATGGGCCACAAGGTGTTTCATATCTGTAAGGGCGTTAGCAGCGTTGACTACCACCATGTACCTGTCGTCCCCAAGCTTCTCTATGATCAGGTCGTCAATGATCCCTCCCCGTTCGTTGAGGAGCAGGGTGTAGAACGCCTTCCCCTGAGGCTGGGACTGGACGTTGGTGGGGACGAGCCCCTCCAAGAAGCCTGTCGCCTTGACCCCCTCGACCAAGAACCGCCCCATGTGAGAGACGTCGAAAATCCCAGACGAGTTCCTGACCGCAAGGTGCTCGTCTATGGTCGTGGTGTACCAGAGAGGCATGTCGTATCCGGCGAATTCCGTCATCTTGGCGTGCTTGGTGTGGTAGGCATGAAGCTGGGTCGTCTTGAGCATGCCGGCACGCAACCCGCCGACTCTATTTAAGAGAGCCACGTCACTCCGCGATGCTTGCTCACTCTGCGGCCCTGCTGCGTCCCAGCGAAGGCTTCCAAATTCGACGTGGTTGGGTTGATCGAAGGGATGCTGGGACCAGGTCTGATGGACGGAGACGTGCTCGTGGTTTCAAGCAAGTTCGTGGCGGTCTCGGAAGGGAGGGTGGTGAAGCTCGACACCGTCAGGGCCGGGAAGAAGGCGATGGAGCTGGCAAAGAAGCACCGAATGGACCCGAGGCTCTGCGAACTCGTGCTGCGGGAGTCGGACGAAGTGGTAGGTGGAATTCCAGGCTTCCTCCTCGCGAACAGGGATGGTCTTCTGACTCCCAATGCGGGAATAGACAAGTCGAATGTGAAACATGGGACTGTCGTACTGTACCCCAGGAGGCCCGAGGTGTCTGCGCGGAGGATAAGAGAGGCTCTGCGGTTCTCCAGGGGCATATCTGTGGGAGTCGTAATATGCGACAGTAGACTTGCGCCCACGAGGCGGGGCACCACGGGCGTCGCAGTGGCCGCGTCGGGTATAGAGGCGGTCCTGGACATGCGGGGCAGGGTGGACCTCTTCGGCAATGTGCTGAAGGTCACCGCCCAAGGGGTGGCTGATGACCTGAGCTCGGCGGCCGAAGTCCTGATGGGGGAGTCGGACGAATCCACCCCCATCGTCCTGGTCAGAGGGCTGGCGCGAAGCCTGTTGAAGGAGACAGAATACAGCGGCAGACGGTTCATGATTCCGATGGACGAGTGTGTCTACCTCAGGAGCCTGGGTTATTCCAGAAATGTATAGCTCACTGCGCACCGCCGGGAAACTGATTGGCTAACGCCTGACGAGCTGATTTCGAACCCTGCGTTAAATCGGGTTTGGAACGATTGCTAATGTGCATATGCCTAAATGCACGCCGTCGAACGGGTTCGACGTTGACCTACGAAATTGTTTGTATGTCTTGTGGCACCCCTCTCTACTCCGGGTTCGACCTGAGGTCGCCCGGAGATGTGCTCAAGGCTGCTGATTATCGGTGCAAGAAGTGCGGGGCGAAGCTTTCGCTCGGCAAGTTCCAAGTAGAAGTCAGGAAGATAGACGGCTCTTTCTCCTAGAATGACTAAGTAGGCTTCGGCTCGGTTGGTGGCAATCAGGTAGATGTCTCTGGCGGACAGGCGATACACCCTCGTCATCTGTGAGAAGCCTGACGCCGCCAGGAAGATGTCAGAGGCCCTGGCAGGGGGGAGCGCCAAGAGCAGTTCAGTAAACGGGACAACTGTCTTCAGCTTCAGCAGGAAGGGGGAGGAATTCGTCGTTTGCTCCGCCCAGGGACATGTGTACGGCGTCTCCGACCCTGCGAAGGAAAGAGCAGTCTATCCCGTCTTCGACGTAGAGTGGTACCCCTCGAACTTGGTGGGCGAAGACAGTGCAGGCGCCGCGAAGCGGATATTAGCGGTGAAGAAGCTCGCGACAAGTGCCTCGAGGTTCGTCAACGCCTGCGACTTCGATGTCGAAGGGGAGACGATAGGTTACAATCTGCTGAGGTACGCTTGCGGGGGGAAGGAGGGGACCGCCCTTCGGGCCAAGTTCTCGACTCTGACAGAACATGACCTCCTGAGCGCGTTCGACGACATGAAACCCCAGACGGGGCAGGGACTGGCCAGGGCCGGGAGGGCCAGGCATGCGATTGATTTCGTCTGGGGAGTCAACCTATCTAGGGCGCTGTCACAGTCAGTCTTGAGCTCAGGTCACAGGTACAGGACAATGAGCATAGGCAGGGTCCAGGGGCCCACGTTGGGGTTCCTTGTCCTGCGAGAGCGAGAGATACGTGAATTCGTTCCCCTCCCCTACTGGAAGGTGCAGGGTGTCTTCGAGAGGGACGGCAAGAAGTTCACGGCAGGTTACTCGAAGGAGAAGGTCGGGGTGAAGGCCCTCGCGGAGAAGGTCAAAGAGGAATGCATAGGAAAGGAAGCCGTCGCGAGGTCGGTACGGAGGACTGCTGTCAGGGTTGAACCACCGGTCCCGTTCAACATCGGCGACCTCCAGAAGGAAGCCTACAGGGCTTTCGGGTTCACCCCCAGCAGGACTCTGCAGGTGGCCGAGAGACTCTACCTCGGCGCCCTTATTTCATACCCGAGGACCGGGAGCCAAAGACTCCCGCCTTCGATCAACTACAGAGGGATTCTCCAGGGGCTAAGAGAGCTGACCGAATACTCTTCCCAGGCAGCGGAACTCCTGATGTCCGAAGCCAAGCCGGCCCAAGGGGTGAAAGAAGACCCCGCACACCCGGCAATTCATCCAACCGGGGAGAAGCCGCGAAGGCGGCTCGACTTTGCGGAAGTTTCAATCTTTGACCTTGTCGTCCGGAGGTTCCTCGCGGCCTTCGGTCCCCCTGCTAGGAGAGAGCTCGTAGAAATCACCATGAATGCGGGAGAGCACGAGTTCAGACTTGTGGGGGGGAGGACCGTTCTTCCTGGCTGGATGAAGTATTACGGCAGGTACGTCGGTTACAAGGACTCCGAACTCCCTGTCGTGTTCGAAGGAGATAGCTTTAGGGTGGGCGAGGTGTCCGTCGAAGAGAAGTTCGAACAGAAGCCCCTGAGGTACAACCAGAGCAGCCTTCTCGAGAAGATGGAGAGGGAAGGAATAGGGACGAAGGCGACCCGAGCTGACATCATCGCGACCCTCGTGGAGAGGGGCTACGTCTCAGGCGGAAGCATGGAAGTGACTGACCTCGGCCTGTCGGTCGTGGAGATATTGGCCAAGTACGCTCCCACAATCATCAGCACCGAACTGACCCGCGACATCGAGGAAAGGCTGGAAGGGGTCGAAAGCGAGACTCGGGGAGAGGCTGAACTCCTGAGGGAGACGGTAAGGTCGATAGCGAGCCAGCTTATGGAGCTCTACGCCAATGAGGAAACGGTCGGGAGGGAGATTGACTCCGCCTTGATGAGCGCGGTGGCGAAGTCGTTCGTACTGGGGAGGTGCCCTATCTGCAAGACCGGGGAGCTGAGGATTGTCAGGTCGAAGACGACGAAGAAAAGGTTCGTTGGATGCTCCAACTACCCTTCAGGATGCCGGGCGTCTGCTCCTCTCCCGCAGAAGGGGACGGTCAAGGCGACCCACAAGGCGTGTGAGCATTGTTCCTGGCCAGAGGTCTATGTAGTGGGTGCAGGCCGGCCGTGGAAACTCTGTGTAAATCCCACCTGCCCCAGGAAGAAGAAGTCATGAAGTGTAAGGTGTGCGGAAGGGAAGCGGTCTCTGACTTGTGCGTCCACCATGCTAAAGCGAAAGAGAGGGTGCAGGCAGCATACCCATTGTGGGCGGTCGCCTATGGAAGGATTGATTGGGAGGTTTACTTGGATAACGTTAAACGCAACCCTCAAACGGGCCAGTGGGCCAAGGAGATAGCAGGGTATCTGTTAGGTGGTTAGATGATTAGAGAGGCGCTGGAATCGGTTTACAAGCGGACATTTGGAGTGCTGAAAGACGCCCTGGCAGGGTTCGCCTCGTCGATAACCAGGGGAGGGGGCCTTGTCCAGGCTCTCTATGTCCTGCTGTTCGTCGGGCTGGCAGCCGGCTTCGTCAGCGCCATCGTGTTCCCGGTATCAAACCAGACATACATCCCCTACCCAGGGGGCACTGCTGAGACGATACCGGAAGCCATCGTTGACGCCTTCGTGGTCATCATGGGGGGCGCCGGCATCTACCTCGTCTACCTCAGTGGAAGGCAGACGGTCAGGTCGAGAACAGTCAACCTGTACCTCGGGCTGGCCCTGATGCTGATCGTCGTGTCCGTGTTCACGGGCATTGACATGGCAATCCTCAAGGGATTCGGGTAAGGAATACATTTCGCCAGGCGGAGCCACGTTCGCTCCTGACCGTCAGCTCTTGGCCTCTGACGTCAACCGTTGCCGTTATGTCAGACAAGCCGGAGATGGACCTGCCTGTTTCGGAGCGGGGGAACCCTTCCCTCCTGTACATGGTCAAAATCACCGCCTTCGCGTTGGTCCTGGCAAAGTATGACAGGCTTGCTACGGCGAACGTAAGCTTCCTGCTCCTGGAGCTACCGTCCTCCAGAGATATGAGGTGGTAGAGGCTGTTCAGGCTGTCTACGAGGATGACTCTCTGCGTCGCGTTGAAGAGCCCGGACAGCTCGCTCTCGATGTCGCAACCGGGTTCAGGGATTCTGAGGATGGAAGACCTGGCCTCCGCGGGGGCCAGGAGGGAGAAGATATGATCCGAATTGGAAGAGTAAAGGGCGTCAAGGTCGAGGATCGCGCACGTGCTCCCCGCCTGGGCGAGTAGACTCATCACCGTGCGGGCGAAATCGAGGTTAGCCTGCCTTCCATCGAGAACGAAGGTCGCAGTCCTGCCTATGAGGGGGTTGAAGAAAGACTGTGCTTCTTGGCCGACAGCACTCATTGGGATGGGTTGGCGGCGACCGGTCTTGTGTTAAAAAGGTCATCAGACACGAAGCGTCGTTGCAGGGTACAGCTGCGATGATGGCCGAGGTTGTTTCCTTGGCTGTGGCTAAAGCTCATTAGGTCAGGGCGGGGCGTCACTGTCGAATCTCCCAGATGAACAGGATATGCGTCGCCACATCAAAGGCAAGGGCATACTATGCACTCGTCTCCAGGCTGAGGCGGGCCGGCCTCTCGTTCTCGAGCGTCCTCCCCGATTCCGATTTCAGGAACTGCGATTTGGTGCTCACCACAAGGGACGAAGTGGGGTCGTTCGGCGGCGGCGCTCTCGCCCTCGAAGACTTGGACGAAAACCCCGGCGTGTTCAAGGGCCAAGTGGTTTCCAAGCTCACGGGAGAGTGTGACGTCATTTTGGTGGGGGTGGACCCCGGGAAAAGGACCGGGCTCGCTGTCTTCTACGGCCAGACCAAGCTGGCCTTCAATACGTTCGACTCGGCCGGGGCCGTTTGTGCCCGGGTCGGAGTCTTCGCCAGGCGGGTCCCATCGAGCCGGCTACTAGTTAGGGTCGGGGACGGCAACCGGTTGATGACCGCCAGGCTCGTTGATGGGCTGAGGAGGGAAGTGCCCAGCGCGACCATAGAGGTCGTCGACGAGTCTGGTACGTCCACCGGGAGTTCGAAGATGAGAGGGGTGCAACGCGACCAGGTGGCAGCGGCGAAGATAGCCTTCAGGAAGGGCGAAGTCGTCAGCGCGGGGACGACCAAAAATCGCGACTGAAGGATTCGATGAAGCCTGGAGAGAGGTCGCCAACGAAGAGGTCCTTTTTCAGCCATGATGGCATCAGCTCCCTTGCCGCCGCAGTGCCGAACCGCTCGTCGAGGAAGAAGACCATCCCCCTTTTTCCGGGGCTCCTGATGTGCCTCCCTGCGGCCTGGAACGCCCTCCTGAGTGCAGGGAGCCTGGAGAGCATCAAGTAAGAGTCGTGCTCCCCGGCGCGCTTCAGACATGCGTATTCTGCGTACATCAGGGGTGAAGGGGGCGGGAGGGCCATGCCGACGACCACCACTGACCCCATGACCCCGCCGTCAAAGTCCTCTCCTTCGGAGAAGCGTCCCCCCTGAACTGCGAAGAGGACGGAGTCGTCCGCAGACCTGAACGAATCGAAAACCTCCGCGGCCTGGTCATTGGAGAGGCCTGGACCCTCTGATACCATGTTCCTATTCGTCACCCTCTTCGACACCATTTCGAAGATTGCGCCCAGGACCGCGTATGAGGGAGCGAAGACGCCCACTCCCGAAACAGTCGAGTTGATTACAGCGGCGACCCTTTCTGATATTCTCGAGTACATTTCAGGGCTCCTCAGTTTGTAGCGTGTCGACGTGCCTGTATCCACGGCCGTTCTGACCGTGACCAGGGGTTCAGCAGAGGCATCGTAGGCACTTGCCTGCCCAAGTTCGAGGCCCAACGACCTTGCGAATACTGAAGAGGGATTAACCGTCGCCGAAAGGAGGATTGAGCTTCTGAAATCGGTCAGGTATTGGGCAAGGCCGCCGACCGGGTCAGGGTCGACGAGGCCGAGGGTGTCCTCCCATTTGACCAAGACGGACCGGCTGGACGAAGACAGCTTGACGAGGAATTCCCCTACCTTCAGAATCAACGAAGGGAGCCGCCTCTCGTACAGCACGGAACCCCATGCCGCGCCTGAGCTCGCGCTGAGTTCGAAGGCAAGGTTCTGAAGCCATGCCGTTCCATGTTCGTCGCGGAACCTATTCAGGACTGAGGTTCTGTCGAGCATCCACCCCTGTCTCTCTGCCATCAGCTGCTCTAATGTTCTGAGCAGAGCAGAAAGCGAGGCAGCTGCCTCTTCCATGAACATCGCCTGCGCCTCCCGTACCGCCCCCCTGACCTGATCTAGTGTCACCGTCGCCGAATTGAGACCTCTGAAGAAGTCTCTGAGGTTGTGCGCCTCATCCACGACCAGAATCGTCTTCCCCCTGTCGACTGAGCTACGGTCGAAGAGGGCAGGCATGGCCCTGGGGTCGAAGACGTACTGGTAGGGGACCAAGGCCATCCCGGCCTGGGTCATTGCCAGCCTCGCCACTTCGTAGGGACAGATGTGGGCTGCTTCCGATTCTCTGACAAGCTCATGATGGCGAGGTGTGCGTGTAAGGACATCTTTGACGAGGCGACCGAAGTCGGCTGTCAAAGAGACGTTTAGGAAGTATGAGCAAAGGTTGTTGCTGACGTTAAAAGAACAGTACCAGCCAAACGACTCCTGAGGTATCGCCCTCTGACGCCTGAGGAGGCAGTAGTCGAACTTGGAGAGCATTGAAGCGGCTTTGAAAGGGTGCCTCTCCTGAAGCCTGGACGCCTCTTCCACAACCCTGTTAATCTGGCGCTTCGTCCTACAAGCGTAGACAACCTTGCAGTTTGACTCCTCGGCGGCAGAAAGCGCCCCCGCAAGCACTGCTGCAGTCTTGCCGAACCCGCTCATGGCCTCGGCGATGAGGATTTCTCCCTTCAAGCAGGCTTCGTAGACCCGCTGGGCAAGCTCCCTCTGGCCCGGGCGAAATGAATCGTAGGCGAACCTGCCTTCGATGCCCACGTATCATGAAGATCCGTCGCTATTTTACGACCAGTGTCATCCGGTGATGCCTGCCATGTAGCTCTTGTCCCCGAAGAGCTCGGCTGTGGCCTTCTCGACGGCCCTCCTGTTCTCTGTCGTCGTGTAAACGCGCATCATGTCCATGAAGCCGGCGATGGAGCCAACAAGGGGCAAGTCGTCTATTGGAACCGCCTTGAATATGCGTCTGTTCCTCTGCCTCTTGAGCAGGCCGACTGACGTGAGGGCTTCGTTGGAGTAGGTGTAGGGCACGGAAGGGGTCGTAGGGACATCGAGATACACGAGCCTTGGGTCAACCCTGGCGGCCCTGGCTATGTCCGAAACCGCCCTGATCCTTGCCCTCTCCTCGGCGAAGAGCCTCCCCACCATCCGCTGCTTGCGTTGGACGAGTTTCTCGTAGGCGCATTTCACCAGTTTTCTGTCTCTGAAGCCAAGGGCGAGATGCTTGGCCTCCTTCAGAGCGGAGGTCGAAGGCTTCAGAGTCACAAGGTTGTGTAGCACTACCTCGTCGGTCAGCTCCAAGTATTTGTCGAGGTTGGATAGGTTTGTCAGGCCCAGGACGCCATCTGCCAGCTTCATAGAGCGGACCAGCATGAGCTCGGCCGCCCTGACGGTCCTGTGAAAGTAGACCGCCTTGAACATCTCGTAACGGGCAAGCAGAAGGGCCTCGAATGCGTAGAGGGCCGCGTCGTCGATAACTAGACGTCCATCAGCCACGTGAAGCGAATTGATGACCCTCTGGGCGTCGACCTTGCCGTACTCTACGCCCGTGAAGTACGAATCGCGGGGGAGGTAATCCATCATGTCTGCGCTCAGGCTCCCCGCTATGATTTCGTTCATGAAAGGAGGCCGGCTCTTCTGCCCCCCGACGGCGAACTCTGCCATCTTCTTCGGGGAGAAGCCGTTCCTGTTGAGTATGTCCTTGATTGAAGATTGTAAAATGACTTGCTGGGAAATCTCCTCGTGGGACCTCTCGTTCCTTCCCGAGAGTACCTCTTCGTACATGTGGGAGAAGGGACCGTGACCCACGTCGTGCAGCAGGGCGGCTATCCTGACCTCCTGGACCTGGTCCGCGTCCATATCTGACGAACGCACAAGTGATTCGGCAATCAGACCTGCAATGTGCATGGTCCCCACGACGTGTTCGAACCTGGTGTGCGTCGCCCCCGGGTAGACAAGGTAGGCCCCGGCCAGTTGATGGATTCGTCTCAGCCTCTGGACGAAGGGGGAATCGACGAGTTGTCGTTCGACTCTGGTAATCCCGATGTATCCGTGGACCGGGTCCCTGATTTCGGCGATGGGTGTGAGCGTCAACTTCGTTTCATTCGCCGCTCAGGCGTCTTAAACGGTTTTGTGCTTCGCGACTCGATGCAGATTGCGCGGTCTGTAGGCGTCTCTCGGCGCACCTAATTCCTGCGCCGTCCCGGACCAAGTATCTTGGACACCGAAGATGTTATGGTGCTGCTTGTCTCGTCTATTCCCCTGTTAGCGTCGACCACCGTCCACCCGAACTTCTCTGCAAGGTCGAGGTAGGCTCTTCTCGCGTTCTCCTGGAGGGTGACGTTCCGTTCGTATGAGTCCTTGTTGCCACCCCGCCTAGGCACGAGTTTGCTCGGAGGGGCGTCGAGGACGATAACAAGGTCGGGCTCGGGAAGCCCGGCTTCGAGGGAAAGGAGCCACTGGAGCCCGAGGCCGATAGAAATCCCGTAGGCGAGGTTGGAACCGGAGTACCTGTTCACGATGACTGCGTCGTTGCTTGAAAGCATGGTCTCCAACTCCTCCTTCTTCTCCCACCTGTTGGCTGCGTACAGCATCGCCCTGACCTGCGGTGGATAGCTGACGCCCCCGGCCAGGAATTTCTTGATTTCCTTACCGATTGTTGTCTCGTAGGCTGGAAAGGAGATTGCAAGCGTCGTGAAGCCCCGCGAGCCGAGCCATGACTTCAGAAGAGAGGCTTGGGTCTTCTTGCCGACGGCGTCGATCCCTTCGATTGCTACGAAAATCCCCTTCGGACGGCTCATCGGTGGCCTTGGCCGGAGCTACGTCTAAATCCGTTTCCTAGAACACGATGGATACGAATAGGAGAACTGCTACGGCCCCGATAGCGAATTTCAGATAGTTCCTGGCGAACTTGGAGCTCGACTGTGTTATTGTAGCAAACTCCTCTAGTGCCTTCGACCCAAAGACCCTGACTGTGCTCTTCGTCTGGGCCGAACCATACTCGGCAGGGGAAAGCCTCGTCTCGGCTAGCCTCGCCATCCCGACAATCAGCTCTGCTATGGAGCTGGGAGGGGTTGCCTCTCCCAATGCCTCGTACCCCCGTTTCACTGTCAGCCCCCTGGCGGCGAGGTTGTGGCTGTCAGAAGTGCAGAATTCGATAAGGTCGTAGCCTGCGGAGTCAAGGGCCTTCGATACTTCCGCCTGGATGGCGGGAACTGCGTTGTTGGCGTCGGCGAGCACCAGAACAGATTTGGTGCCTCCTGTCTGGACCATGAAAAGCCCTACGCCATTTTCAGTAATGTCTCCCCGTCCTTTGAATCCCAACTCGTTAGAATGTGAGTAAGCGACGCCGAAGGGGCCGGGGCTCGACTCTCGTGCCATCTCGAACACTCGTCTCCAGCCCGGGTCGTCCGTCACTAGGGATTGCGGATTGTGGTCGACTGAGTTGTGGGCGTCGACCACCGATAGTTGGAATCCTGCATCCGACGCTGGCTTGGCGAGCTCGGCCTCCATCCGAGTGTCCAGGTCATCAGACCCGAGCGGGGCGAACGATATTGTCATGATCATGTCTTCCGAGAAGGCCGAGGCGCTCACGGTGGCCTTGCCGACCTGTGCGTGGATCGGGCCGCGAATCAAGGCCCCTTTGGCGTCTGGGACCACGGACCTCCCGAGCTCGGTCAGCATGTCGGCGTACTTCGTGGTCTCCAACCTCGTGGCCAGGTTTCGCTCGTGGCCTCCCGGTCTGTGAAGTGTCATCACAGGGCCTAGATTTGTGAACGCCCGGGATACCACCCCCGGGAGGTCGTAGCTTCCGACAGGATAGAAGGGTCCGGGATGGACGCCGGGAAGGACGAGGAAGATGTCCCCGGATTTGGCCTTGAAACGAAGAACCTTCGTGGTGACCTCGACCTCCTCGGAGTGGTCAGATATTATCCCCTCCAGCTCGTCTGAGTAGCCTGCGGTCCAGGTCTTCATGAATGCCTGGAAGAGGCTCAGCGCGCTATGGCCCAGGGTCGTCCTCCTCCTCTTCAGGAGAGTGGGGAAAGCCACGATCAATGCCAGCACCAAGACGCCGGATGAGGCGGCGATGAGGTCGAAGTGGTTTGCCAGCTCGGGCAATCTGATGATCAGAATGGTGGCAGTAGGATGCAGCGCCGCCAAAGCAAATGAAAGTGGGGCGCTCTTCGTGAAGGCTCCGTTTATGACTAAGAACTCGAGACCTGCACAAGCGAAAGCGCCGAAGAGGAGAGCGTTGGTTAGAGGATATGACGACTCGAAGAGCAGTCCGTAGGCCTCTCCGACTGCCGCCATGACGAGCCAAAGAACCACCCCTCCGAGCAGGAGGGCCTGGGCCCTGCGGAAAGTGGCAATCGTCTTCTTGTCGACCACCTGGAGGGCGCTCGAAATGGCCGAGCTTGACAGGATAAAAACTACGAAGATGGGGACGAATGTGACGACGCCGGCCGCTCCACGCGACAGGACGGAGAGGGCGAGGGACGCTATCGCGCCGTAGAGAAGCAGGACAGGAGCCGAGGGGAGTACGAAGAGGTGGCTGTATCGGCTCGCCAGAATCTCCGTGGCCGAGCGAATCTGTGGGTTCTTCTCAGTGGATGATGTTGATGACAATTGAGACAGCTATCAGGGAGACCGACCCTATGAGGACTATTTCTGGCCTAATCTTCACTCCCTGTGTCTCCTCGTTGAAGAATGTCAGTAGGCCTGCGCTCGAGGCGGGCATTGGTGCGTTGTCCTTCCTACCGCTCATCGAATTGGTTGAGGAGCCTCGACCGTTCTTAAGGGTAACGGACGAATGGTCAGGGATAGTTAGCTTCCGTGGTTGGGGCGTGAGCCTTCTCGCACTCCACGGCTCCAATCAGGTCGAGGAAGACAGCCGGAACCTCCCCTATGGTCCAGGTCTCGTGGCCGGGGCGGACATCGAACACGTCGCCCGGGCCGACCTCCAGCTTCATCCCGTCGTCCATCAGGAACCCCATGCGGCCTGAGACAACATATCCGATATGATGAACCTGACAAGTCTCTGTCTTGGCCACCTGTCTCATCGACGTCGACCACCTCCATCCAGGCTCGAGGGTCCTTAGGCCCACCGTGAATCCGCCGACGGTCACTAGTTGGAGCTTGGCGTTCGGCGTCCTTCGCGTCTCGTCCGGGTCGTTCAGGTTAGCCTTGGTGGCTGACATCTCCACAATCTCCTTTCCTCTCTTTGTTATGCGGACGACCACGCGTGTGTGGCCCTTCTCGTGGGAGACTTCGAGCACCTTGTTGCCGCTCTTCTTGGCCCAGGCCTTCACGTC
>Ga0187769_10000347_pt1 | contig 25429 bp, 23 predicted proteins | sample 0116_SJ02_MP02_1_FD_133140 | JGI IMG/M metagenome (GOLD analysis project Ga0187769, IMG submission 133140) | Tropical peat soil microbial communities from peatlands in Department of Meta, Colombia - 0116_SJ02_MP02_10_MG | ecosystem: Environmental > Terrestrial > Soil > Wetlands > Peat | place... | reverse complement strand
TTCCACCGCCTTCACCCACATGTTGAAGCCGATGTAATGGGCTTCCATCGGATCGTTGGTGGTGCGCTTCGGGTTCTTGATGAACTCGTGCCACGCCTTGATGAAGGCGGTGTTCGCCGGCGTCTTGATCGATTCGAAGTAGTTCCAGGCCGCGAGGTGACCGACCAGCGGCTTGGTGTCGAGGCCGGCGAGCTCTTCTTCGCCGACCGAGAACGCCACGACCGGAATGTCGGTCGCCTTGATGCCTTGATTGCCGAGCTCCTTGTAGAACGGCACGTTGGCGTCGCCGTTGATGGTCGAGACCACCGCCGTCTTCTTGCCGGCGGAGCCGAACTTCTTAATCGCCGCGACTTCGGTCTGCCAGTCAGAGAAGCCGAACGGCGTGTAGTTGATCATGATGTCGTCGGGGCTCACCTTGAGCACGTCCTTGAGGTATGCCTCGAGGATCTTGTTGGTGGTGCGCGGATAGACGTAGTCGGTGCCTTCCAGCACCCAGCGCTTGACGTTGCCGCCCTCGGCGCTGGCGAGATAATCGACCGCGGGGATCGCCTGCTGGTTCGGCGCGGCGCCGGTATAGATCACGTTGCGCTCGCTTTCCTCGCCCTCGTACTGCACCGGATAGAACAGGAGGTTGTCGAGCTCCTTGAACACCGGCAGCACCGATTTGCGCGACACCGACGTCCAGCAGCCGAACACGACCGAGACCTTGTCCTTGCTGATCAGCTCGCGCGCCTTTTCCGCAAACAGCGGCCAGTTCGAGGCCGGATCGACGACGACCGCCTCGAGCTTCTTGCCGAGCACGCCGCCCTTCTTGTTCTGCTCGTCGATGAGCATGAGCACGACATCCTTCAGCGTGGTCTCGCTGATGGCCATGGTGCCGGAGAGCGAATGGAGAATGCCAACCTTGATCGTATCCTCGGCCTGAGCGGGTATCGCCGCCGTAAGGCCAAGGACGAGACCCGCCGCGGCGGCAAGCCAGCGACGGTCCCGCGGTCGCTCGGCGACCGCGCTAGTGGGTGTGAGCATCGCGATGTCCTCTGTTTAGACGCGCGCGACCGGGCCTGCGCCCGCCGCGCTAAATTCCAAATCGCAAAGACCATGCCAGTCGGTTGCGTTTGCTACTTCGTTGAGATGTCTGGCATTTTTCTCGAATTACCGAAAAGTATGAGGCCGCGTGCGCCCATTTTGAATCCGTCTTTCCGATAGCGGCCGCCTATTTATTGGGCAGAGGCGGTTACGTCGGGAGAAGGCTTGACGCAACTTTGGGCATCAGAATTCGCGCCTTGCGTGCAGAGGTTTGACAGCATCGCCGATCCCACGGTTCGATGCGCGCGACGCACCGGGACGCCATGACCAACCTCATCAGCCGCCGGCAATTCACCATCGAGTGGGCGCACTGCGACCCGGCCGGTATCGTCTTCAACAGCCGCTTCTTCGAATTCTTCGACTGGGGAACCTGGCTTCTGTTCGAGGCGGCGCTGGGCGTGAAGCCGCCCGATCTCGCCAGCGCTTTCCAGATTCTTGGCATTCCGCTGGTCGACGCCAGCGCGCGCTTTTTTGCTCCGGCGCGGTTCGGCGACGCGGTCGAGCTCGCCTCGCAGGTCAGCGCGTTCCGCCGTTCGAGCTTCGATGTCGAACATCAACTGCGGGTGCGCGGCGAGCTCGCCGTCGAGGGCCGCGAAACCAGGGTGTGGGCGACACGCGACGCGGCCGATCCATCGCTCATCAAGCCGCAGGCTATACCCGAGGCGGTAGTCGCCCGTTTCCAGGCGCGCTGACACGCGATGGCGGCGCGTGCCAGGCTTTAGGCTCGCGCGACGCGCGATTTGAATGCGGCAATCGCTTCTGATATGAGGACCGTCAAACAGAAAAACATTTTGCAGCCCGCATGGTGCGCATTGTCCAGCTGACGCTCAACGGCCGCGCACGCAGTGATGCAGTACCCGACAACGTGCTTCTGCTGGATTATTTGCGGGAAACCGTCGGACTGACCGGAACGAAAACCGGCTGCGACGGTGGGGAATGCGGCGCCTGCACGGTGCTGGTCGACGATAAGCCGCGATTGTCATGCCTCACGCTCGCGGCAATCGCCGATGGGCGCCGTGTCGATACGATCGAATCGCTGGCGCAGGACGGCCGCTTGTCCGCGGTGCAGCGCGGGTTTCACGAGAAGCTCGGCTCGCAGTGCGGTTATTGCACGCCGGGCTTCATCATGGCGTCTGCCGGCTTGCTGCGACACAACCCGCGCCCGAATGAGAACGAGATTCGCGAGGCGCTCGGCAGCAATATCTGCCGCTGCACCGGCTATGTGAAGATCATCGAAGCGGTCAAATATGCAGCCGAGCTCGCCGCCGCGGGATTGTCGCCGTGAATCCTGGTCGCCCCGCGCCGTGAACGAGATCGCGCCGCCGCATACGATCGGCGCCTTCGTGCCGATGGTCGACGGCCCGGAAAAGGTCTCCGGGCGCGCCAAGTACACCGCCGATCTCATCGTCCCGGGCGCGCTCGCCGGGCGAATATTTCGCAGCCCTTATTCGCACGCCGAAATTCTCGAGGTCGACGTCGCCGAGGCGGCGAAGCTCCCCGGCGTCAAGGCGATCGTCACCGGCGCCGATTGCGAGGAGACCTTTGGCGTGCTGCCGATCGCACGCAGCGAGCATCCGCTGGCGCGCGACCGGGTGCGCTATCGCGGCGAGCCGGTCGCCGCCGTCGCCGCGATCGACGACGCCACCGCCAAGGAAGCAATGCGCCGCATCAGGCTCAAAGTCCGCGAGCTGCCGGCCTATCACACCGCTCGCGAGGCGATCGCGTCCGACGCCATCGATCTGCATCCTCACCGCCCGCGCAATCTGGAGCGCGAGGTTTATTTCGAGCTTGGCAATGTCGAGGCCGGCTTTGCCGCCGCCGATCTGGTGCGCGAAGGGACCTACAATTGCGCCGAGGTGTGCCAGAATCAGATGGAGATGCATGCCGCGCTCGCCGACTACGACGCGGTGCGCGAGCGGATGACGGTGCACGCTTCGACCCAGGTGCCATACTACGTCCACCTGATGCTGGCGCGGATTCTCGGCATGGACATGTCGCGCATCCGCGTAGTCAAGCCGCAGGTTGGCGGCGGCTTCGGCTGCCGCACCGAGGCGCTCAATGTCGAGCTGATCGCCGCGTTGCTGGCGCGCAAGGCCGGCGGCTGCGTGCGCCTGGTGGTCAATCGCGAGGAGACCTTCATCACCCATCGCGGCCGGCCCGAGACCGACATCAGGCTCAAGCTCGGCATGGGCAAGGACGGCCGCATCACCGCGGTCGAGTGCGAATGCGTCCAGCGCGGCGGCGCCCACTCCGGCTATGGCGTCGTCACCATCCTCTATGCCGGCTCGATGCTCTACGCGATCTACGATCTGCACAACGTGCGGTACATCGGCAAGCGCGTGCTCACCAACACGCCGCCATGCGGCGCGTTCCGCGGCCACGGCACCGTCGACGTCCGCTTCGCGTTCGAGAGCCTGCTCGATCAGATGGCGCATGAGCTCGGCGTCGATCCGATCGCGGTCCGCCGCGCCAACTATCTCAATGCGCCGACGTTCACCGACAATGACCTGATGGTGAACAGCTACGGCCTGCCGGAATGCATCGATTGGGTCGAGCGCGAGAGCGGCTGGAACGAGCGCAAGGACGAGCCGACGAACGGCGGCGCCATCAGGAAGGGACTGGGATTTGCCTGCTCGCATTATCTCAGCGGCGCCTCGAAGCCGGTGAACTGGACCGGCGAGCCGCATGCGACGGTCAAGATCAAGCTCGACTTCGACGGCTCGATCGTCGTTCTTTCCGGCGCCGCTGATATCGGCCAGGGCTCGACGACGATCCTGGCGCAGGCGGTCGCCGAAGTGCTCGGCCTTGATCTCGCACGGCTGCGCGTCATTACCGGCGACAGCGACGTGGTGCCGAAGGACAACGGCTCCTATTCTTCGCGCGTCACCTTCATGGTCGGCAATGCCGCGATCGAAGCGGCGCAGAAGCTCAAGGCGGTGCTGATCGCCGCCGCGGCGCGCAAGCTCGACGCCAAGCCTGACGAGATCGAGTGCCTGGGCGAACTTTATCGCGCCGGCGCGCAGGATAAGGGACTGAGCTTCGACGAGGTCGTCACCGAAGCGCTCAAGGACACCGGCACCATTACCGTCACCGGCAACTACTCGACTATCCCGGAATCGCATGGCGGCAAGAAATATCGCGGCGCCGCGATCGGCGGCACCATGGGCTACAGCTACTCGGCGCAGGTGGTCGAGGTCAGCGTCGATGAGGAGACCGGGACCGTGACCGTCGACAAGGTCTGGGTCGCGCATGATTGCGGCAAGGCGCTCAACCGGCTCACGGTCGAGGGCCAGGTGCAGGGCTCGGTGTGGATGGGCATGGGCCAGGCGATGAGCGAAGAGGCCGCCTATCACGACGGTCTTATGCTCACCGCCAACATGCTCGATTATCGGGTGCCGACGATCAAGGATTCGCCGCCGATCGAGGTCGGCATCGTCGAGAGCATCGACCCGCACGGGCCGTTCGGCGCCAAGGAGGCTGGCGAGGGCTCGCTGGCGGCGTTCCTGCCGGCGCTCACCAATGCCATCGCCGACGCCACCGGGCTGCGCTTCAACGATCTGCCGGTGACGCCCGATCGCGTCTTCGCCGCGCTCGAAAAGCGGGCCTGGCGCCTCAAGAGCAGCGGCGGCGGATAGTGGACGCGCTGCCGCAGTTCGATCTGGTCCGCCCGCGGACGCTCGACGAGCTCGTGCGAGCCCGCGCCGAACATTCCGGCAGCAGTATCCTCGGCGGCGGCACCGATCTCATGGTCAATATCAGGCGGGGCATCGTCGCGCCGCCGGTGCTGATCGACCTCACCGGCATCGCCGAGCTGCGCGTCATCAAGGCCGACGCCGGCGCGCTTCACCTCGGCGCCGCGGCAACGCTCGCCGAAGTCGCTGCCCATCCGGGCGTGGTCGCGCATTATCCGGCAGTGGCGCAGGCGGCCGCGCACATCGCCGGCCCGACCCATCGCAACATGGGAACCGTCGGCGGCAATCTCGCGCTCGACACGCGCTGCATCTACTACAATCAGAGCGAATGGTGGCGCGAGGCCAATGCGCATTGCCTCAAGACTACCGGCACGATCTGCCATGTAGCGCCGAAGAGTCGCGGGGTGTGCTTTGCCACCTTTAGCGGCGACCTGGCGCCGGCGCTGTTGATACTCGACGCCGAGCTCGACATTGCCGGTCCCTCGGGTGCGCGCACGATACCGCTCGCCGCTCTCTATATCGGCCATGCCCGGCAGGACGAGCCGGTGACGCCGACGCGCGGCGACGGCAAATATTTTTTGTCGCTGCGGCCCGGCGAGACCATCACCGCAGTCCGGGCGAAAAACATCCCCGGCCTGCGGTCGGCCTACGACAAGATCCGCATCCGCCGCTCGATCGAATTTCCCGTCACCGGGGTCGGCGTGGCCCTTAAGAGCGAGCACGACCGGCTCACCGACCTGCGCGTCGCCTTCACTGGAACCAATCCGCGGCCGGTGCGGCTTGCCGGTACCGCCGCGCTCTGCGGCGGCGTGCTCGATCAGCGCGTGTTCGCCGGCCTCGATGCGCTGGTGCGCGATCAGATCATGGCGATGAAAACGACGTTCACGCCTGGCCATTACCGCCGCCGCGTCGCCGGCGTTCTGGCGCGCCGCCTGGTGCGCCGACTGTTCGAGGCTTGAACGCGGCGCGCGCAGCGCAGCTCGGGATATCGGATCAGCTCTCGAGCTCCCGCAGCTTGAAACGCTGAATCTTTCCCGTCGAGGTGCGCGGCAAGTCGGGCCGGAAATCGATCCAGCGCGGATATTTCCACGGTCCGGCGCAGGCCTTGACGTGCACCCGGAGCGTTTCGACCAATCCATCGTCGGCGGCGTAGCCGTTTCGCAGCACGATGAAAGCCTTCGGCTTGATCAGGCCGTCGGCGTCTTCCTTGCCGATAACCGCGGCTTCAAGCACGGCCTCATGCGAAGCGAGCGCCGCCTCGACTTCAGACGGCGATACCCACATCCCGCTGACCTTGAACATGTCGTCGGTGCGGCCGCAATAATGGTAGTAGCCTTCGGCATCGCGAAAGAATTTGTCGCCGGTATGGGTCCATTCGCCGGCAAAGGTGCGGCGGCTCCTCGCGCGCTGGTTCCAGTAGCCCTCTGCCGCGGTCGGGCCGCGCACGATCAGTTCGCCGATCTCGCCGTCGGCAACGCGATGACCGTGCTCGTCGACGATGCGCAGCTCATATCCGGGTACCGGCTTGCCGGTAGTGCCGTAGCGCACGTCGTCCGGCCGGTTGCTAAGAAAGGTCTGGAACATCTCGGTTGAGCCGATGCCGTCGAGGACCTCGACGCCGGCCTGCTGGCGCCAGCGTTCGCCGAGATCTGCGGGCAGCGCTTCGCCGGCGGAGATCGCGAGCCGCAAGCGATCCGAAGCGGCGCCACGCGCCATCTCGTGATGCGCCAGCATCGCGGCATAGAGCGTCGGCACGCCGTAGAAGATCGTCGGCCGCCGCCGGCGCATGACGTCGAATACCGCCTCGGGCGTCGCCCGCTGCGGCAGCAGCACGGTCGTCGCTCCGACCGACATCGGAAACGCCATGGCGTTGCCGAGACCGTAGGAGAAAAACAGCTTCGCCGCCGAGAACACCACGTCGTCTTCGCGCACGCCGATCACGTACCGGCCCATTAGCTGCGCCGCCGCCATCATCGTCGTGTGTACGTGCTTGACGCCCTTGGGCTCGCCGGTCGAGCCCGAGGTGTAGAGCCAGAACGCGACGTCATCGGTGAGCGTCGGCGCCGCGAACGGATCCGGCGTGCCACCGGCGATCAGGTCGGAAAAATCATGCACGCTGCGGCCGGGGAACGCAGCCTCTTCGCCGCCGCTTGCGCCGACCAGGACAACGGTGCGCAGGCGCGGCCACCCGTCGAGAACCGGCGGCAGCATCCGGGCAAGCGGCGCCGCGGCGACGATTGCTGAAACGCGGCTGTCGCTGAGGATATAGGCGTATTGTTCGGCGGTAAGCAGCGTGCTGAGCGGCAGCACCACGATGCCGGCGCGCACGGCGCCCCAGAACGCGACCGGGAAATCGACGGTGTCGTAGAGCAGGAGCGCGACCCGTTCTTCCTGCCGCAGTCCGAGATTGTTCAGCGCCGCAGCAAACCGGCAGGTCCGCGCTTGCAGCTCGCCATAGCTGAGCGAACGGTCTGGATCGATGAACGCGGCCTTGTCGCCGAGGCCGCGCGCGACCTGCGCATCGACAAGATCGGTGACCGCGTTGTACGTGCGGCGCCGTAGGAGGTCTTCGAGCATGCAGCTCCCCGCTGCCGCCGACTATAGGCGCTCGCCTCGCGGCGACAAACGGCGACGTGCGCGAAAGCACGAACTTGATCCCGGTGTGGGACGAGATTGTTCTGCCGGCGGGCGCTTCTGGCCGGAATTATTCCGGGGCATCCGCGCCGGGGCGGTTGCCGGATGCGGAGGGATGAATGATCGAACAGAAAAAGAGGAGAGGCCAAGGCTCGGCCTCTCCTCCTGCGTTGTCCCACCTGCGCGTAGTGATGTCTATGTCGGGGCTGCGTGCCGGCTACCATTCACGGTAATAGTGGCGATGCCAGCCGTGATGGTGCATCCAACCCGGTCCGCGGTAGTAGTCGTAATAGCCGCGGTATGGATAGACGCCGCCATAATAGTACGGTGCGCCAAGTTCTACATCGAATCCACCCGGACCCGCGTAGAAGTCGACTTGAGCCATGGCGGGAACTGCGGCGACGATGAGGAGCCCAGCCGCCGTAGCAAGACCAAGCGCCAGTTTCTTCATGTCAACCTCCTTCCTTACATTTGCTCTGCCAATAACAACGCGGGTCGCGCGCACGCCGTTCCGCGAGAATCCTGGCGATGAACCTTTGCATTTGGCACGGAATTGATGGAACCCTCGGTCCATCGCGGCGATCTGAAGAATCAACGCTGGGGAACAAATGTTCCGCTCGCATCTGGAAATGAGATTGCATTGATCTGCGAGGAAACGCCGTTGACGACAGCGACGCTCGGGCAAATGCCGGCCTCGATCAAAAATTACAAATCGATGTAAAAGACTGCGCATCGATGTGAAAGAGGCGCCGGGACTCGGCGCCTCTTTCTATCCGCGGTATGGCAACTCGTCGGGTTCAGAACAGTCCCGAGAAGGCCCAGTACAGAGTTCCGGAAATGATCATCGCCGCCGGCAGCGTCAGCACCCAGGCGAGCGCGATGTTGCGCACGGTCGACAGCTGCAGTCCGGAGCCGTTCGCCGCCATGGTGCCGGCGATGCCGGAGGACAGCACGTGCGTGGTCGAAACCGGCAGTCCGTAGACGTCGGCCGCAGCGATCGTCGCCGCCGCGGTGATTTCGGCGCAGGCGCCCTGCGCATAGGTCAAATGCGTCTTGCCGATCTTCTCGCCGACGGTGACGACGATGCGTTTCCAGCCGATCATGGTGCCGAGGCCGAGCGCGATCGCCACCGCGACCTTGACCCAGGTGGGAATGAACTTGGTCGCCCGGTCGAGCGAGAGCTTGTAAGTGTTGAGCGTCTTGACCTCTTCGGGCGTCAGATCGCTGGCCTTGTCCTTCATCAGGAAGCGGATCGCTTCCGAGGCCAGATACATGTCGTTGCGGGTGTTGCCGACGTTGTCCGACGGCATTTTGGCGAGCGAGCCGTATCTGGTGACCTGATCGGAAATATCGCGCACCAAAACCGCCAGCGACGGGTAGGTGCCTTCGTTGAGCTCATGGCTGGCGACGTAGGCGGTCACCGCCGGCCGCGGATTGCCGAGCACGTTGTAGCCCGCGGCCTTGTGCTCGATGACCGCGCTCGCCGCCTGCGACGCCGACGCGAACACCTGGATCTGGCTGTCCGGCATGGCACGATTGAGCGCGTAGGCGGTCGGGACCGTGCCGATCAGGATCAGCATGATCAGGCCCATGCCCTTCTGCCCGTCGTTCGAGCCGTGAAAGAAGCTCACCAGCGTGCAGGTGAGAATGAGGATGCCGCGGATCCACCATGGCGGCGGTTGATTGCCCTGCGGTTCGGCATAGAGCGCAGGAATGCGGACGATGGATTTCAGCACCAGCAGCAGGACGGCGGCGAGCGCGAAGCCAAACAAGGGAGAGAGCAGCAGCGCCTCGCCGACTTCCTTCGCCTTGGACCAGTCCACGCCCGAGGTGCCGCTGCGGCCGTGCAGCAAGGCGTTGGTGACGCCGACGCCGATGATCGAGCCGATCAGCGTGTGCGAGCTCGACGCCGGCAGGCCGAACGCCCAGGTGCCGAGGTTCCAGATGATCGCCGCGATCAGCAGCGCAAACACCATCGCGAAGCCGGCTTGGCTGCCGACCTGCAGGATCAACTCGACCGGCAGCAGCGAGATGATGCCGAAGGCGACCGCGCCGGACGACAACAGCACGCCGCCGAGGTTGAACAGCCCGGACCAGACCACCGCAACATTTGCCGGCAGCGAGCGCGTATAGATGACGGTAGCGACCGCATTCGCAGTATCGTGAAACCCGTTCACGAACTCGAAGCCGAGCGCGATCAACAGCGCCACAAACAACAGCAGGAACGGCACATAGCTCGTAATCCTTGTGCCGGCGGCGTCGATGTCGGCATAAATGCTATAGGCAACGAACAACAAGACGGCCGCGATAACACCGCCAAAGATGATGCCGGTCAAGGGGTTGATGGCGCCGGTGAGGTCCGGTCCCTTGCGGATTGCGGGTTCGATCGAGCCGGGCAACGCAACATCGGTCATCGGGGAGCCCCTGTTCGGCAAACAATTTTGGGATTTTTAACTCTGCGCGTGCTCTATGACAGGTAGATGAAGGTTTGTTCCTGAGTTCACGCCGCGCCGACTCTAGCGGTGTCCGACGCAGCCGCCAAGCAGATTAAACTTAATGCCGCCTTCGGCTTGAGATTCCGAACCGATCGCACTCTCTGGAAACATACGCATTCGCGCGTGATCCGCCGGCGGAGATCGGTCCGCTGCCAGATGTCGCGGGAGGTAGAGTTTGGCACCCGCGGCGGACTCAGACATTGTCGCGCTCGATCTGGCGGTGGGGGTGCGCGCCTTCGAGGGCGGCGGGGCGCAGCGCGACATGATCCTGTTGTGCAACGCGCTCGCGCGCCGCGGCATGCGTCTCGCCATACTGGCGCTGCGCTCCGAGGGCCCGTTGCGCGCATTGCTCGATCCGGCCATCACCGTGATTGAGGTCCCCGGGCGGCACCTCCGCTATGCCCTTCCCGGCTTGTGCCGCGTCATTCGCACCATCGCGCCGGAGGTCGTCCTCAGCTCGGAGGCAGGTCTCAATCTTTGCACGCTGATCGCGGTGCGTTCGCTGCCGCGACAAAATCGTCTAGTTAGATAAATGATGAAGGCTGCAAACCCCGCCTTGGCTTGCTGAAGCGCGGCTATCGCAGCATCAATATTGTGAAAGTTGAACTGAGTTTGGAGAACACTTTCCATTTCGTAACCCTCACGCTCAACCGCCGAAATGACCCTTTCCAGCTCCCGCGAATATTTCTCATTCTGAAGCGCTACAAAAAACAGTGATGAGAATGACGATCAAAAGAACTCCGCACAGGAACTCCATAAGCTGGTCCACTTGCGAACATGGCCGCAACAGGAACTAATCCGTTCGCGGTATAAAAACAGAGAGCCCGCGCTGTAATAGATGAACGCAAACAGCGAGGGATGACTGTAGGTAAACTGATACAGGTTCGGATCAAACTTGAATATTGCATAGTTGATCAGACCGAAGGCGAAGATTGTGACAATCGGCAGAAATACGAGGCCAAATACATACAAGATAACATTTACTCCGCTGCGTTGATAGTTGCGCAGTTTTTTCGAAATGAACAAACAGTCTCTATTGAACAGCACGACGTTCTGTAGGCTGTTCGTTCGGGAAAGGTCCAACTGTTGTGCTGGCATTGGCTCGACTGATGAGGTGGCTAACGAGTTGACAGCTGAAGAAACGATCGACGTTCTCATTGCCGGAAAGAGCTTCGTGTAAACTTCGAATACCGCCGACGGCTTGAATGCTTTTAAAAAGGCCGCATAGTAGGCGAATGCGACGATTATCAGGAGCAACAACGACCCGCCAAGGAGAACGTATGGATTGTCGACGGTTACAATCAGGATGGTGCAGATCAAAAATAATGTTCCAACGATGAAATCTCTCTTGAACGAATAGAAGAACGAGAAGACTTGGGCCGCCCATCGGCGGCCCTGTTTCATCTAGGGCAGCTTAGTCTCTTTTTATTTTCGGGGTTGGTCTTTTAGGCTGAATGCTAGGCCGATCGCCAGTGATCGGGCTTCTTCTTATCGTTCAGATGGCGCACGCGAGCGACGTGCGGAGCGTGGCCATTCTTTCGCGCCCAACTCACCGCCTCGTGTTGCGTTTCAAATGTCCCTAACACGTGGTCCGCGTGATCCTCCACGACATAGTCATCAATGGGGCTTCCCTCAGCGCGACCCTTGGGACGAGCCTCGACGTAAACGGTTGCCATTTTGCCTTACCTCCCTCTCTTCTACGCTCAGTGGATCGGCCCTTTGTCGATGTCAAAGCGAGGTGTGAAACCGGGCGGCATCGCTGGCAGCTCGCCCTGTTTCGGCTCAATGCAGTCAGGGCACGGCATGCCGGGTTCTCCGCAGCGGCATGCGTTCGGATGATTGTTCCAAGGGCGATCGGCATGCGCCTCACAAACCCAGCGCGTGTCTTCGCAGGTCTTGCAGGTCACTGGTGCCTCAAGGCAATGAGACGGTCGCGATCTTGCGGTCGGATTGCAAACTGCTTGATCGCCCGCTCTTTGGCGCTGGCCGCATCCGGCGCGTCAATGAGGCCGATGAGCCAGGCGTTCCCCGCAGCCGGCTAATTTGCCAAGTGGTGATCCGGCGTGGACGTTGATTTTTACGCTTACGCTCACCCATTGGCTGAATATAGGCCGGCGCGGCGAGGAATCCGAATCCACGCCCGTTTACGCTTCCTTATCGCGGCGCAAGGCATGCTGCGCGTGGCCGTACAGGCCGGAAGCTCAAGCCCAAATGAAGAGGCCTCGCAGCCGTGACGCACTGCGGGGCCTTTTCATTTCGCCGATCCGCCCCGTCCCGGTCGCGCTTTGGCCACAACTCATTAGCAAGCTGCCGTCACTACCCCAGAACACGAGCTGACTAGCCCGGCAGCGCCACTGTGCGCCGGGCTTTCTGTTGCGCGTGGATGCACCGCCCCGGCGGGTCTTCTTCTTTTCGCCTCACCGTATTCACCACGCATTCATGAGCGGTTTTCTAGCCTCAATCCCGCAAGGGCTCCGTCATAGGTAGAGCCGTACGCCAACGAGGGAGGCTAACAATGCTCAAGTTGATCGCTGTTGCTGCGTTTGCCTTAGCCGTCACAACATCGGCAGAAGCGATGACCGCCGCGCCGGTTCATCAGCCGCAAGGAATGATCACACACGTCGCCTTCGGCTGCGGCGTCGGTAGAACACGAATAAACGGTGTCTGCGTGTCTAGAGCCAGGATCCGCCATGCGCGCAGGTGCCTACGATGGGGTGGAGGCTGGTGCCGTCGTTGGGGCTGGTAGCGCCGCGCTGCAGGAAACTGTGCTCGTCACGAAAACCCGCAGCAACTCCGCTGGTCGTTCCGCAATAAGGGCTTAAGCTGCCGCAGCTCCGTGTGACGCCAATCTGCTCGCAACCAGGCGGCGGATGGCGGCGCGGGTGAGCGCATGGCGCAGCCCGCGTACGATTTTGACGGCTCTGGCGAGGGTGAAGGTCAGCTCACCCGTAGCAGGTCGCCTCAGGTCATTCTGGATGAGAACATACAGAGAACTAAGGTTCAAGCTTAAAGAATCAGAGTTGCCGAGGGAACGGCCGTGGCGGTTTTGCGTTGCAGCCGCGGGGAGTGCGCTGCGGTACATGGGTAGGTCGGAAGAGTATCGGCAGTTCGCCGAAGCGTGCTTGGAAATGGCGCAGACCGCTGCCGATCAGGTAGCGCGCGCCATGTTGATCGAGATGGCTAGAGTTTGGCACCGTTTAGCAGATGCCCACGCATACGAACCCGATGAAGTTGGGGAATTAGACGAGAGCTAGGAACTTGAACAGCCGCGTGTCGCGCACGCGGCTGTCCTTGGTTGTGGTCGGGGCAGTCGCAGCCCCCTAAGGTCTCGGCGCTCCGGCCACGGGGCCTCGGCGGTTGCCGTTGTAGAGTCTCCGCCGAGGCCGCCGTCATTCGTGCACCTTCCGCGTTTCAATCGCTGTGATGGTGATCACCGAATGCGGTTGCGCATTCCCACGGACCTCTCGACCACAGAAAAGCACCCCAAGCTGTCCAGGAGCTTGGGGTTACTCAGTCTGTTGCCTCAGTAAAGGCTTCTGATCGGGCGGTTGGGGGCGTCGGGGCTTAGGAAGGTCGCCCGACCGGCCTCGCGCTATCCACAACGCGAAAGTTGGTTACGCAGTTCCAGCGACGACTGAGACGGTCCAAAGAAAAAAGCCCCGAAGCCGGGAGGGCCACCGGGGCCTAGTGAGGTCAACGAGACGCTGCCAATCCTCAACGGAGAAACGAACAGACTGGCAGCAAAACAAAAATACTCACGAAGACCTACCAGCGTTTGATCGAGATCAACGCGGCCGGGCGGCGATTGCCTACGTTTTTTCTATCCTACGACCGAGGGGATGGAGACGACTATGCGCTGCGTGGTCATCCTTTTGGCTTTGAGCTTATGTTCGCTTCCGGCCTTGGCACGAGGTGGCCCGCTTTCTCTTTATGGTCCGTTCGACGGGCGGCGCGAGCCTCACCCTGTACGCGCCGGCATCCCGACGCCTTCAATTTCGTCTAGCGAGTTACTGGCGGGCTGCGGCCGTGGCCGCTACCGCGATCCGACGACGCAAAGATGTCAAGGCCCCGCCGACGTAGGGAGATAGGTGGTCTCAGTTGGCGGCCTCTTTCCTTTGATCGAGGTCAACGCGGCCGCACAGCGATTGCTTACCTTGGGATGCTCCATCCATCAGGGCAATGGCGTGGAGTGGCGGCCTTGCCTGAACCCCGGGATTGCGCCTCCGTGGTTACGGTGAAGTCAGGGCCGCCTCGGTCATCCCAGAGGCGGCCGATGTCGGCATTCGTTTATCGCTGTCCGAATATGGGCAAGCTCGTGCAGGGCTGGACCGCCGAGGATCCTTACGAGAGCGAAGCGGACGAGTATCAGCCGGTGCGCTGCATCGCCTGCATGCGTGTGCATATGGTCAATCCTAACACCGGCAAGGTGTTGGGAGCCGACGACGCATCAAGTGACCAGCCGCTGGTTTCGAAATGAGAAAGGACCCGGGCACAACCCCCGTTGCATGCCCGGTGCCCCCCATCGAGCTGCCCCCAAAGCCGAAGCCGGGAGCGCACGGTACGCGCATTCGATAGTATCCGAGCGCCCTAGCTCTGCTGGGGACCCCGACCTTTGAACCGTCGTCTCGTAAGATGGCGGTCGAGTGGCGCGATCTTGGCTACACTTAGATTGTCCACACCCGATTACCGCGACTGGGTCTGCCGTCGCCCGCGCCTCAGCGCAGCAGCGCCGCGCCCTGCGGCTGCACCAAGCCGGCAATGTGGTCGGCCCATTGCTCGACCGCCGCCCGCATCTCATCCTCGTATTCATGGTGGTCATAGTTTTTGCCGGAACCGCGCCCGCTGACGTGATCAAACAGTAGGTCGCGGATATGGGCCGGGATTTTCAGTTCGGCCATCTTGGTTTCGGCAATGTGGCGGCAACCGTGCAGGAAAAAGTCGTCCATGGCCCCGGCTTCGATGATGCGCTTCGTCAACGAGTAGTCGACTTTGATCCGCCCGGCATGCTCGCCTGGGAAAACAAACCCGCTCTGCTGCCGTGGATGCAGGATGCGCTGCGCAAGGCCGGAAAGTGGCACCGGGTGCAGGCGCTTGTTCTTGCGCCCGGGTGGCGCATCCCAGAAGAAGCTGTCGTCAATCTGATGCCACTGCGCCAAGGCGGTTTTGCGCTTACCGGTCAGCAGCAGCACTTTCAGATATTGGCCCTCAACGCCGCCGAGTAAGTCAGCCACGGTCCAGAGCGTCTTGATGGCCTGATCGGCGACCGGGCCTTTGAACCAGTCACATTCGCGGCGCTTGACATCGGAAAACGGCTTGTCGAGGCCCAGCATCGGCGAGAGTTTGATCTTGCCAATCTGCGGCTTGGCGCACCAATCGAAGAACGGCTGCATCCGCGCGTAGAGCAGGTTGGCCAGGTATGGGCGCGGTTTGTACTCGCCGTTCGGTGAGCCGTCCCGAACCAGTTCGAGACGGGTTTGGATTTCGGTGTTGCGGATGGTGGCGATCGGCCGGCCCCACCAGTCTTCGCAGTCAGCCAGCAGCACACGACGGGCGGCTTCAGCCGTCGCGTTCTTGTGCTGCCCGATCTGGACGCGGTTGACGTAGTCATCGACACACGCCTTGTAGCTGCCAAATTTGGACGGATCAGCCGTACGAGGGTCCTCACCCTTGCGTGCCTTGCCTCGATCTTGACGGCACAGTTCCCGTGCCTCCGCCAACGTCATCTCACCGACGCGACCCAGATGACGACTGTACCCTTTGGGTGAGCCTGGGAAATAGAACGTACTGCGGCAGCTCCGCACGCCACCGGGCGAAACCAAGACCCCAAGTGCCTGGGCACATTCACCGGCACCGCGACCATTGCCGCCGTCCCAGACCATGTACTGGCGGGTTCGGATCGGCAGCTTCAGCACGTTGGCTGGGCTGAAAATCTTGCGCTCACCGGCGGCGCCGGCGCAGCAACGTGGACAGCGCCACGACGAGGATAATAAAGGCGACGACGGGTATCGAGATCAGCAGCGCGCCGAGGATTGTGACCAACAATACCGCGGCCAGGACGGCGATCAGCAGCACGAGGAGAATGCCGCCGAACGGTCCGAGGCGGGCGATGTAAATGCGTTGCGTGCCCTCGACATCTGGGAACGCGCCTTCCCGCCGGGCCGGGCGATCGCGGTCGCGATCCGGCGGAATGATCTCCGGTTCGATGCGGCCTCGCCGTTGCCGAGGGTCTTGGTCTTCCATTTCGCGCTGGCTCGATCGGGGGCAACGATATCTCGATTGAGGATATGGTGCGGGGCTTGGAACGACAATGGCCTTCGCCACGGCGAAGCCGGCCGGCATTCCGGCGAAAACAGATCGGCCGGCAATGACGAAGCGCGACGGTCATGATAGGTTTTGGCATGAGCGGCTTCGGCCTGCGTTGTGTCGCCATTGCCGGCGCCGTCCTTGCCGGCGGCCTTTGCGGCGTACGTAGCGAGGACGCGCAGGCTCCAAGCGACCCGGTCGGCGCCATGATCGGCGCCTGGGAATTTTCCAACGCCGACCATGACCGGATCTGCCGCTTCAATTTCCGCGCCGATCCGGCCGCCGGCGGCTACAAGCTCGACATCGACAAGAACTGTCCGAATGTTTTTCCGCAGACCAAGGAGATTGTCGGCTGGGCGGTCGACAATTACGGCGCGTTGCGTCTTCTCGACGCCGGCGGCACGGTGCTGATCGAGCTGACCGAGGTCGAATCCGGCATCTATGACGGCTTCCAACCCGGCGAGGGCCGCTACATCCTGCAAAGCGCCGCCGCGGCACCGGTGCGCTCGGCCGATGACGTGGCCGGCGAATGGGCGATCGCGCGTGGAACCGGGCAGCCGATCTGCATGCTCACGCTCGCCAACAGCCCGGCCGGCGTCGACAGCTTGGCGCTGAAGCTCAAGCCCGGCTGCGACAGCTTCGTCACCCGTTTCGGTCCGACCTCCTGGCGCATGAATCAAGGCGAGCTGGTTCTGGTTTCAGCGCGCGGCCAGACTTGGCGCTTCGAGGAAAACGACGTCAACACCTGGCAGCGCGTGCCCGCGACTGACGATCCAGTTTTGCTGGTGCGGCAGTAGCGACCGCGGCGGCAGGATCAAGCATGAGCAAGTCGGACGCGGGGTTTACTGCCGCGCAAATCGGCAGCCTTCCCGGCCTTCTGGGTTTTGATTGGATCGAGGTGCGCGCGGGTTCCGCTCGGGGTCGGTTCGACATCGGCGACCAACATTTGGCCCTGAACGGATATCTGCACGCGGCGACGGTCGTCGCGTTGGCCGATACCGCATGCGGTTACGGTTGCGTGATGTCGCTGCCGGACGGCGCCTCCGGCTTCACCACCGCCGAGCTCAAGGCCAATTTCATCGGTACGGCGCGGGAAGGCGGCGTAGGCTGCGACGCCCGTCTGGTGCATGGCGGCCGCACTACGCAAGTCTGGGATGCTGAGGTCAAAAGCGAGGCCGCCGGCAAGACCATCGCGCTGTTCCGCTGCACGCAGATCATTCTCTACGGTGCTACGGCCGGCGCAGCGCGGAAATAGCCGCCGCGTCGAGAATTCAGTCCGCCGCGGCTTCGTCGACGAACTCCTTCACCAGCTGGACAATGCGGCGCCGCAGCTTCGAGCTTTTGAGCCGAGTGAACGAGCGGGCGAGCGCGATGCCGTCGGACGAGGCCAGGAAATCGTAGACGAACTTTTGCGCCGGCTCTTGGCGGTCGCGCCAAACCGCGCCCTTGGTCTCCGGCAGACCGTCGAAGAAAAACTGCACCGGCACCTGCAGGACGTGCGACAGCTCGCGCAGTCGGCTCGCACTGATGCGGTTGACGCCTTTTTCGTATTTCTGCACCTGCTGGAACGTCAATCCGAGTTGAGCGGCAAGTTTTTCCTGCGTCATTTTAATCATGAGACGCCGCATACGTACGCGCTTACCGACGTGTTTGTCTGTTGTATTTGGAGCCCTGCGCATTGTGACTGGTCCCTTCAGTCCCCTATACGGTCCCTTTTGTCCGGTTTGCGGGGTAATGGCAATTTAAAAGCTGGCGGTATCGGACGCCGGCCGGTTTGTACGGCAAATCCTCCAAATATCCTTAGCGGGCCTTGGTAATAATCGATTTTCATCGCTATTTCCCTTGAGGTCCGGCGGCCACCGCCCGCCGCGCGGTTGCTTCGCCGATTGAACTAAACCGGGGGAGACAGCCATGCCAATTGTACTAAACCGGGAAAATAGATAATGCTGTTCACGCTGGGCGTGCATCAAAGACGCAAGGCGAGCAGAGGTATATGAGTAAACTGAAATCGGAGCAAAGACGGGAGGAGATCGTGAGCAGCGTTACACCGGCACCGTTCAGCGAAGAACAGGAGACCATCACCCTGACGTCGCTCGAGCACGAGCAGATTCTGAGCGGCCAGTTCTGGGGCGAGCTGCGGGTTTTCCTGGCGGTCGCCAAAGCCAAGTCATTCAATCGAGCCGCCGAGATACTCAATACCAGCCAGCCGACCGTAAGCCGACAGGTCAAGCGATTGCAGGACCTGATGGGCTCGCAACTCTTCGTTCCGACGCAGCACGGCGTAACCTTGACCCCGAAGGGCCAGGAGCTGGCAACGCAACTGTCGAAACTCGACCACTCTTTGTTTTCGCTGACCAACGATTTGCGCGCGGAAAAGCAGGAGGCCGAGGGTGTCGTCAGGATCAGCGTCACCGACGGGCTGAACACGTTCTTTGTCGCTCCGGCGCTGCCGCGGTTCTATGCGCAGTTTCCGAAAATTCAGTGCCATCTCAAGAGCCCCCGCAACGTCATCAGCCTGCGCGAGAACCAGACCGATATGATGATCGGCTTTGTTCCCGCCCACGCCACCGACATTACGGCGACGAAGCTCGGCAGCCTGCATCTCATTCCGGTTGCCACCAAGTCGTACATCCAGGAGCATGGGTTGCCGACGCGGGGCAACCTGTCACAGCATCTGTTCGTTCAGTCGGAAATGTACGCGGCAACGACCGGCGTCTGGAACGAATGGAAACGCATTATCGCCGCCGGTCGGGTCGTACACTACTGCGACAATTCGCTCGCCTACGGGATGCTGGTGAAGGCCGGCGTCGGCATCGGGCTTCTTGGCACCTACAGCGTGCTGGAGCCGAGTGCCGTTCCGCTTGACCTGATGGAGCCGGTGGCGGTGCCGATCTACGCCATGGCGCTCACCGACCGGCTCAATTCCCGGCCGGTGCGCGCGGCGTTCGATTGGCTGTGCGGGATTTTCGGTAACGACAATCCCTGGTTCAACGAGGAGTTCAGCCTCGACAACCGGCCGAGCGAATATGACGCCGGCTTCAGGGCGGTGTTCAACCTGTAATCTTGGCGCGCGGCTGGTGCAGCTCGCTGATCCGCTCGGAGATGTCGAGATAGCGGTTGCCGACGTCCTCGAACAGGGCGGCGAGCTCCAGCGGCAGCCCGTCTTCCTCGTGCAGCAGCTTCTGGAACATCACGGTGTGGATGCTGACGATCCGCCGCAGATCCTTCTGAAAGAACGTCGCGATCTCGTGCGGCGTCAGTCGGTTTGCCACCACGAACATTTTTGCAGCCATAGCCTGAAGTTCCTCCTCGCTTACGCAGCCGCCGATTCAAATTCCGAAGGCGCGTCCCAAAATCCTTCGGTGCGGAACAGGACGATCGCGTCGGTGCGTTCCGTTATAGCGTTGCTCGGGAGCGTGAGCTCTTTGACCAGCTCGATATAGGGCTCGCCATGGCCCTCGAACTGGACCGGATCCTTGCCCTCCATGGTCTTGAAGCCGAGCATGCTGCGCCAAATCCGGGCGTATTTCGGCTGCGCATGCGTGATCACCTTGTCGAAGCCCTTGCGGGCGACGTGGTCGAACACGAAATTGGCGCAGTTCCGGATCACATGGACGTTGCGCCATGCCGGCCGGAACGAGGCCCGCTCAAACTTGGCAAAGTCCCTGAACCAGCGGACCCGCACCGTTCCGATCGGCTCGTCGCCGGCGTAAACGATGAAATGCGTAGCCTGGTAGTCGTTGCCGTCGAAGGTTTGCTGCGCTTTTACGCCGTGTTCCTCCATGAAACAGATGGCGCGGATCGCAAAGGCGTGCAGCAGCTGTTCGTATGTGGTGACGACCTCGGTGCGGATCATATTGTGCTTGCGATCGACTGGCGTCGGTTGCATGTTGAGCTCCCCGCGCTCGCTACACGCCACACTCAGACTAGGCAGCGGCGTGGGTTTCTTTGAAGCTGAAGATTTGTTTAGCTGCTATTCACCAATGTTGAACGGGAGCGTTCGGCTTGGGCCAGCAGGGCAAACGCCTCGATACCTTCGGCGATTTTTGCCGCGAGGCCGTACTGCAATGCGGCGACGATTGGCGCCGGATCGAACGCTACGTGAACGAGTGCGTGAGCCGATTGCCGCGCGAGGAGCAGGACGCGTTGCGGCATGACATTTTCATGACGCTGCGCTTCGAGCCGCCGCAACGGCGCCCTTCGTGACCCGCCCGTATCCAGCTCGCTAGATCAGCCCCAGGCCCTTGAAGCTCGCGTGCCCGTCCTTGCCGACGACGATGTGGTCATGGACGGCAATGCCGAGCGGGCTGGCGACGGCGATGATTTGCTGGGTCATCTTGATATCGGCGGGCGACGGCGTCGGATCGCCGGAGGGATGGTTGTGCACCAGGATCACGGCGGTCGCCGATAATTCGAGTGCGCGCTTGACCACCTCGCGTGGATAGACTGGAGTGTGGTCGACGGTGCCGACCTGCTGCACCTCGTCGGCAATAAGCTGATTGCGCTTGTCGAGAAACAGCACGCGGAACTGCTCGCGGTCGGCGAACGCCTGCGCGGTGCGGCAATAGTCGAGCACCACCGACCACGATGACAGCGCCGGCCGCTTGCCGAGCGCCCCGCGCAAGAGCCGGCTTGCTGACGCTTGCACGACCTTGAGCTCGGTGATCGCGGCGTCGCCGAGCCCGTTGATCTCGGCAAGCCGCGTGACCGGCGCGGCGATAACCTCGGCGAACGAGCCGAAGGTCGCGATCAGCGTCTTGGCGAGCGGCTTGACGTCGCGGCGCGGCAAGGCGCGGAACAGGAGGAGTTCGAGCAGCTCGTAGTCGGACAAGGCCTCGTCGCCGGCGGCGCGGAAGCGCTCGCGCAGCCGCTCGCGGTGGCCGAGGTAATGCGGCTGAGCCTCGGCGAAGCCCTGGCCACTTGGGCGCTTCTTTTCCAGCATCGGGGTGCCGTCACTACCGCCGCGGCGGCGGTGGCGCACAGGATGACGGGATTGGCGTATTTTGCAATCCGGTTGGCGCGGCTGGCGCGGGCTTGCCGGCAAAAAATTGGACACGGCCTCCGTCGCGGTCCGGCATGAGAAGCTGCCGGCTTGCTTGATCGCCTTGTCGGTCAGGTGGCGTGGAGGCTAGTTTATCGGCGACTGCAACCCGCCGATCCGAGGGCCCGACCCGGACGTTGCGAGCAGACGGAGCAATGACCGAGGTCAAGGTCCTCAGAGTATTCATCTCCTCGCCGAGTGACGTGCGGCCCGAACGGCTTATCGCCGAGCGCGTGGTGCGGCGGCTCGGCCGCGAGTTCGCCTACCATTTGCGCGTCGAGCCGGTGATGTGGGAGCGCCAGCCGCTCGTTGCCTCGCATCATTTTCAGGAAAAGATCACGCCGCCCCGCGACACCGATATCGTCGTGGTGATTATCTGGTCGCGGCTTGGTCTGCCATTGCCGATCGACAAATTCCTCGGCCCGCTCAGCGGCAAGCAAGTGACCGGAACCGAGTGGGAATTCGAAGACGCCCTCAAGGCCTATCGCGAGCGCAGCTTGCCCGACCTCTTGATGTATCGCAAGAAGGCGCCGGTCACCGGCAACCTGGAGAACGAAGAAGAGCTGCATCGGCAGCTGGCGCAAAAGCGGCTGGTCGAGGATTTCATCAAGAGCTGGTTCATCGACCAGGACGCGCAATCTTTCGCCGCCGCCTTTCACGAATTCGCCGACGCCTCGGTGTTCGAGAGCGTGCTGGAAACGCATCTGCGCGATCTGTTGAAGAAGCGATTGGCGACGTCCAAAGACGACGTGGCGCCGGCCGGCATCCGCTGGCACGAGGGCAGCCCGTTCCGCGGCTTGCTGTCGTTCGAATTGGAGCACGCGCCGGTGTTCTTCGGCCGCGTGCGGGCGTGCCACGAACTGCGCGAGTTGCTTAGCCGGCAAGTGGATCGCGGTACGGCTTTCGTGATGGTGGTCGGCGCCAGCGGCTCCGGCAAGTCGTCCGTGGTGAAGGCGGGACTGCTCGCCGACCTGAAATTGCAAGGCATGGTCGAGCGGGTGGCCCTGGTGCGTCACGCGGTCTTTCGGCCCTCGGAAGGCGCGGGCGACCTCTTCGGCGCCTTGGCGACCGCGATCCTTTCGCCGACGGCGCTTCCCGAGCTGATATCGCTCCATTGTGACCACGCCAGTTTGACGGAGATGCTGCGCGAGGCGCCGGCCCACGCCAAGCTGCCGATACGGCAGGCGCTGACGAAGGCCGGCGAAGCCGCCGGATTGACGCAGATCGCGGACGCCCGGCTGGTGATCGTCGTCGACCAGTTGGAGGAGCTGTTCACGCTCGAGGATGTCACTCAGGAGGTCCGCGAGGCGTTCGTGGCGGCGCTCGAGGCGCTCGCCAAGAGCCGCCTGGTGTGGGTGATCGCGACGATGCGGTCCGATTTCTTCGACCGGCTGGAGACCCTTCCGCGACTATTGGCGCTGTCTTCGGGTGAAGCGCGCTACGTCCTCGCTGCGCCCGAACCGGCGGAGATCGGGCAAATCATTCGCCAGCCAGCGCGCGAAGCCGGACTGAGCTTCGAAGTGGTCAATGGCCGCTCTCTCGATGAGGTCATTCGCCAGGCGGCCACTAGTGATCATGGAGCATTGCCGCTCCTTTCGTTCCTGATGGACCAGCTCTGGCAGCGTCGCAGCGCCACGGGAACGCTCACCTTTGCCGCCTACGACGCGCTCGGCGGTCTCGAGGGCGCGCTCGGCCGGCGCGCCGAGGAGATTTTTGCCGCGCAGCCGGCCGCGGTGCAAGCCGCGTTGCCGGTCGTGCTGCGGACTTTGGTCAGCGTCGGGCAGAGCGGCAAGGCGACGGTAAGCGCGCGCTCGGCGCCGCTCGCGCAGTTTCCGGAAGGCTCGCCGGCGCGCACGCTGATCGAGGCGTTCTTAGACCCCAAGGCGCGCCTGCTTGTGGCCGACGATCATTCGTCGGAGCCGGCGTCTGGCCGCCGGGGTACCGACACCACGCCGCGAGCAAGCCAGGCGCTGGTGCGGGTCGCGCACGAGGCGCTGTTCAGCCATTGGCCGCGGGCGAAAGCGCAAATCAGCGCCGACAGCCGCGATCTCGAGCTGTTGGGAAGACTGGAACGAGACGCCGAGCGCTGGCGTGCGTCGGACCGCAAACACCAGGACAGTCTGGTGCTGCGGAGCGGATTGCCGCTGGCGGAGGCGCGCGACCTGATCCGGCGATGGGGCGCCGACGTGCCGGCCGCAGTCACCGAGTTCATCGGGCGCAGCCTCCGCGTCGCGCGACGCCGCCGGAACCGTCTGGTCATGGCGCTGGTCGGCGCGGTCGTGGCCTTGCCGGCCTGTGCCGCCATTGCGTGGACGGTCATGGTCTGGCGTGGCGTTCAGACGGTCGAGGCCGCCATGGAGTTCGTGGCGATCCCGTCGGGTTGCTTTCTCATGGGCAGTCCGCCCACCGAGACTCACCGTCACCCGCATGAGGTTCAGCATCAAGTGTGCGTAGGGCCGTTTGAGCTTGGCAAATATCCCGTGACGCAAGAAGAGTGGCGGCTGGTGATGGTGGAAAATCCGGATCCGTTCCGGTTCAAGAACCCGCGCAATCCGGTCGAGCAGGTGAGCTGGTACGATGCTCGGGCCTTCGCTTGGCGGATGTCGTTTTTCGGCAAGCACAAATATCGGCTGCCGAGCGAAGCGGAATGGGAATATGCCGCACGAGCAGGAACGACGACGGTGAGGTTTTGGGGCGACAAGGCAGAGGACGGCTGCGCCTATGCCAACATGCGCGATCAGACCCTGGTGAAAACGCTCTACGGCTTCGATGAAGCGATCATCGCCTGTGAGGATGGCTTCGCCTACCCGGCGCCGGTCGGCTCGTTCAAGCCGAATAATTTCGGCCTTTATGACATGCTCGGAAACGTGGCGCAGTGGACGGAGGATTGCTACGGCGATTATGCCAATGCGCCGAACGATGGCCGGCCGGCGGAAGCCGAACATTGCGCCAACAGAGTGGTGCGCGGCAGCTCGTGGAACGGCAAGCCCTGGTTCACGCGTTCCGCCTCACGCGATTATTATATGCCGGTCAATCGCAACGACGTCACCGGCTTTCGATTGGCGCGATAAGAGAGTCGAAAATCAAGCTGGCAATCATTGCGACGCCATGGGCTGGCGGATATGAACCACGGCGCTGTCGTCGGAGTAGAAACGGCGCCAGCCGGCAAGATTGTCCATAACGGTCGTGCGCGGATTGCCGGGATAGAATATCGTCCAGGCGATGTGATACTGCGCCAGCAGGCTGGTGAGCCGATCGACCGCCAGGTATCGCCGCACGAATTCCTCGCCGTACATGTCGACGCGGCCGTCGATGAACGGCATCATGCCGCGAAATATCAAATAGCCGCCGAAGTTCTGCTCGTTGAGCACCGGGCCGGGATTGCCGCGCGCGATGACGGCATCGAGCGCAGCGGTGGGTGTGAACCTGTCGGGACCGTGAACGAGGTGACTGCAGCCGAGCGATCCGACCACGCCCGCGATCAGCAACGACGCGACGATAAGGGAACGATCGATGCCCGGTGCGGCAAGTGCGCCCCATTGCGCCGTCAGCGAACGGGCTGCCGGCGGGAGTGCGTCGGCGATGGCGTATTGCAGGAGGAGCGGAGTGGCCAAGCCGAGGAGTTCAGTATGACGGCGGTGCGCAAATGCCATATAGAGCAGCAGCAGCAACATGAGCGAACGGCATAGCGGCAGACGGAATCCGCTCTGGAGAGCGGCAAATAGCAGCAGCAAGCACCACAGCAACAGCGGTGCGTTGTTTTCCAGGCTGGACGGTGCCCATTCGAACATCTCCGCGGTCGCCGAATTCATCGCCAGCAGCTGAAACGGAAACACCAGCCCGCGGACGCCCTGCGGCGTGATCGCCGCCGCCACCAGCCCGGCGCCGAGATAGAGACTCCAGCGGACCGCCGCGATGCGTGCGCGTTCCGCTGTTGGGGATTCAAAAACCGCCTCGGCCGCGAACAACAAGGTGAACACCAGACCAAACATGAAAGAGCCGTGGAGATTCGCCCACAGCGTCATCAATGGAAGCAGGTAATACGGCGGGATGCCACCGTCGTGGCGGGCGCGGACATGGGCCGCGATCCAAATGACCAACAACGGCAGCGCCGCTAGGTGCGGCCGGGCGACTAGATGGGGGACGCACAGCCCCCAGCTCAGCACCGCGCAGCCGAT
>Ga0187769_10000344_pt1 | contig 25637 bp, 23 predicted proteins | sample 0116_SJ02_MP02_1_FD_133140 | JGI IMG/M metagenome (GOLD analysis project Ga0187769, IMG submission 133140) | Tropical peat soil microbial communities from peatlands in Department of Meta, Colombia - 0116_SJ02_MP02_10_MG | ecosystem: Environmental > Terrestrial > Soil > Wetlands > Peat | place... | reverse complement strand
TACGTTCGGAATACCATTGCCATGGAGCCAATTCAAGCTGGGGTTGACTTTTTACAAAGGGAGCTTGCTACTGTTTGTGGCTGCTATCGCCTCAGCAAGTTACGCCGGGTTCAAGCCGCAGAAGCCGTAATTGCTCCAAGTGCGCGATAGCCTTTTTCTGAGCACGGGCGCCGCTCAAGATAGTGCTCGACTTGTGAGAGTCACGCTCTTCGCGTTTAGCGCCGGTGAGGCCGGGAACAGGGGAAACGCGTCCGGCACTTTTCTCGTCGAGATTCCCATTTCTTGATTTGCAGGACGCAGTTCGGATGGCTGCAGAAATTAAGGAATGGTTACTGACACTTCGTTGGAATCAGGACTGCTTCCCGCCCCATCGACTGCCGTCGCCACATAAAAATAGGTCTGACCTGACGCGACCGTCGTATCCGTGTAGGTCGTCCCCGCAATGGGCGAGGGGTTCAGAGGAGTCGAGCCATATCCTCCCGACGTGTTGGCACGAAAGATATCGTAGCTCACGCCGCTCGTTGTGCTGGCGGTCCAAGACAGCTGGACCGAGTTTCCGATCTGGCCTGTGCCCTGGACCCCGATTTTCAGTGACGAATCGGCGGCGTTGCTCTTGATCCGGACGCTAGCACCTGCCAGGGCCCCAGTGCCAGACGGCGCAAATGTCACGGTCATTGTGGCTGACTCGCCCGGCGTCAGAATTGTGCCGCCCGAAACGCCTCCGACGGTAAGTCCGGCCCCTGCAACGGTTACTTCAGAAACGTTGATGTTGGACTGTTGGTTGTTCGTTAGTGTCGACGTCAAGGTGCTGCTGCTGCCTACGGATACGCTGCTGAAGTTCAGGCTGGCCGGGTTTGCGCTTAGCCCGGTATGGTTGCTCGCGTTTGCCGTCTGTCCACTGCCAGCGGTCGTAAAACCCGCGCAACTTGAAAGACCGATCGAAGCCGCAATGATCAACAGTAAGGGAATAAGTACTGTGATGGCCCCTGCTCGTTCACGTTTCTTGTGTGTTTTGACCGGGTTTGCTCGCATCGCAAGCCAGTGTAGGGACCTGGCAGAATCGCTTTCTACTGGCCGGAGGGCCAAAGAAAGAGCAACGACCGAGAGCTGTCCAAACGGCCAGGTAAACCTGTCCTGCTACACCTTCCCGATGGACAGGTTGCCGGGGTGCCCGTGCTAAACTCATGATGAAATGGACCATCACTGACCCGGCGGATGAAGACGCTTCCACAGACTCACCCGGAAGGTCCCCCCCTAGCAGTTCACCGGTCTTGGCGAACGTTTATTCTTGCAATCGCCGGCATTCTCCTTTTGACGCTTTATCCGTTTCGGCTTGCTTCTCATAGGCATCTCGCGGGCGCCACATCTGCTTTCCTGCTGTCAGGCTGGGGTAAGAGCACCATACCGCTCGATGGCTTTCTGAATGTTCTGCTCTTTGTTCCGTTTGGATTCGGTCTGGCTGGGCTGCTGCGAAAACCAGGGAAATCTCCGATCGGGATCGCGGCTTCCGTTCTTATCGCGGGGGCTCTGTTCTCTTATACGATCGAATTCCTGCAGTTCTTCATTCCAGGCCGAGACTCGGGCTGGGAAGATGTTCTTACAAATTCCTTGGGCGCCTTGGTGGGATCGATGGTCTTTCAGCTATGCGGTGGTCCGGTTCTTCGGTTTGCGGAGTACTGTGAGGAAGGGATTGGGAGGTTTGCAACGCCAGGAGCCGTGAGCATCGTTCTTCTGGTCTATTTTGGCGGGTGGTTTGCGCTTTCTGCCCACCTGCAGAAGGAAATGGGATTCGGCAATTGGAATGCTGATGCGTTGCTCGCCGTCGGGAATTCGGCATCTGGCCGGAATGGGATCGCCTGGAGCGGGAAAGTGTACGAGCTTGAATTCTGGGACCATGCCCTATCGGATGAAGCCGCTCGCAAATGGACATCCTCAGACAAATCGGGGACCTTTGATTCGGGCGCGCTCGCAGCGTACGAGTTTTCAGACTCTCCGCCCTTCCACGATCGGCATCACCTCTTGCCCGATCTTGAGTGGGCACTTCCAGGGCCGCGGCCTCTAGACCCAGTCAACGCGGTTGAGGGGGCAGGGTCGTGGGTCGCGACGCGGACTCCCATCTCGGCGCTCGTGGCGCACATCCAGAAGACAGCGCAGTTCTCCCTCCACATTCGCTTTCAGCCCGATGAAATGCAGGAGGCGCCCATCGTTTCCATATCGCAGCCGGGGGGACAGACGGACATGGAGATTCGCCAAGAAGGGGCGTATTTGGCCTTATTGTTTCGCAACCGAGTCTCGAGCCACCATCCGTCGCTGGCCTGGGACATTCCCGCCGTGTTCACGGCGAAAGAACTGCGCGATTTGCTCTTTTCCTATGACAACTCGAAGGCTTCCATCATGATCGACGGCGGAGTCTTGCATGGCGCCTATCGGCTGGGGCCAGCGACGGCGCTGGCACAGTCGGTGCGTAGGGTTCGGGCCATGGAGAGCCGAGGCTATCAATATGTGTTTTATTCGATGGTCTTCTTTCCGGCAGGATGTCTGCTGGGAATCGCCTGGCGAAGGGTGACGCGGGTGTCGGGCGGATTATTTCTGAGTGCGCTAGCGCTCGGTCCGCCGATCGTCCTTGAAATCATTCTCGTTCACGTGGGTAGGCAGGCCCCTTCCACTCGGGACATCGTGTTGGCGATGGCGCTGGTAGTCGGTGGCATTCTTTGGGTTAACACTGGTCGCAATCTCCTCAGAGCGCCTACGTTGTCGACGCCCCAAACGGTTGGGTGATAGCGATGGATCGGGCGAACATCGTCATTATCGGGGGCGGCGTAGTGGGTTGCGCCATTGCCTATGCGCTTTCAAGCCAGTGGGACGATGTGTTCCTGCTCGAGGCGCTCCCCAAGCTCGGGATGCTTACGAGCACGCGCAACAGTGGCGTGATTCACTCGGGTATCTACTATCCCCCCGGCTCACTGAAGGCCCGCCACTGCGTTCGGGGCAACCGGCTCACGCATGAGTTTTGCGCCGCGAACCGTGTTCCTCACAAGAGCATCGGCAAGATTGTTGTGGCTTCCTCTCAGGAAGAAGAAAGGGAGCTCGTCGCGCTCATGGAGAATGGGCGCGCCAATGGCGTCGAAGGCCTACGGATCATCGACCGAGCCGCAATGCGAGAGCGCGAGCCCTACGTCGAGGGCTGCTGTGCGCTGGAAGTCCCCTCCACGGGTATTCTTTCGAGCGAGGACCTGGTCAAAGCGTTCGCTCGCCTAGCCGCGGATCGTGGCGCACATATCCTGAACCATGCAAAGGTCGAACGGCTCGAAGTGGTGCGGGATGCAGTTCGCGTGAGTAGCACGGCGGGAGAAATCGAGACACGATGTCTCGTCAACAGCGCCGGCCTCTTTGCAGACGATGTCGCGGCCATGCTCGGTTCCGCTATGGCACGCCACAAAATCTATCCTGTTCGTGGGGAGTATTGCGAGCTGGTGCGATCCAAACAGGATTGGATCCGCGGGCTTGTCTACCCGCTGCCTCATGCGGCGGGACTCAGCCTCGGCACGCATCTTACTAAAACGCTGTCGGGCTCGGTTTTGGTGGGGCCAACCGCACGGTACATACAGGATAAGAACGACTACGAAAGCGATCGCGAGCCCGTCAATCACTTCGCACAGAGCGCAAAGCTCTTATTGCCCGATATCGTGGCGTCCGATTTCGTTCTGGCGTATTCTGGCATTCGTCCCAAGCTCATTCCTCCCTCGTCCCCTTCGGTGCAGGCACACGGTAAGGGAATGGCGGACTTCATCATTGAACGCGATCCTCAATTCCCCTGCGTCATCCAGTTGATGGGGATCGAGTCCCCCGGCCTCACATCAGCTCCCGCGATCGCAGAGCATGCTGCCCAGCTCGTCGAGGAGATTTTCAATAGCTAGGGTGGCTAGCCGTCATCGCCAGCTTAAGGGGTAGTAGGGATTGCCGGGCCGCATTGCGTTGTCTCTCGCTAGCCTGGCAGCTCCGGGAGCACCCCTTCGGTGAGGTACCCTCCTCACACTCGTCGGTCCCACAGGGTCCAAGTGTAGGCAAGAGGCCCTTACAACAGAGGTTCCCCAGTATTGCGCGAGATGATTTCGCGAGTGGCGTCCCGTAGACGCACGATCTCGTGCCAATCGTCCCCAGCCCTGGGATCGGGCCTGAGGATCGGCCCAAAGGTCACCGTAATTCTTCCCGGCCGGGGCAGTAGCGTATCGTCTCTGAGGATCCGTCGCGCCCCGCGAATGGCAACGGGACAAATGGGCCTTTGGGTCGACGCTGCCGCTTTGAACGCGCCGAGGTGGAAAGGTCGAATGCCTGTGAGTGGCGTAAACGTGCCTTCGGGGTAGATCGCAACCGATTCGCCTTTTAGAAGCGCGGCATCGACCTCTTCGGCCGCTTGGCTGCGTTCTCCGCGGTCACTGCGGTTGAACGCAAGCTGTCCCGTTTTCCGCACGATCGCGCCGATAAAGGGCATGTTCAGCACTTCGGCTTTGGCCACGAACCGCACGCCCGCCGGCAGAAATGCCAGGCTGACCAAGATGTCCACGTAGCTGGAATGATTCGCTGCAAAGACGCAGGCCCCTCCCTGGACCGCCTCTCTAAACGCACTCTCTCCCTCGACTCGCACGGGAATTGCGGCGACTCGCAGCATGAGCCGGGCCCCTCGGTGCAGCCACCTCGCCGCGCGCATCCGGTCCCGAGTGAGCGCAATCCCCAGCCACAGCAGCAACAAGCCACTCCCGAACATGGCGAGGACGCAGGCTCCGTACAGCGATTCAACGGCTCGCTGGCCGGCGCGCCTGCCGCTAGTCAACGCCCGTGGCCCTGCACTTTTTGCCACGAGTTCGACCAACTGCACCCAGGGAGCCGCGGCCTTTTTCCCCAGCTTCCCGGTTAAAAACAGCCTGCGCGTTTCGCTGCGACGCAGCTTGCCGCTGGAAGTTTTGGGGATCGAGTGCGGTGGGAGCACCTCCACCAGATCTGGCGGCATGCCAATCGCCTGATCCACTTCCCGCGTTACCTCGGCCACGATCCGCTTTCGATCCGCACTGTTTCGCGCTTCCACCGAAACGACGAGTTTCTCGGTGCCGCTTCGCTCGTCGGGTGTGCCGAATGCAACCACGCACCCGGTTCGCACCCCTGGCACACGTCCCACGATCTCCTCAATTTCATGTGGGTAGAGATTGCGTCCTGCTTTGATAATGACGTCCTTGGCGCGCCCGGTGATGTAGATTTCTCCGTCCGCCAAATAGGCGCGATCGCCCGAGTCAAGCCATCCTCCCTCGCGCACCAGCTCACGTGTCGCTGCCGAATTCCGGTAGTATCCACTTGTGGCCGAAGGTCCCTTGAACCAAAGTCTTCCTTCGACGCGCTCGTCCAAGTCACGGCCGTCAGGCGTCACGATTCGCACGGCGACGTCCGGGAGCGGTCGTCCGGCACTTACGAACTCAAGCGCCGACGCGTCACCAGCCGACGCCGGAATCGCACGGTCCTCCAACGCGAGCGCTTCTCGTTCGACGCGATCCACCTTGTAGCCGGCTCCCACTTTCGGGGCAGACACGGCAAGTGATGCTTCCGCCAGCCCATACACCGACAGGAACGCCTCGCGTCGAAAGCCATATGGCCGAAAGCGCGTCGCGAACCGTTCGAGAGTGCTCGCTTGTACAGGTTCAGCTCCGTTGACGGCAGCCCGCCACGAGCTAAGGTCAAGCCCTTCCAGGTCTTTCTCAGCGATCTTTCGCACGCAGAGTTCATAGGCAAAATTGGGAGCCGGGCTGAGCGTCCCCCTGTGGCGGTCGATCGCACGCAACCACCTCTCCGGCCGGGCGAGGAAGGCAAGCGGTGACAGCACTACGAGGGGGACGCCGAAGAAGAGCGGCGCCAGCCACGCGCCAATCAGTCCCATGTCGTGATAGAGCGGTAGCCAGCTCACCACGACATCGTCCGGCGTGACCTCCAGTCCCGCAACGATCGCGCGAATGTTGGCCAGGAGATTGCCGTGCGTGAGTGTCACGCCCTTGGGATCGCCCGTAGACCCTGACGTGTACTGCAGGAAGGTGATGTCGTCACTGTGGGCGCTATGCGAAAGACTCGTAACGGGCCGCCAGCCCTTGGCGGGTTCTTCGTGAATGGGTAGGCTGGCTAGGCGCTCGGCATTCAGAACGGCTCGCAGTGTTGGCACGCGCGGTTCGAGCAGTCGCGCTAGGCCCTCCGCCTGTCGAAATGTGATCAGAAATCGCGATTCGGCGTTGCGGAGGATATTGGCCTGCCGCGTCGCATACTCGGCGATACGGTCCGCGCGAAACGGCGGGTAGAGCGGCACCGGAATCCCGCCCGCCAATAGAATTCCCGCGAAGGTATAGAAAAATTCGGCGCACGTCGGAAGCATGATTGCCACTGTTTGGCCGGGCTCGCACCCTCGCTTCTGAAGCTCACCCGCCACAGCTGAGGCGCGCTCGTAAAGATCGCCGAAGGTAAGGACGCGCGGTTTTTCGTCTTCTTCATAGAGGTGGATATGGGCGCGGGCAGGCTCACCCAAGCCGCGCAGCCGCAGTATCTCGGTCAACGTCTCGGCTTTGCGGATTTGCCTTTCAAGGTCCGGCCGATGTTCGACAACGGGTGAGGCCAATTGAGCCGCTCGAGAGTCAATATCGCGAGCCTTTTCCCCGAGGGACTCTCGCGAAGCCTCGTAGAGGAGTGCGTCGATCAGGTCCTGAACTGTCTCCGCAGATGCCACGACGCGATCCGGCAACCGCACGCCGCAGGCCTCGCCCAGTCGGAGCATCAGTTCAACCCGTTCCAAGCTTCCTAGTCCTAGTTCGCGTTCCAAATGGGCCGCCGGGCCCCGCGCGGCCAGCTCCTCGAGACCGCGCCCCGCGCCCAGCTCCTCGAGAACTTGCTTGACCGTGGCGAGGGCGATGGCAGAGGTGGAAGCCGTTGGATCGAGTTTTGTTCCCGTAGCTGTCATCCGGCGAGCCAGTACATCACCGCATTTCGTGAAGGCAGCCTATCACTGCGGTTTCTCTACTTCAATCCGCTCGTCAGCCGGGCTACACCCAGTGAGTTCAGATACGTGTTGTCAGGCCTGCCTTCTCTCATTACACTCTTGCACTATGAAAGGTTCACCCAAAGTCATCGAAGAACTCAACAAGGCTCTACGGGAAGAACTTACGGCCATCAACCAATACTTCCTGCACGCTGAAATGAGTGAAAACTGGGGCTACGAACGCCTCTCCGAGTACATTAAAAAACAGTCCATCGGCGAAATGAAGCATGCCGAGGTACTGATGGAACGCATTCTCTTCCTAGACGGGACACCCACGATGAAGCCTCTGGATTTGACGATCGGCAAGAACGTACAGGAGATGTTGCAGAGTGATCTAGACCTCGAGCTTTCTGCCGTCCAGCAATACAATGCCGCTATCCAGGTTGCGGTTGCTGAGAAGGACAACGGCTCCAGAGATCTCTTTGTCGAGCTCCTGAAGGATGAGGAGGAACACGTGGATTGGCTGGAAGCCCAGATTCACCAAATCAAGGAGTTGGGCTACGAGCGCTACCTGACCATGCAGATGGGCGATGAGGAGGAAACGGACTAGCGCCCTCTGTTGACCCGCCCTTCGCCAGCCGCTATAATTTAGGTGTAATGTTTGCCTCTTTCTATTAGCACGTCCCGTCCGCTCCGAGCGTTGTCGAGAGCTTATTCTCGTTTCCATTCTCAGGTTTGACCTTTTCACAATATTTGAGGTACTGCCATGGCGGCACTGACACTTTTTGAAAAACTCGATCAGATCGAATCGCGCTACGACGAAATGACGCGCGAACTGTCCTCGCCCGAGGTACTTGCCGATTCCGCGCGTTACCAGAAGCTTGCCAAGACGCACGCGGAATTGGAAGAAATCGTCGGGAAGTATCGCGAATGGAAGGAAATTGAAAAGGGCCTGGAAGGCGCCAAACAGTTGCTGGCCGAATCGATCGATACGGAAATGAAGCAATTAGCGCATGAGGAGCAGCGGTCGCTGGACGGTCGCCGCGAGGTTGTGGAGCGCGAATTGAAGCTGCTGCTGGTTCCGAAGGACCCCAACGACGAAAAGAACGTCATTGTGGAGATCCGCGCCGGCACAGGCGGTGACGAAGCTTCTCTGTTTGCTGCGGAGCTTTTCCGCATGTACTCCCGCTATGCGGAATCGCAGGGTTGGCGCGTCGAAGTGCTCGAGAGCTCCCCATCTCCGGTGGGCGGTGTAAAGGAAATCGTCGCGTCGATTCAAGGAAACAAGGTCTATTCCAAGCTGAAATACGAAAGCGGCGTGCACCGTGTCCAACGTGTTCCAGCGACCGAACAGCAGGGGCGCATCCACACCTCGGCGGCTACGGTGGCGGTGCTTCCCGAAGCCGACGAAATCGACATCAAGATTGAGCCAAAGGATTTGCGCATCGATACGTTTTGCTCCTCGGGTCCTGGCGGACAATCCGTGAACACCACCTATTCCGCCGTGCGCATCACCCACATTCCGACCGGACTCGTCGTCTCACAACAGGACGAAAAGTCCCAGATTAAGAATCGGGCCAAGGCTATGCGCGTGCTGCGCTCCCGTCTCTATGAAATGGAACAGGCCAAGCAGCATGAGGCCATCGCCGCCGAGCGCCGCGGCCAGATCAAGACGGGTGATCGGTCGGAAAAAATCCGCACTTACAATTTTCCTCAGAACCGCGTCACCGACCATCGCATCAACCTGACGCTCCATCAGCTCACGGATGTAATGGACGGCAAACTGGCTCCGCTCGTCGATGCTCTCATCCCTCACTTCGAGTCCGAACGCCTGAAGCACGAGCTCGTCGAAGCCTAAGGGCGCAGTCGCTAAGATTCCCGCATAAACGATTCCGGTCTATAATCCGCAGGTTTGAAACATCAGTCGGCCCCGCCGGGCCAGGGAGAAACCGCCATGCAACGCTTTGCCATTTTTGCGCTCGCACTTGCTGCACTTATCGGGTTGCCACTCTTCTCGCAGGGTCAAGCGCCTAGCCAATCGCCCAGCACGGCTGACGCGATCCGCCAGTCGTACAGCGTCATCAAGAGCAATCTTCTCAAGGCCGCCGACAAAATGCCCGACGACGGCTACGGCTTCCGCCCGACTCCTGAGCAACGAACCTTTGGCGGCTGGGTTGCGCACGTTGCCGATGCGCAAACCGCCGGATGTTCACGTGTGCTGGGCACGCCGAAGACTCCCAGTGCCGGATCGAAAACGACGAAAGCCGATCTCCTCGCCGCGCTCAAAGATTCGTTCGACACCTGCGACGCCGCTTATGCCGCGCTTACCGATGCGAATGGCGGTGAGACGGTGCAGAGTTTCCGCGGGCCGACCACGCGCCTCGCATCCCTTTCAGGAAACATTGCGCACGATAGCGAATGCTACGGCGCCATGGCCGTCTACTTGCGTCTGAAGGGTATCGTTCCACCCTCGAGCGAAAACATGCCCCGCCGCTAGAGCCGCTCTGGGCTGACGTTGTGGCAGGACGCTCCGCTTGGCATTCCGGCGAGCATTTGTGTTCAAGTCAAGTCGATGAGGCGAAAGCGGGATCTCTTGAGAATTGTGGGCGCGATGGCCATTCTCGCCTGGGCTGTCGTCCCTCTCTCTCGGGGCTCTGACGGCCGCCTGAATCGCGTGACACGCGCGATGCTTTGTGTCACAGAAGGTTCGCTCGAGGAAATGCCTGGCGAGCGCCTGTCCGTAAGTGTCCCCCAAATGCGCGGGTACGTGAACCGTCAGACCTCGCAGACGATCGAAGCGAGCCTCATCTATTTGGGCCCCACGAAAAATGACGCCAGGCTCGGCTCGGGCCAGATGCGTCGGCAGTTCGGTCTCAAGCTGCGTGCCCAAGACCCTTGCAACCTGGTTTACGTGATGTGGCGCATCGAGCCCCAGGCGGAACTCGTCGTCTCCATAAAGTCGAATCCCGGCCAGCATACGAGCGCCGAGTGTGCCAATCGCGGCTACAGAAACATCCGGCCGGCCCGCAAATCGGCCGTCCCTATCCTTCAGCCGGGAGATTCGCACACGCTCCGTGCGGAGATGAACGGCGAAAACCTCCGCGTCTTTGTTGATAATTCCTCGGTCTGGGAAGGTGCCCTCGGATCTGACGTATTCCATCTCAATGGCCCTGTAGGCATTCGTTCCGATGACGCCCAGGTAGAGTTTCAGCTCCGCGTTGGCGAGCTCCCAGGCGCTCACTCCGACATTGTCCTACCCTGCAAGTCCGGCCCCTCGGAAGCCGAGTGACACCGGGGCATCTTTCGACCCACCCGCCAGCTTGCCTATACAACTGTCTCGCAGCGGCTTCCTCTCGTGCTAACGTAATTGCTCGTGCGGGAATACCTACGACGCGGACGAAGAACGAGAGGAGTTCCGCAGCGAGAGTCGCTCGCTCTTTGCCGAACGGAGGTCTTTGATTGCCATGGCTAAGCGCCCTCGTCCCATCCTTCTCACAGTGCTCGACGGTTGGGGCTATCGTGCCGAAACCAAAGGCAACGCGATTGCCTTAGCCAGAAAGCCAAACTACGACCGCCTCCTAAAGGAATTCCCGAACACTCTGATCCACACATCCGGCCCAGCCGTCGGCCTGCCTGAAGGACAAATGGGCAATAGCGAAGTAGGCCACCTCAATATGGGGGCAGGCCGCATTGTGCAAATGGACATCACGCGCATCGATCAACTCATCTCGAGCGGCGAGTTTTTCCGTCAGCCGCTCCTTGTCAAGACTATGGAGCGCGGCCGCACGCGCCAACTTCACCTCATGGGCTTGCTGAGCGATGGCGGTGTCCATTCGCATATCGAGCACCTGTTCGCGCTCATCCGCATGGCGCGCGAAAACAAGGTCCAGAGAGTGTTCGTCCACTGCTTCATGGACGGCCGCGACACGCCTCCTCAAAGCGGCGTCGACTTCCTTCGCCAGCTCGAAAAGAAGATGCGTGAATTGGGCGTGGGCGAGGTCGCGAGCGTCATCGGACGCTACTACGCGATGGACCGCGACCACCGTTGGGAGCGCGTCGAGAAAGCCTATCGCGCGATCGTTCACGGGGAGGCCGAAGTGAAATTTTCCGACCCGATCGCTGCGATCCGTTCCAGCTACGAAAAAGGGGTGACCGACGAATTCGTCATCCCGGCAGTCATCACGACCGAGCCCGTCCCCGGCAAGCCTGCTGTGCCGCGCGGCCTGATCCGAGAAGACGATGCGGTGATCTTCTATAATTTCCGAGCCGATCGCGCTCGGCAGATGACGCGCGCACTTATCGAGCCGGGCTTCCATGAATTTGTCGATCCCGCACGGCCGCAGAATCTCGTTTACGTCGCGATGACGCAATACGAGAAAACCTGGCCGTGGCTTAACTACATTCTCAGCCCGGAAAAGCTCGAACATATTCTCGCCAATGTTTTCGCAGAGCTACAATTCAAGAATCTGCGTGTCGCGGAAACCGAGAAGTACGCGCATGTTACGTATTTCTTTAACGGTGGGGTGGAAAAACCGTTCGCAGGCGAAGAGCGCGTGCTGGTGCCGTCGCCCAAAGTTCCTACCTACGACCTAAAGCCGGAGATGTCCGCCGCCGGCGTAGCCGATGCTGTGATTCATGCCATCGAGAAAGGTGATTTCGACGCCATCATTATGAATTTCGCTAACGCGGATATGGTCGGTCATTCTGGCAAGCTCGAAGCAGCGATCAAGGCCGTGGAAACCGTGGACGAATGCCTCGGCCGCATCGATCAAGCACTCCGACCGCGCGGCGGGGCCTGGATCATTACCGCCGATCACGGCAACGCCGAAACCATGATCGATCCCGTCACCGGCGGACCTCACACCTATCACACAACAAATCCCGTGCCCTTCGTTCTGGTGACGGCAGACCGCCCTATGCGATTGAAGCCGGGCGGCTCGCTCCGAGACGTTGCGCCCACCCTGCTTGGCGTTTTGGGCTTGCCTGAGCCCGGTGAAATGACCGGCCGCGATCTGAGGATCCAAGCGAGCTGAGCGTCCAAGGCTCTTTCGGAGTTCGTCGCTCGTTTTTTGCCTTGTGGCTCAACACACCAAGCCGATCAACTCGATTGCCTCTGTCGCTCTCCCGTCCGGTAAAATACGGGCGGGGGAATACTATGGCTCTAGCCGTGGAGGGTGAACTCAACGTCTATGAATCTGCCGAAGCTCGCTTTGAAATTGCCGCCGCGAAGTTGGGCTTGGAGCAGGGTCTCTATCGCTACATGAAGTATCCCGAAAGGGAGATCACGGTTTACATTCCGGTGTCACTCGACACCGGTCAGATCGCCGTTTTCACCGGATACCGTGTATTGCATTCCACCGTGCGAGGGCCGGGCAAGGGAGGCATTCGCTTTGCGCCGGATGTTTCACTCGATGAGGTGCGCGCTCTCGCGGCGTGGATGACGTGGAAGTGCGCGGTCGTCAACATCCCTTTCGGCGGCGCAAAGGGCGGTGTGATCTGCGATCCCGCTAAGCTTTCGAAAGCGGAGCTTGAGCGTGTGACGCGCCGCTACACAGCCTCCCTGTTGGATTGGCTTGGCCCGGAACGCGATATTCCTGCGCCCGACATTGGCACGAACGATCAAATCATGGCTTGGGTCATGGATACATACTCGATGCACGTCCGACAGGCCACCACGGCTGTTGTGACCGGCAAGCCGCTCGACCTCGGAGGGTCGCAGGGACGCAAACAGGCCACCGGGCGCGGATTGATGATCTGCTGCAATAAAGCGATCGCAAGACTCGGCATGAGGCGAGAAGGCTGCCGCGTCATTATTCAGGGATTCGGCAACGTGGGGTCGGAAGCTGCGCTTCTGATGCACGAAGCGGGCTACCAGGTCGTCGCCGCGGCCGATGTGAAGGGTGGTCTGTACGACGAGCGCGGCATTGACATTCCCAAGCTCTACCAGTGGGTGTACGGGGAACGACGACCCCTCGTCGAGTTCCCCGGTGGCGGGGAGAAATTGAGCGCCAAGGAAGTTCTCTTTCGGCCCTGTGACATTCTGGTTCCCGCCGCCACCGAAAACCAGATCACCACGGAGAACGCACACCGTGTGGATTGCCGCATTTTGTGCGAAGGAGCCAATGGCCCTACCACATCTCACGCCGATCCTATCATCGAGCGAAAAGGGATCTTTGTGATTCCTGACATTTTGGGAAACGCCGGCGGCGTCACCGTCAGCTATCTGGAGTGGGTGCAGGACCGGCAGGGCTTTTTCTGGCGCGAGCGCGAAGTGAATGAGCATCTCGAGGAAGTGATGGAGCACAGCTTCGACGAGGTTGTCCGCTACGCCGAAACCCACCGGGTCAATAACCGCATCGCCGCTTATATCGTGGCGATTGATCGGGTTGCACGAGCCTTGAAATTGCGGGGCTTTTACGCGTAAACTACGCCGCCTCGGCAGTTGTGGAGGTGCTTGTGGAACCCAATTCCATTTCTCACGGGGCGGTAAAAAGCGAAGCGGAGCATCGCAGCGACATTTGCGTCGTGGGCCGATGGATCCACGATCGGGGTTTTGTCGCATCGACTGACGGAAACATTTCCGTCCGCCTCGGAGCCGACCGCATCCTCGTGAGCCCGACCTTCATAAGCAAGGGCATGATGACGCCTGATGATCTCGTCATCATCGATTTCGAGGGTCGCAGGGTGGGCGGAACCCGCAAGCCTTCCTCTGAACTCGCCATGCATCTGCTGATCTACCGACTGCGTCCTGACATCAACGCGATCTGCCACGCGCATCCTCCGACCGCTACTGGCTACGCGGCCGCTGGGATTGCGCTGGACAAGCCGATCCTGTGCGAACTCGTGATGGGGCTGGGCACGATTCCCGTGGCGCGCTATGGCACGCCAGGAACTGCCGAGTTAACGACGGCACTCGAGCCGCTTGTCCGCGGCCACGAGTCCATCCTCATGGCCAATCATGGAGTTGTGACGTATGGCCCCGATCTTCTGACGGCATTTCTGCGAATGGAAACGACCGAGCATTTTGCGCGCGTTTCGATGATCACGGAAATTCTTGGGAAGCAGGTTCTGCTATCGGGAGGCGACTTGGAAAAATTAGTCGCGGCGCGTGCACGCTATGTTGCCGGTGCGCACCACTCGACACCCACGGCAATGGAAGATTTGGAAGCTTCGTCCTCCGGCTCGACCGAGCGCGTTACCCTCACGCGTCGGGAACTGGATGCGTTGATCGATGAAGCGGTCCGCCGCGACCGCACCCTGCGCTGAAGCCCGGCGCTTTGGTCGAACGCCGGGCTCCCGAGCCACCTTCCTAGAGTTTGCCCTCGACGGGCGCGATGGTCACGTAGCGCATTTTCCCGCTGAAGTGAATTTCAGTCACTTCCTCGTTGTTGGTCACAATGTTCGAGTTACTCGGCTTCTTGGATTCGTCCTTCCATTCTATCGGTGCCTCGGCCATCACCTTGCCGTTCTGGGCAACCGTGACCTTGGTATCGTCCGCGGTGACGGTGTAAGTCCCCGGCTTCAGGTGCTTCCCGTTCAACGACGCCGCGGCCAGAATATCGATTGTGGCGGAAGTCTTCGAACCGCTGGCACTCACGCCGCGAGCCACCATCGCAAGCGCTAGCACGACTAGAATCCTTACGACTTGGTTTACTCCCCGGCGATACATGGTTTCTTCCTCCTGAGATTTGGATCTGCCCCATGCCGCCTTAGACGCGCATCGGTTCGCGAAGGAAGCAAGCTCTTGCGGAGGTTACAAAAAATTGACATTTAGAAACTTTTGCTGCGTGTCAAGCATGCAACGGCCAAAATGGTCTCTCGAACATGTGCACTATTTCGATCGACTCTCTTTTCTGTAACGATTTTAAAGGGAACTTCTTCTTCGCGATTTTCGTATCAACTTGCGACAGTGGAAGTGTGTGTGGGTATTGCGGATTCCGTAATTCCGAATTCGAGCACGTATCCGAATTTTTGTATCGACCGATTTATTTCGCAACGGTAGTCGAGCTGCGCATTTGGTTCGCAGTGCCTCGGTTTGACACACTTCCTGCCGCTAACACATAATCGCTCGACATGATTGGCTCGCTTCGCGGCAAGCTGTCGGAAAAGCGTCCCAGCCAGATTCTGCTTGATGTGGGCGGCGTAGGCTATCAGGTACAGGTTCCCCTTTCCACGTTTGCCGTTCTAGGCCCTTTACATAGCGAAACCATGCTGTTGGTTTACACGCACGTGCGGGAAGACCAGTTGGCCCTCTACGGTTTTGCGACGGCACGGGAAAAGCACTGCTTTGAGCTGCTGATCTCTGCCTCCGGCGTTGGGCCCTCGCTCGCCCTGAAGATTCTTTCCGGCATGGGCATCGAAGATCTTGTTCCCGCGATTCGCAAGGGGGACGTGGCTCGCCTGGTCCTAATTCCCGGGGTTGGCAAGAAAACCGCAGAACGCATTGTTGTGGAACTGCGCGACAAGCTGGCCGCGATCGATATCGAACAGACAGGAAAGCCAGCGACGCGATCGCAGTTGGAATCGGATGTCGCTTCGGCACTCGTGAATTTGGGTTACGACGGACGTGCGGTCGATCGAGCGATCGAGCGAGCTCGCGCGACGGCTGTTGCGAACTTCGAGGATCTGTTGCGAGCGTCACTGCAGATTCTCAGCACTCCGGGCGCCCAGCAAGGCGCGCGCGCGGCTTCGCCCTGAAGTTTGCGGAGCAGGCACAAGATCGACGCCGTGTGCGTGACCTTGCTCGCTTTCATGGCACGAGATCGAGAGTGTTAGAGGTGAATCAGACTTTTCGAGGAGCCGTGGATGGCGGAAGCGAAAAGGATGAGGGATAGCGCCAACCGCATCGTATCGGGGCGGGCCCTTGCGGAAGACGCCCGCGCCGACGCCAGCGTTCGCCCAACCAAGTTCGAAGATTACATCGGCCAGGATCGCGTGAAGGAGAATCTGCACATCGCGGTCGAAGCGGCCCGAGCTCGCGGCGAAGCACTCGATCACGTGCTGCTCTACGGTCCACCGGGGCTCGGCAAAACCACCCTCGCGCAGATTCTAGCCAACGAAATGGGTTCGGCGATCAAGATCAGCTCAGGTCCCCTTCTTGAGAAAAAGGGTGATCTTACTGCCGTACTCACGTCGCTTGACCCGCGCGATTTCCTTTTCCTCGATGAAATTCATCGGCTGCAGCCCGCGCTGGAAGAAATTCTCTACCCTGCAATGGAGGATTTTCGCGTCGACTTAATCATCGGACAGGGGCCGGGCGCGCGCGTCCATCCGTATCAGCTCAACCAGTTCACGCTGATTGGCGCCACGACTCGTGCAGGCCTGATCATGGCGCCGCTGCGGTCACGGTTTGGAATTGTTCACCGGCTGGAGTTTTATACGCCTGACGATCTGGAAAGGATCATCACGCGCGCGGCAGGAATTCTTAGCATCACGATCGACAAGGAGGGCGCGTGGGAGATCGCTCGCCGCAGCCGCGGCACGCCGCGCGTGGCCAACCGATTGCTGCGGCGCGTTCGCGATTACGCCGAGGTGCGTGCCAAAGGCCGCATCACGCTGCCCGTGGCGCACGACGCGCTCAAGATGCTCGGTGTGGACGAACACGGCCTCGATGACACCGATCGCAACCTGCTTCTCACCATCATACAAAAGTATTCCGGCGGGCCAGTGGGTTTAAACACGATTGCCGCATCCCTCGCCGAAGAGGAGGATGCCATCGAAGAAATCTACGAGCCCTACCTGATGCAGCTTGGATTGCTCGACCGCACCCAGCGCGGCCGTGTCGCCACGGCCCTCGCCTACAAGCATTTCGGTCTTCCCTTCGATGAAACTCGCGAGAAGAACGAATCTCGTCGCCAGCCCGGCCTGTTTTAGGAATTGAGAAATTGACGACCGCGTGTTGAAAGACATGCACTTCTTACGGCGCGGACATTTCACATAGTCTCTTGACCGTGTTCCAGTTTCGCGTTGTGGTCCGTTGAGAGAGCGCTTGGTCGGGCAGGTAGAGCTTGGAGTCGCCAAATCCGTTGGGGCAGTCGAGATAGATCTCTTTGCCGACACAGTGGAAGCGCTCTGTGCTGTCTTTCAATTTGTGGAGTGCTTCGAGACCGGACTTGGAAGGAGGCTCGTTGAGAAACGTGACGGCCAGCCGCTTTGTGTCGACCCCTTTCTCCTTGAGAAACGGATTGCCCGCAAGGACGATAGCCATTTCCCGGGCGGTTCTCAGCAGAACAGAGACAGGGAGGCGTGTCTCACCGGCCAGTTTTTTCTGCAGGCTCACGATCCACTGCCGAGTAGGGCCCGCTGCTTCGAAGACCACATTGCCGCTTTGTATGTAGGTGCGTACATTTCTCATATCTAGCTCTTCGCACAGCGCGCGAAGACGCTCCATCTTGAGAACGTTGCCCCCGACGTTGATCCCGCGAAGCAGGGCAATATAGATCGGCATCCCTCCCCCTTCTAAGCGTGGCGAGCAGCGCTCGAGCCGCTCTTCGCTGCTCTGTGAGTGTCCTGACCCGATGCGGCTGCGAGATAGCCAGACCCCACGATGGCCACGACTTATTGCGCGCTGTGAACTTCGTTCTTGATCACCTCGCCGCCCTTCATGACGAAGGCGACGTGTTCCATGACCGTGATGTCCTTTAGCGGATCGCCGGTAACGGCGATCATGTCGGCGAATTGACCCGGCTCGATCGTGCCGCTATCCTGCGCGGCGCCCAGCAGCGAAGCCGCGTTCACCGTAGCAGCCTGGATGGCACCGAGCGGCGCGAGCCCGCCTCGAACCAATGCACCAAATTCCATCGAAGAATAATCAGGGTCCACATCGGTTCCGTAAGCGATTTTGAGATGATGTTTGAGGGCCAGTTCAAAAGCAGGCTGTTGTGCGCGGATGATCGCTTTTTCTTTGGCGACTGAAACGGGATCAGCTCCCAACTCCGCGTCGTGCTGGAGCCCGAACTGAAATGCATAGAGAGTAGGGACAAGCCAGGTGCCGCGCTGCTCCATCAATCGAGCGCCCTCCTCATCGAGCATCGTTCCGTGCTCGATCGAATCAACGCCTGCGCGGACAGCGGCCTTAATCCCTTCTGTGCCCTCGGCATGTGCCATTACGTGCTTCCCAGCACGGTGAGCGACCTCCACGGCTCGTGCCATCTGCTCTTCGCTGAGTTCTTCAACCCGGTAATCACTGAACGGGTCGAGTACTCCTCCCGTAGCCATCAGCTTGATCCAGTCGGCGCCGTACTTGATGTCGCGTCTTACCGCATCGCTGACTTCGTCCACGGTATTGGCGATATTCGGCCGGCGGGGGAGTGCCTGATCCGGCGCTAGCACATCGGCATCGCCGTGGCCACCGGTCAAGCTTACAAAATTGCCTGCCGAAACGATGCGCGGTCCACGGATGAGCCCCTGCTTGATCGCATCGCGCAACGCGAGTTGGCCATAGGCGAGATCGCTTTCTCCAGCGTCCCGCAGTGAAGTAAAGCCGTGATCGAGCCAGGTTTGCAGGTTGTGGTAGCCCCAGAGTGCCGCCATCGGTGAAGACATGCGGAGTCCGCCCCCGGGTGATTCGTCCTTCAGATTCCCGAGAATGTGGGCGTGACAATCGGTCAGACCGGGAAGAACCGTTGCGGAGGAAAGATCAATCACCGTTAGTCCTGCCGGGGCGGACGTGCCGAGGCTCGCGATGCGATCGCCTTCGATAACGATAAAGACATTCGGAACGTAATTTCCCGTGCGCGTGTCCAGCAGCCGCCCAGCGTGGACCACCAGGCGGACCGGTGGCTTCGTCACAGGTCGCGCTCGGACTGCGTTTTCTTGCGCAGATGTCGCCGGAACAATCAATAGCGTTAGAATGAGGCAACACCTCGAAACGGCCACGAGGTTTTTCATGCAATGTCTCCTCGGCTTGGTTGGTGTGTGCATTCTACGCCGAAAGCAGTCGATGCTTCCTCTCGGGGATGGAAGTTGCTCCGACTCCTCGGCGGGCGCAGGCCAAATGCTCACAAGCGATGTAGGTGGGCTAAGATAGCGGCCCTTTGGGAACATAAAGGAATGGGCATCGAAGCAAGGGCGGTACCGTCATGAAAACCGTCTACTTGTCGCTGGGGTCGAATCGAGGCGATCGAGCGAAGAATATCGCGCGGGCCATCGAGCAACTGGGCGAGCGCGGGGTGCGCGTGAAGCGGAAGTCGTCTCTCTACGAAACGGAACCGGTCGATGCGCGCGGTGGATGGTTTTTAAACTGCGTGATCGAGGCGGAAACGAACCTGATGCCGCGTCAGCTAATGAACGCGCTACTCGAGATTGAACGCTCGCTCGGCCGACGGCGTGAACCTCGCTTGGCGGGTCCAAAAGCTTCGCGCACGATCGATATCGACATTTTGATTTTCGGCTCGAGCGTCGTGCACGCGCCCGAATTGGAAATTCCCCATCCACGCATGGCGGATCGACGATTTGTGCTTGTGCCACTAGCCGAGATTGCACCGAACGTAGAGCATCCCGTGCTCAAACGAACCGTGGCGCAGCTTCTCGTCGATACACGCGACCACAGTCGCGTACGGAGATTGGTCTAATCGAAAACCAGGTTCCGTCTTCGATTCCTACACAACCTCCCTGTCAGGGCGATTTCTAACGTGCTATGACGCCGCGTTCGTCTCCGCGCAGCACGCGCAGCTCGTGGAGCATCAGCGGCTTCGGCGCGAGTGCCGTGAGCCGAGTTTCAGAGAGGCGACCGACGGATTGCTTGCGCCATATGTAAACTCCCGGCTCAGACTCTTCTTCAATGTGGCCCATGATCGGCCGCAGGAAATCGCGTGCTTCCTCGAGCGAGGCCGTTTCGTGCACACCAGGCCGCGTCATCGCCTCCACCACGTAGCTCGAAAGCAGCTTCGGCCAATAGGCAGTAAAAAGCTCAGAGGAAGCAAAAATGTCGCTCCAGGCAACCTCATCTTGAAACGCCACGACGACGCCAACGACGTGCTCACCCTTTAGAGCGGACGTGGCGCGGTCAAATCGCCGGCGGATCTCATCGGCGACGCTCGCAACCGACCTCCCAATGGGCGAGGACTTATAGATTCTCGGGTAGGACTGCGTGCCGGCCGCCGCCATCGCATCGGAAAGCGCTCCGGCGGAGATTCGCGGAGCGCCGATGGCAGCTCCACTGCCGACGGACTTGGTTTCTCCTCTCACAGCGGCCCAAACCTGATTTTGATCCTGTTCTATGGCGGCTTCTTCGCGGACGCTTGGATGGACCATCAGGTTCGCTCCGGAAAACTGATTCGATATGCCGGTCCAGCGGCCATGTTCGACGCAGAAGACATCCAGCGGCAGAGGTGCTCGGCCGACTGGCACAATCCGGTCCTTGCCAATAATCCGATCTTGCTTACCACCCGATACGACCTCTCCGGCCAGAAGAAGAACCGGTCGTTTGCCGCGGTTGATGAGGACAAGCTGGTTGACTTGCGGACCGGTTGAAAACCCGGAAGGAATTCTGCCGTCTCGCGTTCGACCGAAAGAATCGCCTTGCTCGGACACTACGATATCGCCGCTTGCAAGAGCTTCATCGAGCGTCGCGAAGTCGCCCGTCTCCGCGTTTTCAGACGAAACGACCGGGAAAACCGTTAGATTCTCATAGGTGACGGGCGGTCTGATCTCCCAGCCCGACAGACTCGGTCCGGGACCGTTGGCCGAGGCATTTAGACCGAGATCAGGACGTGTCGCCGCCATGACAACGAAGAGCACGAGACCAGCTGCAATCGAAAAGATCCTTCCCCGTTTCGATTCCATGGATCCTCCTCTCAGCCCGTAAAAGCGCGGACGTTCGAACGGGCTTCTGATCTGAGAACGAAGAAGCGAACTTTCCTTGCAGCTTTTTGGGGCGGGAGAATTCTAAAGGGAGACTGAGTCGTTAGAGGTGCTCGCGATCCTTCATCGCTTTTGCGCGTTTCTTGCGCTCTTCTTCCTCCTGGCGCTCGAACTCGGCCATCTCTTCTTCGGTCATCTGATAGTCCTCGCGGGAAGCGAACATCGTGCCTCTGCGTCCATCCCGTGAGAAGCGCAGATCCTGGCGGCGGCGTTTTTTTGCACTGAAGCCGCCAATACTGCGAATCGGCTCGGCAATAGCGCCTGCCTCCACCAGCAATTCGCTGACTTTTTCCAGGAAGTCGTTGAGATGGTAGGGCTTGAGCGAATACGGAAGACCTTCGCGCTCCAGCATCGGCTGGACCTGTTGCGCGATCGTAGCGGGCACTAGAAACAGGGCCCGAAACGCGCGGCGTGGCGATTCCCCATCTGCTTGAGTGAGGGTGTCAGCCAGTGAAAGCTCTTTGAGAATGCAGAACAGAGGTCCGCGGACATCGGTCAGGGCGATATTTACGATGGCGAGGTTCCAACTGCCGCTTGCTAGTTCAGCCAGCGCACGGGGTTCCCCATGGACGATTCGAACGCGCCAGCCTTCGGAATCGAGGACGTTTTTCAGAGCATGCTGGTTCGCGACGTCGTCATCAACGATCAAGATTCCGACTTCAGGCACGGCTGGGCTCCCAAGGAGAGACCCGATCAGTATATCGACGGTGAGAGAGGGACCGGTCCTAGGGTCTCTGCCGGGTTTCCAGGGGAAATCTGTACGGCTGATCAGGCGAAAAAAAAGCAAAAGTTTCGCTTGACAAGGCGAACAAAAGGCGAATACATTCTTGGCGTGCGGCGAGGCTGCCAATGGCCACTTCTCCCATCCTTCCTCCGAGATCGGCGACGCTTCGAAGGCGCCCGGCTCAGAGGAAGCAAACCAGTCTCACGTTATTTCCCCAGGCCGCTCGCCACGGCAATTGTGAGTCCCTGAACGGTGCTTCCGCGCCCCCTCCGGTACCTGCCCGGAGTGAGAAGCCCGCGACGGAACTGGTCGGCATTGCGCGCCTCGCCGCATCCTCCCCACGAGCCGAAGCCAAGCGTGGGACGGAATACTTTCTGCTCCCCGTCAAATCGATCCTGAATGAGTGCCACTCCGAACGTGTTCCCTTCCGCTGGACCGTAAACCCCTATCGAGGCTGTGAATTCGGTTGCCGCTACTGCTACGCCCGTTACACGCACGAATACATGGAGCTCGATGGTGGGGATTTCGAGTCAAAGATCTACGTCAAGCAGAATGCTGGACCCCTTGCGGAACGTGATCTTTCGCAGGAACCGGTCTGGGGCGAACACATCGCTATCGGAACAGCTACAGATCCGTATCAGCCGGCCGAGCGGGAGTTCAAGGCTACACGCGCCGTGTTGGAAAAGATTGCCGAGCGCGAAGGTCTAAGTCTCTCGATCACGACAAAGTCAAATCAGATTATGCGCGATATCGGCCTGCTCCAAAAGATTACGGCGCGTTCTGCCCTAACGATCCACATGACGGTTACAACGCTGCGCGCGCGTCTGGCACGCCTGCTCGAGCCACGGGCGCCGCGGCCGGACCTGCGGCTTGAAGCGGTGCGGAAGCTATGTGACGCGGGGATCTCTGTGGGAGTAAACGCGATGCCGATTCTACCCGGCTTGACGGATCGAGAAGCGGACCTCGACCGCCTGTTCCGAGCTGCGCGCGATGCGGGAGCGCAATGGATTGCCGCCAACGTCGTGTTTCTGATGCCAGCATCGTGGAGGTCCATGCTGGCGTTTTTGGATGATAAATTTCCCAAATTGGCGGGCCAATATCGCAATTGGTTCAGGGGCTATGGAGATGCGCCGGAAACTTACCGCAAGGAGATCTCTTTGCGCGTTCAATACTTGCGACAGAAATACGGACTTCGCTCGCGTCCGCAGCACCTGGAGGCGTCAAGGTCGTGGCATTCGCCACAGCTGCAATTCGATCTCGGAGAGGGAGACAACTCGTGCCCAACACAAGACCGCATCGTAGGAAGCCTGTCGCCAGAGGGGTTGCTCGTGTACAAGAGTGTGTGAACGCTGCCGCGTCCGTCACTATCCGACCGCGGCGCGGATGGAAACTCAAGACCTTTTCAAACGTTATAATCGTCGTCGCGGTGTTTTGCTTGACGGCTTTTCTCACCGGGCGCACGCTCGCTTCTGGGGCGAAATCGTCCGCAGAACGGTATCAGAAGGAGTCTGCCATGTTTCTCGGATTGCGAACGGCTGTCTATCAAGTGAAAGACCTGCCGAAGGCCAAGGCCTGGTACGCGAACGTGCTCGGCGTCCCCGCCTATTTCGATCAGCCCTTCTATGTGGGCTTCAACGTTGGAGGATACGAGCTCGGTCTGGTTCCCGCCGAGGACGCTGGCCCTAAGCGAGCTCGGTCAGGAACTGCGTACTGGGGTGTTTCGGATGCGAAAGCGGCATATCACCGCTTGCTGGAACTCGGTGCGACATCCGAAGAACCAGTTACAGACGTTGGCGAAGGAATTCTAGTTGGCGCGGTTATTGACCCCTTCGGGAATGTACTCGGCGTGATTCAGAACCCTCATTTCAAAGTCCAAGGGAATTAGCTAAACCCTCAGGGGACGATGATACGCGACCCCTGTTTTGTCTCTTCCGCTGGGAGTGGGAAGCGCGCGCTGAGAAAACTCAGAAAGGCGCGGGAACGAGGCCGCCCGTTGGTTTCCTGCTTTGCGATGCGCAGCAAGAAAACGAGCAGCTGAAAGATTTCGCTGTCCTTTAACGTTGAAAAACCTGTGCGCGCAACTTGTTCTTTTCGGAATTCTCCTAGGAACTGAGCCATCTGCCCATAGAGTGCGCGAGCCAGCATCTCATCGGGAGGCCGCTCATAATAGATGCCCGTTCCGAGCGTGCGATAGGTTTCTGCCAGGGCCTCGATGGCGCTCGCGGCAGCTCGGTCGCTCAGCTCCTTATTCTGAATCTGGAATTGCAGGATGGCTGTTGCCAGGCCCCCGATCACGTCCCAGTGCTCGTAAACGAAATCCGGCCGAACCTGAATATCACGGTACGGGAAATCCTCGGCTTTGAGCGCCTTGCGGTGCTCAGCTTCATATCGATGTGCAGTGATCAAGTGCGGGCAATCTGTTGGGCAATCGATCGTAACTTCGCGCTCGCGCCCACAACAGACGGCGCAGATGGTTTCCCCCTTCGCCGGGCAAAATCGTTTCGGCGGACGCTTTTCGCAAATAAGGCAGTTCATCAAACCTTCTCACTCACTGAGTTCCAATCGGGTACTTGACCAGACTACAGGAAGAAGCGGCAAGCGATGCGGGAGAAACCCGATCAGATGGCCGTGGCAACGTTTGCCGTCACCGGACGTTTCTCAAGCGCCGCAATCTGCGCGAGGATGGTCTCGACCACGTGCTCGTCGCCAAACTTTGAGTTGATCATCAGATTGTAAAGTGGGCGGTGGGGCCATTCTTTGCCGAAATAGTGATGGATAAAAGCGGCGCGCTCGCGGTCGACTTCCTCAATCAGGCGACGCGCCTCTTTTTCAGACTGGCCAATCGATCGAAGTCGCCGGACTTTTTCTTCTACAGGTGCGTATACAAAGACGTGAATCGCATCCGACCTGTTGCGAAGAAAATAAGGCGCCCCACGACCCACAATGACGCAATCTCCGCGATCCGCAAATTCTCCGACCACGCGTTCCATCATCGCGACCATGTGATCGGTATCGAAATGGCGCGACTCAGAAACCGGCAGGGCACGTTCGTAGCTTCCTCGCGCATAAACCTTGAACAGACGGTAGAGCAGAGAATCGACGCGTTCATCGCAACGGGCGGCCGTATGGGGGTCCACATTTGCGCGGCGAGCGATCTCTACGGTGATCTCGTGATCCCAAAGTTTCCAGCCAAGATGGGCGGCGAGTCGCTGCGCGATGATCGCGCCTCCACTGCCGTATTCCCGCTCGACGGTGACCACCCGGACCTGCATAGTGCCCTCAGTGTACTGCGATTGGGCCGCCGGGCTTCACTTTTTTCATCAAAAACACAAACGGAATCATGGCCGCCACCAGCACCCCGATGAGCCAAAAATTGTCGATGTAGGCCAGCATGCTGGCTTGCTGGTCGATCTGATTGGCGACCACGGCATACGCCTGGCGGGATGCCTCGTAGGAGCTCGAGCCGTGCGCAATGAAGGTGTGGGTCAGGGAAGCCAAGACGTTCCGGAACGGGCCGCTGCCGTCGTTGATCTGGGCCGATAGGACAGACTGATGGAATTGGGCGCGACGCGCCAGTACCGTGGTCACGAGCGAAATTCCGACACTGCCGCCGATATTGCGGAACAGATTAATCAGCCCCGAAGCGGCATTGTTCTTGCCCGGAGGCAGGAAGGCGTACGCAACCGTGTTAATGGGGATGAACAGAAACGCAAGGCCGAGCGTCTGGAGGACACGTGCCGTCGCCGCCGTACGGAAGTCGATCAAGGTGTCGAAACGGGTCATGCCAAACAGAGAAAAGGAAAGCATCACCAGCCCGAAGATGAGCAGCCTTCGCGCGTCATACTTCGAAAGCAGAAAACCGACGAGCGGCATGACGATCAAGAGCGCGAACCCTCCGGGCATGAGCGCCAGGCCGGCCTTTTCCGCCGTGTAACCCAGCAATTCTTGCTGAAACTGTGGCAGAAGAACGGTGCTCGAGAGCAGGGCAAAACCCACCATGAAGATCAGCAGGTTGCCCACAGCGAACGAGCGTTCTTTGAATAGGTG
>Ga0187769_10000343_pt1 | contig 25644 bp, 21 predicted proteins | sample 0116_SJ02_MP02_1_FD_133140 | JGI IMG/M metagenome (GOLD analysis project Ga0187769, IMG submission 133140) | Tropical peat soil microbial communities from peatlands in Department of Meta, Colombia - 0116_SJ02_MP02_10_MG | ecosystem: Environmental > Terrestrial > Soil > Wetlands > Peat | place... | reverse complement strand
TCAGGGAATTCATCCAGTACTACAACTGGGAACGACGACATATGGCGCTAAACTATTCTACACTAGCAGAAGTCTACTTCAGAGACGTGCCACACGTCCTGGAATAACACATGCGAGAAAACTTATCACAAGGACTAAATACTTTTGAGAAGGTAGGGTCCCTGCCGGACGAAATTGTGTGCTCAACCTAAAGGTCGAAAAACAGCGTATATCGCTGGAACAATTCTGATGATAATTATCTTGATTGGTGTTGGATACTACGAAACTCAAATAGGGACAGGAAGCGTCACGACGACTTCGGTTACGTCACCAGCCTACAAGGATACTCTGATCGTTGGAACTACAGATTCTGTTGGTCGGACGCCGGCCGTGGGTGTGTGAAGGAGGAAGCGGTGGGTCATGCGCAACATAGGTCGGATCGGGGACATCGAGTCCCTGGAGGAGTATGTCGAGTCGCTTGGCCTCGAGTTACCGGTCGATCGTGAAGTCGAGTCGGGGCCGTCGGCGCCGCTCGCCCGGCCGCTCGAGCTCTACGGCCGCACCGTCGGCAACCGCTTCGCGATCCTGCCCATGGAGGGCTGGGACTGTACCGCTGACGGCCGGCCCACCGAGCTCACCCGGCGGCGCTGGGAGCGCTGGGGCCTGAGCGGCGCCAAGCTGATCTTCGGCGCCGAGGCGATCGCCGTCTGCCCGGAGGGGCGCGCCAGCCCCAGCCAGCTCATCATGCTCGACGAGACCCTCGCCGACATTGCGGGTCTGCGTGAGCACCTCGTGGCGACCCACGCGCGGCGCTTCGGCGGCGCGGACGACCTCGTCGTCGGCATCCAGCTCACCCACTCCGGGCGCATCGCCCACCCGCACGACATGGCTCGCTCGGAGCCGCGCACGCTCTATCATCATCCGCTGCTCGACGAGCGCTACGACGCCCGGGGCGACGATGCCGTGATGAGCGACGCTGAGGTCGAGCAGGTCGTCTCCTACTTCGTGCGAGCCGCGGTGCTCGCCCAGAAGGCGGGCTTCGACTTCGTCGACGTCAAGCACTGTCACGGCTACCTGGGCCACGAGTTCCTGAGCGCCGTCGACCGCCCCGGTCCCTACGGGGGCAGCTTCGAGAACCGCACGCGCTTCCTGCGCGAGGTCGTCGCTGGCATCCGGTCCGAGGCTCCCGGCCTGGGCATCGCGGTGCGCTACAGCGCCGTCGATTTCGTGCCTTTCGTCGTCGGCGCCGACGACCGCACCGCCCCCGCCCGCTTTGCCTCCGACCGCTACCCGTACGCGTTCGGCGGCGACGGGACCGGCCTCGGCGTCGACCTCCGCGAACCACTCGCGTTCCTCGACCTGCTGGCCGAGCTCGGCGTCACCCTCGTCTCGGCCTCAGGCGGTGCCGAGTACAACTCGCACGTGATGGAGCCATACGTCTCGCAGCCCGTGGCGCCGCACCATCCGCCCGAGGACCCGCTCGTCGGCGTGGTGCGGCTCGTCAAGATCGTGGCCGACCTCAAGCGGGCGCGCCCCGAGCTCGTGCACATCGGCAGCGGCTACTCGTACCTGCAGCGCTGGCTGCCCAACGTCGCCCAAGCCGTGGTGCGCATGGGCTGGGCCGACGTCATCGGCATCGGACGCATGGCTCTGAGCTACCCCGACATCGTCGTCGACATCGTCCAGGGCCGGCCGCTCCAGGAGAAGCGACTCTGCAGCGCGTGCAGCTGGTGCGACATCGCCCCCGGCTTCGGAGTCGTCTCCGGCTGCTACATGCGCGACGAGCTCTACCGCGGTCTGCCCGACTTTCCGCGTCTCAGGCAGGCCGCCCGCGCGCGTTGTTCCTTCTGCCAAGTATCTGGCTAGTTCACTCGTCTTGCCAAGTTTGAGGTCAAGAAGGGGGAGACGTAGCATACGAGCGATTGGGTAACCATTTGCGTTGGGTTTTGGAAAGTGTCATGGACGAAATCTAAACGAATACGTGCGACCTCTCAGATTTGAAGGCGTATAGTGTCAGGGACAGGCGTTTCGATATCGAGGTTTCTTAGGTCATAGACTAGTTTACCCAGATTGTTCTTTTTGCTGTGAATTCAAGTAACCCATAGCGGGACAACTCTGATCCTATTCCGCTCTTCTTGACTCCTCCAAAGGGTAGGCGTGGATCGGATGCGACGACTTTGTTTATGAAGACCATACCCGCTTCGATGGAGGGTACAAGCTTCTCCGCTGCCTCTGCGTCTCCCCAGATGGAGGCGCCTAATCCGAAGGGTGTTTCGTTCGCTATGGTGACAGCTTCGTTAGCGGTCTTGAATTTCTTCAGTACTGCAACCGGTCCGAATACTTCTTCATCGAATAGCGGCTCAACTCTCGCCACGGTTGGAGGTATAAAGTTCCCCCCGAGTCCTTGAGCCAGCTCCTCTACACGGCCTATTGTTTTGAGCTTTTTGACTTGTTCAACCACTATATCCTTCTGCTCTTTGCTGGACAGAGGCCCAAGGAACGTGTTACTGTCGAGTGGGTTGCCAATTTTCACTTTCGAGAATTCCTCTTTCATTCCCTTGTAGAACTGCTCGAAGATACTGTCTTGAACGATGAATCTTTTCGAGGCGATGCACGACTGTCCGTTGTTCTGCATTCGTGCGTAAACACAGTTTTTGACGGCTTGGTCAAGGTTTGAGCCGTCGAGAATTATGTACGGGTCAGAGCCGCCCAGCTCCAGCACGACTTTCTTGAGCTGTTTTCCTGCCTCTGCGGCTACCATTTCGCCTACTTCAGTCGACCCGGTTAGGGAGACTCCATCAGCGTACTTGATTGCTTCCAATGCCACAGGTCCGCGAGCAACAGTCGATTTGAAGACATCTAACCCGATTATTTCCTGCAGTTTAAGGCTGGTGCCACTGACTATTGACGCATGCTTGAGAAGAACACCGTTGCCAACAGCCATCGCTGGAATGGCCGCGCGGATGAATTGCCATGCAGGGAAGTTCCAAGGCATTATCAGGAAAACAACCCCCAGGGGGTCAAATCTTACATAGCTTTTCTTGGCCTCAGTTTTTACTTGTTCTGGGGCGAGCATTTCCTCCGCGTTGTCCGCAATGTAATCGATAGTCCACAAGCATTTCTTGAGTTCGGCTTCGCTTTGACTTACTGGTTTTCCCATCTCAGTACTCATTAGTTGGGCGAGTTCTTTCACGCTGGCTTCGAATCTCTTCCTAACCTCTCTGAGCTTCGTGACCCTCTCGGCGATGTCGACCTTCCAAAGTTGCTGGGCTTTTCTCAAGTCCGCGATCTTGGTCTTGATGTCTTCTAGAGAGTCTTCCTTGTATTCGTGCAACGTCTTTTCCGTGTAAGGATTGACCGTCTTAACAGTCATCTCTAATCACTATTGGGATATGGGGCATATGGTGGTTTAGAGGGACTTGACGGCTTTTTCGTAAACGCTAAGTCCGTTCTGCATCAGCTTCTCGCTTATGATCAGTGGGGCCATGAACCTTAGTACGTTGCCGAAGTGTCCGCAGGTATGCATTAGTAATCCGTTCTCGAACATTATTTTTCGCAGTCGCATCGCCAGATCCTTCGAAGGTGCCTTGGTCTCCTTTGATTCCACAATTTCGTTTCCTATCATGAATCCCACTCCTCTCACCTCTCCGACGTTCTTACTGGATTTAGCAATTCGTTCAAATTCGGACTTCGCCGTGTCACCGAGCTTCTGAGTTCTGCTCAGCAAGTTTTCTTGCTTGATGTAGTCAATGCTTGCTGCCCCTGCTGCCATTGCGAGTGGGTTTCCGCGATAGGTGCCAAGATGGAATCCGTCAGGAAGGCTTTGATCGTACTCTTCGCGATAGGCGATGAGTGAGAGCGGTAATCCGGCGCCAACAGATTTTGATATGCACATTATGTCGGGGGAGGTGTTTGTTACTTCGCAACCCCAGAACTTTCCTGTTCTTCCGAATCCCGTTTGGACTTCATCGATTATCAACGGGATTTGATACTTGTCTGCTATCTTCCTTAACCCTGGAAGGAAATCATTTGGTGGAACAATGTACCCTCCCTCACCTTGGATTGGTTCAACTAATATGCCAGCAGGGGTATCAAGGCCCGAGTAGTCGTCGGATAATAGGTTCTCAAGATATGCAAGAACTACCTTGCCCTCCTCTCCCTTACTCTCTACAGGGAAGGGAAATCGGTATGGGTATGGGTAGGGCAGGTGGAACACTCCGTGCCTTACCGTTCCTGAACTTCGAAGGTATCCTCGGCTGGCGGTTAGACTCACAATCCCTTGGTGTATCCCGTGGTATGATCCCCCGAACGCGACGATCGTACTTCTTCCCGTAACGTGTTTTGCAAGACTGATCGCGGCCTCACATGCGTCTCCTCCTGTAACCGTCAGGAGGGCTTTCGCGTGTCCTCGCAGATTCCCTGGAAGAATGGAGTGTATCTTCTCAAGGAATTGCATTCTGATCTCAGTAGGGATCTCGAGCGAATGCCAAATTCGGTCCGTTTGAGATTTGACAGCGGCAGTGACGAGGGGATTGTTGTGCCCTACGTTTAGCACACAAATGCCCGCCATCCAGTCAATGAAAGTGTTTCCGTCCACATCTTTGATTGTTGCACCTCGCGCTGAATCAATCGCGAACGGGAAAGCCTTACTATAGGTCACCGCTCGAGTTTCTAACTGCGACTGTTTCGCGAGAAGTTGTTTAGATTTAGGTCCAGGCGGCGTTACAACGATGTGTGGCGCTTCTTCGTAGCTCAATTCTTGAATAGAGACCAAATCAGACCCTCAGGTAACAGTGAGCGGGACAATCAAACATGGTTATATGATTACGCTATGAATATCGTTCACAATTATTAGCGCTGAAACTGCCTTTTGTTTATGTTCCTGAGACTACGTGGAACTTTGCGAGAAATCATATAGGAGTGCGCAATGAAGCAGGTGCCATATTGGTAGTGGCGGTTTTGCCAAAGAAATTCTCTAGACAACAGAAGAATCGTCGGAGTCTTGATCTTCGAGTCAAGGACAAGCTCTCTGTCACAGGAAGTTACGCTCTTGACTGATACAATCACCCACGACGTCTTGATCATCGGCTCGGGGATCGCAGGCCTGCGAGCCGCCATCGAAGTCAGTCGGGTCAGCAATGGAAAACTGAGCGTCGGCGTCATCAGCAAAGTACATGCCATGCGCTCCCACTCAGTTTGCGCCCAAGGCGGCACTGGTGCGGTGCTTCATACCGACCGCGGCGACTCTTTGGAAGCGCATATCTTCGATACCATCAAGGGTAGTGACTACCTCGCAGATCAGGACGCTGTCGAACGACTTGTCTCCAGTGCGCCTCAAGAGATACATCAGCTGGAACGCTGGGGGATGCCTTGGAGCCGCGACAGCGACGGGCGGGTCGCTCAACGAGCGTTCGGTGGCCACAGCTTCCCAAGAGCAAGCTTCGCTGGTGATCGGGTGGGGTTCTATGAGATGCAAACTCTCTACGACACATGCCTCCGCTACTCGAACATCGAGTTTTACCATGAGTGGTTCGTGACCAGCCTGCTCGTTGACAAGGAGGAATTTCATGGAGCCACAGCCATTGAACTCCGAAGTGGCAACTTCCACGCCTTCCAAGCTAAGGCGGGAGTTCTAGCCACTGGTGGGGCTGGTCGATTGTACGCATTCGCCACGTACTCCCACACCTCCACTCCAGATGGCCTCGCCATGGCTTACCGCGCAGGTATTCCTTTGAAGGACATGGAATTCATTCAATTCCATCCGACAGGGCTAGTACCCTCAGGCGTACTGATCACTGAAGGCGCACGAGGCGATGGGGGAATCCTCGTCAACAAGGAAGGCGAACGCTTCATGAAAAAGTATGCGCCAGAAAAACTTGAACTCGGTCCGCGGGACATCGTTGCACGAGCAATTGCACGTGAGATCCAAGAAGGGCGAGGCTTCCGCGATGAAAGCGGCCTAGAATACGTGCATCTTGACATCCGTCATCTAGGCGCTGAAAAGATCAAGGAACGGCTGTCGGATATCCGTGAGGTCTGCATTAAGCTGCGAGGGATCGATCCAATTGAAGGACTGATTCCGGTGCGTTATGTGTGCCACTTTACCATGGGTGGCGTTCATGCGAATATCGATGGCGCCACGCCGATCAAAGGTTTGTGGACCGCCGGAGAGACCGCGTGCATAACCGTCAATGGAGCCAACCGCTTGGGTACGAACTCGACGGCTACCTGCCTAGTCTGGGGAAGCCTGACGGGACGAGCGGCTGCCGAATATGCGATGCAACACCATTCCGCGGATTTCCCGCAACAACCCGTAGTGTTGGAAGAGAAGCGCATCTACGACGGCATCTTTCGAGGCGAGGGCAGAGAGAACCCCTATGACGTCAAACAGGAACTCCAAGCGACCATGGACGAGCACGCTAATGTGTTTCGAACCAGCCAGGGGCTGGGAGAAGCCCTGAGAAGGATACGAGCTCTAAAACAACGTGCCTATCAGCACGTCGAAGACAAAGCGTCGGAGTACAATATGAATTTCCTAAATGTCTTAGAACTCCAGTCTATGCTCGAAGTGGCTGAAGTCGTGTTACTAGGGGCCTACGAGCGTAATGAGTCGCGAGGCGCTCACTTCCGCCTGGACTATCCAAAACGAGACGACGTACATTGGCTGAAGCACACACTCGCATACATGTCGCCTGATGGACCCCGGCTGGACTACTCCCCCGTTACAATCACGCGTTACCAACCGCAAGAACGCAAGTACTAGTCCGAGTGAATCAACGGTTGATATGAATACTAGACAGCCAGCCGATTACCCTCATGAACGCCGCAGCTTCTTTGGCGTTCGCTCAACAGTAAACCCCGCTTCGGGACAAGTATGCCTGTTCCAATTCGTATTGGGTGAGCTTAGCTCCACTCTACGCATTCGTCAGGGAAGATCGGGTCAAGTCGGTGAGGATGAGAAGGCGATGAGCACCAATTCGAAGAATATGACCCCGACCGCGATGATGGCAGTATAGTACCAGAGGGAGCCAGCCCAATCATAGCGGTAGAAGTGATGGATGAGAGCGAAGAGCGCTGACACGCAGAATATCAAGGCTGGAATTAGTATGAGCCAAACCTTGGCAGACCGTTTAATCTTCGCGTGAGCCAAGACCGTCAAGAAACGTTCTGCGAAACGTTCTGTATTAATGTTACCCACTGGACTTCAGCACGGCCAGTCATTTCAGACCCCCGCGCAAGGTATGGAAAACCTTCGTGAACACGCAATCTTGGCACAAAGAAACGGCCAGCGTGCTCCGCGTGATTGCTCGTATCTTTCGTAAACTTACAGGATGTTCTTCAGGGCCCGTATGTTGAATGTTGTGTTGGCGCAACCATTTCTGATCAAGGGCACATTTTGGCCTGGCAGCCCTGTCTTCTCTAACAGCCCTGCAGCTAGCTTGATCTCCGCGCCGCAGGCGACTCCCACAAGCGCCTCATAATGTCCTTTTTGCAGAATCTGGTGGATACATGACCCGCCCGGCAGAACATAAACGTCGTATCCTTTCTCCTCCCCAGCCAGTGTAGCTTGGTTTACCAAGCAGTCGGGTGAACAGTGAGAACAGCGGTATGATGGGATGTTCGAGTCGAAGACGGCTTTGCATCGATTGTCCATATACTTCCTTGAGCAATGAGGAAGCAGTAGCACTCGCTTGGAAGTTCTTACGAATCTTTCCCGGTTTATGAAATTCTTAGTCTGAATATCTATTAAGTCCTCCAGGAGCATCAGAGCTTGAGCGAGATCCAACCCTGTGATCTCCTGAACTCTGCATCGTTCAAGAAGACGCAGAGTTGCCTGGCCAATTCTTCTGTGCAGACTTCTCTTTTGGGCGGCTACCGCAATTCCAGTGAAGAACGATTTTGATAGCCGTGTCAGGTCGAACTTGAATTGATAAGGCATGAGTCTCGTACCACCGCCTGGGGCAATAAGCACAGAGTCTGAGTCTTGGTTTTGGTACTTACTTAGAAGCATGTGTCGGTCAAAGCGTGTGCGCACACACAAGGCGACGCATGTTAACGCACGATAACGCTTCTACCCGATCCTACACGCGCCTTAGCGAATAGTTTGACAAGCAAGGGAAAACGAGGAGTGAAACTAAAGCAACAAACCTAGACGGTAAACTAAAATAAGTTGTAGATCGGAGAGGAAGCGAATGGTGTCGTCCGTGAAAGGTGACCGGGAAATCGCACCGTAGCTTTCTTGTACGAGGAATCTCGAGCTCTGAATCTATTCTCGGCATTTCTGCAAAACCATTCAGTGAAATTCTGGAGATTGATCAGACTTGGTAGCAAAGAGCAAGTACGTCGGTGAATTACCTAAGCAATACGACCACAAGGCGGTAGAGGCTGAGGTCAAGGAAACGTGGGACCGCGACCGCGCCTATGAATTGGTTAAGAAGGTTAGGTCAAGTGGAGAAAAGTTCTATTTCCTTGACGGACCCCCGTTTCCAAGCTCCGACACACCACACATTGGCACTTGCTGGAATAAGGTTCTCAAGGATACTGTGATCCGGTACAAACGTTCTCGCGGGTTCAATGTTAGGGATCAACCAGGGTATGATTGCCACGGACTTCCCATTGAATTGGCGATCGAGCAGAAGTTTGGAGTTAAATCCAAAAAGGAGATTGAGAGCTTCGGCCTAGAACGATTCATCTCAGAGTGTAGAAAATTCGCTGAAACAAATGCAGCCGCGATGACTAGGGCGTTCCAGGATCTCGGAATTTGGATGGACTGGAACCAGCCTTACATGACGCACTTAGACTACTACATCGAATGCGACTGGTGGGGCCTAAAACAAGCATGGTCAAAAGGGCTTTTCGAACACGGCCAACGAGTCGTACACTGGTGCCCACGATGCGAGACCGTACTCTCTGATTACGAAGTCGTCTTAGAATACAAGATGCTCCGTGACCCATCAATTTACGTAAAATTCCCAATCGTAGACAGACCGAACGAGTACATCTTAATTTGGACAACCACCCCGTGGACGCTGCCATCGAACGTCGGCGTCATGGTGAACCCTGACTTCCAATACGCTCGGGTTAGGTCTAACGGCGAAATCTACATCTTCGCAAAGGAACGCGTGGAAGCCGTTCAGAATGAAACTGGCGAATCATTCGAAGTCTTGGACGCTTTCCCAGGCAGCAAACTTGAAGGACTAAGGTACAGGGGCCCACTAGAGACCCTTGTGCCTGCCCAACTCAACTTGCAGAATGGCCATCGCGTCGTCCTCAGCAACGAATATGTCACATTGACAGAGGGAACCGGGTGCGTTCATTCGGCACCGGGGCACGGCGAAGAAGATTATGAGGTCGGCATGCGAAACAACCTACCCTTACTCATGCTCGTCGACGACCAAGGCAAATTCGTCCCTGAAGCAGGAAAATACGCGGGTAAATCTGTCAGAGACGCTAATCCCGAAATCATTGACGATCTGAAGTCTCTTGGAGCCCTACTATACGCCGGAGAGATTGAACACCGCAGCCCCGTCTGCTGGCGCTGTAAGACTCCCCTGATAATTCGCGCAACAAAACAGTGGCTCATACACATCGCACAACTAAAGGACCTCTTCATCAAGGAAGTTGACTCCACGCTCTGGATTCCCACATGGGCAGGCGCAAATCAATTCAAGAACTGGCTTCAGGGCCTGAAGGACTGGGTAATATCTCGACAGAGATTCTGGGGCACTCCACTCCCAGTATGGAGCTGCACATCGTGCGGAAAAGACAAGATCATCGGGTCAAGGCAGGAGCTTCTCGAGGGCGCGGTTTCCAAAGTCGATTTGCCAACTCTACACAGACCTTGGGTGGACGCAATCAAGTTACGCTGCGATTGTGGCGGAGAGATGATTCGTGTGCAGGATGTCATCGACGTTTGGTTCGAATCTGGAGGAGCATCACTGGCGTGCTTAGGCCACCCTGCGAATGCAAAGGAAACCAAATTCTGGTGGCCTGCTGACTTCATAACAGAGGGACGCGACCAGATAACCGCATGGTTCTTTGGACTATTAAGACATGGAATAGTCACGATGGGCAGGTGCCCCTACAAGACCGTGCTCATGCACGGCTTCGCACTTGACGCCCAAGGCCGTGAGATGCATAAGTCCCTGGGCAATTTCGTGTCGGCTAACGACATCGTAGAAAAATTTGGCCGAGACGCATTCCGCTACTACGTACTACAAACGACGCTTTGGGAAGACCTACAGTTCTCATGGGACGCAGTACGCCAACACCAAGGCGACCTTAGCACCATATGGAACACCTTCGTCTTCGCAAGCACCTACATGAGTTTGGATAAATTTGCCCCCGCAGAGTTTTCGTTGAAACGCATGGGGAAGGACCTGCGGCCGGAGGACCGATGGCTGCTAAGTCGAACCCACCGGACGATCAAAGAAGTAACCTCGTCAATGGATGATTACAAGATCCATGAAGCACTGCGTAAGCTCAAAACATTTCTCGTTGAGGACATAAGCCATACCTACATAAGGTACGTTAGACGCCGAACCTGGGTAGAGAAACGAACACGAGACAAGCAGGTCGCATATGCGACGCTCTATTTAGCCCTCAAAGCTGCTCTTACCATGCTAACGCCAATCATTCCATTCCTCACAGAATCGATCTATCAGCACATGGTTCGGAACGCGGAGCCAAAGAACCCCGAGACGGTGCATCTTCTCGAATGGCCCGAATATGACTCAAAGTGGATAGTTGATTCCCTAGAGGAGGAGATGAATGCAGCTCAGACCGTGATCTCTACTGTAGCTGTAGTTAGAATGGGCAAAGGCCTGAAACAAAGACAACCCGTCCCGCAGGTTCTGGTAACCAGCGAGTCTAAGGCCCTTAGGAAGGCACTGAAGTCGTACTCGTCCCTATTGCGTGAACAAGCGAATACCCGCAGGCTTAAACTAGTTTCAAAGGTTTCCCTCTCAAGGTTCAACGATTCAAATCGATTCGGAAAGGCGGATTTTTCAAATGGCACGGTTCTAATTGACCTCAAGTTATCAAAGAGTGAATTGGCTGAGGGATTGGCTCGAGACGCTGTGCGAAGAATGCAACAGATGCGCAAGGAGATGGACTTGAAAGTGGACTCATTCGTCCACGCCTACGTCGTGGCGCCCTCAAAGAAGGAGGCGGCTCTACTCAAAATGAAGAGCAGCTACATCGCAGGGGAGGTACGAGCTAAACATCTCAAGATAACAGCAGGCGAAGTGAAAGTGCACCAACCCTACTATACTAAGAGATGGCAGATCGATGGAGTGACCTTCGAATTCGGACTTTGCGAGACATCTAAACTAGGCCGAAAGACAATTGCGTAAACCAAGAGCTCCCTAGAGAGGGACTTCGATAAAGAGCCGCTCCAGTAGCTCCTTGTATCTATTTCTGATAGTGACTTCAGTAACGTTAGCGATTTCCGCTATTTCCCGTTGAGTCTTCCTCTCATTCGTCAGAACCGTTGCGATGTAGGTTGCTGCAGCGGCGATCCCGGTGGGACCCCTGCCACTTGTCAGCTTCATCTCCTTCGCGATCTCCAGTATCTTGATAGCGATCGCCTCAGCTTTCCCCGAGATGACAAGCTTGTTACTGAACCGCGCCGCGTAGTTCCTGCTGGTCGAAGGAGGCACGAAGGCTTCTAACTCTCGTACCATGAATCTGTAACTCCGACCTACATCCTTCTTGTTCAGACTCGAGGAGGACGCAATTTCATCCAGCGTACGAGGGACACCGCATTGTCTGCAACTCATGTAGATCGCAGCGGCGGTGACGTTATGAATCGACCTCCCACGAATAAGGCGTTTCTTTATGGCACGCCGATAAATCACAGAAGCGGTTTCAAGGATGTTCTTCGGAACGTTCAGCGCAGAAGCGAGTTTGCTCAGTTCGGCCAGTGCGACCGCGAGGTTTCGCTCTGTTGCGTCGGAGACTCGAACTCTACTCTGCCACTTGCGCAACTTATACAAATCGAGCCTTTGAGTCGCAGTCGCGCGTTTCCCAAGAGCACGTCTGTCACGCCAGTCGATGATAGTTGAGAGCCCCTTGTCGTGGATCGTGTAAGTGATTGGAGCGCCAACGCGAGTTCGGCTTTTCTTTTGGTCGTCGTCGAAGGCGCGCCATTCGGGCCTTGTGTCAGCTAACTTCTCGTCGATCACAAAACCACACGCCATGCACACAATCTCTGCCGCTTCGTAGTCGCGCATCAGCTTTGGGCCGCCACATTCCGGGCAAACCCGGATTCTAGAGGCAGCTTGCAGCGATTCCCCTAATTCACCATCGGGCTCTTCCGACACTATCTCATCTACTCTAAGCTAATCGAGGGAGTAAACGATGCGGTGGACGAGTTTTGCGGGCGAAGGACTTGCGGGCCTAATGGACACGTAAGGGGCGGACACTGGTCCGAAAAGGTCCTGCACTTTACCAATTTCCTTAAGTTTACTGTCACAAGTTCGCGTTCCAAGTTTAACGAAGCGGGCTTCCTCGCACTTTACTATGAGGCTGCGGCTCTTCGACAAGTGAAGAATTTTGCCCAGCCTCCGCAAATTGACTTCGTCACTCCCGCCGTGGACCACCCGACAAGCTCCCAGCATATTTAAACGTAGATACCCTTGTTCAAATCTTTCAATCGCGGCGTGAATTATTACAATGAAAATGATATGACGCACGTCATGTTTTTCTTGGCATGGGCGACCGGAACAAAAGCATGCGCGTTCATGAAACTGTGCGTGTAGCAATCGCAATTCAGCTTATCCGATAACTAGGAAATTGTGGATATGGGTTGTGGAACCATGGAGCCCTGAACGTTTTTTACGAAGTGAAAGGCAGCTAGATTTCAAACGGTAGCTAGGGTCCGATGATAAAGGGCGTTGTCTTAACAAATTTCATGTCCTACGAAAATTCCTACGTCCCGCTAGAACCGGGACTCAATTTAATTTGCGGACCCAACGGCGCGGGTAAATCATCCATCCTACTCGCCATCTCAGTCGTCCTAGGACAGGCATACACGGAGAGGTCGAAACGACTAAGCGACCTCATAAAGTGGGGAACAGATGAAGCTAGAGTAACCTTAATTCTCGACAACAGCGGCGAGAAGAGACCTTTTCCACACTTCCACACGGACCTTGTCACGGTTACTAGAGTAATCAAAGGTAACGGCACCTACTACTACCTACTCCAAAACAAACCTGTAGCGAAATCCGCAGTTACCGACGTTCTGCAATCCCGAGGCCTAAACCCAGACAACATCCTCGTAATTATGCATCAATTCATGGTCGGCCGATTCGCTGCAGTAAGCCCCCAAGACAAATTAAAAATGCTTGAAGAGGCCGTAGGGTTCCAATCGTATCGCGAGGAAGTACAAGACGCGAGAAAGCGCCTGGAAAGCGTGGTGAGCGAAGAACAGTCGCTCGTGCAAGTCCTAGAATCAACGAAGGAAACGCATGATTTTTGGAAACGTGAATACGAGCGCTACCTACAGAAGCAGCAACTTGAGACTAAGCTGAATGCGCTCAAGCAGGAGTTGCTTTGGAGCAGAATACAGAAGAAAAAGGACGCTTTGGCGCATCTTGAAGAAAGGATAGAGTCGAAAACGAGAGCTTTGCAGTCGATTGATAACAAAATTCAGGAGCTGGCGGATTCTAAGAAAAAGCGCCAAGCGAAGTACGACGAGTTGAACCTCGGGCGAATGGGATTAGAGGACCAACGGGTCGAACTTGTCAAGCAAATCACCACACAAGAACTCAATATAGAGTGGGCCACCAATCTACTCAACCACTTCCATTCCGCGGAAATAGGATCAACAGAACCAACGGTGCCAGCAGAACTTCAAGACCTCGACAAATTGAAACTCTCCTGGAAGGAAACTGCCGAGGAATCTCAAAAGAAACTTCAAAGAGAAAAAGACAAGGCATCAGCCCTTGGCGAGAAGATCGTTGATGCGAGCGGCCGCCTAGAGGATGCACTGACACGCCTTATCGATACGAACGTTGAGTATGAGGTTTCCGGGTTCAAGAGGAAGCTCTTGATGGAGGATGTGGCAGATCTGCAAGCACAGGTTCGCCTAGCCAAGGAAGAATTAGACCCGATGATTGCCTCCGCCGAGAAAGTAAGTGCGCAGGCGGGGTCACCCAGAAAGATCTTTGACATCATGCTAGAAATCGGCGCAGTAGAGGAGCAGATGAAACCCTTGGCTGCACTGTCCGAAGACGTCGAGCGCATGTACTCATCATACGCAAAGGTCTACGAAGATTTGAAGCTCAAAGCGGACCAGGTGGCCATTAGCCGGCAGGAAGTTCTCTCCGAACTCGATAAGCGGTTGTCGAGGTGGCGTGAAGTCTTGGCGAACTTCTTGGAACAGTTGACTGGTCGGTACGCTGAGATTCTCAAAACGGTCAGTGCAACCGGTGCAATCCGACTCATATCTTCACGTGATATCGAAAAGTGTGGGCTAGAGATATTGGTGGGTTACAAGGGAAACAAACCCACAGCCCTTGACGCGTTTACCCAGAGCGGAGGGGAGCGCAGCATCGCGATGATGGCTTTCCTATTCGCATTGCAGCAACACATAACCTCCCCCTTCAGGGCGATTGACGAATTCGATGTTCACATGGACCCAAAAAACCGTGAATCAGTTACGCAGCTGATTATGACGAATGCAGCAGCTATGGTTGAAGGTCAGTACGTAGCGATTACCCCTGGTCAAGTGAACGTGACCGATAAGAGCCACGTAATCGTGGTCCAGAATGTGGGCGGTTCGTCGATAGTTAGTGAGTTGAAGTAGAATTGACCGAGAAGCCGAAGGCGAAGGGCGGGCGTCAAGTGCTCGCCGCAGGGAGAAGGGAATTGAAAGAAGTAATCGATACCTGTGACGCCATTGAGCGAAGGAAATTCAACCCTTTCTTCCTCGATGTCAAGTTTGGCGTTGAGACGTTGCGCCAATACTTTCCTCATTGGGAGGGGTTTGAGGACCACTGCCTAGACGCCCACGCCCTTAACCGTCTCTCGGAGGTTGTCAGACTACAAAATACCCAGCTAAAATTTCAATCGAGCGCACTCTACGCCGAACCAGAGTTTGTGGCAAGGAAGTTTCAAAGAATGAGCGAGAAAAGACTCGCCGAAGTGTTCCTGCAGAGCTGGCATCCGATCGCAGAATTGGAACAACTTACGAACGAAACAGTCTTCGCCGGCCTCGACTACTGGAACCTCCTCCTGCCCATTCAAGAGAGGTGGAAACGACGAGCGTACCAACGTGGAAAGAACCCAGAGACTGCGGATTCCGGGACTCTGACAGGGCTTGGAATCCACGGTGAGGAATTCGGGAAACAGTTAACTGGATTATGGAACGAGCTGCGGCAGATCCACAACAGAGATCAAAAGGCGGTAGACTACTGGAGGTTTGTCAAGGGGACAAACCACCAGGAAACAGTGCAACGAGCATACTTCGTGAGTTTCCTAGTAACCTATGGTTACGCCACGTTACAAGTTGAAGGCGATCAGATTACATTGATGCCAACCGAAAAGCCCTCTGAGAAACCGCTCGAGGGTGGTACCAGCTTCCCCATATCCATCCCCAATGAGGCATAACCCAGTGGAACAAACAGAAACGAAGAGCTTCTATTCGGACAAATTGAAGCGGGCGATTCACCTGCTAGTCTTCCGCCGCGGAAAAATGCCCGGCGCGAGAGAATGGGAACTCAAAGAAAAAGTTGGCAAGAATTATGAACAGGTACTTGAGCAGCTCAACCAGATGTTATCGGAACTTGATTTGGAGGTCAAGAAAGTGACAGAACCGTCTACTGCACAGACTACTGAAGAGGGCACGCCCGTTCCAACGGACGAAGCTAGGTACTACGTGGCTCTGAAGGGTTCCCTCGGGTTGAAGGAAGCCAAGATGATTGGATGGCGGATCGATAACCTGGCCGCGTTAAGCGGCGCGATCTCATACCTGGTAGCAAAACAGGGTAAGGCTCCACGCGACGACGTTGAGAAAGTGATCGCGCAAAAGTACGGGCGTTGGAAGGCGGCTACGTTGGTAGATGTTTTTCTGAGGACTGGCTACCTAGATGAAGACGATGCGGGTGTTATGGCTCTGGGTTGGAGAACCAAGTCAGAAGTGAACCTTCCCGCTTTGATGACGAAGATGACTGAAGGCAAGGTTTAGTCAGCCGTCGCCTCTGTGTTCGAAGTTTGTTTGAGAAAGTCATTCGGGTACTTCTTTCTAGAAACAAAGCCCTTCACGTTCCCACGCTTCACATGTCCTGCCAACGCCGACAGTTGTTCTCGTTGCGCGTAATGGTCATGCACCTTGCTTCGCCCCAATACGGTTAGAACCTGCCCAAGAAAGAATGTTGGTAGCCGTCCCTTGTTGCACATTGGACAGGTGCAGCTCAGGCGTGCACCGTATTCGTGGTTCCACTCTTTCCGTTTGAATACGCCCCAGTTTGTGGAGTCGAACATGTTGATCTTATCTTTGGTGAGTGGGACGGGGGGTGGTGGAACAACCCACCTGTTGAAACTGTCGACTCCGAAGAATGGAAGCATCATTCCTTCGGAGCATCGGAGATATGTTCTCGCGAAACGAATCTTGGGTGGAATCTGGAATGCGTGGACCCAAAGTTCAGGGTCCTTCTTCTTGGCCTCCTCTAGCGAACGAAGCGCCTGATAGTAGAATCCCCCTCTCATATCGAATCCGAGGGCTTTCACTCCCCTCTTCAATAACGGTTTCAGGCTCTTCTCGAAATCATCCGATGTAGCCGCGGGTGAGAGCACAGGCATTATTGGCTTATCCAAACCTCTGTTGTCCGTCCATCTTTCCGCGAATCTGTACAGCGCTAGAAAGTCGGCTGGAGATACCCCCGGACTCTGCTGGACGGTGATAACGTCCATGTCAGCGAAGTATTGGAGGTCGAGCACGGTGCGCAGGTCCGCTGACTCTGTAAGCGCCGCTTCCCCTTTCAGGACTAGAAACAGCATGCTGAGCGCGGCTTCGTGAGCGCTCGTTTCACGGGCTAGCCGTCTGGAGAATTCCTTGAGAAACTCTTCCTCTTTCAGAATCCGCTTCAAGGTGTCCGGATAGATCAGTTTACCCGCGACAATAACCTCAGTCGGAAATTCTTGCTTTAGCCCTACCAGCCTCGTTGCATTCAGTTCAGTTGTTGTTGCGAATTTGTTTGGTAGGGTTACCTTAGCATTTGAATAGCTTAAGAGCCCACTTGTCGTTCCGCTCTCTTCGTCGCTCTCTATGTTTTTCTTAAGAAGGTCTGGCATGAATGGCCACCATACAGGATGGGATAGTTCACGATGGATCCTAGATTAAAACTCAGGTATGCCAAGTAAGCGGTTCTACTCCTTGACCGTAATTTCTCTAACAAGCTTCTCTGGTTGCGACGCGATCTTCATCGAACTGACAACGTAGTCGTCTTAAGCAGCAGATTCATGATTCATGTTTTGTTTCTAGGAATCGGTTGGACTTTGAACTCCTCTTTTGTGCCCAGGGTCTGAAATGCTTAATAGGTCGCCGTCTATGGGTACGCGGATTCTTGAATTCCGAGGGGATTTGTCTTGGGCGAAGAAGCTGAGCTGCCACCACAAGTCCAAGAACAACTAGTTCGTTTACAACAGCTCCAACAAACACTGCAATCAGTTTCGTCCCAGAAACAGCAACTGGATCTTGAGCTCAACGAGACGGATAAGGCGTTGGCGGAACTTGAGAAGTCCACCGACGAGACACCAGTTTACAAAAGCGTCGGTAGCATACTCGTCAAGTCCAATCGACAGATTCTACTGACAGAGTTGAAAGAAAGGAAGGAACTCCTCACAACGCGAGTTACGGTATTGGGTAAACAGGAAGACCGAACAAAAGAGCGGCTGAAGGGAGTTCAGGAGAAACTCCAAGAACGACTTCAGGGACCCAGAACCCCGACCCAACAGTAGCAACACCCCCGGTGCTTGGCTGCAAGCCGCTTCGGGAACGTAGGGAGCGAATATGACTATCGAATTGTTACGAGCCCCAACCGACGAGGAAATTGAACAAATGTGTCTCGCGGCCGAAGACGCGGTACGCAAACATTTGATGTCCAAGATACCGCTGAAGCGCCTCAGCGACCTTGATGTGATGGTTGAAGCGATTGGCGACAAGCCGTTAGTGCTGTCTGTCGACGTCGCAATTGAGTTGACAAGCGGAAACGAGGATGTGGATCCTTTAGTCGATGCTGCTACTGATTTAGCGTTTTCCGCTGCGGAAGCGAAAGCGAGGGAGCTCAAACTATGCCTGGATACGCCCGCCTAGTCAAGGTCCTCAAGAGCGCTGACTCAGTACTCGTACTTGGGCACCAAAACGCCGACCCGGACGCTGTTTGCTCAGCTTACGCGTTCTCTCTTCTCGCTAAACGGATTAATAGAAAACTCATCCTGAGCTTCGCTTCCCCAGACGGCGTGAGCAAATTATCTAACCAAATTCTCAAAGCAATCGCATTGGAAGTAGTGGAGAGTCCAGACCCGTCGAGTGTTGATCTCATTGTGACGGTGGATACTAACACATTACAGCAACTTGGAAACCTGAAAGGTCCGGTTCTTGACTCAGGGAAACCTTTGGTTATGATCGACCACCACGCGCCCCATCCAGACAACGCCAGAACAGCGACCTTCGTCATTTGTGACGACAGGGCCACCTCAACTTGTGAGATGATTCTTGATATGCATACGAAATTGCAGATACCCTTGAGCCGGGCTGCGAGTCAAGCGCTGCTGATCGGGTTGATAGTCGAAACTGGCCACCTAACAATCGCTACGCGCCGCACATTCCAATCCGCCTGTTCTCTCATCAGAGCCGGTGCAGACCCTGAAGTTGCATTAGCTGTTACTCGCTCCTCGATGGACGAATCGGAACGAATTGCACGGTTGAAGTCTGCCCAACGTTTGAGGATAGAGCGAATGGGCAAGTGGGTCGTTGCAGTGTCAGACGTAGGATCTTACCATGCTTCTGCTGCGCGAGCGCTCATTGCTTTGGGCGCTCACCTTGCAGTAGTCGCGGGCAAGAGAAACGATGAGTTAACGGTTAGTTTCCGTTCAACCCGTGAATTCGCCTCAGAGACCAGCTTACACCTTGGAAGAGACTTGGCAAACCCTCTTGGGATCAAAATGGGCGGTATGGGGGGTGGACACTCCACCGCTGCAGGCGCGAATGTGAATGGGGAAGTTGATCAAGCGCTTAAACTGGTTTTGCGTATCCTCCGAGATTACCTTACGCAGCCGACAAAGGCTAATACTGTGCCTTCGGGTAACGCGCAGGCTCCATCTCAGACTGGAGTAATTACCCAAGAATGAGAAGACTAGTCCGCAGAGGCAAATGCAGTGCCGGCAATCTCAGCAAGGAATCTCTCATTCAAGTACGCTGGCGCTGAAACGCCGTCGATGGAAAACGTCTCGATCTCTATAGAGAAAGGCGAGTTCGTAATTCTAACCGGACCAAGCGGTTGCGGGAAAACGACACTATGCAGGTGCCTGAACGGGCTCATCCCAAACTTCTACACAGGTGACCTTACAGGTGAACTAGAAGTTGATGGGGTGAACGTGAGCGGAAAAACAACCGCAGAGCTAGCATCACATGTTGGTTTTGTTTTCCAAAACCCCGAGAATCAACTCTTCTCGTTATCGGTAGAGAGAGACGTAGGATTCGGGCTGGAAAACATGGGCGTTCCCAGAGAGGAAGCGATCGAGCGGGTTCAATGGGCTATGCGAGCTACCGGCATCCTTGACCTGCGCGAAAAGGCGCCCTACGAGCTGTCAGGAGGACAACAGCAGCGCGCGGCTATTGCAGGCATCCTTGCAATGCGACCCAACATCTTAGTCCTCGATGAACCTACATCCTTCCTCGACCCCAAGTCGGCCGAAGAGATCGTCGCCGTTATAGCAAAACTGAGCCATGACATCGGGCTGAGCACGCTACTTGTCGAACATAGGTTGGATATTGTCTCACGATATGCCAACCGGGTAATCGTCATGGACAGAGGTAGAGTGGAGTTAGACGGGGCACCGAGCGAAGTGTACAATGACCGAGCCAGATTGATTGGAGTTGGCCTTCCGAGAGTTACAATGCTATTCCATCTCCTACGCACGGACGGATTCGATGTAACCAACCCCATCACTGTGGAACAGGCCTCAGGCGACCTTAGAAGGCTCTTAACCAAATGATATCCATCCAAAACGTCACCTTTCACTACCCAGATGGGCCCAACGTTCTTCAGGCAACGAATCTCGAAATCCATGATGGCGAGTTCGTCGCGATAATGGGGGAAAACGGAGCTGGCAAGACAACACTGGTGAAAATGTTCAACGGCCTACTGAAGCCGGATAAGGGGACTATAACTGTCGACGGGATCGACACGCGTAAGAAATCTGTAGCTCAACTTTCTCGAGACGTTGGACTAATCTTCCAGAATCCCGACAATCAACTATTCGCTGAAACAGTGTCGCAGGAGTTAGCGTTTTCTCTTAGAAACTTCGGCTTCAGCGAAGATGTCATCGAGAGACGCGTAAACTCCATCCTCAATACCTTAGATTTGGAGCGCTACGAGAAATCCTCGCCTTTCGTATTGAGCGGTGGAGAGCGGAAACGTGTAGCCCTAGGAGCGATTCTTGTTTGGGACCCAAAACATGTGATAATGGACGAACCGACAATCGGGCAAGATTACCTTCAGAAGGACCGATTGAGGAACTTCATCATGCAACTTGTTTCTCAGGGAAAGACGATCGTGATTGTAACACACGATGTAGAATTCGTTGCTGAATGCAAGCCCAGAGTCGTGTTGCTATCCCATGGAAAGGTCATTGGCGACGGCCCAGCAACGACGATCCTCACAAACTCCGCCCTCGTCCAACAAGCGTCCCTCGTGCTACCCCAGATCTCCACCCTCATGAAGAACCTAACCGACCTCGGTGCCCCCTCGGAAATCATCGACGCATACTCCGCCAAAGACTTCGTAGTCCCACGAATGCGCGAAAAAGTCGAGGCCCGAGCGTGACTACTGAAGAGTTGATTTGAATGTCACTTAAGTTCGTTCAAGGGTTCAAGTTCACAAAACTCGATACCCCGATGCATAGACTTGACCCACGAAGTAAGTTCGTTCTAATGCTCGGATTCTTCGTTTCGGCGCTGATGTTTACAAACATCTTCGCTCTCCTCATTGTCTTTCTTATGCAGGTGCCAATAGTTTTGGTCGCGAAGACGGTAAAACGCTGGTTACAGTCGATGCGCGGCGTACTCATTTACGGAGGCTTCATTTTCATCATGAACATGATCTTCGGCACTGCGCTGGTACAATCGATAGCATTCTCGATCCGCTTCCTAGCAGTCGTTTCAGCTTTTTCTCTGTTCTTCATGACAACCTCGGCAGATGACCTAGGACTGGCGCTAGAGCGGATCCACGCCCCATACTCGATCGCGTTCACATTCACTACCGCGGTTAGACTCGTCCCAACTATGGCGATAGACGCTCAGACGGTTGTCGACGCGCAACGCTCGCGCGGCTTAGAGTTGGATAAGGGAAACTTCATGAAACGCATACGCAACTACGTCCCAATCCTAATCCCACTCATAATCTCAGCCATCCGAAGGAGTGTTGAACTGGCGGAGGCGTTGGAGGCGCGGGCCTTTGGGGCTACGGAGAAGCGAACGCATATTGTAACACTGAAGATGCGTATTGTGGATTACTTAGTGATCGTGGCGACCTTCCTTGGGCTAGGATTTGCAGTTTACATCTACCTGCACGTGCCGCTGCCGAACCCAATTATCCCATTTCAGCTACCACGAATCAGTTGGCCGAGTCTTCAAACAAGTCGCATAAATCAGATCTAATGAGTTAGCGGAGAGGCTACGAGGATTAAGGGTTTAAATCGGGGCCGACTGAAATAAATTCTCATGCGGCTCAAGAATTCCATAATTGCGTCTCTGCTAATCTTGGCTGTTGTGGGCAGCTTTGCTTCACCCACGGTGTTGGCCCAAACATATCCAACTTACTCGTTCTCGCTTAGCGGAAGGTCACTCGTCTCATGTTGGTATTGGGGAGTTATGTTCAATGCCGCTCAGGGGCAACGGTTCAGCGTGATGTGGAGCGAGGCAGGCGGCACTCCAATTGCACTCGACCTGTACATCGTCGCTAGTTCATCAGTAGGTGAGTTTTGGTGGTGTGACACTGGCCCGGTTGAGCTGTATCACAATTCAGGCGCATTTGGGTCAGCGAATTGGGCTGCTCCGTCTGCAGGTGAATACGCCGTATTGCTCGTAAATAATAATCCCATATACAACTATGGATCGGTTTCTGGCACGCTATCAATTAGTGCGGTAAATGCGACCGTGACAACGACCCCGATTGGCTACGCCATGGCACCGGAACCACCCCTTTGCCTACGTTGCGACTGCTGCTATCCTCCGCCTACTGTCCAAAACTAATCTCGCGCGGCTACACCTAACTAGCGCTCTCTCAGTCGAGGCGCGTAGGTTTCTGAGGCTCACTGAAAGCGGCTTGTGAGGACAACATGTTACTCGGCTAGGGGTACCTAACTTGACCTTCCGTTACAACGCGCTAGATCACCTAGGACAGCTTGGGAACTTACCGCCACGACTCAAGGTACCGCGACTGTTCTTGGCTTGGGCTGTCAATTTTCATATCGTGGCTCTCGAGCCAGAGCCTCGCTACTGACTTGTCTATGGCGACGGGGACTCCGTAGACTTTGTGATCCAGCTTCTCCCTATTCTTCAGGAGGTATTCCGCGCAGAGAGCTTGGTTGGCGAATGTCATGTCCATGACCTCGGCGGGATGACCGTCAGCCGCGGCGAGGTTGACCAATCGGCCTTCGGCTAGGAGGTAGATTCGTCGGCCGCCTTTCATTTTGAACTCCTCCACATTCAACCGTGCGGTCCGAACAGAGGTTGCTTGTTTGCGTAGAGCCTTGACGTCGACTTCGACGTCGAAGTGGCCGGAGTTTGCTAAGATTACGCCGTCTTTCATTTGCCCAAAGTGCTCTGAGGTTATGATTTGGTTGCAGCCGGTGGCGGTGATGAATATGTCACCTACCTTCGCCGCGTCTTTCATCGGCATTACCGAATACCCCTCCATCACAGCCTCCAAGGCCCTTACCGGGTCCGCTTCCGTGACTACGACCTTTGCCCCAAGCCCTTTGGCCCTTAGGGCTATACCGCGGCCCACCCACCCAAAACCTCCGACTACTACTGTCTTGCCGGCAATGAGCATGTTCGTCGCACGCATAACACCTTCCAACGCCGATTGGCCCGTTCCATGTTGACTGTCGAAGAGAAACTTCGTGTAAGCATCATTCACTGCGATGACGGGGTATTTGAGGGAACCATCTTTCTCCATGGCCCTGTAACGATGCACGCCGGTCGTGGTTTCTTCGCAAGCACCGATCATCTCAGATAGCAACGTTTTCTGCTCTGTATGAATAGCGACAGATAGCTCCCCCCCATCATCGATCACCAAGCGAGGCTTATGCCCCAGCACACGAAGTAGATTCTCGTGATGCTCCTCCGCAGTCACGCCTCTCCAAGCGTACACGTTGGCCCCCGACTTTGCTAACGCCGCTGCTACGTCATCCTGTGTCGATAGTGGGTTGCTGCCGGTTATTGCCACAATAGCACCACCCGCCTGGAAAGCCTCTCCCAAGACGGCCGTTTTCATCTCAAGGTGCATACACATTCCAATTGAAAGCCCGCGAAAGGGCTGTTCTTTCTCGAACCGTGTCTGAATCATTCCCAGTACGGGCATGTGGGCGCGAGCCCATTCAATCTTCAACTCACCCTGAGAGGCGAGGGTTGGATCCTTCACTTTGCTCAATAGAACAACGTCCTTGCGCTTGATCGCTTAGCCTTACCGCAATCAATTCTACGATAATAAAATGCTTCCAGGTTGTCTCGACCGAGAAGCGAGCCATCAATGCTCACCACCGGGAGAGTGAGAGGGCGTTTCGAGTTCTCCTCTCTTGGGCCATAAAGACGTCATAATGGCCTCTTTCAAATGGCCGTGTCCTTGGCATCGTTTGGCTTTTAACCTAACGGGCCAACACTAGACGTGAACCACGTTGTCATCGGTCTTAATCAAGAATTGTTCGTGGTTGGTGACTCAGAATCAGAGTCGGGACGTTCTGCGTGGACATTCGGTGCTGTGTCGTGACGGGAAAATCGACGAGATCGGGAAAGGTCTAGGCAGCTCTGCTGATGTGGAAGTAGATGGCGAGGGCAAGATCGTCCTCCCAGGTTTGATCAATACTCACACGCATCTCTCAATGGTGTTGTTTCGTGGCTATGCAGACGATATGCAGTTGCAGGATTGGTTGCAGAAGAAGATCTGGCCACTTGAGGCTAGGTTGACGGGGGAAGCATGCTACCAAGGCGCCCTTCTTGGCTGTGCGGAGATGATCATGTCTGGCACGACCACGTTCATGGATATGTATTTTCACTTGGAAGATGTTGCCCGAGCCGTCAAGGAGTCTGGACTCCGGGCATTCTTATCGTACGGAATCATAGACCTGTTCGACCCCACCAAGGCAAAGGCTGAACGGGAAAAAAGTCGACAATTATTTGAGTTCTTCCGTAACCTCGGAAGCTCAAGAATACGATTTGCATTAGGCCCTCACGCCCCCTACACCTGTTCAGCCGAGACTTTGCTTTGGGCGAAGGAGTTTGCTGAAAAGAACGGCTTGATTTTCCATATTCACATTGCTGAGACTCGCAAGGAGCAGGCAGACGCGCAGCAGCAACTCGGGGGACGCGTGGTCGAGTATTTGGATAAGATAGGTGCGCTTAGCAACAGGATGCTTGGGGCTCACTGTGTTTGGTTAACGAAGAGCGAGATCGCTCTACTAGCAAAGGCAGGTGTGAATGTTGCTCACTGTCCAGTCTCAAATATGAAACTGGCAAGCGGCGGAGTTGCGCCACTCCCTGAAATTTTTGATGCGGGAATCGCGGTGGGACTCGGAACGGACGGGGCGGCTAGCAATAATTCTCTCGATATGTTCGAGACAATGAAGGTCTGCGCTTTGTTGCATAAGGCGCATCGGTGGGACCCGACTGTGCTGAATGCCCAGAAAGTGTTGGACCTGGCTACGATTGAAGGCGCAAGGGCTTTGAGGGTTCAAGATGAGATAGGAAGTATCGAGAAGGGAAAGAGGGCTGACATAATCATGCTTGATGGAAACATGCCCAACCTGAACCCTGTTCATGGAAAGGCGACAATAACATCCGACCTCGTCTATTCAGCCTCAGCGGCCAACGTCAACACAACCATCGTCGATGGTAAGGTTCTGATGCAGAACAGGCAGCTCCGGACGATGAACCTGGAACAACTAGTTCAGAATGCGAGCGAGATCACGAACAAGCTTATTCACGCATAAACCGCTCCATCTTATGCTAACCGTACTTCCTCGAGCTCCAAATAGCCTGAGTCACCAGCCCAATGGCGCGTTGACTTTGTAACAGAAAGCCGTTTCTTGAAAACTGGACCGGCGAGAGTGAAGGTTTCAGCTTCGCCGCCTTCAAACGCCACGCTCAGGCCGTACTTTCTTCTGAGTTCTAGAAGCTCTTTCAATTCCTTTGCACGGAGCGTCTTGCCTAACCATTTCTCG
>Ga0187769_10000342_pt1 | contig 25675 bp, 25 predicted proteins | sample 0116_SJ02_MP02_1_FD_133140 | JGI IMG/M metagenome (GOLD analysis project Ga0187769, IMG submission 133140) | Tropical peat soil microbial communities from peatlands in Department of Meta, Colombia - 0116_SJ02_MP02_10_MG | ecosystem: Environmental > Terrestrial > Soil > Wetlands > Peat | place... | reverse complement strand
GTCAGCGCGCCTACTCCGCGGATGGCCGGGCCTGCCACCGGGCCCGGTCCATCCATAGCCGATCTCGAGGCCGTCGGCGGCGATCCGGCGATGCAGACCGCAGCCGCCGGTCACCTGCCCGTCCACGGTCGCAGGTGCTCGACGCTCTCAGCGATCGCACGGCTTAGCGCCTCCGCATCGACGGCTTGCCATCGCCGCAGGACGAGTCCTTCCTCCCGGCCCGCGATTCGGCCCGGAAGCGGGCTGCGATTGCACGTCACCTAAGCGAAATTAGCGGCGATCCCTCCGACGTACTAAACTAATATCGAAGTGATAGCGGACCGCGACACAGCCGGCGATCTCTCGCCGAGTAAGCCGCCCGCTGCGCGGCGGGTGCATCAGCAGCAGCCCGCCCGCGCGGTCGCCGGCGCGACGGCGGTCGCCGCCGCCGTCATGCTTGGGATCGTCGGCCTCGTGTTGCTCATCGGCGGCCTGGCGGGAAACTCCGCCGCGCCGGCCATCGCCGGCGGGGTCGTCGTGCTGCTCGACTGTCTGTTGGTGGCCGGCTTCGTGGTTGTCCAGCCGAACTCGTCGAGGGTCCTGATCCTGTTCGGCCGCTACATCGGCACCATCACGGACCCGGGACTGTGGTGGGTCAACCCGTTCACCGTGTTCTGGCGCCGGGCGGTTTCGCTGCGCGTGCGTAACTTCCAGAGCGACCGCATCAAGGTCAACGACGCCAGCGGCAACCCGATCGAGATCGCCGCGGTCGTCGTGTGGCGCGTCACCGATACGGCCAAGGCGGTCTTCGACGTCGAGAACTACGAGCAGTTCGTCGTCGTTCAGAGCGAGACCGCGGTCCGGCACCTGGCGAGCAGGTTCCCCTACGACGACTACGACGAGGCTCGCGTGTCGCTGCGCAGTGGCGCCGACGAGGTCGCGCAGAGCCTGCACGAGGAGCTGCAGACCCGCCTCGAGGCCGCCGGGATCGAGGTGCTCGAAACGCGTCTCACCCACCTCGCGTACGCGGCCGAGATCGCCGAGGTGATGCTGCGCCGCCAGCAGGCCGAGGCGATCCTGGCGGCTCGCAGGAAGATGGTCGCCGGCGCGGTGGGGATCGTCCAGATGGCCGTGTCCCAGCTCGCCGACAGCGACCTGTTCGAACTCGATCCCGAGCGCAAGGCCGCGATGGTCTCGAACCTGATGGTCGTCCTGTCGGGCGATCATGCTCCGACCCCGGTGCTCAACACCGGTTCGCTCTACACGTAGTGGGTACTCACTGACGATGCCCGAAAGCAAGCGCTTCCTGCTCCGGCTCGACCCCGACCTGTTCGAGGCGCTGCGGCGCTGGGCCGACGACGACCTGCGCAGCATCAACGCCCAGATCGAGTACCTGCTGACCGACCAGGCGCGACGCGCCGGCCGGCTGCCCGCGAAGCGCACCCGTCCCCCGCGGCCAACCGCCGACGAGACCTCGCCCCCCGCCGGCGTCGGCGAGCTCGAGGAGCTGGAGGAGGGCCAGGCCCGTAAGCGCCACCCCCGCACCCGCAGCTCGGCCTGAGCTCCACGACCGGCGCCGGCAGCCGGCAGCAACGCGAGTAAGTTGGGCGGTCTGAACGGCGACGACCCCGTTTGGCGACGGCCCGGACGCCGAGGTCGAGCAGGGAGAGCAGATCATCGCGGCCGCCTCCAGCGTCGAGCTACCGTGGCTGGTGTTCGCGTCGGTCGCCAGCGCCGACCAACACACGGGCGTGCCGCATTTCGAAAGCAAGTGGCAAATCGAGCAGCAGCTCGCCGCGTCGGACCTGCAGCACAGCGTGGTCGCACCGACGTACTTCTACGAAAACCTCGGCGACCTCGGGCAGAAGGTCGCCGACGGCGAGCTCGCGCTGCCGCTTCCGCCGGCGCGACCGTTGCAGCAGATCGCGCTCAGCGCCGCAGGCGCCGGGACCGTCCGCTACCGGCAACTTACCGATGCGAGCGCACGCACTCGGAGACCTTCAGCTCAGAACTGGCGATGGACGAGCCAGCGGATACGGCGCCTACTCATTGGCCCGAAGAACCACAGGCCGCGATCGCCATCGCGCAGACGACGGCAGCCAAGGCAATCGCCTCGCGGCCCTTCAAGCCACCCGGTCCACGGAGACGTGCAATGCTTTGGTTGCGTTTCTGCGGGAACGTTTTCCCTCTTTGCCGGCTTGGCGTAGGACGTTCTCGACGAACACGCCCGCCTGGCCCTCAGGACGCGGCCGGCCTATCCCCTTCGCCGCGGGTCGCCAGGGTCACGAGGGCGTAGCTCAGGAAGTCCTCGAAGACCGCGGCCCGCAGCGCCGCGTGGCGGCTCGTGTCCTGGCCAACGCGTGCTCGGGCAAGCGACCCGACGCGCGCGGCAAGTACCGCCGCGGCGCCGGCGAGGACAGCGCCATCGAGGCCGGCTAATTCGTGACCGGCGGTGCCGGAGAAGCCGAGTCGCAGCGATAGGCCCCGCGGCGCCCATCGGCTGCCCATCCCGGGCTGCTTGCCTGCGCCGAGAATCACCGCGGCGAGCGCCGGTTGCATCAGCAAGCGGACGGTCGTATTGACGGGGGTGTGATGAGCACGCTGGGATCTTCTCAGCAAGCCCTCGCAAGCCGCGAATTCTCGATGTTGGCCGTAGCGCTGACGGACCCGTCTGGCGGTCGGCGCTACTGGGCTCGAACCAGCGACCTCCTGCCAAGCAGCATTCGACAACGGGTCCATCCATGGGGCAATTGCCCTATGGCCCTCAAGCGCCCTCCCGCACATACTCACGCCAGCCTCGGCGTCGTTCGGAGACGCCGGAAACGTTAGGAGGACCGGGATGCTCCTGGCAACCACCACGGTCGAGGACTTCGACCGCTTCACGAATGTCTTCTCCACCAAGGGTGCTGAGAAGCGCAAGCAGCACGGCTCGAAGGGCGCGCTCGTGTTCCGTGACCCCAACCAGGCTGACCGGGTCTGGGTGATCTTCGACTGGGATCTGGACGGCTGGCACAGCTTCGCCTCCGATCCCGATGTCCCGCCGATCATGCAGGAGGCCGGGCACAAAGGCCGGCCGCAGGTCCCGGTGCTCAGCGGCCGCTACGAGGCGTAGGAGCGACGTCATGCGAGAAGCGATCAAGGTCGGCGTGATCGCCGACGAGACGGGCGCCCTCTCCGTCATGGGCGGCGCTCAGGCCAACACCGCGACGCTGGTGGTGGACGAGATCAATGCGTCCGGCGGGCTGCTGGGCCGCCGCGTCGAACTGCTCATCGAGGACAGCGCAACCGACGACGCGCGCGCGGCGGCCGCCGCCGCCAAGCTCGTCCAGGATGACCACGTCGACGTGCTCCTGGGTGGCATCTTCAGCTCGACCAGGCAGGCCATCAAGGAGCCGGCGGTGGTGGAGGGCGAAACGCTCTACATCTATCCCGAGCAGTACGAGGGGCAGGAGTACCACCCCCTCCTCTTCTGCACCGGCGCCGTTCCCGCCCAGCAGGTCGAGCCGCTTATCCCATGGGTGATGCAGCAAACCGGGGCACGGACGTTTTACCTGCCCTCAGCGGACTACATCTGGCCGCACGTAATGAACAGAAAGGTTCACGAAGTCGCGTCGGCCAACGGCGGCAGGATCGTCGGAGAGGAGTACTTCCCGGTCGATCACGCCGACTGGAGCGAGACGGTCGAGAGGATCAACGACAGCGGCGCTGACGTCGTGTTCAACACGACCGTCCCGCCCGGGTGCTTCCCGTTCCTCGAGGCGCTCTGCGAGTCCGGGTTCACCGCGCGCGGCGGGCATGTCGTCACCACCTATTTCGACGAGAACCTCGTCGCAGCGCTGCCATCCGAGCACGTCGACGGGCTGTATGGGTGCATCGACTACTACCAGTCGGTGACCGATCCGTTCAGCAAGGAGTTGCTGGGCCGGTACAACCGGCGCTTCCCAGACGGTCCCCAATTCAGCGCAGGAAGCGGGTGCACGGGCATGTACCGCGGCCTGAAGCTCTGGGAGGCCGCAGTCACGGAAGCCGGCTCGCTCGACCAGGCTGCCGTGGTTGCGGCGCTCGACCACGCGAAGATCGCCGAGGGCCCAGGGGGGCCAGCGGAGATGGTGCCCGGCCAGCACCACGTGCGACTGAACGTGTACATCGCTCAGGTGCGCAACAGCACCCTTGAGGTCGTCGAGAGTTTGGGGGCGATCCACCCCAACGAGCGCATGCAGGTCACGGCGTAGGCACGGACGCCCTCGATCGAGGGGAAGCCGCCCCCGCGCGGCTTCCCCTCGCCGGCACCGCGCCGATCCCGGACGCGCCAGGACTGGCGGCGGGCGTCGCGCTCCCATAGGATCCGTCCATGGGGCACGACGGCGGCAGCGCGTCCGTTGCACGATCCTCCGGAGGCGAGACCCCCGTCCGCGCTGCGGAGGTCATCGGCGCGATGTCGATCGCGACCGATCTGGGCACCGGTCAGCCCCTAGAGCACGCGCTCAGGACGGCGATCCTCGCCGTCCGCCTCGGCGAGCTGGCGGACCTATCGCCGTCGGAGCTCGTGGACGCTTACTACATCTCGCTCCTGCACTCGTTCGGCTGCACGTCCGACGCGACCGAGCAGACGGAACTCTTCGGGGACGACATCGAGCCGCGCGCCAAGTTCGCGCTCGTCGACGGGGGGAACCCTGAAGAGGTCGCAGCGTTCCTGAGGGATGTCGTGGGACAAGGACAACCGCCGGAGGTTCGCGAGGCGATGGTCGCCCACGCCCTTGAGAACGCGCTCGAGATCGCTCGCTCGACGTTCGCCCTGCACTGCGAGGTCGCGCAGCGTTTCGCCGGCTGGCTCGGCTTCGGCCCCGGCGTCATCTCGAATCTGGCGTACGCCTTCGAGCGCTGGGATGGGAACGGGTTCCCAGGTGCGGCTGCCGGGGAAGCAATCGGGCTACCGGCACGCGTGCTCCATGTCGCGCGCGACATCTCGGTCTTCCTGTCGGCCGGAGGGCCCGATCGGGCGCTGGGCGTGATCGAGCAGCGCGCCGGAGGCGCTTACGACCCGCGCTTGGCCGCCCTCGCGACCGACCACTTTGCCGAGCTGCTCGCCGGGCTCGACGACGCGCTGATCTGGGAGCAGGCGATGGATGCCGAACCGCCGCCCCAGCGCCGGATGACCGGCGACGAGATCGACGCCGCGTTCCACGTGGTCGGGACGTTCACCGACCTCAAGTCCTACTGGCTGCGCGGACATGCCGAGGGCACGTCCCAGCTCGCCGAGGCGGCCGCCTGGCGCCTCGGCCTCCCGGAGCCCGAGGTGACGATGGTGCGCCGCGCCGCGCTCGCGCTCGACCTCGGCCGAGTCGCGGTATCGAACGCGATCTGGGAGAAGCCCGGGCCGTTCGGTCTCACCGACTGGGAGCGCGTACAGCTGCACCCGTACTTCACCGAGCGCTCGTTCGCCCACGCGCCCGCACTTGCGTCGATTGGCGAGCTGGCGGGTGCCCATCACGAGCGGCTTGACGGCGCCGGTTACCACCGCAAGACACCCGCGCCGGCGCTCGGCCGAGCGGCGCGCATCCTCGCCGCCGCCGACTCCTACCAGGCGATGCGCGAGCGGCGCCCGCACCGACCCGCGCTCGACGCTGCCGCCGCCGAGTCCGAGCTACTGCGCGACGCGAGGTCCGGTCGCCTTTGCCCGGAGGCGGTCGACGCCGTGCTGGCCGCCGCTGGACACCGCGTGGCGAAACGGCCGCGCGAGCTGCCCGCAGGCCTGACGGACCGCGAGCATGAGGTCCTGCTCGCGCTCGCCGCCGGAAAGACCAACAAGGAGATCGCTGAGACCCTCGGCATCTCCGCCAAGACGGCGGGCAACCACATCCAGCACATCTTCGACAAGACGGGCGTGCGAACCCGGAGCGCCGCGACGGTCTGGGCGTTCGAACGCCATCTCGTGCAATCCGCCTAGACGTCGCCTTGCCTTGCAAACCGCTCGTCGCGCTTCGCCGGCGCGCGTGATCGTCTGGTCTCGAGGCTGTCACAAATCGCGGCGGCGAGGGGACCGTTGTGAAAACGGTCCGGGTCCGTGCAGCGCGGGCTGTCGAACTATTGGGGGTATCAGTCGATCGGTTACTTCGCGCCCCACAGCGCCTACTGCTCGGTGGGGGACCGCGGCGGACAGGTCGATGAGTTTCGCCGTATGGTTCGCGACCTGCACGATGCGGGTCTTGAGGTGATCCTCGACGTGGTGTTCAACCACACCGCCGAAGGCAGCGAATGGGGGCCGATGCTGTGCTTCCGCGGTATCGACAACGCGACGTATTACCGGCTGGCCGATGATCGCTCTCGCTACGTGGACGACACCGGGTGTGGCAACACCGTTGACCTGCAGAGCCCCCCCGCGCTGCGTCTGGTGATGGATTCGCTGCGCTACTGGACCCAGGAGATGCACGTGGACGGCTTCCGGTTCGACCTCGCCGCGGCGCTCGGCCGCGCAAGCGCCGACTTCGACGCGCATTCCGCCTTCCTCGAGGCCGTCGGTCAGGACCCGGTCCTGTCCGAGGTCAAGCTGATCGCCGAGCCCTGGGACACCGGCTGGGGCGGCTACGAGCTCGGCGACTTCCCGCCCGGCTGGAGCGAATGGAACGGCAAGTACCGCGACACCGTCCGCGGCTACTGGCGCTCGTCCGCCGGCATCGTCCCGGACTTTGCCACGCGCATCAGCGGCTCTCGCGACCTGTTCGGCCACGGCGGCCGGCGGCCCACCGCATCGATCAGATGCTGACGACCTTCGATCTGGACGAATACGTCTTCGACGCGCTGGTCGCCGGCGCCAGCGGCTTCCTCCTCAAGGACGTCTCGCCGGAGCAGCTCCTCGCCGCGATTCACACGATCGCAAACGGTGACTGTCTCCTCGCTCCGTCAATCACTCGCCGGTTGATCGAGGCCTACGTTCACGACCACTCGGCGGCGACCGAGCCCACGCCGGGTCTCGATGAGCTGACCGCTCGAGAGCTCGAGATTCTCGGGTACATCGCGCAGGGGTTGTCCAACGCCGAGATCGCCGAGCAGCTATTCCTGTCACCCCTCACCGTCAAGACGCACGTCGCGCGAGTGCTCGACAAGTTGAACTTGCGCGACCGCATCCAGGCGGTCGTGCTTGCCTACGAGACAGGCATCGTCCGTCCCGGCACCAAGCAACCCCACCTCCAATAGTCCGGCAACGGTCGGTCGATTGTCGCCGGTGTGCGCGGTGGCAGTCGCGATCGCGAAAGCGCGTGGTCGTCGCAGCGACGGTCTTGCGTCACTCGTACGGCCAAGGTCGCCACAACGATGCGCGACGGTCACCCGCACGTGATGCCGGTGTGGTTCGTGCTCGACAGGGACGTGATCGTGTTCACGACCCCCGGCGAGTCGGTCAAAGGGCGGGCACTGCGGCGCGATCCGCGGATCGCGCTGGTTGTCGACGAGGAGGTCCCACCGTACGCGTTCGTCCACGTCCGCGGTCGCGCCGAGATCAGCGAGGATCCAGAGCAATTGCTTCGGTGCCTCGCCGTGGCCGCTCCGACGCCCGGGCGCCTGGTGGTTCGTGCTAGGGAACGGGGCGGCCGCTCCGCCGCCCCGTTGATCGAGCGAGGAATATGTGGACGAACCGGAGCTGTCAGGACACAGCGAGCGATGTCCATCGTTCGCCACTTACCGTCATCCGCCCGTCGCCGCAAGAGACGCCCGAACGGGCAGCAGCTTGAAATGCGAGCCTCCGGGATGGACAACCGCCACCCGTCGGACCTCGACATTGCGACGCTGGCGCTCCGCGTGACGACGTGAATCGTCGCTGTGCACTTGGGCGTGGACGTTTGTCAGGGTTCTGGTCATTGACAACCTTCTTGAAGATCAAGGACGTTGGATTGATCTGCAACGCGGATCAGGGCAGGGCGGCGCTTGGCCGGCCCCGCCTCGATCTCAGAGAGCGTGCGATCGAGGTGGTCCACGCGCACGCCGGTTACGGTGCGCGCGGCGCGACCGAATCCTCTCCCCCACTGGACGGGTCCTGCCGGCGGCGTCACGCAGGCGAGCGACCAGGCGCGACAGGATGCCGCGCACTTTCCGCCATCGGACACGGCGCCGCCGCCGCTGGATCCCAGGGTCGGCGGTCGCGAGCTGGACGACCGGCGGATGAGCAGCACCGCCGGGAGCCCTCTGTGCGTGAGCCGGACCCAGCGTCGTGCCGAACAAACCGACGACGAGCGCCAGTGGAAGCATCCTCTTGCGATCGAGATACATGACTTCTGAGGTCTTCTCGGGTCTTCTGGAAGTGGCGAACTGCTTTGACTGCGACTCGACATTCGCATGGGCTCGTGAGAGCAATGTCGACAGCAGCTAAGAGTTCTCTACATGCGCTAGGTCGGGTGTCGGCGAGCGAACCCGCTCAAGCCGCGCTCTCTGGCTGGATCCGTTTGTACGTGGCGTGGCGGGGGCGCGTCCCGCCGACGAGCCGCCGGGATAGACGATCGCGTGGCGGCCCCGCCGAGTGAGAGCCCGGCGGGACCCGATCCCGGCGTGACGCTCGAAGCGGTCGTTCAGGTAGCCGCTCGTCGTTCAGAGGCGGAGCGCTGCCGCCGCGAGCTGGCTAGGGCTGAATGCTCCACGCGATCGGGTAGTTCACGATCGGGATGAAGGTCGCACCGACCGCGTCTGCGTCGCTGCGTGCGTTGACAACCATCTGCTTCAGCTGGCCCATTTGCTCGATGGTCGTCGGTCTGCCACAGGCTGACGTGGACCATTGATCCGTCGACCGACGCGCCGGCGTAATAGGCAATGAGGCCGCCCAATCTGCCGATCGCGGGAATGAGGTAACTGCCGGTATCGCGCGTCATCTGCTCGACCTCCTCGAACCGGGCTGGGTCGAAGTTTGCACGCGAGACGCGAATCACGGCCGTTGACGGAGGCGACGCTGCGGTCATCTCCACTCTCCTTCGGGTCCGGGCGTGGAGCACTCCGGAGTGTCGATGGAATCCGTCGCGGCCGCCGCCGGCACCACAGTCCCGACTCTGCGCCGCCGGTATCCCAACAAGCGATCCTCTCCCAGGAGCATCGAAACCCCCGGCACCATGGCCACCACCACAACGTCAGAGCCCTGCCTAACGGCGCGATCGTTGTGGCTGTCCGACCGGGCGCCCGGCTCACGACGGTGACGGCGACCTTCCGGTCCTCCCGCGCCAGGCTGAGCGAAGCTCAAGGCGGTCGGCCGTTGGGCCATTCCCGGGCGCGGGCGCGAAGGACGGTGCGTGGTTGTGGCCGGTTTCGCGCTCGTTCTCCGGATCGGATTCAATGGGGTCGTGCGGGCGCTGGTGATCTCCGACACTCACTTCGGCGCCTGGACCGGAGAGGACATCCTGCGCGAGCCGGAGAACCTGGCTCTGCTTGGGCCACACCTCGACGTCGACGAGGTGATCATGCTCGGGGATTTGTTCGATCTCTTATTCGCATCCTCGCGGGACGCGTTCTCGGCTGCGGAGGGCCTGTTCGGCCTATTGCGCGAGCGGCTTCAGGGCAAGCGGTTTGTCTTTTTGGCAGGCAACCACGACCACCACTTCGTCCAGCGGCGACAGGAAGAACTGCTGGAACTGGAGCTGGCCGCTCGGCCGCCTGCCGGCGCGCCGGGATCGCTCGCCGGCGGTGATTCATTTCGCCGGTTCCTCGAGCGCCGGCTCGCGGGCGTCGAGGTCGACGTGCGTTACCCGACCTACACGTTCGGTGGGGTGCTGTGCACGCACGGCCACTATCTCGACTTCTACGCTGCGCAGGCTGGCGCCGTCCCGGGAAGGCTGCTTGAGCGCCTGATGTGGTCGATCGCCGTGGGGCCAGCCGATCGAGAGCCGACCATCGAAGATCTTGAGGCGAACACGCAGATTCTGACGGGCCTGCTGTTCACGATCGCACAGCTGCCGAACGGCACTCGGGCCCAACGCCAGACGTTCGCGGACTTGCAGGCTCTCGAGCGGACCTTGCGGATCTGCACGGCGCCGGTTCGGAGGTTCGAGGGCGTCGCAGCCCGGTTGGGGCAGCGTCTGGCTGCGTCCAGGGCTTTACAGGGGCCGATGCACGGCCGGCTTGCCACCATCCAGCAGGCGCGAGCGTCCTCGTACGAGACGGCAATGGCCTCCGAGATGGAGCGGCGGCGCCGAATAGGCGCCCCCGGCGGCGGAGAGCTTGCTCGGCGTGCGCTCGGTCAAACCCTACGACCACGGGATCCCTACGATCGGGCGGTCGCTGCGTTCGAGCAGGTGGTCATGCACCTGGGCTGGGCTCGTGACACTGACAAGATCGTGTTTGCCCACACACATCAGCCGCTGGAGGACGTCCGCGGGCCGAGCGGGACGGTCCGCTACTGGAACACCGGCTCGTGGATCTACGAACCCGACTTCACGACGCACGAGGCGTACGTTCGATACCTGGAAAACGCCTGGCCGGGGACCGCCGTGCTGATCGACACCGACGAGCCTTGCCCGCGACTGTTGCAGTTGCGTGAGCACCTCAATCCGCTACGTGCGGACGGGGGACCGTGAACGATGTCTGGTCGGATCTCTGCCACCGGCAGCGCGGCCCGCCGAAGCGTTTGAGATCGACAGGTTCGACATGGTTTTGCGCGCGCACGTTACCCCCACGCCTCCGGGTCGAGTTGCCCAGGCCCAGCGATCGCTGACGTCGCGCGGCGGGCGCGTGGTCGCGGCGTCGCGGGTTCACAAATCGCGGTCGCGCACGGATATAGTCGCCGCATGAGGGGCTTCGGCGTGTGCGTTTTGACCGCGGTGGTCGCGCTGAGCCTCGCCGTTTCAGCGGCCACCGCAGAGCCAGGACAGGTTGTTTGCCCGATTAGCCCCGGCGCGCCGTCCGGCGGCGACGTCCAATGGGCCTTCTCGGATAGCGGCCGCCCCGCTGGCAACACGATCAAGTCTTCCTACGTACACGGGCGCGGAAGCTGGACGAACGGCCACGCCACGGGCACCGTCTGTGCGACGGACTCACCAACAAAGACGGGTGTCGTGCGAGACCTGGTGCTCGCCGTCGGTGGCCAGTCGAAGCTCACCGGGCGGGTCATGGAGAACGGTCTGTTGGGGGTACGGATGGTGCTCCCGGTCAAGGTCAACGCAAGTGATGACATGACCTGCGCGACGGGCGCGACCGGCACGATCACGCTGTTCGCGAGCTACTACTCCGTCCACCGAGACACAATGCAGATCCACTTCAGCGCACGCTGCACCGGACACAACCTCAGCTACAGCGGCCCTGCCCTGCACGTCTATATCGCCCGCCACGGCGCGCAAGTGAACACGCCGTAGCGCGTCGAGACACGACGTCTCGGCGTCAGCGGCACGGGGACCCACGCGGTACGGGCCATGGCGGGCAGGATGACCGCGGAGCCGCTTGGCATCCCCCGATCGGCTCTTTCGCAATCGCTCGGTGAGACCTCCCCCCTTCGAGCGCGCCGGCACGCTTGACACAGAGGCGTCGTCGTCGGGTGGTGCAGGGAGAGGAGAGGCCTAGAGAGGAGGAACCTGGTTGTTGACCTGCGGTCCGTGGTACAGGTGGTCGTGATCCGTGCAGGCGGCCGGGAAGGTGAACTGGACGCTGTCGCTGCGCACGCCGTTGTAGCTGGCGAACAGGGTCACGCTGCCGATGGTGCCAACCTTGCACTTCGGGTCGGTGCTGTTCGTCACGCGGACGATGATCTTCATGATGTTCCCGGGGAAGCCCCACATCATCGCGTAGTGTGAGTGGTAGACGAGGTGTTGCTCGACGGCCATGGTGATCATCCGGTCGGGCTGGTTGCTGGCACGGTCGACTTGGCAGAGGATCCCGGAGACCGTGTTGGCCGCCAGGTTGATGTCGCCGTGGCCGCGGGCGTAGCTGCCGGTCGCCCCGCTGATCGGCGCGCCCGTGTGGAAGCCCCAGGGCGGAGTCCCATAGACGATCGGGATCTGCGAGCAGTACTGGACCTGGTATCCGGTAGCTGAGCCCGCCATGCCGATGAGCGCCAGCAGCGGTGCGAGCACCAACGCTACGAGGGCAACGTGCCACCTGATGTGGTTGCTCGGCATGGTGAAGCGACCATCGTGCTGCGACGCCGGGATCCGAACCGGTTCGGGCTTCAGGTAGACCAAGATATGAGTGGGACCGCGACGCCACCCTGGGTTCTTGGACGCTGGGCGTGAGACGAACTGGTATATGAGCGCCGAGCCAGGCTGCCCTCGTCGTCAAGCCGGAGCACGGAGCGCCCGCCCAATAGTGGAAGAGATCGTGGCCGAAGGTTTGGCGATCCTGTGGTCACGGCTCGGTAACGCGTGCCAGGAGGTCGTGGAGCTGGTTGCGTTCGTCGCGATTGAGGGGCGTTAGAAACTGCGTCTCGCAGGCGAGGAGCAGCTCGAACGCCTCTGCGCGGAGCCGGTCGCCCGCGGGCGTGAGCGCGACCGCGTACGCCCGCGCGTCGTTGGCGTCGCGCTCGCGGACGACCAGTCGCTTGTGCTCGAGCGACGCGCCGAGCTTGAGGATCGTCGTCCGGTCGAGCCCAAGGATTTCGGCGACCTGTGTCTGCGACAACGGCGAGCGCTCGGCGAGTACCGCCAGCACGGTGTACTCGCGCGGTGTGATCCCGAGCGGCTCTAGGTCGTGCTCGCCCAGAGCCTGTACGCGCGCGGCGGCGCGGCCGAGGAGGTATGAGGTTCGCGCGGACAGGTTCTCGGGCAACTTCATCGCGTTAACAACTATTCGACAGCGATGCTGTACAGTCCTGCTGTCAATATGGCCGCCGAGCCGAAGATACTCGTCGCCCACCGCGAGGATCTCTGGTGGCTGGTCGCAGAAGCGTGCCAGCTTGAGCACATGATCATGTGCCAGTACCTGTTCGCGGAGTGGACGCTCAAGGACGAGAGCGACGGTCTGACCGTCGAGCAGTCGGAGGCGATCGAGCGCTGGCGAGGTGTCCTGCGCGGGATCGCGATCGAGGAGATGCTCCACCTAGCGTTGGTCGCGAACGTGATGTCGTCGATCGGCGCGGCACCCTACCTCGGGCGTCCGAACTTCCCGCAGCGCTCGGGCTACTTCCCGGAGAGCATCCAGCTTGACCTGATGCCGTTTGGCGAGCAGGCGCTCAAACACTTCCTGTTCCTCGAGCGGCCCGAGGGAATGGAGCGCCAGGACGCCGTCGGGTTCGTACCGACGGCACCGATGCGCGACCCGCTGAGCGAGTCGGAGGCGATGCCGCGCGGGCAGGAGTTCCTCACCGTGGGGCATCTCTACCGAGGGATCGAGGATGGGTTGACGAGGCTGACGCACGACCTTGGCGAGCGGGCGCTGTTCGTCGGCTCGCCACGCGCACAGGCAACGCCGGAGATGTTCCAGTGGCCGCAGGTTGTGGCAGTCACCGATCTTGACTCCGCGCTGCGGGCCGTGGGCGAGATCATCGAGCAGGGCGAGGGCGCTCGCGGCCATTGGGAGGATGCCCACTACGGTCGCTTCCTCGGGATCTGGGATGAGTACCGCGCGCTCCGCGCCGCCGATCCGACATTCGAGCCGGCGCGCCCGGTCGTGGCGGCCTTCACGCGGCAGCCGTTCGACCTCACGGCTCCGGTCACCGTGATCACGAACCCCGAGGCCCACCGCGTCGCGGAGATCACCACGATCGCGTACGAGGTCCTTCTGCACCTCTTGACCCGCTTCTTCACCCACACCGACGAGACCGACGAGCAGCTCCAACTGCTGATCAGCTCCGCGTTCGACCTGATGGGCAACGTCATCCGCCCGCTCGGCCACGCCCTCACACAGCTCCCGGTCGGTTCGGCCGCCGATGGGCTCAACGCCGGGTTTGCGTTCGAAATGCACTACCTGATGGGCAACTTCGTCCCCTGGCGCCACCCCGCCTGGGCGCTCTTACGCGAGCGGACGACATTCCTTGCGGAGAAGTGCACGAACGACCCTGACGTCGTCCGCACCGCCGGCGAAACGGCCGCATCATTGGCCGACAAGCTCGCCGCGCACGTGCCCGCGGAGATGCGCGCCGGCTGAGCTCTACTGCGCGCTGGAGCGCGACCCAAACCACAGACCCGCTCGCGAACCCTCCGTCGTCGCCTTTGCGATAGCGCGGCATTCACGCCACGGGACCGGAATGCGATCGTCGCGCCGGCCGCTGCGGTGGGGCTCGGCGGCCTAGGCGCGACCGGCGGCGTGAGCCGCCCGCGCAGAGGATTCATCCGCGAGCCGTTGAAACTGACCCCGACGGTCCAGCGAGTCACTACTGGGCGGAAAGGAAGCGCGATGAGAGGTCTCGGTCGGGTGGTGTTTGTGGCGATCCTGCTGTTGATGGCGGGGACACTCAACATCGTCTACGGAATCGCGGCGGTGAGCAACGCTCATTTCTTCAACGGAACGCAGTACGCGTTCTCCACTCTTCACACTTGGGGCTGGATCGGAATCATCGTCGGGATCATCCAGCTCACCGGCGGGTTCTCGCTGTTCAGCGGCGGAGGGTACGGGCGCTTCATCGGGATCTTCGCCGCGACGCTTGGAGCGATCGAGTCCTTGTTCGCGATTGGCGGCCCGCACCCGTGGTGGGCGCTCGGGATCTTCGTCGTCAGCCTATGGGTCCTCCACGGCCTAATCGTCTTCAGCGAGGACTTCCAGGCCCAGGCCTAAGCCGGTCGCAGTCCGGGACCTCCACGGCCACCCTCGTTCGCTCCAAGCCCGAGAAGGATCGGGCCTCACCGCGTCGTGCTCGAGACCGTGTGAGTAGCGAGGCGGTTGGTTAGCCGGCGGTGCGGGACCCGCGTAGGAAGTGCGCGATCGCGTCGGTGGTCAGCCCGTTGAGTTGATCGGGGGTGATCATCCCCGCGGTTAGCAGTGCGGCGATGCCTTGGATGGTCGAGAACAGGACGAGGCCGACGCGTTCGGGGTCGCCGGGCTGGAGCCGGCCGATCGCCTGACCTTGGAGGATGAGGTCCATCATCACCGAGAAGGCGCGCTCCATCGCATCGTGCAGGCTCGGCTCGGTCGCGGAGTGTTTTGAGGCGAACATCAGGTCGAGCAGGGCCGGATTGGCGGTGGCGAACCTGATGTAGGCCGCCGCGGTCGCTTCCAGCCGGGGCTGGAATTCGTCCCCGGCGCGATCGGCAGCGGCTCGCAGTTCGGTGCCGAGCCGCTCGAATCCGGATTCGGCCAGCGCGTCGAGCAACGCTTGGCGGTCGGGGAAGTGGCGGCGCGGGGCGCCGTGGCTGACGCCGATCTCTCTCGCTAGCTCCCGCAGGGACAGATTCTCGACGCCGCGCTCGCGCACCGTCCGTTCGGCTGCTGCCAGCAGCGCGCTGCGGAGGTTGCCGTGGTGGTAGGGCCGCTCGGTCGGCGGTTGCGCGCGGTCGATAGTCATACCGGGCAGGTTAGCGAAGCGAAGTTGCTCTTGACAACATTGTGGGCAGCGCCTACATTGTTGCCTATGACTACTTTCTCCACACAGGACATTCCCGCGATGACCGGCCGGAACGTGATCGTCACCGGCGCCAACAGCGGTATCGGACGCGCGGCCGCCAAAGCCCTCGCCGCGAAGGGCGCGCGCGTCGTGCTCGCCGTGCGCAACACCGACAAGGGTCATGCGGCCGCGGCGCAGATGAGCGGCACGACCGAGGTGCGCCGGCTCGATCTCGCGAGCCTCGACTCGATCAGGGAATTCGCCGCCGGCTGGGACGGCGAAGTCGACCTCTTGATCAACAACGCCGGGATCATGATCCCGCCCAAGTCGCTGACCGCCGACGGCTTCGAGCTGCAGTTCGGGACCAACCATCTCGGCCACTTCGCCCTCACCAACCTCCTGCTTGAGCACGTCACCGGTCGGGTGGTGACGGTCTCCTCCTCGGCCCACCGCTTTGGCGCGATCGACTTCGACGATCTGCAGTGGGAGCGGCGACCCTACAAGGCGTGGCGTGCCTACGGGCAGTCCAAGCTGGCCAACCTGCTGTTCACCGCCGAACTGCAGCGCAAGCTGATCGAGGTCGGATCCAGCATCAAGGCGACCGCCGCGCACCCCGGCTACGCCGCCACGAACCTCCAATTCCACTCCGAGAACCGGGCGATGGACGCGTTCAACGCGGTCGCGAACCGCCTCCTCGCTCAGGGCGAGGACGGCGGAGCGCTGCCGACGCTGTACGCAGCCGTCGCCGACATCCCCGGCAACAGCTTCGCCGGACCGGCCGGCTTCATGGAGTGGCGCGGCGGAGCCAAGCCGGTCAAGCGGACCGCCGCCGCCGAGGACATGGACGTCGCCCACCGGCTCTGGGAGGTCTCCGAGCAGCTCACCGGCGTCCGCTTTCCCCTGAACGCGCGGGCGCCATCCGCCAACGGGAAGATCGCGGACGAGCCGATAACGACCCTTGAGGCCAACCACTAGCCACTAGCTCAACCGGTGCGGATGAGCCGAGCAGCCCGGAAGGGCGCCGTCAGCGCGAAGATCGAGCTCGCGAGATACCTGGATTGCCGCCTAAGCGGCCATCTCGTGGGCCCACTCCAGACAGCCCGTTACGGAGCACAGAAGGAGTCGTCCGGTCAAGCTGCGGCGGGACCTGCTCGTGCACCAGCGGGTGTTCGCTGACGTCCGTGTCAGCGAACACCCTGGGTCGGTCGCCCCCGAAACCGGTGCCAGAGGCTGGTCACTCGCCCTGACGTAACCTCGCGCGAGGAGGTCACCGTTGATTAGGAAGTCGATCTCGATGTTTCTCCATGCCATCGAGTCCGTCCAGGTTTGTGGCGTGCGTGGCTGCGAATGAGCACGGCCGTTTTTAGATGTGTGCGGCGCTCGCGCCTGAGCAGCGGGTGCGCGACGGCTGGCGAGTCGTTCGGGATGGCGCCAGTCCGGCTCCGATCAAGACAACCGTCCCGCCGCCGGCAAAGTGCGATGAACGTCCAGTCGGTGGAGCTGGAATACTGTGCGGGCGCAACGGCCTGATTAGCCAGGGGCCGGATCGCACCTCCCGCGTTGGGCTCGGGCGGCTCTTGTTACTCAGACGTATTGGGTCGGTGCGGGGGTACACCGGTGAGACTCCGCTCGGGTTAGTCAGTTACCGAGGCTGAGGACGACGACTTCGTCGTCGTTGGCTCTGCTCATCGCTTTGCGTGCGCTGGCTTCGTCGGCGAAGGTCGCAAGCACGGCGCCATTCCAGACTTGGACGACCGCCCAGCGGCGGGGACCCGAATGCGACTGGCGCACCGGATCGCATCTCTGGCGGCGCGATCGCTGTCGTGCTGCGGCGATGCGACCGGCCGGGGGGCGTTGTTCGTGTCGGTGGCGGACGGGCTCGTTGTGCATTGTCCGGTTGGTGTTGGTGGGTCGGGCGGCTCGGAGTTCGACGGCGGATCGGCTAAGCGTCGGTCGCTCGGACGACGCGGAGGTTGGCTGGGGCGATTGCCTGGGGGTTGCGGGGAGTACCGTCCGCGTGCGGAGCGTCGGCGGGTGGGATCAGGCTGGCGAAGCGTTCGGCGAGCGCGGTGATCGTGAGGCTGGGGTTGACTCCGAGGTTGACCGGGATCGCGGAGGCGTCGACCACATACACCCCGGGGTGGCCGAATACCTGGTGGCGGGTGTCGATCACTCCCTCCGCGGCGCTGGCGGCGATCACAGCGCCGCCGAGGATGTGCGCGGTGGTCGACTTGTTGGCGACGCTCTCGATCAGCATGTTCAACGCCTCGCCGCCGGACACGTTCGCGAACGCGCGCGTAGCGCGGTTGGCGACTGGCAGATAGGTCGGCGCCCGCCGGTCGGTCACCGCGGCCGAGCGCAGCCCGCGCCGCCACGGGGCGGTCGGCAGGCGCCCGTAGCGGAACGCGAGCTCGTTGTCGAGTTGCTGCATCGCGACCAGCACCGATGTGCGCCGGGTGAACCTTCGCGCGCCCCACACTCCGAGCGTTCTCGCCGGGTGGGCGAGCATCGACGCGACTGTCCTGCGCGCCCTAGCCCCGGGCCGCTCGCCGTCGATCAGCGGCCCGTAGTGAAAGCGCAGGAAATCCTCATTCTCGGCCAGCCGGTTCTGAAAGATCCGCGTGTTCGGGTCGGGGGAGAAGTGCGAGGAGATCGCCGGACCGCGGCTCAGGTCCGTGGCGCGGTCGGGACTGAGGATCGCGGTGATCGCCTCGCTGTTGGTGCGTACCGCCTGACCCAGGCGCGGTGAGATGTTCGGCAGCGTGCGGTCGCGGTCGCGCGATCTAAACAGCAGCTCGAGTGTGCCCAGCACCCCCGAGGCGAGGATCACGTTGCCCGCGCGCACCACCGAATGGCGGCGCCGGCGCCACGGGTGGTGCGAGTGAACCGCGTAGCCGCCGGCGGGGAGCGGCTCGATCCGCACCACCCGGTGCTCGGCGCGGATCTGGACGCCGCGCCGCTCGGCCAGATGCAGGTAGTTGTAGTCGAGCGAGTTCTTGGATCCGTGGGGGCAGCCGGCGAAGCAGCCGCCGCACAGCCGGCACCCGGTCCGCGCTGGGCCCTCCCCGCCGAAGAACGGGTCTGGGACGGTCTCGCCCTCGGCACCGAAGAAGATCGCCAGCGGCTCGGGCCCGAACGTGTCGCCCGCGCCCATCGCCTCCGCGGTCGCCCGCAGATGCTCATCCATCTCGCTCAGCGATGGGTTGACCGTCCGGCCGAGCATCCGCTTCGCGGTCTCGTAATGCGCTCCCAGCTCCCCCCGCCAATCGACCCCCAGCCCCGTCCACGCCGGATCCCGGTACACGCCCTCCCCGGGCTCGAGCAGCACGCCGCCGAACACCAGGCTGCCGCCGCCGACCCCGCACGCGCCGATGATCCCCACGTGGCGAAAGAACCGCTGCCAGAAGAACCCGTGCATCCCCAACTCCGGCTGCCATACGAACTCGCGCACACTCCGCCGGCCCGCGGCGATCTGCTCCGGGCCGATCCGCCGCCCCTGCTCGAGCACGATCACCCGATACCCCTTCTCCGCCAGCCGCAGGGCGCTCACCGCGCCACCGAACCCGCTACCGATCACCAAAAAGTCACAGTCATAACCGCTCATCAGCTGACCCCGAAACGGTCAAGCGTGGGCGCGCCAGCGGCGCTGTCGGGCACACGTCCTGTTTGGACGTCGAGGATCGGCTCGAGTGCGGTGTTCAACTCAAGCCAGGCGTGAAACGCGCGCCGCTCCCCACCGGGGCAGATGAGCGGGTCGCGGATCACGGAGCGTTCGATTGCGGCGTCGCGGATCACACGCCGTGTGGGAGTCGTACTCTGCATGCAGGCGAGTGTGGCCCGACCTGGCCCGTCGCGCATCGGCCCACGGGGTTCAATCTTTTGCCGCGAGGGGTCCTACGAAATCGCCGGCACGCCGGCGCTCGGGTCCTCGCGGCCGTCGTAGCGGACTCTGCTGAGCGCTGCAGCGTCGCGGCCCTTTCGACACGACGTCGGGACCGCGCTCGTGTTTGCCGTTCGCCCAGCCGAAGTCCTTGCCTTTACCAAGGGTGGCTTCACCCACACCCGACATCGCTTCTGAGGCGCTGACGCCACACACGACGCAGGCCGGCTAGACGGCGACCGTATCGAACGCGCAGCCGGGCCAAACCAACCCCAAGTCTCAAGACCCGCGCCAGCGACTGGCATCACGCAGCCCGGCCTGAGTTTGACATGGCTGGGGATGCGGCCCCTCTGCCGAGCCTCTGCTGGGGCAGACGCAGATTTAGCGGTTGCGAACCGCCCCTGGCCGCTGAGCGTATTTCAAAGCCATCGTCGCACTCTTAACCCCAGAGTCCATACCGCCATGCAGATTCTGTTTCTCGTATCAGCGCACAACAGCTTGAGCCAGCGCGCCTGGATCGGGTTGACCGAACTCGGTCACGACGTGGCGATCGCGGTGGTCGACTCAGCCTCGGCGATGGAAACCGCGGTGCATGTGCATGTTCCAGATTTGATCGTGTGTCCGTTTCTCAAGACGGTGATCCCCGAATCGATTTGGAGCCGCTATTGCTGCCTCATCGTCCATCCTGGGCCGCCGGGCGATCGTGGGCCGTCCTCGCTGGATTGGGCGATCGAGCTCGACAAGCCAGACTGGGGGGTGACGGTGCTGCAGGCCACGGGCGAGGTCGACGCCGGAGAGGTCTGGGCGGCGGGGTCGTTCAGATTGCGCCCGGCAACCAAGAGCAGCCTGTACCGGCACGAGGTTCGTCGCGCGGCGATCGAGGCGGTCCTCGACGCGGTTGACCGACTTTTGCTGGTGGGACCGTCGCCGTCGGCAAGGGCTCACGCGGCGGCTGTGGCGCCGGGGCTCTGCCTGCCGTTGATGAGCCAGGAGGCCCGCGCCATCGACTGGAGGTCCGACCGGACCGAGCGCGTGCTACGCAAGATACGCGCCGGCGACGGGTCCCCAGGGGTGCTCGACACGCTCTGCGGCGAACACTTTCACCTGTTCGGCGCCCACCCCGAACGGACTCTTCGTGGCCGGCCGGGCGAAATTCTGGCCCAGCGCAATGGTGCGATCTGCCGAGCCACGGTCGATGGGGCGGTGTGGGTAACGCACCTCAAGCGCCAAGACTCCGCGACCCAGAGGCACTTCAAGCTGCCGGCCGCGCGCGCACTCGCGCTCGCCGGCATCGAGCTTGAAACTCCCGAGATCGGACTCGCCCTCGACGCGCAGGTTCCCGACGGACACACCTACCGTGAGATCGCCTACCACGAGAACGCCGCAGTGGGCTACCTGCGGTTCGCGTTCTACAACGGCGCGATGAGCACCGAGCAGTGCCTGCGGCTCCGTGACGCATACGCGCACGCCCGCGCACAGCAGCACACCAAGGTGATCGTGTTGCTCGGCGGGGAAGACTACTTCTCGAACGGCATTCACCTGAACGAGATCGAGGCTGCCGAGGACCCAGCCGAGGAGTCGTGGCGCAACCTCCACGCGATCGACGATCTGGTCAAGGACATCGTCGAGACCGACTCGCATCTCGTCATCTCAGCCCTCGCCGGAGACGCCGGCGCGGGCGGCGTGCCCCTGGCCCTAGCCGGCGATTACGTCCTCGCTCGGGAGGACATCGTCCTGAACCCCTACTACCAGCACATGGGCGGGCTCTACGGGTCGGAGTACTGGACCTATCTGCTGCCACGGCGCATCGGCCCAGGCCCGACCGCGCGGCTGACTGAGGCGCCGTTCCGTGCGATCGGCACGCGTGAGGCGGTCAGGATCGGCTTGCTCAACGTCGCATTCGGGGTGGACCCCGAGGACTTTCGGGCTCGCACGGTTCGATTCGCCGAACGCGTCGCCCACGACGGGCTGTATCAGCCGCGCCTGCAAGACAAGCTACGCCGACGCGCGCACGACGAGCACGCCAAACCACTCGAGGCGTACCGCCACGAGGAGCTGGCCCGCTGCCACCGATGCTTTTTCGGTCCCGACCCCAGCTATCACCAGGCCCGCCGACGGTTCGTCTACAAGCTCCCTGCGCTCGACCCCGCAGGCGAGGAACCAGGCCGCCCTGCCGATCTGAACCGCAAGGCGCCGATCCACCTCGGCCCCAACTCGCCGCAGCGCTAGACCAGACTCAGCGCATCGACAACCGAACAGGGAGGCTGCCGGTTCGTCGCCAAGGGAGCCGCGCCGCCGCCGTGACTCCTTGAGGCGTGTAAGGCACCAGCGCTCGCCGGACCACGACAAGACCCGCACCCGCGACTTTGCAAGGGGCTCGCGGCACCTCGCACCTGCCGCCGCTTGGCGCTCATTGCGGGTCTCTCGGGCGGGCTGCGGAAGACAGGCTCTCGCCAGACTCAGGACGGGCCTGGCACGGATCGGCACGCGGTGAGGACGCGAGCACCGGCGTCTGGCGCCCCCTCCCACCGGAGTGCCACGGGGCCTGGGATCTTATGGGCGGGCGTAGAGTCCACAACATGCCCACCTTCGTACTGCGCCTCATTGCTCCGCGCCCAAACTTCGCTCAGACCCTGACCGACTCGGAGCGGGAGATCATGACCCGCCACGCCGCCCACTGGGGCCCGTACCTCGAGCGCGGCGACATGGTTGTGTTCGGACCCGTCCTCACGGACCGCGACTCGTACGGTCTCGCGGTTGTGGAGACGGACGACGAGCAGGGGCTCCGCGAGTTCGCCGCGCAGGACCCAGTCGTGACGACGGGAACGGCGGCCTTCGAGCTTGGGCGGATGGCCTCAGGGCACGTGCGGGCGCGCTGACCGGGGGTGCCGCTGACGAGCGCATCCACGATCAGTCGCGTGAATGAGTGCGATCGTTGGGACGGGCGGCCGAGACGGGCCGTGCCGCACGTCATCCGGCCCGGCTGTCCTCGGCGCGCCGCAGTCGGTGCTGATCAGGACGCTAGGTGGGTAATGATCTGCACCTGGACCTCCCCGAACAGGAATCCGAGTGTCGCCCCGAGCGCAACGATGATCCACTCATCGTCCTTGAACGCCGGGCGGAGCAGGTTCTCGTAATCATCGGTGTCCATCATCCTCATGCGTTCGACGATTGTGTTTTCAATGTCGAGGCGCTCGGCCGCGTAAGCCTGTGCTTGGTAGGAGGCCTCTGGCATCCTTTCGAGCACCCGCTTGGCGATCGACTCCTTCATCGCGTTGTATTTGCGCGAGCCCACCGAAAGGACGATCAGCTGCTTGGCGACCCCCGTCTGCTCGTCGATCGTCTTGTGGATCTCGTCCCTGATCATCTCGTAGAACTTGTCCGACATCGGTCCGGTGAGCAGGCTGTCGAGGATCGCGGCGGGCGTGATGATGTCCTTGGCCATTAACGCGCTGTAGTCGCGCGTGATCTGCTCGCGGCGGCTATGAAACAGGCCCTGCCATCTGATCCCCGGGGCAATCCGCTGTTCTTGCTTAGGCCGGAAGATCATCGTCAGCGCGATGTAGTCGGTCAAACCCCCCGTGATCAGCCCGAACAACGGCAAGACAAAGTGCCATCCCGTGATCCCGAACACGGTCACCTGGACCAGCCCAATGCAAAAGCCGAAGTAAAGGCCAGACCTGATTAGAAACTTGAACGCGTCGCCCGCCGCCTCCTGGAACATACGGTTTAGCACCCGCTTGTCGTGGACCAAGTTGGAAACCACCATGTGCTTGAGGTCGAAGACCTGGTCGAGGTTCTTGCTCAGCTGGGCCATCATGTTCCTTGTCGCTGCGGGTGCCCGATGCTCGACGTTGGCGATCACCGCGCGCTTTGCAGCCTCTGGCAAGGCGGCCCACAGCCGGGGCTGATACTCGACCATGACTCCGTCGACGATTTCCTCGGCTGCGTCGTGCAACGGGCCCTCGAGCTCCCTGGTCAATTCGTCAGGATCTATGCGGGCGAAGAGCTCCTCCGGTTTGAGCACTGTGGTAGTGATCGAATCGATAGCGATCGAGGCCATCTTCGCCGCGTGACTCGGGATCTGCCCTTGCCAGCCGAGGTACGGGGGGATGCCTTTGAACTCGACCGGGTAGAAGATCATCTTCACCGCGACGATCTTCGTGAACCATCCAACGAGGGCGGCCGCAACCGGAATCGAGATGTACACCCAGAGCGGCTCGTGAAAGCTGAGGACGCCGAACGTCGTCATCGGTTCACGGACGACCGTGTCCGACCGCCGCCCGCCGTCAAGAGAGCGGGCTCCTCGTCATCCGGCGGGGGCGTCGCCGTGGTCGCCACCGCCGTCCTGCGGCAGACGAGCCGCCTCCCAGAGCTCGCGCCCGAGATCGGACATCCGTACCGTCCGGCGGATGATGCGCGCACCCCGCGGGCCCTTCCCCATCGCAGCGATCATCGCTCTCAGCCCGGGCTCGGTGAGCAGGATGTCGTATTCATCTTTGAGCGAATGATCCTCTGGCCCGGCCTCGACGAGGCCGAGACGGCGTAGATGGGAGACGTACACATGCACGCGATCTGGTAGCGCCACTCCCGCCGCTCGCCCAACACTGGAGGCGTTCTCCAAGACGAGCTTCTGGTAGCTCCCGACCCCGGGCCTGGCGATGTGCACCAGCGGATAGCTCGAGCCGTCCGACAGCGCCGAGAGGATCCTCGCCTCGTCGGGCACGAGCTCGCCGACGAGGACCTCGTGCAGCATCCGCCGGCTCTCACTCGGCGTGTCGTGCACCGAACGCAAGAGGAGCGCCCTCATTTTCTCTTCTACCGTCGGCGCCGAGACATCGGGTGGCGGGTTCGATCCGTCTGGCGGCGCGACCAGCATGGGTCGAGGAGGAGGCTCGGATGTGAGTCTTCGCGGGTCGAGTTGGTCCAGCCGGCGCTTGATTTCTCGCAGCACAAACCGCTGGCCCGCGCTGGCTTGGGTCTCAATCAGAGTCACGCCTGGGATCGCGCGCGCGGCCTGATGAATCTTGCCCGTCACGGCTCCTAGCGCCGCCGCAACGGTGTCGAGCTCGTGCGACTGACGGGACTGACGCTCTGCGTCCGTCGGAGGCGCAGGCCGGGGCCGATCATCCATGGCGACGATCTTGGCACTCGCGCCGACCGCCCACGACCCGCATCGACAAGGACGCTGATGCTGTCGTCCTACGCGAAGCGCTGATTACGGGCCTCACCGAGCCTCGGTCAACGCGAACGAAGGATGAGCCTGATCAAGGTACCAACCGAAGCAGCGGTCAATCAACCATTGACGAGCCAGCAGCCGAAGCCCGGACATGAGTAGCACCGGCGGTAGCGCAGGAATTGTCCGCTGCAGGGTCCCCGCGATAGCGAAGGCACGCACGTGCCCGGCGCTGAACGACGCGTAGCGCTCAAGGGCCGCAGCCCGCGAACGTCGCTGCTCGAGCACGGCTGTCAGCTCCCGACCACAAGCGATGCCGAAGTAGAAGGCCGTCCGAATGCCCTCGCCTGAGAGGGGGAAGCAGTGACCGGCCGAATCTCCAACAAAGAAGACCGAGTCCTCAACGGCGGGCCGCAGGCGGTGCGGAAACCAATTTCCCTGGTACCGAACCGTCTCAAGCCCCAGACGCTCAGCCAGTCGGTCGGTCGGTCGGCGCACATGACCGCCGGGCGCGTAGGAGGCCACCCCCACACGGGCTTCCCCGGCCGCAGGTACCCGCCAGCCGTACCCGCGCCGTACGAGCGAGCGCTCGATCCAAACGTCGAGATCCTCGCCCTGACCATCCGGATGAACCTCGAGTCCGCGCGACAACGGTGCCGCCGGAGGTTGGTACCCGCTCCCCAGCACGCGCCGCCACCCCAAAGCATCAACCACAAGCGGCGCCTCAAGCACCCCACGGTCAGTGACGACTGAGATCACTTCGCCGGCACGCGTCCCTTCGACCGGCAGGCGCCCCTTGACCGTGGCTGTCTGAAACCGAGATCCGCTCTGCTCATACAGGAGGTGACACAGGTGGCGGTAGTCAAACGCCGACCAGCTCCAAGGCAGCCGGTAGCGCACCGAGCCGTGAGGCGTCGTGAACCGCATGTGCGGGATCTCCTGTCGGATTGCATCGCTTAGGCCTAGCGCCTGGAGCCACGGCGTCGGTGCCGCACACGCCGAGGTCGCGCGCTCGCCCAACTCGTAGCGGTCGATGAGGAGGACCGAGGCGCCGCAGCCCGCGAGCTCACGCGCCACGGCCAAGCCAGCAAAACTGGCACCACAGATCAGCACATCCACCATCGTCCCGTCGAGCGCATGACGTTCGGCCCCCCGAGCCGTCGCTCGCACGGTCACGCGACCCTCCAGGGCCCGACAGCCCCGC
>Ga0187769_10000341_pt1 | contig 25790 bp, 27 predicted proteins | sample 0116_SJ02_MP02_1_FD_133140 | JGI IMG/M metagenome (GOLD analysis project Ga0187769, IMG submission 133140) | Tropical peat soil microbial communities from peatlands in Department of Meta, Colombia - 0116_SJ02_MP02_10_MG | ecosystem: Environmental > Terrestrial > Soil > Wetlands > Peat | place... | reverse complement strand
GGCTGAAGCCGTATCACCCGTTTCTGTTCCAACGGGCGTCGGCGGGTATTGCGGAAGAGACCTTTCGGTTGAGCGCGCTATCTTGTCAAGCATCCTCACTGCCTCCACCGGGTACTTTCCTACGGTCGTCTCCTCGGAGAGCATCACGGCGTCCGTGCCGTCAAGAATTGCAGTCGACACGTCTGTCACTTCCGCCCTGGTGGGCACAGGGGAATTCACCATGCTCAGGAGCATCTGGGTGGCCACAATGACCGGCTTCCCCGCCCTGTTGCACCTCCCGATTATCTCCTTCTGAATCGCAGGTACCGTTTCTATAGGTACCTCGATTCCCAAGTCCCCTCTTGCAACCATGGCCCCGTCGGACTCGTCAAGGATCCCCTGGAGGTTCTGGACCGCCTCCTTCTTTTCTATCTTGGCAATGAGCTTTGGCCCGTCTGGAGGCATGAGCTTCCTGACTGCCCGGACATCGGATGGGGTCCGGAGGAAGGACATGGCCACATAGTCGAACCTCTGGCGGAGACCAAGCCTTAGGTGCTCGACGTCCTTCCTGGTGGGGTACTCTACCTTCAGTTTAACGCCCGGGGCGTTCACTCCTTTTCCAGAGCTGAGGACGCCCCCCGCAAGGACAGTGCAACGGACACCCGTTGCCACTCGCTCCTCCACTCTAAGGCGGATGATTCCATCAGCGAGGTACAGGGCGTCTCCCCTCCCTACGGACGTGAGAAGGTCAGGATTTCCAATTGGGATGAGGGAGGCACTCCCTTCGACGCCGGCTGAAGTGAGGACCAGTTGCGACCCGCTTCGTAAATCCACGACTCCTCCTGCTATCCTGCCGACCCGTATCTTGGGTCCTGGTAGGTCCTGAAGTATCGCGATGGTCCTACCACCGCGCCTTGCCTCACTTCGGATTGTCGCAATCTCTCGGATGTGGCTCGCCCTATCGCCGTGCGAGAAGTTAATCCTGAAAACATCAACGAGCGGGACCAGTCTTCGGACTAACCGGGGCGGGCTGCTGGCAGGACCGATAGTGCAAACAATCTTCGTCTTTCGCATGTGCCGGGACGCCCTATCCACCAGGCATACGATAAAGCTAGAGCCACTCCCTAATTCTATCCTTTCATGCTTGAGACAGTAGGCCTTATAGCCCCATAGACGCTGGCCCTCTCGATTAACCCATAGGGTAGGTTGTAAGCACATGGCACCATCACTCGAAGCAATCAGCCTGACAAAGAAGTTCGGGAGCTTCACTGCTGTCAGCGACCTCAACCTGAAGATTCAGGGGACGAAGTGCGTAGGTTTCCTGGGACCCAACGGCGCAGGCAAAACGACCACCATGAAGATGTTCGCGGACCTCATCACGGCAACCAGCGGGAGCGCCCTCGTAAACGGAGTCGACATCAGGAAGGACAAGAAGGCGGCACTTGCCTCGTGCACGACTCTCATCGAGACCCCCGAGATCTACCCAGCACTGACGCCGAAAGAAGCACTCACGATGCTTTGCGAGATCAGGGGAGTCAGTCCAGAAGAGCGGAACAAGAGGATTGACGAAGCTCTGGCAAGTGTGAAGATGCAGGAATGGGAGAACAAGAAGGTGGGAAGTTTCTCGAAGGGGATGAAACAGCGCGTAAACGTCGCGTCGACACTTCTCAGCGACCCACAGGTCGTAATACTGGACGAACCCTCCACGGGGTTGGACCCAAGGGGAATGAGCGAGGTAAGGGAGATCGTCAGGTCGTTGGGAAACAGACTGGTATTCATGAGCTCGCACCTGCTGGCGGAGGTTACGGAGGTCTGCCAGGAGGTGGCGCTCATCGACCATGGCAAGTTGCTTGTGTACGACACCATTGACAACGTGACCGCGAAGTTCGCGGGGGGCACGGGCGAGGTTCAGGTTGGCTTCTCGGGCCCCGTCGCTCCGGAGACTGGGACAGCAATCTCGAAGATCGAAGGGGTAGTGTCCTTATCGAGATTGAACGAAAGGACCATCGAAGTGAAGTTCAACTCGGGCGTGATCACACAGGCGAAGCTGTTCGAAGCTATAGCAGGTTTGAAGGCAGGCGCTCAGACCCTTCAATCGAGCACAGGGCTCGAGGACGCGTACCTCAGCCTCATCAAGGAGACGCTGTAGGGGATGACAGAGAATCAGCTGACTCACGCGAGGGTAACTACCCTCACGCAGATTGGGACTGTCACGAAGTACAATTTCCTGAACTACTTCAGAGCTCGCAGGTTCTATGTCATGTTTGCCATAATCGCCATCATCTCGGGGCTTGTCACGGGACTCGTCGCTTACTTTCAGCCGGCCAGCTTCCTGGACTTCGGGGCACTCGGATTCTACGGTGCTGGATGGGGGAGCTTCGCCTCTTTCGTAATCGTCCTGTCTGCAGCCTTTTTCGGTGGAGACGCTATCTCGGGCGAGTTTCAGAACAGGACAGGCTACTTCCTCGTTCCCAACCCCATCAGGAGGTCGGCCATCTATGTGGGGAAATACCTGGCAGCGCTTGCCGCGTCTTCAGTTATTCTCGGGATTTTCGCGCTAGTGATGTTGGCCAACGGCCTGTATTACTTTCCCGGCTCACTCCCCTGGGAGTTTGAGCAGTCTATCATGTATTCTTGGGTCTACCTCATCGCTGCGCTGTCCTTGACGTTCGCTTTCAGCTCGCTCTTCAAGAGCAGTTCCATCTCGATATTGATGAGTGTGATTCTGCTCCTGTTCGTCTTCAATGTGGTAGATGAAGTCGCCGTGATCGTGGCAAACGTCGAGCCATGGTTCTCCATTACTTATGGGGCCGGAATCGTGGCCAACATTTTGACAGTCCCCTATCCAGAGCACTACAACCCCAACACTCTCGGCACGGGGACCGGTCCTGGGGCGAGGCTCAGGATCCCCGCGTATAACGCGGGCGTCGCCGAGGGGTTGGTGATACTGGCAATCTATTTTGTCGTGATGGCCGTTGTAGGCCTCTGGCTCTTCCAGCACAAGGAATTCACTTCGTAGGGGCTCTCGGCCCTGCATAAAATGAAATCCAAGGGCTGCCCTTGTCCTCCTTCATACCAAACCAATAATACCCGCCGCTGGCTCGCGAATCCAGCTTGAAGAAGAGAATCTCGCCCATGTGGTTAACCTATTTCATGATGCAGTGGGACGAGGTCAAGCAAGAGACCTCCGATGAGAAGTGCACCATCTGCGGGAAGCCGATGATGAAGACGGAGGCCGTTCTTGATGAGAAAGGCCGGAAGTACGAAGGGTTCGTTTGTCACTCCGACAAACAAGTTACGTGGGTGAAGGCGAGCTAGGGCGCCAGAGGCTTCTTCGCCCTGAACCCCTCGCCGTACTGGAATGCTCTGTTCATGTTCTTCGCCCATTTCTTCTCGAACACTTCGTCCATGTTCGCGTCGGGCTTGATCAGCCTCGACGCGTCTAGGACATAGAATATCACGTCGACGAGCTCTTCTATAGTCTCGTCTGCTGGTTTCCCTTTCTTCCAAGAGTCGCCAGCCTCCCCAAGTTCGATGAACGCGAAAAGAAGTTTGTTCGCGATCTCGTCGGGTGAATTACCGAAACCCTTTGTTACGACTAGCTCCTCAATCTTTTTCTTGGCTTCTTCGAGTGTCGGCACGGAAGCATGCACCCGAAGTGGGCCTAAGAAGCTTTGTGCTTTGGGGCGTAGACTGTCCTGTAATACACGCAGAATTCTGTGAGAGTGCAAGACGAGCAGTGTGGTCCGATTGGTTTGCATGTTGTCTGGCCGAACCTAACGAATAGATCGTTCAGCTCTAGCCAGTATCGCTTGGGGACGGTCTTCACAAGCGCCGCCTCGGTCTCTTCGGGCTTCTTGGTCTTCACGAGGCCTAACCTGTTCGAGATTCTGTGGACGTGAGTGTCCACTGGAATGGCGGGCTTGTTGAAGGCGTACACGAGGACACAGTTAGCTGTCTTCCTCCCAACGGAATGGAGCTTGAGGAGGTCCTCTTCGTTGTCGGGCACATTCCCTCCGAACTCGTCAACCAGTTGTTTCGAGACCTTCATGATGTTCCTGGTTTTCATGTTGTAGAAGCCTGAGGGCCGGATGAGCTTCCGGACGACACTTGGGTCTGCATGCGCGAGTTGCCCAGGTGTCTTATAGACTGAAAACAGGTTTTCAGTTGCCCTTGCCGTGTTTTCGTCCCTGGTCCTGTGGGAAAGGATTGTGCTTACGAGAATCCGGAAGGGGTCGGTACCCTCGGCCGCCTGAAGCTCTGCGAGGGCGGTCGCTCTCTTATCGGTAGAGCCGTAGACCATCTGGCGAATCGCCCCTAGCACTGCGGGGAGGCCTAGGCGCCTTCTGCGACCCACGGTTCCTTTCTGTACCAGTTCGCGATCTCCTCGCATGTTTTGGGCAGGTCGAAAAGAGGGGCATATCCGAGTTCTTTCCAGCTGGGCTGCGTGTCAATCCGTATGGACGCCTTCAGTTGATCTGAGGCGTACTTCGGGAAAGATGAACCCGAGAACAATCCATGTCTTTTGAATTCGACAGCGCCCCCCACGGCCGAAGCGACCCCACGAGCGAGCTCCTCGGGCGTCGCGTCGAATGATTTCGTGAGGTAAGAGCTACCTGTTGGGGACTGACCCAGAGCCGACTTGTACATCGCCTGGGCGATGTCGCGAGGGTGGGAGTACGACATGAGCTCCCCTGCCGGGACCATCACCCTTCCAGCCCCTATCATTCGTAGGAACGGGACGACGAGGGATTCGTCTCGAGATCCGACTGCTTTGGCTGACCTTATGATTGTCACCCTCGGCTGGGAACTCCTCTTGGAGAACTCTTGGAGGAGCCGCTCCGCTTCCGCTTTCGACTTCTGGTATTCATCTGACGGCTTGAAAGAACCCTCCTGCGAGACGGTCCTCGCCCCGAACCCATAGACGTCAAGGGTGCTCAAATGGACGAAACTCCTGGCTTTCGCTTCCGCTGCGACCTCTAGCAGATTAAGAAGACCCTCCGTGTTGGCCGATAGGAATCCACTGTCCGAATCCGGCATGGGCGAAGCCAAGTTGTAGACCACGTCGACCCCCTCCATCGCCTCATGCAGGCTATGGTGATTCGAAAGGTCTGCCTCAATTCCCTGAACTCCGCAGGCGTCCATAATCTTCAGGTGCGAACCCTTCCTGAATATCCCCTTTGATATCTCCCCCTGCTGGAAGAGGTATTCCACCAGATGGCCGCCCACGAAACCTGTGGCGCCGACGAGCAGATTCACCCTGGCTCCCCCCCTGCACCCAGATGGTGATGGTGGTGGTGCTCGTCCTTCGGAGGCTTGGCCTCGAACTCCCCGCGTACTAGCCGAAGCTGCATGTCCTCCTCGAACTTGTCGAAATCCCCGGTCAGCGACCGAATGCGTGTCTTGGCCGCCTTAGAGAACTGAGGGGAGAAGTTCTGGCCCCCGAACCGGCCGTAGGCCACCCCTGAGAACCGCACCCTGGCGCCCTTGAGCTCGACATACCCTCGAATCAAGTTGGCTACTTCGCCCTCGCTAACATAGTCGACGACTATGGTGTACGACGGGAGACTCAACGGCGGAAGCGCTCCATGATGGTGCTTTAAGCCAGTTTCCGTTGAAAAGGTCTTAGGGCCGGCCGATCGACTACATCTGGAAGTCAGGCGGCCGATAGCGAGCCTGCACCATCTCTTTCAACGATGTCACAAGGGCGAAACTCGAGTTCACGATGTCCGTCTGGGTGAGAATGCCCACCAGTCTCCCTTCCTCGATAACGGGGAGCTTCTTTACTCCTGCGTCTGCCATTATCTTGGCGGCGACCTCTATACGCTCATCCGGTGCGACCGTAACCAGCTTTTTCCTACCGATGGTGACGGGAGTGGTGCGCGGGTCCAGTCCCTTGGCTACGAGCCGCGAGACGTCTCCTTCCGTCAGCATGCCCGTCGCCTTGTCGCCGGCGACAATCACCAGGGCGCCGATCTTCCATCTGGCCATGATCCTTGCCGCTTCCGAAATGGTCGACTCTTCCCCTATCGTTCTGACGTGACTGGTCATCACGTCCTTTACGTAAATCATAGGGTCATCTCGCAATCAACACCGGACAGTGGGCGTGGTTAACTAGACCGGAAGAGACGCTTCCTAATATGAGCTTCTTGAAACCGGTCATCCCCCTCGATCCCGTCACTATGAGGTCGGCCTTCTTGTCTGCTGCGAATTCCACAAGTGCCTCCACCACCGAGGGGGCCTCAATCAACTCCCCCTTGGCCACGACTCCCTCCTGCGCAGCTAGCTGTACCCCCTTCGAGAGCACTTCCTTGGCTGCCGCCTTCTTGGCGTCCTCAAGTACCTTGTAGTCCGGGATGGGCATTCCCGAAGTCGCACTGTAGCCTACCGACGGGGAGGTGAACACATGAACTACTGTAAGCTCCGATGCAAACCTCATTGCGAGCGAGCACGCAATACCCATCGCCTTCTGCGAGTCCTTCGAACCGTCGAAGGCAACGAGTATGGTCCCAAACCCGGCTTCGGGTGGCATGTTTCTCCCCGTCCAAGACATCAGTGTCGCTATTTAATGCGGATTTCCCTTTCCCACCCATGAGAACTGTGGTGACGGATGTCTAGGTTCCCCAAGAACTTGAAAGGGGTTCTTTTCTCTTTTCGTGTGCTCCTAACGGGTGCGGGGGCGCCGGAGGGCGCCCATGCCTCGACTGAAGGGGACGATGGGCCCACCGGGTTTCCCTAAAACTGATTATCAGAAACGATAATCGACCCTCGGCGTTATAAGCGGCACCCATTAGGGAGGCCCCATGGAAAACGCAAACGTAACCACCCATAGCAAGTGGGCTGGACGATTCATCTGGGCCGCTGTCATTCAGGGACTCATCGCAGTCGCAGCCACCATCCTCATCGTCGAACCGTGGAGTGCCCTCGGTATCAACTCCTATTACTCACCTTCGAAGGTCATCGCAGGGAACGGAGCCGGGACCTGGCTGTTCACCGGCTACATCGCGTATCTGGTCGTAGGAGTAGTCGCGACCGCAGTCACCGCAGTCTTCTACTTCTACATCGAAGACATCCGGGGCAGGGTGTACAAGGGCTTCTCTAACCTCCTGGCGTGGGGTCACCTGCTCTTCATGAACGTCGGCGTCGCGGGAGCCATGATAATCATGATGTACCAAGGCTACCTGGCCGGCGTCGCGGCAGCGCCCGTCTCGGAGGGCGGTCTAGGATACAACTCAGGGCAGATTCACGTCAATATCCTAGCCTGGACGGTCGACCCGATCGGGGGTTTCATCCTCCTCGCGTGCCTCGGAGCAGTCCTGGGTGGGCTTGGGTACTTTCTAAGAAGCGCGTCCAAGAACTAGGACACGCTTCCTCCCTGTTTTTCAATCAAAGAGAACCGGAATAGACTCAAATAAGCTATTCCTAGGTTTTGCCGCGTTTGGAGATAACCGATCAGTCTCGCGTCCAGGCGCTGGTCGAGGGGCTCGCAGATGAGTACTCCAGGAAGATCCTCCTATCGGCTATTCCCAAAGCGAAATCTGTCGAAGACATGAGCCGGGAGAACGACATACCCCTGAGCACCTGCTATAGAAGGGTCCACGAACTCCTCGACAGCCAGATACTTGTCGTCGAGAAGATTATCGTCACCCCTGACGGCAAGAAATACGAACTGCTTAGGAGTGCCTACAAGGCGGTCAACGTTACCTTCGACGGGGGCGTCATGAAGGTCGACGCCCTGATCAACGAAGACGTGGCGGAGAAGTTGAGGCGTCTGTGGATGACCATGAGAGAGGCGAAGTGAATTGATGTCGTCGGGATTCGACTCCAAACCTAAAAAGAGCAGGGGAGGTGACACGTGCTAAATGGATCCAATCTATCTTGACATAGCACAGGCGCTAATCCTCATCTTTGGGGGAGTTGTCGTCTACTATGCTTCGAGGGCCTACGGGAGGACCAAAAGCCAGGCGATGCTCCTGCTAGCGATAGGATTCGCGTGCGTTGCTGTGGGTGCCGTAGCGGCGGGAATAATCTACAACACGAACACGGCGGACCTCAGCACCCCGATAACGGTTCAGGCGTACACCCAGGCTGTCGGATTCCTCGTCATCGTCTACTCACTTGCGAAAGCGAAGAGTTGACGGACAGAGACAAACGGCACGGACCGTTCGTCGACGGAAAATGGGGCCCGCCCCTTGTCAGTGAACGCTAAGGCGTCCTCTGTCATTCAACCACTAGTCCCGCAAATTAGGCGAAACACCCTTGAATGCAGACTACAAGGGTGAGTCGGCTATCATGCCCTCACCGGGCGTTCCCATGTATTGGGAAAGGCGCGTCGAACGGATCTCCCGCAAGGGGCTGCAGGACCTTCAGAAGAAGAGGCTCAAGTTCGTCCTGAACTACGTTTACCGGCGGAGCCCCTTCTACAAGAGGGTCTTCAAGGCAAGCAAGGTCGACCCGTCTGACTTCGAAGAACTCCGCGACATAAGGAGGTTCCCGTTCACCACAAAGGACGATTTGAGGCAGTACTCCTACCCCTACGGGGGGGACTTCCTCTGTGTCCCCATGGACAAGCTGATTGGTTGGCACATGACGAGTGGGACGACCGGTCGACCGACAGTGGGGCCGTACACCCTCAGGGATCATCAAACGTGGATGAACGTGATGGCCAGGACGCTCCTGACGGCGGGTGTCCGTCCCGGAGACATCCTGCTCAACATCTATGGTTACGGCCTATTCACGGGCGGCCTAGGCTTCCACCAGAGCTGCCATCTTGTGGGCGCTGCCGTGGTTCCATGGAGCGTTGGGAGGACAGAGCCCATGGTGCAGGCCATCAGAGACTTCAAGCCCACCGTGATGACCGGTACTCCCTCCTACCAGCTGTACGTGCTGGAAACGATGATAAAGAACGGAATCGATCCGGTCGAAAGTTCGGTCAGAGTGACAATCCCGGGTGCAGAGGTGTGGACCGAGGAGATGAGGCAGCGCATAGAAAAAGGGTACGGGCTAAAGGCGAAGGGAGGAGGCGCGAGGAACGTCTACGGCGCGACGGAGCTCCTTGGGCCTGGGAGCGGGCAGGAGTGCGAGCAAGAGAAAGGGTTTCACTTCTGGACGGATCAGTTCTTCCTCGAGGTACTCGACCCCGATACCAACGAACCGGTTGAAGCGGGAGAAGAAGGCGAGATGGTGGTGACGACAATGACGAAGGAGGCGATGCCCCTGATAAGATACAGGATGAGAGACCTCACCGTCCTAAACGATGGGGATTGTCAGTGCGGGAGGAGCGCGTTCCCGCGGTGCATGTGGGTCACGGGGAGGGTGGACGACGTCATACACTACAGGGGGACTAAGATTTGGCCTGGCGCGATACAGCAGACCATGTTCAAATTCCCCGAGGTGAACGACTACCTAGTTGAAGTAGACAGGACCGGCAACAAGGGATTCCGCATAACCGTGGAGGTCGCCACCGCCCATGACACACCCGACCTCAGAGAGAAGATAGAGAAAGAGATGGGCCGGACCCTCATCTTCATCTCACCGAAGGTGTCGTTCGTTAAGGAAGGCGCGCTTCCAAGGTATGAAGGGAAGTCGAAGCGGATTCTCATAGAGTAGAAACCTCGCCTCGGGCCAGAACGGTTCGGCTGGAGCATTTATCAGGACGACCCGGGACTGGCTACCGCCGTTTGCAGCGTCCGAAACGCTTCGGGAGAACCCATTTAATACCAGAAAATCGAACTTGTAACATATGGCAACGCCAGCGGAAGCCAAAGAAGCAAAGATAGATGTTCACTGGAAGGAGGAGCCGCTAATACGGCCACCCGAAAGTTTCGTAAAGCAGGCTAACGCGCCTGACAAGAGCATTTACACCCGATTCTCCGAAGAGAATTTCCCACAGTGCTTCGACGAGTACGCAGACATGCTGTCATGGGACAAGCGCTGGCAGACCACACTGGACACCAGCAACCCGCCCTTCTGGAAATGGTTCGTCGGAGGCAAGCTGAACGTTTCTTACAATTGCGTCGACAGGCACGTGGCCAAGCACGGAGACAAGGCTGCCATAGTTTTTGTGCCCGAACCCGAAGACGAGCAACACAGGTGGATAACATACAAGGAGCTGTACGCGAAGGTCAACGAGTTCGCGCTGGTGCTGAAGGAGTTCGCCGGGCTGGAGAAGGGGGACAGGGCGACGTTCCACCTGCCTATGATTGCAGAGCTCCCCATCTCGATGCTCGCCTGCGCGAGGCTCGGGATAATCCATAACGAGGTCTTCGGAGGTTTCAGCGCCAAGGCGTGCGCCGACAGGGTAGTGGACTCGAAGAGTCACGTGCTGATAACTTGCGACGGCTATTACCGCAACGGTCAGCTCATAGACAAGAAGAAGGACGCAGATGGAGCAGTCGAGGAGGCCGCGAAGTTAGGGGTCAAGATAGACAAGGTCCTCGTGTGGAGGCGCCACCCCGGGAAGTATGTCTCTTCAGTGCCCATGGTCGAGGGGAGGGACTACTTCGTGGACGAGATTATCAAGAAGTACGCTGGGAAGACGGTCGAGCCTGTCTCTATGGATTCCGAGGACACGCTCTTCCTGATGTATACCAGCGGCTCGACTGGAAAGCCAAAGGGAGTGCAACACAGGACTGCGGGGTACCTTGCTTACGTCACAGGGACGGCGAAGTACGTCCTGGACATCCACCCTGACGACATGTACTGGTGCCTCGCCGACATCGGCTGGATCACGGGACACTCGTACATAGTTTACGGGCCGCTAGCGTTGGGCACCACCACCGTAATCTATGAGGGAGTGCCCACATACCCTGACGCCGCGAGGTGCTGGCGGATAGCGGAGAAGCTGAAAGTCAACATCTTTCACACCGCCCCGACCACCATCAGGATGCTGAGGAAGGCGGCGCCGGACGCGCCGGCCAAGTACAACTACCACTTCAAGAGCATGACCACAGTTGGGGAGCCCATCGAGCCGGAGTCCTGGAAGTTCTACTACGAGGTCATCGGCAAAGGGGAGGCGGTCATCACGGACACCTGGTGGCAGACCGAAACGGGCGGGTTCCTGTGTAGCACAGTTCCGGCGGCTATCCCCATGAAGCCAGGAAGCGCAGGTCCAGGAGTCCCGGGCCTCTACCCCGTCATCTATGACGATGAAGGGAACGAAGTCAAGGCAGGGGCGGGATCGGCGGGGAACATATGCATTAGAAACCCGTGGCCGGGGATAATGCAGACCATCTGGGGAGACCCCGACAGGTTCGTGAAGAACTACTATGAGAGGTACTGCAAGGACAAGAGCAGCAAGGACTGGAGGGACTGGCCGTACCTCTCAGGGGACGGCGCCGTCGAGAGTGCCGATGGGTACTTCAGAATCCTCGGGAGAATCGACGACGTCATCAAGGTAGCCGGCCACAGGCTGGGGACAAAAGAGCTGGAGAACGCTGCCCTAACCGCCCCTGAAGTGAGCGAAGCGGCAGCTGTCGCGGTCACAGACGAGCTGAGGGGCCACATGCCGCTCATCTTCGTCTCCTTGAAGCCGGGCTTCGAGCCGAGCAAGGAGCTTGCGGAGAAGATTCGGAGCAATGTGGCAAAGGAGCTCGGTCCCATAGCGAAGCCGAAGGCGGTCTACATAGTGGCCGACCTGCCAAAGACAAGATCTGGCAAGATCATGCGCAGGATCCTGGTGTCCATCTCGGAGGGGAGGGACTACGGGGACGCCTCTACTCTGGCCAATCCAGAAGTGGTAGAGAGGATCAAACAGCAAGTCCAAGGGACCTAGGCGAGACAAGGGCTCGTTCAGGGAGTCCCGTAGCCCACTAAGCTCCGCTCGGACCGAAGCGAACGCTGTGACTAGACCTAGGGCTTGACCGGGAAAATGGGCAGGACGATCCTGCCGTACACCTCGTTCAGGAGCTGGGCGATCGACGCGTACATTGCGCTCAGGCCGCAGATGATGCCCTCGTAACCTGCGAAAGTTGTCACGGAGGAGTTGTTCCAGGCGTTCCCCGCAGCGAGGAGGAAGAAGAGTATGAAAAGGGAGCCGAACACGAACATTAGTGCGCCGTTGAGTTTCAGAGTGCCGATGAACATTAGGAGTGTAAAGACGCCCCACATGAACAGGTATGCTGCGAGGGAAGAGGAGGGAGTGAAGGACACCAGGCCCATGATCTTGAACAGGACGATCAAGGCGAACGACTCCCAGAAGAGACCGTAGGAGAGGAAGGCGGTCATCCCAAAGGTGTTCCCTTTCCTGAATTCCAGTGCCCCGGCGATGATCTGGGCTACGCCTCCATAGAACAGGCCCATCGTCAGGATCGGGGAGTCCAGGGGTATAGCGCCCGCGTTCCAGAGGTTGAGCAGGACAGTCGTTATGCCGAACCCCATCAGCCCGAGGGGCGCAGGATTGGCGAGAGCTGTCTCAGCCTTCGCTTGAACTGCAGAGGCCAATGGGGAAAACCCCATTCTGGCTATTTTAAGCAAGTTCCCGAATGTGTTTGGGTGGCGCCCTGGCCCTATCGGAGCGCTTCCGCCTGAATCAGCTCGGCCAACTTCTGGAAGTAAAGCCGCGTCGCCATGGGCATCGCATCCAGGTTACGGTCTATTGCCTCGAGGACGTACTTTATGGCTCGCTTCGAGCTCTTGAACTCGAACTTCATGGGGAGGATTGGGTCCTGGATCACGTCGATGGTGTCGACCAGATGGCTCGGAGCCTCTGCCTTCGCGTCGCTAGCAATCTTCTGGTACCAGCCCGCAAGCACGTTCGGTTCCAATCCAAGCTTCAAGTCCTCGATCTCCTGTAGCAATTTGTTGAGGACAAGCATCTCTTCGTTTGCCATTGTGCCTGCTGGCCCGTAACATGGAAGCCGGCGGTTTAAGGAAAAGTGTGAAAACTAGTTAGCGCGACAGTTAACTGCAGCGCATCTGGAAAATCTCTGTCTTCTCGTATTCGGCTTCCCACATGTGAGTGCTGTTCCTTCCCCTGCGAATGGCCAGGAGGGTGTACCCAACTGGCGCCTCCGCGTACGCACGCTCAAGGATTCTTGCTGCCGGTTCCGAGTCTTCGTCGTAGCTCTGGACTATGTGTTGCCTGTACTTGTCGATCTCTTTCATGTAATCAGAAAGGCAAAGTCTCTTCCCCTGGAGGCGCGCCGAGGTTATGAGCTTGACCTCCGTGCCGCAGGACTCGCACTTTACCCTGGCCATGCCGTCGTCAAGGCATACTCTGCCCACGCCGAGGACCATAGGGAAGGAACCGGCCTGCTTTTCAACGGCTCCGCACAGGACACACCTGGCAGGCCCCCTTGAGGAAGAATGCTGCAACCAAACGGAAGATGCCGCCAACCAATTTAAGGTTGCCTTGGCGCCGATCCTGTCCATGAAAGTGCAGTCCGTGGAGGCGTTCCCTATTCGGCTTAGGATGGGAGAGAAACTCCGCGGAGGGAGCTTCACCTATACGCAATACCAGGCTGTTCTGGTTAGGGTCAGCGTAGACGGAGTCGAGGGGTGGGGGGAGGCAATGACAAGGTTCGACCCGGATGCCACCGCTCTGATGGTCAGGTATCTCGCGAAGGGGATGCTCGGAATGGAGTTTGAACAGGTCAGGCAGCCGTGGGATAGTTCATGGAGGGAGCTCAGGATTCGGGGACATACACGTGGGACGGACGTCGAGGCGCTCAGTGGAATCGAAATCGCGCTCTTCGACGCCATGGGGCAGATCGTGCGAAAGCCGCTTGGCTCTTTGTTTTCACCGCAGCCTGCGAAGAAGGTGCCAGTGTTTGCCGGCTCCCTCTTCTCTTCGCGCGGCCCCCTCGAGGATCAGGTAGACGTGGCCATATCCAAGGGACTCGCAGGTGCCAAGGTCAAGATAGGGTTCGGAACAAGCAAGGACCGGCGGACGCTGGAGACCGTGAGGAGGAAGTGGCCTGACGGGATGCTGGTAGGTGATGCTAACGGAGCCTATGATGCTGCGGGGGCTGCTAAGGCGGGCGAAGCATTCGCAGACTTGGGTCTGGCATGGTTCGAGGAGCCGGTGCTGTCCGACGATATCGAAGGATATGCGAGGCTAAAGGGCTCTGCCGTCAAGATCGGTGCAGGCGAGAGCTGGTTCGTGGATGACTTCCGGCTCCCCATCGAGCAGAAGCTGGTGGGGGTCATAGAGCCGAGCGTGAGCAGATGCGGGGGTCTAGGCGTCCAGATAGACGTGGCAAGGAAGGCGGCGAGGATGGGGATTTCATTCTCCCCGATGGTGGGAATGAACTCCGTCGTGTCCTTGGCGGCATCCATCCATGCAGCGTCAGTGTGCCCTTCGGTTGGTGTAGAATACAACCCATTTCCCAACCCGCTGCAGACGGAACTTGGGGAGGGATTAGGAAAGCCGACAAAGGGGGTAATTGAAGTTCCAATGAGGCCGGGACTGGGAATTACGGTAGACCTCGGGTTCGTGAAGTCGCACTCGCGGTAGAACGAGTGCCATCATCAGAGAAGATGGATTAGATCGTCCACGTTTGATATCTTTGCTAGGAGCTTCATGCCTGGGGCGTCCTGGTCAATGCCGGTCGTAACGAGGATTGCGTCGATGCCTGCTCTCTCGGCACCGAGGATGTCGGTGTCTGCTTGATCCCCGATCATGACCGCTTCGCTTTTCATTGAGCCGGCTCGGCGAAGTGCTATGGAGAACATGAGACGCGAGGGTTTGCCTATGACTGTGGCACGCTTCTGACTGGCGTACTCGATGGCCTTCACAAGAGGACCCGTGGCCATGGCTGGGCCCGACTTGTACATGTAGAGCCTGGAGGCGTGTGTAGCAACAATACCCGCTCCGTTCCTGGCTAGCCTTGCCGCGTGGTCCAGCTTCTCGTAGGTGATATTCCTGTCGAGCCCCACGACAACGAAGTCTGCGGTTTCGCCCATGGTCCTTCTGTGTCCGCACCTCCTCATCTCGGCGTCTAGCCCCTTTTCACCGACTAGGAAGTAGGACACCTTCCCGTGTTCCTCCAGAAGGTACTCCGCGGTGAGGAGACCGCTCGTCAGGACCTCTTCCTTCTTCACCGGGATGCCGAACTCCAAGAGATGCGAATGGACGGTGGCAGCCGAGTCCGTGGAGTTATTCGTCAGAATGAACAGTTTCTTTCCGTTTGCTCTCAGGGCTTCGATGGCCTTAGTCCCGCCGATCTTTACTCTGCTCTCCTTGCCTTTGTAGAACACCCCGTCGAGATCAAAGAGGAAGAGTGTTTTCGCCTGAAGAAGACGCTTCATTCCTCTCTCCTCACTTCGCCCTTCGCAGCATCCAAGAAGACTTCGTCTCCTGACTTTAGTCCAGAGTAGGCAGTGAGCGGCACCCCGGACATAACAGGAACCTCTTTTCCGTAGACGACCCTCGCCATAACAGAGCCTATCACAGCTGACAGATCGACTGACTCTGTCACGACCGCGGCTGGGTTGTTCCCGAGGCGCACCGTTTCTAGGAACCAGGAGGAGGCGGTGGTTGAACCCTTGCCGAACGGGTAGAAGAGTATCTTCCCCTTCACGTTCATTCCTTTCACGTCGCTCCTGACGTCAGTAACTACCCCTGTGGAAGGGTCAACGCCATGGGCGAATGTGAAAGCCCTTAGAGAGACGAGGGCCTCACCGTGAGCGCTCCCCATTATGAGACCTCTGCCCCTTTCTAGCCACTGTTTCATGATGTCACCCTCTCGATGATCTCTTTCTGCTGAGCGTAACCCACCTTGATCTCTCCCTCCGACGACACGATCTCGGCCAGTTTGGCCGAGTTGGTGAGCACAGTGTTGAATCCGAGCGCCTTGAGCGGGGAGATCTCGGCGTCAGTGCTGTGTGAGATGCGGGCTCCCGTCCGTTCGATGATTGTCGATATGCCGGTCCGCTCGGCCATGTCATAGGCTGGTGAAGAGGTGTATGCGTACATCCTGACCCCCTTTTTCAGCTTCCTCCCATCGAGCTGCTTTGCAAGCTCGCCCAGCTCGTTAACCGAAAGATGGGGGACGCCAAAGGCAACCAAGTCAGGGAACTCTGAGGTCTGGTTAAGGTCGGACTCGATGTCGCTCAAGCTCGACCTCGTGATTTCAATCTCTTCGACCCTTTCGCCACCCGAGGCCTCTGCCGTCGTCTTGGAACCGGGAGTGATGCCGGGGAAATGAATCATTGTAACAGGGCCCGCCGCAGCTGCTCCGGCTCCTAGATGCTTGATCTGGTCGGACGTTACAGACGAGGGGAGACCGGCAAGAGAGGGAACGCGTGCGCCCGCGTTCCTTCCGACGAAGAATCCAATCGAGCGATAGTCCAGGTCTGTGAGGCCCTTCAGGTTGAGCCTGAAGGCGACATTGGCCAGCCTGTTCTCGTCGAGAAGCATGCCGAACTTTGGGGTCAATCCTAGGACAGCGCAGGCAACGTCCATACCAGCAGTCATCTTGTTGGACTTGGATCCGAGGACCGAGTTCGCGAATACCACCGCGCTGGATTCTGCCCAAGCGACCACGTCGCCTTCCTTGGGGAAGTTGCAGACCTGGTACTGGACACAAGTCCAGCACCTCATCCCCCCCATTCTAGTGTAGGCGTCGCACAGCCTGAGCTGCTGTCGCGCATAATCTTCAGGGATTCCAAAGCTCTCCCAGTTCTGCAGATCGATGCTCGCCGGGTCGACCGAGGTAGGGACGGCGAACCTCCCACCCGAATCGGCGAATCGCTCTAACACCTCCACCCCCGCGTCGTGCAGGCTGCTGTAGTGGGCGAGCACGTGAGCGGACTTAATGGGCACGAGCTCGTCCGCGCCTACGGCGTCCCCCACCTTGGAGACAATTTCCATGGCGAACTGCTTTGCCTCGCCCAATCCGCCCCGGAGCGCCTTCTCCTGGGCCGAGTCGAGATGCAACTGTTTGGTTCGCTGCTAGAATCGGTTAAAAAGCCATTTCACGGTCTCCGTCCGTTGAAGTTCTCCTACTTCCTACCAACGAAGCTCTCCTTCGGCTTCGGTTCAGTTGAAGGCGTGGGGGCCGAGACGAAGGGCTTGGGGTCGACGAAGGCGCTTGTTGTTACTGACGGGGTCATGGTGAAGACCGGGATAGCTCAGAAGGTCACCGACAGACTCGCCATCCCCTTCGAAGTTTTCGACGAGGTGGAAGCGGAGCCGAAGATAGAAGTGGCCCAGGCTGTCGCCGACAGTGTGAGATCGAAGCCCTACGACCTCGTGATAGGGGTAGGCGGAGGGAGTTCCATGGACATGGCCAAGGTGGCTGCCGGCTTCGCGTCCAACGAGGGCACGGCCAGGTCATTCGTCGGGAACGACATGTTTGCGAGGAAGCCCGTACCCTCAATCATGGTCCCTACAACCGCAGGCACAGGGGCCGAGCTTACAGTGACCTCCATGGTGACGGTCGAAGGGCACAAGCAGTGGATTAACAGCCCTCTCCTTCTCCCCTCGGTGGCGGTGGTAGATCCGGAGTTAACGATGACCATGCCCCCGGGAGTCACCGCTGCCACGGGAATGGACGCGCTCTGTCATAACACGGAGGCATACCTCTCCGGCCTCGCGAACCCAATCACGGACTCCGCTGCCCTAGAGGGAATAGCACTCGTAGTGAAGAACCTTCAGAAGGCTTTCGAATCAGGGAACGACAGGATCGCGCGCGAATCGATGAGCCTCGGTGCCCTGATGGGAGGCATCGCTCTGCAGGCGAAGATGGTCTATGGCCATTCGATCGGGTACACCGTCGCCACCCGGTTCAAACTCGCCCATGGCGTCTCGTGCGGTCTCCCGCTCCCATACATTATCTCCGATTATGCTGTCGCCTGCGCTCCGAAAATGAAGAAGCTGGCGGAGGCATACGAGGTGGACCCATCGATCGAGGCTCAGGCGCTGGGACGAGAAGTTGCGGAGAAGGCGAGGGGCATCGCGTCAGGGGTCAAGATTCCCACCACCCTAAGGGAGATAGGAGTCGCGGAGTCGGACCTGGGTACGCTCGCGGACGAATGTCTGGCGATGTATCCGAGGCCGAACAGCCCCCTGGTGTTCGACAGGAAGAGCATGGCCCAGCTCTATCGCCGGATGTGGGAAGGGAGTCTCGAGGCATAAGCGCAGAAATCTTATGAACATGCGCGAATAGTCGAAGAGAGTTCTGTCTTGAAGATGTTCATTCAGGGTGAGAGTGTCGATGCTGAAGGCGCGGCATCCTTCAACGTTGCCAATCCCGCAACGGGTGAGGTGGTCGATTCCGTCCCCAAGGGGGGGAGGGAGGACGCCAAGAGGGCGATAGACGCCGCTAGCGACGCATTCAAGGTGTGGTCGGAGAGGCCTTTGATTGAGCGATCGAGGGTCCTGCTGAAGATTTCCGAGCTGGTGAGGGCAAACGTCGAGGACCTCGCGACGACGTTGACTCTGGAGCAGGGGAAGCCTCTGGGGGAGGCCAGAAGCGAGATCAACTCGTTCGCAAACACGTGCGAGTACTATGCTGGACTCATAGGGAGGGAAAGGGGCGCGCAGACCCCGTTCTCCACCGGGGAGGGATTCTTCATCGTCACCAAGCGGCCGCTAGGGGTAGTCGGGGCGATTCTCCCATGGAACTTCCCAGTGTCTCTGATGGGTTGGAAGGTGGCTCCCGGGCTTGCCGCGGGGAATACGTTTGTGGTGAAGCCGGCGAGTACCACACCGCTCACAGACATCATGGTCGCGAGCATCCTTGTCAAGGCAGGGCTGCCCCCGGGAGCGGTCAACATTGTAACGGGGCCGGGTGGGGTGGTGGGCGAGGAGCTTCTCGACAACCCGAAGATCGCAAAAATCGCATTTACTGGAGAGACAGCCACAGGCAAGAGGATAATGGAGGGTTCGGCGAAATCAATTAAGAGGCTGACACTCGAGCTGGGGGGATCGGATCCGATGATCGTCTGCGACGATGCTGACCTCGAGCTCGCGGTGGAAGGAGCAGCCTGGGGACGATTCAGGAACTGCGGCCAGTCGTGCACCTCCGTGAAGAGGCTCTTCCTATTCGAATCCATCGCAGACGAGTTCGTCAAGAGTTTCGCCGAGAAGGTGAAGACGATCAGGGTGGGGAACGGCCTGGACAAGTCGACGCACATGGGGCCCGTCCACACAGAGGAGCAGCGCGAGAAGGTCGAATCGATGGTAGAAGACGCGGAGGGCCGTGGTGCCAAAGATATAGTGAAGGGAGGGAGGCCGAGCCAGAAGGAGCTGGCGAAGGGGAACTTCTACACTCCGACCGTTCTCGGCGACGTGGACTATGACGCTCAAATCGCAAGGGAAGAATGCTTCGGACCGGCGCTTCCCATTTTCGTTGTGAGGGACCTAGAGGAGGCTATCGAACGGGCCAACGATACCCCCTACGGCCTGGGCTCGTCCGTCTGGACCAGGAACGTCGAGCGGGCATACCACGCGGCGGAAAGGATTCAGGCGGGGACCACATGGGTGAACTCTCCCCCGATCGCCAGGGCTGAGGTGCCGTTCGGGGGCTTCAAGCAGAGCGGATTTGGGAGGGAGTTGGGGATCGAAGGCCTTGACCACTATTTCGAGACGAAGAGCATTCAGGTCCTTGAGTACGGCAAAGGAAAGAAGTGGGCCTTCCCAATCAGCTAGGCGCGGCTGAGCTGGGCGTGTCCGCCCTTGCTTTTCTCCTGTCCATTCTGTCTTTCTGATGGTACTTCGCCCAGGCGTTGTTAAGAGGGAAAGCGAGTCTCTTCCCCATGATTTTCTCCAGCCAAATCGGGATGAGGAACCTGCGATTGACGTCGAAGTATCGGTAGTATTTTTCATCCCCTGCCTCAGCCTCCGCTAGAACTTGACGAGCGGCGAAGTCCCCGCAGAAAGTGGCCCATGGCAGACCCACGCAGCCGATGACCCTGTGCACCCAGGGGGATGCGGGTTCCCTGAGGACCGTCGGGAGCAGGTCCCTCGTCATGTCAATCCTTCCGGACCAATACTGGATGAACCGCACACCCTTCAGGTTAGGAAACATCCTCCTGAACCCTCCGATGACACTGTCGATCACGCTCGAAGTAGTCGAGTCGTTCTTGGCGTAGGTCGTGAGAAGGCTCCCACCTCCGAGTAGGAGCCGCTTCGCCCCCGTGAGTCTGTAATAGGAATAGATCAAGTCAGAGTCCCAGCACTGAAACGGCTCGTCTGGGAACATGGACTTCTGCTCTTTCGGGCTCAATGGTTCGGTGATTGAAAGAAATGTTTGTTCGTGGTAAACGTTTGAAGAATAGGGGCTGAGGTCGGGGCCTAGCTTGTCGGCACAGAAGATGACCTGATCTGCCGTCACGGAACCCATATGAGTGTGCGCGGTGTGCCCCGAGAATGAGACAACGGCTGAAGACTCGTAGATTGAAATGCCTGCGTCGATCAGGTTCCCCTTGATTCCCTGGGCGTATCTAAGGGCGTCGACGCCGTAGGTGTCCCTGTACCTTACTGCCGAGGTGTAGCCTTTCGAGCCAATGATTGACCCCACCTCCCCACCGTTGTAGACTTGCGATTCGTATCCCAGGCTCTTCCGTGACGAGTCTTCGTCCCACACAGCCCCGATGCCTCCGCTCCCCTTACCAAGGAAGAGGCTGTCCTGCTTCTGCAGGTCGCATTCTACACCTCCGGACCCTATGAGTGAGATCATCCTGTCGATGCCTTTGACAGGCACTTCCCAAAGGTCCTTAGCGCCAGTCGGGCCGAACCGCCTGATGAGCTGCGACAGCTCCAGCTCGCTGTCTGGTGTGAGGAACCCCGCGCTCTTGCCGGTTGAGCTGCCCCCGCAGATATTCTTCTCGAGTAGTACGACCCTGTTGCCCGTTCCGACGAACCGCGCCGCAGCAGCAAGCCCCGAAGCTCCTCCACCTACGATAAGCACGTCGCATTTCAGATCCTCCTTCAGAGGGGGCTGTATCGGAAGCCTTGTTCCGATAAGGGTCGTGAACCACCAATTCTGGAGGAGCAGCTGTAGCTAACCCCCTCTTTGACCGTCGCCGGTCTTCTTCGACAGCCCTGCGAGCCAGCCAGCCACCGAAAGGTGGCGCTCCCTAACGTTCTCTTCCTTGAACCAGATGACGCGAGCTCGGAACGCGTCCTCCCTCGTAAAGATGCCGACCACCTTACCAGTGCTGGGTTCGACTACTGGGAGGCTGTCCGAATCGGTTTCAGCAAGTCTGTCCGCGGCCGCCCTTGACGGCTCGTCAGGATAGGTGATTACCTTTGGCCGCGGGGCCAATTCCCCCACGGACATGCCTGACGCCACAGAGCTCTTGGCGAGTTTTTTCATGTCTGACGAAGTGAGATACCCGGCCATGCGGCCATCCTCATCGACTACTGGATACCCGGCGGCGTCCGTGCCAGCCACTCTGAGAATCAGCTGATCGATAGGGGAGGCCTTGGGGATGGTATCGAAATCCTTTCTCATTACCTGGGAGACGCGGACCCGCTCAAGGACATCTACTTCGTATTCCCGCGATAGATGGACTCCCCGCCTCGCCACCTTCTCGGTCAGGATTGAACGCCTCATTGTGAAAACGGTCACGAAGTCGGCTACTAGGGCTCCAACGAGAAGCAGCGGAAGTGCGTTCAAGTCCCTGGTCAGCTCGAGGGAGAAGACGACGCCGGTGAAAGGTGACCTCATGACTCCGCCCAGCATTGCTCCCATGCTTACTACCGTGAAGAGGGACGCCGTCCCCGAGGGAAGGAACAGTGCTTCTAGGGTGCCCAGAGCGCCCCCCATCATCAAGAGCGGTGCCAGGACACCCCCCGAGGTCCCCGAGCCCAAGGAGACGGACCAGATTGTTGCCTTCACGATCAGGAGGCTGGCGGCAGCACCTGCTGCGATATTCCCTACAAGCAGCAGATCAATCGTGTCGTACCCCACCCCAAGGGCTCTCGGCACGATCAGACCTCCGAGGCCGATCACCAGTCCCCCGATGCAGGGCCACCAAGCCCAGTGAATCGGGAGCCGCTTGAAAGCGTCCTCCGATGCATAGACAGCATAGGTTAGTGCCGTCGACGCCAGTCCCGCAATCAGTCCAACGGCTCCTGCGGACAAGATTGCGGTCCAGTCGGGAGTAGGAGGGGGGAGAACCGGAAAGAGGGGGCCGGTACCTAGGATCGACCAGCGAATCACGGTGGCCGCTATGCTGGCCATGCCGACGGGTATGAGGCTCCTTGGCCTCCACTCGAAGAGAAGGAGTTCGACCGCCAGCATTACTGCTGCCAAGGGGGTGTTGAATGTGGCGGCCATTCCTGCTGCCGCCCCTGCCACGAGCAGCGTCTTCCTTTCTGAAGAGGAGAGATTTAGCATCTGGCCTAGAACTGATCCGAAGGACCCTCCGGTCATTATGATGGGACCCTCCGCCCCGAAGGGACCCCCCGAGCCGATGGAAATTGCGGTTGAGAGCGGCTTTAGCACTGTGACCTTTGGTTCAATACGACTCTTGTTGATCAGGATGGCCTCGAGTGCTTCGGGGATGCCGTGCCCCCGGATTCTCTCCGACCCGTACTTCGCCATTACACCAACGATGAGCCCACCGGCGACGGGCACGGCAATCGCGAGGTACCCAAGCTGGTTATCCGCGGGGGACACGAAGGTAAAGGCGACCCTGCCATAGTAGAACAGATTGGTGAAGAACCCGATCAGGTAAAGGAGGGCCGCAGCTATGAGGGCTCCGACAACCCCTATGCCTACCGCGATGGCGCTGACGTAGAACATTCGCCTGTCTGCTGTGGGGAAGTCACCCAGGCGATCGATGCTCTGTTGATCACTCGTTCAGGCAAACCCTCCGGATGAGAAAATATGGTTACTAGAGCATGGTATTTACAACTTCCCCTGTACTAATCCTAATGTCAGCTGAATATTCTGTGATTTAGGAACCCAGTTTTGCATACTCTTGAACAAGACAGCCTCTAACGCACAAGACTGACAGGAATGGCGACGGTTTGACTACTGCTCCGGCTGCGATGTTATGTTAATCATCCAGTGGACGCCGAACTTGTCAGCAAGTTGGCCGTAGGTGTCCCCCCAGAACTGTTTCGCAAGGGGCATGTCGACCTTTCCCCCTTTTCCGAGCTCATCGAAAATCTTCGTTAATCTGGCGCTGTCGTGGCCGCTGATGCTCATGTGAACGTTGTCCCCGAACTTCGCTCGGCGGCTAGGCATCGCGTCGCTTGCCATGAATGTCAACCCTTCGTTCTTCAGGACCGCGTGCACGATCAGGCCGCTCTCGGCGGGGCTGCGAGCCATCTTGGCTTCACCGAAGGTCTGCATGGTGAGTTCCCCGCCTAGGATCGAGTGGTAGAACTTCATGGCTTCTGCTGCCGTTCCATTAAAGGTCAGGTAGGGAGTTAGCTGAGGGTCCATTTGTTACGATTGACACCTCTCCTATTTAACTGGCGTCTGACCGATCGCCAGTCCAACCATCCATCTTCCGACTGCGTACTGGTACATCAGCCAAGATCGCGCACAACGTCTAAATACATTCACCAGGCGCCGGAGAAAGAAAATGGCTCAGTTCGCCAGGATAAAGCTCACGAGCACTAACCTGCCAGAGCTTGAGAAGGTCGCAAACGACATCAGGGAAATCGCCGACAAAACAGGGGTCAAGGTTCGCGGCCCCCAGCCGCTCCCCACTAAGAAGCTCAAGATTACCACAAGGAAGGCACCGACGGGGGAGGGGAGCCACACATTCGACCACTGGCAGCTGCGGGTCCACAGGAGGATACTCGACGTTCAGCCTGACGACAGAACCATGAGGCAGATCACAAAGCTTAGGATTCCCGAGGATGTCAAGGTAGAGTTGATTCTTACCTCCTAGGCCTGGGCTTTCACCCAGTCAATGGTTCGAAGAAGACCCTGCTCAAGTGTCAACTCATACTCGTACCCCAGGTCAGACTTCGCCCTTTCCATCGAGGGATAACTAATCTGGGGCTCGGCTTCAAGCGCAGTGCGTGGAGGAGCGAGGTTCAGCTTCGACCTCGAGCCTGTTAGTTCCTTGATAGTCTCAGCAAGCTCCCTTATCGTGACTGGTCTCTCCCCGCCGAAGTTGTAGGCCCTCCCGACCGCCCTGTCGTTTTTCAGGATCGTAAGCGCCAGCTTCGCGAAGTTGTCGACGTGGGAAGGCGAAGTGGTGTCCCTCCCGCCGTTGAACAGGTTCAGAGGCTCGTCCTTCAGGCAGGCCCGGATGAACCTGATGGTCGCCCTCGTAGGCTGGTCGTGCTCCCCGAACAGAAGCCAGCTCCTGGTGAGGGACACTGGAAGATTCTTGGTCTTGAAGAAGCTCATGGCCAGGTTCTCTAGAACCACCTTCGAATAGTCATAGGGGACCCTTGGGTCAAAGGGAGTGTCTTCCGTGACGGGGTTCTTCTTCGGCGCGCCGTAGACATTTGCGGAGGAGTTTCCAGAGAATCCAATCTTACCATTTCTCTCGACTAGAAAATTGTGATTCTCCACCTCAACACAGAAGACATTGCCTCTGTAATCCTCGTACCTGACGTTTCCGAAGGTCCTTCCAAACATCGGCGTCCCTTTGTTTCGAGATATGCTGACCTGAAATCCCAGTGATTTCACCTGTCGGCCCTCGATTACTGAAGAAGTTTTGCGTGAATAGCACACTGTGAAGGCCCCAAGTTTTGCACAGAGTTCCATGACATCGTTGACAAGGTTCGTTGAAACAGTCGTCAAGACCTTTCCCCTAGACCCGTCTGAGTCGAGAATCCCCTGCAAGAGAGCTTCAAGATACTCTGGTGAAGCACTAAGCATCCATCTTGGAATTCTCTTCGTGTAAACGGGTCGCTTGTTTGACCTCTGGTCGCTGCATTGCTCGAAGAACTTATAGAGAAAAGTCGAATTTACGTACACTGACTTCTTGTACCCCGACCATTTCACACCGTTACGTGTGAGGGTCCGCTCGAGCCGCGTGCGGCAGCTATCTGTGCGAGGGATAGCGAAGAATATTCTCGGGTAGAAATACTCCTTCCTTGATGGGCTTCGGACCTTGTCGACGAATCTGCCAGCGGAATCTCTAATCGCCATTACCTGCGACCTTGTGAGCCCGGTCTCGACAACTTGATACTGAGGCCCATTCAGATTCCCGTCCCCTATGTACAGCCCTGTGAGGTAGAAGAGATCCAGCATGCTTGGGATGCCCATGTCCGCACTGAACCAGTCTGGATTTGTTCCAATCCACTTACCCGTCGAGAGGCGACACCTTGCTCGCTTGGCGACCTTGTCTGCTTCCTCTAGCATTTCTACCCACCTGCCGGAAGCGCCGCTCCTACGCCAGACTCGGATTAACATCCTATGGTTAGGTGTAACGAGCATGTCGATTCGCTTTCCGTTGAAGTGTATCATCTTACCATCATGCTCGTACACGTGAATTCGCTCGATCGGCTTCGGTTCGATGATACCTTTCGGACTCAGTGTGAAGACCTCGTCTCCAATTTCAAGTTCGTGATACCACTTCAACCCTCCAGTGGTGAAAACCCTCGTCAATTTGTCATGGCAAGTGCAGAGGATCCTTGTTACCTTCTTGCGAAGGGCCAGCTCGAGCATGTTGAGGCTCCCGAAGCAGTTGACTTCGAAGCAGAGCTTTGGGTCCTCCACAGTCTTCCTGATCTCTGTAATTGCTGCCATGTGAATTACAGCATCGAAGTTTAGGGATGCCAGCCTCCCGAACACGAAATCCCTGTCGAGTAGATCCCCCGAGACCTCCCAACCTGCGACGTCGGTGGGTATCGTTTCGACCCCCTTCTGCTGGAAGTACTTCATAAGGTTCCTTCCGACCATCCCCCCAGCTCCCGTCAGTAGGACCTTCAACGGCTCGACCGG
>Ga0187769_10000340_pt1 | contig 25802 bp, 23 predicted proteins | sample 0116_SJ02_MP02_1_FD_133140 | JGI IMG/M metagenome (GOLD analysis project Ga0187769, IMG submission 133140) | Tropical peat soil microbial communities from peatlands in Department of Meta, Colombia - 0116_SJ02_MP02_10_MG | ecosystem: Environmental > Terrestrial > Soil > Wetlands > Peat | place... | reverse complement strand
GCAAGGTCTCGCGGCATCCCCTGCCGCTGCTCGAGCGCTTGCCGGCATCGTCGATCAAGAAAGCGCGCGGAGCATCAACCCTGACTTCGATTCAAACGCCTATGATTTCTGGGCGGGTTTTCTCGATAGAGATGCGGAGCCGATCGTCCACACAGGAGGCCAGACGAGAGGCGCCGCGGTCAGCAACGAGCTTCAGCCGGTTTTCTTGCACTACGGAACCGAGGGATTCAAGAATGCCGCGGAGCTGGACGCGAGCAAGCTTGTGCCTGAGGGCGACGTGATGGTAAGCGTGAACACTTCCACCATCAAGGTAGGCACTCAAGATCTGGAGACGTTCCACAAGCTTGAGAATGCTCAAATCCGGGTGGATGTCGCTCAGCGAACCTCTATCCTGCCGATCATCGAAGCCATGGCCTATACCGTGGTGGGAGGCATGCGCACCGTCCAAGGCGAGGTGGAAAAGTCAAAACCATCTCCGAAGTCAAAAACGTCAAAAGCCTCGAAAACGGTGCCGACCGTTCAAAGCATCAGTGTGGATTCGGATGCCGCGTGGCAAAAAATGCAAAACATTCCGCTTCCGGGCGGAGAAGGGCGCTGGGCTCTGAATCTTGAAGCACAAAGGAAGGACTCGCTGTTCTCCAAGTTGCTGAGCAACGTCATAAAAGAGGCAGGGATATTTTCTCCATTCGTGGGGCTTCCCGGAATCGCCCTGTCAGGCCTGAATTCGTTCAACACACTCTATGGCGCGCTGCACTCGGGTCCGGTATCCGTCATTCAGTCGGCACCGTTGCGCGTGTTTGCAACCCAAGACGCACTCGAAAAGACCGGAGCACCCGGCGCGGTAAAGGGGATTGTTCTGCAAAGTGGGACCTACATATTGATCCCTGCGAAGCAGCTGCCCACCTCCGATCAATTGAAGGAGCTAACAGTGTCCCAGGGGCGCGTGGTGCCGCCGAAGACCGCGGCAACGGATCTGGACGCGGTTGCGGCAGAGACACTGAAGGACGTCACCTACGTAACCTTCGACGTTCAGGTTTCGCCGACGACGCTGGTGGGGAGCTCAGCAGCGAAGAAGTCGTGAAGCGGATCACGTTCCCATCGCGACGGAAGCGCATAACGGCGAGATTCAATCCCGCGGGGCTCACTCCGGAATGGGCAATTCGCCGACACGGCTGCGAGCAGCACGGAGTTCCCCGCGACCTGGGATCGATCTCCACAGACCCGAACAGCCAGGTCGAATGCGCTCCAAGTGTATGATCTCCGGCGTGGGGATTGACCGAGTGTGAGATGTTGAACCGTTCCCGAATGCAAGTAGCTCATTGGATTCCTTGTTTCATTCTGCTAGCGGCAAGCTGCGTCCAAAGGGCGTCGATGGCCGCCCAGACGGCTGAGCCGGTAGAAAATACTGCCTCGATTCCGACCCAAATCGCATGGCATGAGCAGAAGCTGGCGGCGGCGCGTGCGGCTCAAGATTCGAAGGGGGAGACGACGGAGCTCAACACCCTCGGCTCGCTGTACCGGCAATCGGGAGAACGGGAAAAGGCGGTTGACTATTGCAACCAAGCTCTGGCGATGGAGCAAAGTTCAGGCGATCGCGGCGGCGAGGCTCTATCCCTGACGACACTGGGCAGAATCTACACCGACTTGGGGAAGGAGCAGAAGGCGCTGGAGCTGCTCAACCAAGCGTTACCAGAGTGGCGCGACCTGGAGAATCGATCGGGTGAAGCGACCGCTCTGACCGACATGGGCAGGGTCTACAACAATCTGGGGCAAAGGGAGGAGGCGCTCAAATATCTCAATCAGGCTCTTCCTATCATGCGGGAGGTGAAGAGTCGTAGGGGTGAGGCGGACACGCTCGAAAATATCGGGACCGCGTATTCCTACATGGGCAGGGGATCAGAAGCGCTGGATTACTACAACCAAGCTCTGCCGCTGTGGCGGGAGGTGGCTGACCGGGGTGGCGAGGCGCTGACTCTCGGGAATGCCGCCATCGTCTACGACAATCTGGGCGAAAAACAGAAATCGCTGGAATTTTACCAACAAGCTTTGACCGCTTGGCGGGAAGTCGGCAACCGTCCGGGCGAGGCCAGAGCGCTCAACTTCATGGGCAGAGTCTTTAGCGAGCTGGGGCAGAAGGAGAAGGCCCTGGAGCTTTACAACCAGGCGCTCTCCATCTGGCGTGACGTGAAGAACCCCAACGGTGAGGCGCTGGCTCTCAACGATATCGGCAGGGTCTACGCGGATACGGGTCAGGACCAGAAGGCCCTGGATTTTTTCGACCAGGCGTTACCGCTCTGGCGCTACGCCGGAAACCGCCGCGGTGAGGCAGTGACGTTAACGAATCTGGGAAGGGCGTGGTCAGAGCTGGGGCGGAAGAGCGAGGCGCTGGAACTTGACTACCAGTCTCTGGCTGCATGGCGCGATGTGGAGGATCGTCGCGGCGAGGCCTTCGCTCTTGGCAGCATCGGCAGGGTCTACTCCGGTCAGGGCGAATATCAGAAGGCTTTGTCGGCGAAACTCGCGGCCCTGTCTCTGGCAAAGGCAGCGGGCGACCCGGATCTGCGAGGCGGAATCGACACGTCGCTGATGATTGACTTCCGCAACCAGCACGAGCCTGAGGAAGCGATCTTCTTCGGCATGGATGCGGTGAACTCCTTCCAGGAGGTGCGCAGGAACATTTCCGGGCTGGATCAAGAGCTGCAAATCGGGTTCGCGCAATCGAAGTCGGGGACCTATCGCCAGCTGGCGGAACTGCTGGTGCAAATGGACCGGCTCGGCGAGGCTGAGCACGTGCTCGATCTGGTCAAAGAGCAGGAGCTGAAAGAGGTGCTGCGGGGAGCGGCGGACAATCCTGCGGGGAAGGTCGAACCGTTACCCCTGACGCCGGGACAGCAGAAGGCGGAGGGAGAGTTGGACGCCGCCGAGAAGACGGCGATGACCATGACCGATGTGAGTTTGGAGTACTCCACTCTGCTTGCGAAACCGTCGCGCACGGCCGAAGACGAATCGCGGATGAAGACGCTCGAGGGGCAGATCGAAGCGGCCAATGACGAGGTGTCGAAACTCTTCAGGAGTACGATCTACCCGGAGCTGGCACAGAAAGCCGGAACTGTGGATGCAAATGCGCTCATGAAAAAGGAGAAGTCCGACGTCAGCGAATTGCAGAATACGCTGGCCGCGCTTGGCTTTCGCGTGCTGGGGATCCGCCTGCTTTTCGGCGACGACCATGTCTACGAGATCGTGGTGACGCAACGCGCTCGCAAGAAGGTTGAGCTGAAGGCGACTCCCGCCGAAGTGCGGCTAAAAGTCTGGCAGGTGTGCGCCGATCTGCGCTCACCCGCATCGGACCCGAGGGCACATCTGGCTGAACTGTACGAGATGGTTGTGGCTCCGCTGGAGCCGGAGTTGAAGGCGCTGGAATCGCAACCCGCGCCAGGGCATACCGATCAAGCGCCGGCCCCGACGGTGCTCTGGTCGCTTGATGGAGCGCTGCGCTATGTGCCCATCGGTGCGCTCTTTGACGGCAAGCACTACATGGTCGAGCGCTTCAATAATGTCCTTTTCACCTCGGAAAGCTATGGGCACATGGGCACGCCAGCTGAACCGGCGCAGCTGCGTGTACTCGCTATGGGGCTGTCGAAGAGCTACGGAGGGCTGCCGGCGCTTCCCGGGGTCATCCCGGAGCTTGAGGCCGTGGTGCATGATCCTGCCGTGCCGGCGTCGCACGGGCCGATGGACGGCCGGCTGCTTCCCGACGAGCAATTCACGTTGGCCGCGCTGGAGACGCAGCTCGGCACGGGTACCGGGTTCCCGGTGGTTCATATTGCGAGCCACTTCGTGGTCGAAGCGGGCAGCGGCGAGGAGCCGTACCTGATGCTTGCCGGTGACAACGCCGGACGCGCGGACGGTTATGCTCTGACGCTGTCGAAGCTGGAGGACTCACCCATTAGCTTCCGTGGAACACGCCTGCTAACGCTCTCGGCCTGCAGCACCGCCAAGGGAGATATAGCCAAGGATGGCCTCGAGATGGACAGCCTGGGGATGGTTGCCCAGCAGAAAGATGCCGAGGCGGTACTCGCCACGCTGTGGGACGTGAACGACGCGAGCACCAGCAAGATCATGAGCGACTTCTACGCGCGCTGGGTGAACGCGCCGGCGGCAGGCAAGGCGGAGGCCCTCCGCCAGGCCCAGCTTGCGTTTCTCCGGATGCCGCAGACTGCGGGCTACTCCCATCCCTACTATTGGGCGCCGTTCGTCCTCATCGGAAACTTCAAGTAGCAACGTGCAGGGACGGATTAACAAGCGGCTCCGCCCGCATAAGGTAAAATAACGGGAGCTGGATAGAGGAATGGCGACTCCGTTCAACATCCTGCCAAACGAATCGGCGCCTCCCCCGGGGGTGCAGGCTCGTCCGCCATGGCTACGGGTGAAATTCGGCGGCGGGCCCAATTATCAAGACCTGAACCGGATCATGCGCACGCTCGACCTGCACACAGTATGCGAGAGCGCGCGGTGCCCGAACATGGGTGAGTGCTGGGAACATCGCACGGCCACCTTCATGATCCTTGGAAACATTTGCACGCGAGCGTGCGGGTTCTGCTCCGTGCCGAGCGGGAAGCCTCTCGGTCCGCCAGAGGAGGATGAGCCCGATCGCGTCGCGGAAGCCGCCGAGCAGATGGGATTGCGCTACGCGGTGGTGACTTCGGTGAACCGCGACGATCAGCCGGACGGCGGCGCTGCGATCTTTGCGCGCACGATCATGGAAATTCGCCGGCGCGTGCCCGGCTGCCGGGTCGAGGTGCTGATTCCGGATTTTCGCGGCGATTGGGAGGCGCTAGGCGCTGTGATGACTGCGCGGCCGGACGTGCTCAATCACAACATGGAAACGGTCCCCCGGCTCTATCGGCGCGTGCGCAAGGGAGCGGTTTACGAGCGGTCGCTTGAGCTGCTGCGCCGCGCGCGCGAGATGTCACCGGAGACCCCGACGAAAACCGGCATGATGCTCGGACTCGGCGAAACGCGCGACGAGGTTTTGCACGCGATGGAAGAGATCGCGGCGCAGGGGACGCGTATCCTGACGCTTGGGCAGTATCTCCAGCCGACGCGCGAGCATTTGCCCATCGAGCGGTACGTCCATCCGGACGAATTTGCGGAGTTCAAGCGGCTGGGCGAGCAGATGGGATTCAAGCACGTCGAAGCCGGGCCGCTGGTTCGCTCCTCGTATCACGCTTTCGAACAAGAAGAAGCCGCACACCTTTGATCCAATCGGGTCTGCGTGGGAACTACGAACTCGGAACTTCGCGAAGGTGGAAGTCCTGAAAATGCGGAATCCTGCGGCTTCGTCGAATCCTCACAGGGCAGAAGCTACCTAACGTACGATGGTCGTAAACCTCCCATTGACGATGGGATTGCGGTCGGTCGCCGGGTCGCATTCATTCTCCGGGGTTATGCGGTTCAGGTTCGTGACGCGCTCGTAGGTAAGCGTCACCTCGATTGGTCTGGCCAGCGCCACGGAATCTTCTGTTGTGTACTGAATTTGCATTTCGTCGTGATTCACCATGTGGATTCTCTCTGTGAAGTGCAGTTGGTCGCTCATCGGTGCGATCATAGGGCGCTCGCCCTCTATCGCCCAATATATCGACGGTTTCGTCGCCACCGTATCGACTACCAATGTGTCGCCTTCCCAATGCCCGACGGAATCACCCATGTCCGTCGGCCATAGCTCGTCTTTTGGAGGATGTGAACGGCCATCGGTGTAGATGTGGCGGACCGAACCAAGGCTGCTGATGAGCGTGGCTTCCTCCGGCGTCACCCGCCACTCGTAAATTCCCGGCAATGTGGTTGCAGGGAATGGAGGGGCCAAGCATGTCCGATATCCCGGCGGGTTGTCCGGGTCGGCGGCTATGGCCTCGTCCATAGCCTTCTTGTCCTTGTCATACTTTGGTTGCCAGCTAGGATTGAACGACGGCTGGCTTGCGGCCATGTACGCCTTCGCCTTACGCTGCCCTTCTGGACTCAGTTGTTGGCCGGGCAGTTGCCCGACGTAGGGATCCCACTCCCAAAGCCCTGACCAGTCCGGCAGCTTACCGAACGCCTTGAGCCGCTGTTTCGAGGAGGTTTGCGCCTGTGCGAGACACAGACACCCGCCCAGCAGAATTGCTACCGCCGCCGCTGTTTGACGCATCACGATTGACCCCTTCAGCAGTTGCCTCTACTTCGGCGCCTCCGGCGCGTTTCCGATCGGTTTCCCATCCGAACCAGTCGCGGACAAAATTTGGCCGCCTGGCTGGCCGTCGCGCAGCGGATTAATGACCACGCTGATTTTGTCGCCGGGCTTCAAAGTTCCGGGTTTCCAGCCGCGGCGAAACATCAGGAGCGGGCTATCCATTTCAACACCCCATTCCACGGGCGCGGCTTTCGGGTTGTCGGGATCCGACACGAGCAATTGAATCCAGCAGTGCGGATTGTTCCAGTCGAATTCCTTCACCGTGCCGACGAGAGTCACCTGCTTACTTTGATCGAACATCCCGTGGGAGTGGTGAGCGAATGCGGAACTTGCCGTCAGCAATGCGGCGATACCGATCAAGCCAGGAAGTGATTTCACGCGGATCTTCACATTACACTGATCAACAATTCCAGTTGTGAGTATCTTCTTGGCCCGAAAGTGTAGTCCTCGTGCCTCGCCGTGTCAACTCAATGCAGCGACGATGGCATTGGTAAGCTCGTCGCGGACGCGCTCGGCGCGATCCGGGTCGGGGTCGGAAGAATCGAGCGCGGCATGAAAATGCTCCGCGGCCTTCGCGTCGCGGCCCAGCCCGGCGTTCATATTGCCGGCGAGAAACTGAATGCAGTGGCGGCGGGCGCAGCAATCACGCGGAGGAGAAGACCTGCGCCGGCGCCGATCTTCAGTTCACCTGACTTTGATTCGAGAACAATCTCGCCGACGGGATTCGTTCGGCCAGCGTGGCGGATCTTGAGATTAGGCAGGCTATAGGCGCCACACGCGTCCGCGGAGAAAACCCAGAGCGCCTGCAAAGCATTGTCGCCGCCGATCGCGCCGCGGCAGCCGCGTTCAGGATTTGACGCCAAGCGAACGAGCACGCCGTCAGGAACTGGCCGGCCCGTTATGCCAAGCGCGCTCTCGACAGGGCCGCCACCTCGATAGACCGTGTCACCGCCGATTTGAACGGTTGTCCAGACCTCCATCGGAGTTCCACGGTCGGGCCCGTTGACCGGTATCTGCGCTTGCTCGACCTCCGTCAGCGAGGCAATGGCGCGCAGATTCGTCGTAATCGGGATCGATTGGTGCGCCACTTTCAATGTGTCGAACCGCACCGAAACGCTGGCCCCGCTGCCTTTCGAAGCAGGCGTCACACTGGTGATGCGGCCCTGCACGGATGCTCCCGCGCGAATGGTTCTTCCGTCGGGCAATGGAACGCTCTGCATCACGCGCGCGCTAATCTTCTGTCCGGGTTTGTTCTTTCCGGAGGAAAGAGTGGAATTCAGCATTACGGGCAAAACCGTCCCCGCGGGAATGGAATCTGCCGCCTGCAAAGTTGCGGCGAACAGGAAGACAACGATTCCCATGTAGGCGGCGTGTTTCATTGTTGAGTTCATAAGACTGCCCCCTCTTCGGTTAGACGGGGTTCGAAATCTGCGTCTATTCGTTGGATGCGTTAACTGAGGCAAAAGAAAACCAGGTAGCAGATTCCACATCAGGCGTGGCGGACGTGCAGTGAGAGCTGTGTTGCTCGTTCGCATTGCTAGTGAATTGTGGCGAGGAACAAATTGGCGAGGTTTCGAGTGCGGGCCGTGCAAGCGGGATCCGGATCGGATTCACTTGGCGCGAGAACCGCACGAAAATATTGTGATGCCTTGTCATTGCGGCCGAGTTCCTGATTGAGGTTGCCTGCGAGAAGCTGAAAGATCGGATTGCGCGGATAGCGCACCGTGAGAGGCTCGGCGACAGCTAGTGCGTCTTCGTAGCGTTCGTCAAAGCTGCGCAGGTTCCGCGCGAGATAGAAGCGCGAGTCCGCGACCATGAACGAGCCGTGCTCGATGCCGACCTTCATTTGGCGGATGCCCTCCTGTTTGTCTCCGCCGGGAATGCCCATGAAGAAGCGCAGGACCTTCGCGATCGTCGAGAGCGTGTCCACGTAGTAGTTGTAGAGGCCGAGACCTGCCGTGGCGTCTGCCATATCGGGATCGAGCTCGAGGGCGCGAAGGAATTCGGAGCGGGCCGCGACGCCGACGCGGGCGATGTTGCGTTTTTCGTCGCGCAGCGAGTAGAGACGGGCCTTCAGCGCGTAACCAAGGCCCGCATAGAGATGCATTTCCGCCGTGTCCGACTTGGCGAGCTGCGCGTGTGCGAGGCTGATGGCTTTTTCCGCAACGGTGAAATAAGCGTCGTCTTCCGGCTGCTTCGAGCGTTTCCACGCGTCGAACTGATGCCACTTGATGTCACACGCGGCGCAGTACATTTTCCACCACTCGGCTTCTCCTTCGACAAGGTAGCCGACGGGGCTTTGTGGCTGCGCATGCTCGATGCCGTGAGCCGTCGTGATGGCCGCATCGGGATCGCCGGAATAGACTTGGTCGAGTGCGCGAGCGGCCTCTGGCGAGAGAGTGATCCCGCCGGCGTGGGCAGATGGCGCGTGGAGCGCAGAGAAGATAAAAAGCGAGACGACACCCAGAGTCCCCGAAACGCAATCTCTGAAATTCACTTCACCCTCTTGAGCCAGCCCGCAAGCCACGCCGCGGTGACGTACATTGTGAAGCATTCGAGCGCGAAGGGCATGAAGCCCAGATACCCGACCGCCGGCATCTGAAATATTTTCCACCCACCGAACAACGGGAAAGTGTAATGCCATTTCGCTGCCGCCCAGTTGTTCCAGAACTCCCACAGCCAGCCGCAGATCCAACCCGAAAATAGGAAGCCATAGAGGCGGCGGCGAAATCCTTCCGAGAGATCGCCGAGAAAAGAAGGCAAGCCGAGCCAGCGGTTAATCGGATCGAGGAGGAAAAGGAAACCGACCCAGATGAGTCCGAGTAAATATGTGCCGATTCGCGCGGGAACAGCAACGGGAGCAATCAGAAAAACGGCGCCGGTGACGATTAGCGTCCGCTCGGCAGCAGGCGAAATCCTCCAAGGATCTGTCGGTAATGGCGGCAAGAGCGCCTGAACAAGATCGGAGGTCTCGAACATTGCAGGCGTGATCGTCGCAAACGACCAGCCGTAACCGGCAATCGCCGCAGGCCACCCGGCAGGGACGCCGACGTAGGTCCAATTGTGCAGGCGGAGGTTGTAGGCCTCGAAAATCAGCCACAACGGGATTGAAAGCGCCGCCATGCGCAGCATCGTGACCGGCGCGTCGTGGAGGCGCGAGCGTCCCGTAAGCGCGAGGACAGCGGCATCGGCGATGAGAATGTATGCGCTCCAGGCGATGGGTGTGAAGTAGGTCGCCATCGGCTCGATGCCGCGAAACATCAGCACTTCGGCGGCTGCGAGCGATGCGAAGCCGAGCAGTCCGTGTGCGGGGAAAGCAAGGCGCCGTGGCGTTCGAAAGTAGCCGACGATGAGCGTCGCGACGGTCGCGCCCGTGATCACGAGGCCAATCGCGAACGAAACAGAGATGAATGGTGAGCCGTCGCTCATTTTTTCGGCGTCCTATGGTAGCGCAGCTTGCCGGAGTTTTCGGGCGGGGGCGCGCGGTTTCTTGCTATGCTCTGCCTGCTTTTGCAGCGGAAAAAACCCGATGAGCGGAACCGGGAAACTCGAGCGCGGGCTGGGACTGATCGAAGCGACGTCGCTCAACATGACGTTCATGGTGGGCATCGGGCCGTTTGTCGTGATTCCCTTCGTGATCCGGGAGATGCAGGGAGGAACGGCAAGCCTGCTCGCGTGGGCCGCTGGCGGTCTGCTCGCGCTGCTCGACGGCTGCATATGGGCGGAGCTCGGCGCGGCGATGCCGGAGGCCGGCGGAAGCTACGTCTTCCTGCGCGAGGCATATGGGCCGGGACGATTGGGGCGGCTGATGTCGTTCCTGTTCATCTGGCAGACGCTGTTCCAAGGGCCGCTGAGCATCGCGTCGGGAGCGCTGGGATTCGCGCAGTATTCTGCGTTTCTGGCGGTGAAATCGCAGCGCATCGCGGCGGTCATGTCACCGCTCGGTGCGCATCGCGACAATATCGTCGCGGCGGCGGTCATTGTCCTGGTGACGCTGTTGCTCTACCGGCGGATCACGGACATCGGGCGAATTTCCGTGATCTTCAGCGTCGTCGTGGTGGGAACGATCCTATGGATCATCTGCAGCGGGGCGAGACATTTCGACGTCCATCGCGTTTTCGATTCCTCCGCGGGCGTGGGAAGTTTCTCGTGGCTTTTCTTCGGGGCGCTGGGGCACGGGACGGTGCAGACCATCTACAGCTATCTCGGCTACTACAACGTGTGCAACCTGGGCGGCGAGATGAAGAGCCCCGAGCGCAACATCCCGCGCGCGATCTTCATTTCGATCATCGGCATCACCGTGCTGTATCTCGCGATGCAGATGAGTATCCTCAATGTGGTCGGGTGGCAGGAGGCAGGACGGTCGAGCGTGATCGTCAGCACGTTTATCGACCGCGTGTACGGGGGCCAATGGGCCACCCTCGCGACGGCGCTGATTTTACTGACGGCGCTCGGATCCGTTTTTTCGGCGATGCTCGGGTATTCGCGGGTGCCGTACGCCGCGGCGCTCGACGGAAACTTCTTTTCGATCTTCGGGCGCGTTCACCCGACAAAGCGGTTCCCGAATGTGTCTCTGGTGGCTGTCGCTGTGGCGGCGTTCGTTTTCAGCATGTCGTTCAGCCTGATCCTGGTGATCCGCGCCATTCTCGCCATGCGCTGCATCATCCAATTTGTCGGGCAGGGAGTGGGTCTGATGCTTCTGCGGCGGAGATGGGGAAGCGGTTACCGGCCGTTCCGGATGTGGCTCTATCCCGTGCCGGTCGTGATCGCGATCGTCGGCTGGATATGGATCTTCCACGCCACGGGAAAGAAGCCGATGCTGTGGTCGTTTGCAGCGGCAACGGCGGGTATTCTTGTATATTTGGTGCGCGCGAAATGGCAGCATGAATGGCCTTTTGAGGCGCCTGCGGCCGGATAACCTCATGAACCGAACAACAAAACGATGGCGTTTAGGATTGCTCGCGGTGATTCTTGCCGCCTGCGTGCCGCTTGCGCAACTCGCGGCGCAATCGCTGCCAGAAACAGTCGAAGCGATCAACAAGGCGCGAGTGATAACTCGAGTCCTGTACGTCACCGCGCATCCGGACGACGAAACGGCGGGGCTGCTGGCATATATCTCGCGCGGCCTCTATGCGGATGTCGCGATGTTGCAGATCACGCGCGGCCAGGGCGGGCAGAACGCGATCGGTCCGGAGCAGGGAGGAGAACTCGGCGTCGTCCGCACGACCGAGCTTCTGGCAGCCGGGCAGCGCTATGGCGTGCACCAGTTCTTCACGCGCGCTGTGGATACGGGATTCTCGAAGAGCGCGTCGGACACCATGAAAGCATGGGGTGATCTGCCGGTCGAGGATATGGTGCGTGTGATCCGCACGTACCGGCCGGACGTGGTGATCAACGGGTGGGGCGGCGTGCATTTTGGGCACGGGCAGCACCAGGCCAGTGGCATCTACGTTCCCCAAGCGGTCGCCGCCGCCGCCGACCCGTCGAAGTTTCCCGAACAGATCAAAGAAGGCCTGAAGCCGTGGAAAGTGCGGCTGGAGCTGAGGCCGGCCTCTTTTGGTTTCGGCCCCAGCCCCTCTTCCACACCGGAAGGCGCCGTTACTCTGCCGATCAATGACGTTTCGCCGCTCTGGGGAAAGAGCTACGTAGAGATGGGCATGGAAGGGCACGCGCAGCATCGGTCGCAAGGAACGCCGTCGTTCTTCGGCAATCCATTTTTCCGCCGGCTAATTCCGCTCGTAACCGAACGTGGCGACGAGGCGGGCGGCGCATTCGATCCAAAGCTGCTTGCAGAGTCGATCACAGCCCTTGCGAGCCGCTATCCGGACTTCCAGTCTGTGATGGCTCCGGCGCTCGCGTCGGCCGATCAAAGTCTTGCCGCAGCCGCGAAGTCAGCGCTCGAAGAGGATCGCGCCGGTGCAGCAACTGCACTAGCTTCGGCAGGCAAAGAAATCCGTGACCTGCGCGACAAGGTGCGGCTTGCGAACGGCGACAAACGTGGAAGCGATGCTGCGCTCGATGAACTCGATGGCGTGAAGCGCAGAATCGACGCGGCGCTCGCGGATGACATTGCCCTTCCTATCGATACTCAGGCGGACCGCCACGAACTCGTCGCGGGCGAGAACTTTTCCGTGAGCGTGAATTTCCTCGACAAGCCGGCCGCGCCTGTAAATTGGACTGTGGACAATGCAAGCCTCCAGGTGCCCCAGGGCTGGACGGTGGCGCTCAATCCGTCGAAAGGCGGAAGCAACAGCTACAGTTTCACGATTGCGATTCCTTCGGGAGCGAAGCCGCCGAGCGCCCCGGGCGACGCGATTCTTCCGTTCCCGCCGCCGCTCGTGAAATTGGCGCTGCGCATGACGGTTGGCGATTATGAATTCACAGATGAGAAGACGATTGAATCGGCAGAGGCCAAGACGACCGGGATCGAGACGTATCAGCTTGAACTCGTTCCTGCCGTAACGCTGACCGTGCAGCCGGCGCAAGTGATGGTGCCTGTGAAGCGGGCGTCGGCGCCGGTCGAACTGTTCGCGCGTGTGCGCTACCACGGCACGAAGCCGCAAAAGGTTTCCGTGGGGCTTGACGCGCCGGAAGGATGGAATGTTCAAGCCATCGCACCGCTCGATTTTTCGGGCGCGGGCGATCAATTGATCCGTTACATCGTGAGGACGCCCGCAGGCGTGAAGCCCGGAGCCTACGCGCTCCATCCCTATGCTCAGATCGGCGAAGAAAGGTTCCGCACGTCGCTTGAACCAATTCCCACGGTGCCGACACGCGACTGGAGCGAGCCGGACGACGCCATTGTGCACGTGCTCGATCTAACCGTTCCCGCAGGGTTAAGAATCGGCTACATCGCGGCGGAGAACGATCCGCTGCCCGAGACGCTGCGCCAGATCGGAATTCAGGTGGATTTGCTGGATGAAGTGGCGCTGGCGTTCGGTGATCTCTCGCGCTACGACGCAATCGTTGCAGGAATCCGCGCGTACGAGCTGCGGCCCGATCTGCCGCGTTCCAATGCGCGCCTGCTCGACTACGTGGAGAAAGGCGGGACGCTGCTCGTTCAGTACGAACGCGACTTCGCATGGAATGCGCTGAACGTCGCGCCGTTTCCGGCAAAGATGGCCGCGCAGGCCGCCCGCGTGACCGATCCGAATTCCCCCGTGCGCTTTCTCGCGCCGGATAATCCGGTGCTCAATTCGCCGAACAAAATCACGCTCGACGACTTCAAAGGATGGGAGCAGGAGCGGGGCCTCTATTTCTGGGGCACGTGGGATCCGAAATACCAGGCCGTGCTCGGACTAACCGATGCCAACGAGCCGGAAGCGACAGGCGGGCTTGTCTATGCACGGGACGGCAAAGGGGTCTACATTTATACGGGGCTGTCGTTCTTCCGCGAATTGCCCGCAGGGGTGCCGGGTGCATACAGGCTGTTCGTCAACTTGCTGAGCCAAACGCGACATGCTGCGCCGAAGCGCTAGAGGAGGGTCTAGGGGATGAGAAAGGGATTTGGTGGGCTGGCCTACAGTCTCTTATTTTTCGTGACCGCCGCTGCGTTTTTGTGCACGGCCCTGAGCCTTTCGGCGGCGCAGAAGACCAAGAAGTCGAAGAATACCGACAGTTCCTCCCAACCGATGCCCTCGATGCCCCTTTCAGACGCCGACCAGATCGACCATGATATCGGCGAGATGCTCGCGGCCTTCGAGCTCGGCGACACGGAGATGATGCACAAGTATTATTCGGACAATGCGACGTTCGTCCGCGGCACCTTCGATCCTCTTCTGGTGGGCTGGCAGAACTATGCGGCGCTGTACAACCAATCGCGAGCGGCGTTCCAGGGAATGCAGGTGATTCGAAGAAATACGGCCATCTTCACGCACGGGGACGTCGCCTGGGCGTCGTATCAGTGGGAGTTCATATCCATGGCAAACGGGCAACCGTTCTCAGACCGAGGGCAGACGACCCTCATTTTCAACAAGATCGGCGGGAACTGGCTGATCGTGCACAATCACACGTCCGAGGTCATCCCGTCGCCTGCCGCCGCGCCGCAGCCCGCCGGGCAACAACCTGCCCCGCCGCAGACGCCGGCTCAGCGACCTTAGCGGTCAGAAGCTCTTGAACCCCTGATACAGCCACATTCCAGCGATGGCGACGAGCAGCGCGCCTGAGACAATCCACAGAGCCGTGATCGGGCGGCCCAGCATCTCAATCCGCTGGACAATAGCGCGCTGTTCGCTGGCCATGCTGTCGCCGGCCGAGTCGAGGAACAGCTGGTCCTCTTCGTGCGTCTCGAGCATGCTGCGATAAATCAACGCACACACGAGCAGCGCCGTGACAACACCCCAGATGATGAACAGGATCTCAAGAGTTCCCATGGCTACCTCCCTGCCCGCGGGACGTGGGGACGGGACGGGTGCCAGCCGACCCGCGCGGGCCTATCTGGTCTTCGTTGGGGGCATTATAGCACTACTTGGGGAAGGCGGGTCTCAGGCGAAGTAGCGGTCGTCAGGGAACGAGATGCCCCAGAAGTTGCGCGCGGGATAATAAATCTCAACGCCTAATTCGAAAAGGCCGTCGCGCTTCAGGTCGTTCGCAAAGATAACGCGAAATTCGCGCACTTCGTGAGATTCGCCGTGAACGATTTCGATCCGGGAGCCGGGAGCGGGCGCAAGCGGCGCGCGAAGGAGCGCGCCGTAACGGCTTACCCAAACGGTCTCTGCCGAGGCGCTGCGCGATTGTCCATCTGCCTCGCGGCTGAATACTCGGATGGGAATGCGGCTCTTGACACGGCTTGAACGGCGGCGTTCCAACATTGCGCGGGCAGTTGCCATTGCGCTCTCCTCAACCCCGCAGCCCACCACTTAAGAATCTAGGCGCGCGAAGTGACCGAGGTCAATGGTACTCCGCCGGGGCGTGCTTCGTTGACAAACCAATGGCCTCGCGGGAAGATGGCTGAGCCTCGTTTTTTTTTGCCGCTCGAAATGCCCAAGTGGCGGAATTGGCAGACGCGCTAGCTTCAGGAGCTAGTGGCCGCAAGGTCGTGGAGGTTCGAGTCCTCTCTTGGGCACCAAGATTTCAGACGACTCAGGAAAAGTCCTGGAGAAGGCTCTCGGCGTAGAATGCGCCAGCCGGTGTGTCCTGGTGTTTGAAATAGACGAAGACATCGCCTTTGCGCGCCGCCTTTTTCACCTTTCGCGAAACGGCTTGGCGGGCTGCGGGAGGGTACTTTTCCTTGCGCAGGCGAAAGTAGCAGAAATTGGCGGTGACGGTCTCGGGCGTGACTAGGTCGTCGCTTTCGGCTTCACATAGAGCAACATTGGCGCGGCGCAGCCGCTTATAGACCTCTTCGACGAACCACGAGGGGTGGCGGAATTCCATCGTGACGCGCGTTTTGCGAGGCAATCCTTTCAGAAAGTCATCGAGACGGAGGAGATCGCATTTGAAGTTCGGGGGAAGCTGAAACAGAACCGGGCCGAGCTTGCCTGCCTTCGCCAGCGGTTTGAGCGATGCGAGGAAATCGGTCGTCGCCTTTTCCACGCCGCGGAGCCGAAGGATGTGGGTGATCAGCTGCGGCGCTTTGATCGCAAACATGAAATCGGCAGACGCCGCTCCTATCCAGTCGGCGAGCAATTGCTGGGTGACCGCGGCGCGAAATGTGTAGTTCACCTCGACAGAGTTCAGCCGCGTTGCGTAGTAGCCGAGAAACTTGGCGGGCGGCAGCTTCGCGGGATAGAACTTCGGCCTCCAGCTCGTGTACGCCCATCCTGAGGTGCCTGCATAGACCCTGCCCATGGCCGGTTCAGTGTAGCGGCAAACATGCGCGGCGGCGCTTCATTTGAGGAAGTATCCCGCCGCTGCGCCGGCGAGAATAAGCCAGGTCGAGTTGATTCGAAGACGAAACAGAAGGAAGGCAGCCACGACGGCAATGACGCCGGCAGGAATGTCCAAGATCGCGGCGCGTCCGAGAAAGAGCGTGACCGCGGCCATCAAGCCGAGTGAGCCAGCATTCACTCCATCGAGGATGGCCGCTATGGCCGGCGACCTCCGCAGGCACGAAACGAATGGTCCCGTTACCGCAACAAGAATGAACGCCGGAAAGAAGATCGCCACGGTTGCAATGGCAGCGCCTTTTGCGCCCGCTAGCAAATAACCGATGAACGTGGCCGTCGTAAACACCGGCCCCGGCGTGAACTGCCCGACCGCGACGGCGTCGAGAAGCTGCTTCTCCGTGAGCCAATGGAGCCGCACGACGAGATCGGCGCGCAGAAACGCGAGCAGCACATAGCCGCTGCCGAACACGACAAATCCCAGCTTAAGGAAAACGAGAAAGAGGCTCGTCAGGCTGATGGAAAGCGCGCTTCCCGCCGCGGGAAGAGCCGCAAAACTGAAAGCGGAAAGCCGTGTTCGAATCCGGCCCGCTTGCTGGATCAAAAGCATGACCGAACCGCTCAATAGCAGCAGCCACACCGGTCCCACGCCGATAAGGCTGAAGCCCGCCGTGCAAATTACGATCACCGCGAGAGTTATGGTCTTGAGGGCTGTCCTGCCCAGTCTCCAAATCGCCTGAAGCGCAATAGCAACCACGACGGGCCGGATTCCATAGAGCACACCCGCCGCGTGAGGGAGCGATCCGAAGCGCAGGTATGCCCAGGCGATCAGCGTTGCTAGCAGAGCTGCCGGAAGAATGAAGCACACCCCCGCAAGGATCAGTCCGCGCCAACCCGCTCGTTTGAAACCGAGGTAGATGGCGACTTCGCTCGAGCTCGGGCCGGGAAGAAGGTTGGCGATACCAAGAAGATCCAGAAATTGTTCGCGTGTGAGCCACTTGCGGCGCGCGACCGTTTCGTCTTCCATTAAGGCGATGTGCGCCGCAGGCCCGCCGAAAGCCGTCACACCGAGGCGCAGAAAAAGCCGCGCGACTTCTGCGAGACGGTTGTGGTAGGGCTCGGATGCCACCGCGGGCGAATCGTGCGGGGAGGACATTTCAAACTACGTTGAACAGCTTCATGAGGCCATCGTCCATATGCAACTACCCATGGCAGTGAAAGAGCTTAAGGCCGGGCTGGCCTGCGGCGAAATCTGCGCGCGAAGCAGAGTCCTCCGCCCCGAGAGGATTTCGCGCCGCAAAGAACAAGCCCCCTGAGGCGATAGCTGACGCACCGAGGAAGCCGCGCCGGATGAGTGAGGTCATTTCGTTTCTGCGGGCGTCGTGGTTACGGGGCCCAGTCCAACAATTTCGATCACGCACGGCTCGTCCTTCGCGCCGTCGTAGTGGACCTGTTTCGCGAGGTCCGTAACGAAGCTGCCCGCGGGCATGGGGACCATGCTGTCCGGGTCGTACTTCGTGCCTGTCCCGACCCACCAGGTTCCCGAAAGAACGGTGATATAGCGATCGTTTTCGTGGAAGTGCGGGCGGCTATTCGTGTGCGGCGCCCACTTGATCCGGATGATGTACAGTCCGGGCTTTGATTGATCGCCCAGGATCGTCGCCACCTGCGTTCCGGCCGGGCTGCCGTTCCATACGATCTGATCGGGATGCTTGTAGGTGACCGCGGTGGGATCAATGTCCGCCGGCCTGGCCGCGCCGAGTAACAAGAGCACGCATACGGGCACCGCCGCGATCCGATAGCGCCAGAACATCCGGAGTTTGCTCATGCTTTCCTCCCATCCGATTGCGAAAAGATCGTTTTGAATCCGTGACTCTAGGTGCGTCCTACTTGTTCCCGCAACGCTTCCAGCCAATAGCATCCGGACCTGCAAATCGCAACTGGTTTTGAAGCGTCGCCACTTCGTGAGGGCGCTAACCTGATCATCCACGGGTGGCCCGGCAAATGTTAAAACTATGTTACAACCGCTTCCGCTGATTGGTTTCTCTTGACTTCCTTGTCCTGAAGGAAGAAGTTAGGCGCGCTCAGAGGTTGGCTTGGCCTAGCTTTGGAATCGGAAGGAGGCCACTGGATGAACCTTTCCCGCCGTGACTTTTTCAAAGTTGGCGCCGCAGGGGGAGCCGCCGCTTCGATTCTCGGGTTCGACCTTGCCCCCGCCTACGCGCAATTGCGCGAGCTGAAGATCGCCCGCGCGAGCGAGACGCGTTCGACATGCCCGTACTGCGCCGTGAGCTGTGGAATCATCATCTACACCCTCGGCGACAAAGCCAAGAACGTGACGCCGCAAGTGATTCACGTCGAAGGCGACCCGGACCATCCGATCAACCGCGGCACGCTTTGCCCCAAGGGTGCTTCGCTCGAGCAGGACATTTTGAATCCCCGCCGGCTGCTCAAGCCGCAAGTCCGCAGGCCCGGCGGCACCGATTGGGAAGACATCACCTGGGACGATGCGCTCAATGAAATCGCGCAACGCGTGAAGAAATCGCGCGACGAAACCTTCGTCGAGAAGGACGCGCAAGGCCACACCGTTAACCGCTGCGAGGGAATCGCCTTCACCGGCGGCTGCACCGACACAAACGAGTTCAACTTCCTGGCCGTGAAGGCCATGCGGAGCCTGGGGGTCTGCTACATCGAAAACCAGGCCCGGGTTTGACACGGCCCCACGGTCTCAAGTTTGGGACCAACATTCGGACGCGGGGCGATGACCAATGGCTGGATCGACATCAAGAACACCGACATGATGTTGATCATGGGCGGAAATCCCGCTGAGAACCATCCCTGCGGATTCAAGTGGGCGATGGAAGCTAAGCGGAACCGCAACGCCAAGCTGATTTCGGTGGATCCGCGCTTCACACGGACCTCGGCGACCGCCGATCTCTTTCTTCAAATCCGCGCCGGTGCGGATATCGCCTTTCTGGGCGGCCTGATCAATTTCGCGATTGCCAACAATCGCATCGCGAAGGATTACCTCCTCAACTATACAAACGCTGCTTTCCTCATCAAGGACGGCTTCAAGCTCCCCGAGGACGGTCTCTATTCCGGCTTCGACCAAGGCACAAAGACCTACGACAAGTCGACCTGGAACTATGAAGAAGGTGGCGATATGTCAGGCAGGTCCGACGCGGGCGGCCACGCGGCGCCGCCGGCCGCCGGCGCCAAAACGCCGCCGGCGCTTCCCCCGAACACGGCTTACGACTTGACCCTGCAGCATCCGCGCTGCGTCTTTCAGCTCCTCAAGAAGCAATACTCGCGCTACACGCCCGAAATGGTCGAGCGAATCACGGGCATTCCGAAGGACCAGTTCCTCAGGGCCGCCGATCTCTTCACGTCCATCCGCAAGAACGGCGACATGAAGAAAGCCGCGACGATCATCTACGCCGTCGGCTGGACGCAGCACAGCTACGGGACGCAGATCATCCGGACGGCTGCAATGCTTCAACTCGTGCTCGGTAACGTCGGGCGCGCGGGTGGTGGCGTCAATGCCCTTCGCGGCCATTCGAACATTCAGGGCGCTACCGACCTCGCCGGTATCTTCGACATTCTTCCGGGCTATCTGAAGATGCCGAATCCCACGGACGCGGACTTCGCGGCATATCTCAAACGCATCACTCCGACAGCTTCGAAGCCTTCAGCTTGGGATTCGTTCAATTACTGGTCGAACACGCCGAAGTTCGCCGTTTCACTTTTGAAGGCGATGTACGGCGACGCCGCGACGAAGCAAAACGATTGGGCGTTCCACTATTTGCCGAAAATCGACCGGAACTATTCCTGGACGCAGATATGGGACCACATGTATCGCGGCGAGATTCAGGGTCTCTTCGCGATCGGCATGAACGGAGTCATGATCGGTCCCGACACGAGAAAGAATATCGAAGCGCTCAAGAAGGCCGAGTGGCTCGTCGTTGGGGAAATCTATCCGGATGAGACGAGCGAGTTCTGGCGCGCGCCCGGCACCACGTCCGACGAAATGAAGAGCATTAAGACTACGGTGTATCGCCTGCCGTGCGCCAGCTTCGCGGAAAAAGACGGCACCATGGTGAACTCCGCTCGGTGGCTCCAGTGGAAGAATGCCGCGCTGCCACCGCCCGGGCAGGCGCGCCTCGATCAGGACATCTTGGCGCAGATCTTCTTGCGCCTGCGCGCTCTTTATCAAAAGGACGGCGGGAAGTTCCCCGATCCGATTTTGCACGCCACCTGGGCTTATAGCGATCCCGAGCATCCGCCCCTTTCGGAAGTCGCGAAAGAGATCAATGGCAAAGCGCTCGCGGATTTGAAGGACGAAAAGACCGGTCAGGAGATCAAGAGCGGCCAGCAATTGCCGGGCTTCTCGTGGTTGAAAGATGATGGAACCACTGCAGCCGGCAACTGGCTCTACTGTGGTTCGTGGACCGAAGCCGGCCCTATGCTTGCTCGCCGCGGTACCGAAGATCCGTCGGGGCTCGGCATCTATCCGAACTGGGCATGGTCGTGGCCGATGAATCGCCGCGTGATGTACAACCGCGCTTCCTGCGACGTTGATGGCAAGCCGTGGGATCCCGCGCGGCGACAAGTCTGGTGGAGCGAAGCCGGGCAGAAATGGGTCGGGAATGATGTGCCGGACTTCAAGCCGGACTCCGCGCCGAAGGACCACATGGGTCCGTTCATCATGAATCCGGAAGGCGTGGGTAGGCTGTTCGTTCCGCTTGGGGCGGTTGGCGACGGGCCTTTCCCGGAACACTACGAGCCGTTCGAAAGCCCGATCAAGAATCCGCTGCACCCGGATCAGTCGAACAATCCTATAGTTAAAAAGCTCACGACGCCGGCGGATGTGTTCGGCACTCCGGACCAGGGATTCACCGTGGTGTGCACCACGTACCGCCTCACCGAGCAATACCACTACTGGACGAAAAACAATCCGGTGAACGTGCAGTTGATCCCTGAGCCGTTTATCGAAATCCCCGTGGAACTCGCAAGCGACCTGGGGATCACCGGCTCGGAGAAAATCAAGGTGAGCAGCGCGCGAGGCACCTACATCGCAAAAGCGTTCGTCACGAAGCGCATCAAGCCCATGACCATCGACGGCAAGAAGGTCTATCAAATCGGCATTCCCATCCATCAGGGCTATCGCGGAATCGCCGAAGACGATGAGCGCAACGCGCGCACGCCTGCGAATCTGCTCTCGCCGACCGTCATCGACCCCAACGCCTTCACCCCTGAGTTCAAGGGCTTCCTCGTAAAAGTGGAAAAGGCGTAGGAGGCGGACATGAGCCAGGCGACACTCGAAATTCGGGCGATTTCAGGGCACGCCGGTTCCGTTCCCGGCGAGGGAGTGAAGCGCGAGTTTGAAGTCTGCAAGCTGATCGACACGACCACGTGCATCGGCTGCAAGGCTTGCGAAGTCGCGTGCCTCGAATGGAACGGCCTCAGTTTCAGTGAGACGACCTTCGACAATTCCTACCAGACCATGCCGGAGACGGCATGGAATTACTGGAACTTGATCAAGTTCAACGAGCACGAGCGCGAAGACGGCGCGCTGCAGCTCCTGATGCGCAAGGATCAGTGCATGCACTGCGAAGAACCCGGCTGCCTCGCGGCGTGCCCGGCCGACGGCGCGATCGTTCAGTACGTGAACGGCATTGTTGACTTTCAGCAGGACCACTGCATCGGCTGCGGCTACTGCATTACGGGCTGCCCGTTCAATATCCCCAAATTCAGCCCCACGGCGCGCAAGGTTTTCAAATGCACGCTCTGCAACGACCGCGTGACCCAGGGGCTCGAGCCGGCATGCATCAAGTCATGTCCCACGGGCTGCCTGCATTTCGGCACCAAGCCGGAAATGAAGGAGCTTGCCGAAACGCGTGCGGCGCAGCTCCGCGAGCATTCCGGTTTCACCAACGCCGGCGTCTACGATCCGCCGGGCGTGGGCGGAACGCACGTGATCTACGTCCTGCACGACGCGACGCAGCCGGAACTTTACGGCGGCCTGCCGAAGGATCCCCGCGTCCCGTGGAGCGTCAGGCTGTGGAAGGGCCCGCTCAAGTGGCTCGGAAACGCCGCGATCATCGGCGGAGCCATCGGGCTCTTCGCGCACTACCTGCGCTACGGGCCGAAAGAGAATCGCGAGGCAGGACCGACACAGGAGGAAAGAGGCGCCCCATGAGCGAAAACCATCTGCTGCCGAACGGGCGCGTGCTGCGTTACACATTCCGCGAGCGGGTGGTCCACTGGCTCGCCGGCATCTCCTACGTGTATCTGCTGGTGACCGGGCTTGCGTTCTGGTCGCCGTGGATTTTCTGGCTCGGCGTCATCGTGGGCGGCGCGACGATCTCGCGCATGCTCCACCCCTGGGCGGGATTGATCTTCGTGATCGCTGTCGTGTGGATGTACCGGATGTGGAACAAGCAGATGCGCCGCACCGACCTCGACAAGCAATGGTGGCAGGCGGTCGGTGCCTACGCACGGAATGAGGACGATGCCGTGCCGACGGCCGCGCGCTTCAACGGCGGCCAGAAGCTGCTCTTCTGGGGATTCTTCTGGTGCGGCATCGCGCTGCTGCTCAGCGGGCTGGTTCTGTGGTTCACCGATTCGCTTCCGTGGAGCCTGCGCTTCCTGCGGTATCTCGCCGTGATCGTCCATCCTGTCGCCGCGCTTTTGACGATCGGCCTCTTCATGATTCACGTGTACATGGGCGTGGTGTCGGAGCGCGGTGCGTTTCGCTCCGTCATCCGCGGCGATGTGTCGCGATGGTTCGCGCAGCGGTACCACCGCGTCTGGTACGACGAGATCGTACGCGAATCCGCCTCCAGGAAATGAAGCGGTCCGTCTGGGATGCGCGGATTCAGCGCGCGCAGAAACTTTCCGATACGTATCCTTCCGCGAGAGACGTCCTGCGGTTTTACGTGCGCGTGGCGGAATTCCAGCGCGGCCTGGATGAGCGAATCTCTCGTGCAGCGCCGAAACGAGAAACAAGCCTGCCGTGGCCTCCGGCTCCTGACCTGGCAACACTGGTTCCTGCATTCCCGTCGTTCCTCGACTGTGTGGCCGCTTCTGCGCCAAAGCCGCTTGCGGAATTTGCCGCGGCGTGGAAAGGTGAATCCCCTCGTGCATGGCAAGAATCCCTGACGCGTTATTGGAGCGACGTGAATGGATCTGCTCTTGCGGAGAATCCAGGCGAGTTATTTTGCGCGAGAGCATTTCTCCAGCCGTACGCGGAATTTCTTGCGCGAACGCGCGTCGCGCGCTCGGACGGCAGCGCCCTGCGCCTCTGCCCGAACTGCGGGAGGAAACCACAGGTCGGCGTGTTGCGCCCCGAAGGCGATGGCGGGAAAAAGTTCCTGGTCTGCTCGCTCTGTGCGACCGAGTGGGAATTTCGCCGGATCCTCTGCGCTTCTTGCGGAGAGGAGGACGAGAAGAAGCAGTGCGTCTATACGGCTGAAGGATTCCCGCAGGTCCGCATCGAGGCGTGTGAAACGTGCAAGACATTCATCGAATCTGTGGACATGACCCGCGACGGCCACGCCGTGCCCATTGTGGATGAAATTGCCGCAATCCCCCCCGCGCTTTGGGCGGCGGAAAAAGGCTATTCCAAGCTGCAGCCGAATCTTCTCGGAATGTAACTGCGGATGAGGGCGTCAACGCGCGAGATTTGAGGTAGCATCCACTTTCCCGATTCGCTGGACTACAAGACACAATGTCGCCTGCAGCGGAGGAATTTCATGAACTCATCGCTGAAGATCGCAATCATCACCGGGGCTGGCAGCGGAATCGGCAAGGCCGTTGCCGTGGCCCTCGCCCGGGAAGGCTACTCGGTAGTTCTCGCCGGTCGTCGGAAGGAGACCCTGGAAGCGACTGCGCTGGAAGTAAAGCAGGCGAACGCCAAAGCGCTCATTGTGCCCACAGACGTTGCCGATCCCGCTTCTGTGCGCGACCTTTTCGCGAAAGCGAAGGACGCCTTCGGCCGGCTCGATCTGCTGTTCAACAACGCGGGTGTGTCCGGCGGCGCGATTCCGCTCGAGGACCTGCCCTATGAGCGATGGAAGGCCGTCGTCGAAACGAACCTCACCGGCGCGTTTCTCTGCACGCAGGAAGCGTTCAAGATCATGAAGAGCCAGGAGCCGCGCGGCGGGCGCATCATCAACAATGGCTCGATTTCGGCGCACGCCCCTCGCCCGAATTCCGCTCCCTACACGGCGTCGAAGCACGGAGTGACCGGGCTGACCAAAGTGACTTCACTCGACGGCCGCAAGTACGAGATTGCCTGCGGCCAGATCGACATCGGAAACGCGGCGACCGAGCTGACCGAAAGAATGAAGAGGGGTGTGCCGCAGGCGAACGGCACGGTCGTAGTCGAGCCGACGATGAACGTCGCCGACGTCGCGCGCGCGGTTGTGTACATGGCGTCGCTGCCTCTCGACGCCAACGTCCAGTTCATGACCGTCATGGCGACGAAGATGCCCTTCATCGGCCGCGGCTGATCGCAACTGCGCGATCTACCCTGTTGACTTCGAGAGCCGCCAAAGTAAAATTAAACCAGAGGCGATGGAGTTCGCCTTTAACCGCTGTCCCTCCGAACGCCGGGGCAGATGATGACTCCTGACAGCGATCCTGTTGCGGAGCCATATCCCCGGCAGCGATCCAGACATGCAAGCTCATTTCAAAGGGAGAGGTTTATCTGTCCACATGATGAAATACTGGATGGTCGGCATCGGAGGCTTTCTCGGGTCGATCCTGCGGTTCTGGGCCAGCGGCTACTTTGGAGAGCGATTTGGGGCGCGCTTTCCGCTGGGAACGCTGTTCATCAACTGCACGGGCTCGTTCATGATCGGGCTCGCTGCCACGTTTCTCGCACACCGCGCTCACTGGGACGAGAATTGGAGATACCTCATCCCTATTGGCTTCATCGGCGGCTACTCGACATTTTCAGCCTTCGAGTACGAAACCTTTCACCACTTCCAGAATGGCGAGCTGTTCATAGCAGGACTGAACGTCGCGCTCAGTGTGGCCGTGGGCTTCGTTTGCGTCTGGCTTGGCGTCATCGCGGGAAAGAGTGTTTCTTAGGTTGCGATCGGAGTCACGGTCCGCGCGAATTGACTTCGCGCGCAGGACTTCGCTAACGTGGCGCCGGGCTTGCGGATGGCGCAGCCCGGAGGCTTCGATGTCTTTCGCCCAGCTCACATTCGCGCTTCAGACAATCCAGTCGCACATCAGCTTCCCAATGGGCGCGGCCACGAACGAGCAGATCGTGCTCCGCTGGCTGCACTTCGTCTCCGGGATCATCTGGATCGGTACGCTCTATTTTCTCAACCTCGTCGGCACGCCCGCGATGAAGAAGCTCGAGCCGCAGGTGCGCGCGAAAGTTTTCCCACAGATGATGTCTCGCGCGATGTGGTGGTTTCGCTGGTCCTCGCTCGTCACCGTGATTGCCGGAATGCGCTATTACTGGCGGATTCTCGCGGCCGATGCGAATAACGCCGGAAACCCGGCGCTTGCGTGGCGATGGTTCGGCGGATGGCTCCTCGTGTGGTTCGTGGCGTTCGTGTTGATCTACCCGTTCCAGCTGCCGCACAAAGGATTCCTCGACAATCCGTGGGTGCGCACGATTGCGATCGCTGCGGTCACAACCGCCGCATCGTGGACAGCGCTCGCGCTGAACGCAAACCTGCAGTCGTCGAACGCGCACCTTGCGATCGGGATTGGCGGCGGAATGGGCTTGC
>Ga0187769_10000338_pt1 | contig 25836 bp, 21 predicted proteins | sample 0116_SJ02_MP02_1_FD_133140 | JGI IMG/M metagenome (GOLD analysis project Ga0187769, IMG submission 133140) | Tropical peat soil microbial communities from peatlands in Department of Meta, Colombia - 0116_SJ02_MP02_10_MG | ecosystem: Environmental > Terrestrial > Soil > Wetlands > Peat | place... | reverse complement strand
TAGTTGGCCGCTTCCGATCCCCACAGAAGCTTAGGTTGGCCGGGGCCGGAGTGTGAAAGCCGGGAAGGAGCAACATCATGCTGGTACCCATGGTCATCGAACAGACTGGGCGCGGTGAACGAGCCTACGACATCTATTCCCGGCTGCTGCGCGATAACATTATTTTTATCGGCACGCCGATCGACGACAACATCGCCAACCTGGTGATCGCTCAAATGCTGTTTCTGGCCCAGGAGGACCCGGAAAAGGACATTCAGCTTTACATCAACTCACCCGGAGGTTCAATCACCGCCGGGATGGCGATCTACGACACCATGCAGTATGTCAAGAACGACGTCACAACCATCTGCATAGGTCAAGCGGCCAGCATGGCGGCCTTGTTACTTTCGGCTGGTGAACCAAAGAAACGTCTGGCTCTGCCCAACTCGCGCATCCTGATCCACCAACCCTCGATGGGCGGGCTTTCTGGCCAGGCTACCGATATTGACATCCATGCCCGGGAAATCCTTCGGATGCGCGAAATTACAAACCAGTTACTTGCGAAACATAGCGGACAGAAGCTGGATAAGGTAGAAAAGGATGTAGAACGCGACTTTATTATGAACGCCCAGCAGGCTAAGGAATACGGAATCATCGACGATATCATCTATAAGACCAGAGAGAAGGTATGATCGGCATTTGCCGGTCAGATTGGGAATTCTCGGCGCAACGATCGATCCCGCTCCCCCTGGGAAAGAAGACGCAATCGAGCCGGGAGGCTAGGCCACAAAGGAGTAAAGCCGAGTGAAAAACCGAACTGGCACTGAGGAGATTCTACGCTGCTCGTTCTGCCATAAGTCGCAGGACGCGGTGGCTAAACTGATTTCTTCTCCGAGCGACTACCCACGGGCTTACATCTGCGACGAATGCGTGGCCGTCTGCAACTCGATTCTCGAGGATGACCGCGCTGCCACTCCTCCCGCTAGCGCCCCGAATACGCTTCCCAAGCCACAAGAGGTAAAAACCTTCCTCGATGAGTATGTGATCGGCCAGGAAACTACGAAGAAGAAGCTGGCGGTGGCGGTTTACAACCATTACAAACGCATCTATATGAACCGCCAGCGCACCAGCGACGGCATTGAGCTCACCAAGTCGAACATCATGCTGATCGGACCGACCGGGACGGGGAAAACCCTCTTGGCACAGACTCTGGCTCGCATGCTGGATGTGCCCTTCGCCATTGTCGATGCCACCACGCTGACTGAGGCAGGTTACGTTGGCGAGGACGTCGAGAACATCATTCTCAAGCTCCTGCAGGCAGCCGATGGAGACGTGGGAAGAACACAGACGGGCATTATCTATATTGACGAAGTGGATAAGATTGGCCGCAAGGACGAGAATCCGTCCATTACCCGCGACGTTTCCGGGGAAGGCGTCCAGCAAGCCCTGCTGAAGATCCTTGAAGGCACGATCGCCAACGTCCCGCCCCAGGGTGGACGCAAGCACCCGCACCAGGAGTTCACTCCAGTTGATACAACCAATATCCTCTTCATCTGCGGCGGCGCGTTTGTCGGGCTGGAGAAGATTATTGGCCGACGCGTAGGTAAAAAGTCCGTGGGCTTTAAGACTGGAGAAGACGTTGAAGCCGAGCCAACTACACCGACCAAGCGGAATTTCGAGCTGCTCAGCGATGTGCAACCCGAGGATCTTATTAAATTCGGCTTGATTCCTGAGTTCGTCGGCCGGTTGCCGGTGGTCGGAGTGCTGGAAGATCTGGATGAGTTTGCCCTGATTGAAATCTTGACCCGCCCAAAGAACGCTATCGTCAAGCAGTACCAGCGTTTGTTCGAATTCGAGAACGTTCGCCTCAAGTTCAGCGACGAGGCCTTGCGGGCAGTGGCGCGCCAAGCGATGGCCCGAAAGGTGGGGGCGCGCGGCCTGCGTATGATTTTAGAAGAATTAATGCTCGAATTGATGTATAACTTGCCCAGCCAGAAGAAAGTCAAGGAATTTGAGGTGACACGAGAAATGGTTGAGAAAAAGAGCGTCTCTCTGGCTATGATGGAAAAGGCAGGGTGAGGGTTTTGTTTACCGTTAGCCATCAGCTTTCCAGGTAAGCTGAATTCCAGTGTGCGATGATTTAGGCTAGGAGCTAGTAGCCAGAAGCTGTTTTTGGAGACCCAGTGACCGCATCCAAAGAGAAGTTCGAGAGTAAGAAGTTACCTATGATGCCCATCCGCGATGTGGTCATCTTCCCCCACATGATGACCCCGTTTGTGGTGGGCCGAGAGTCTAGCGTGCGCGCACTGGAAGAGGCGTTGGCTGCCGACAAGAGGATTTTCCTGGCTACCCAGCACGATGCCGGGGTCGACGAACCTAAGCCTAATGAGATCTATCAGGTCGGCACGGTCGTCAATATCGTGCAGAGTTTGAAACTGCCGGATGGCAACATCAAGGTTCTCGTGGAAGGTATCGAACGGGGCAAGATTCTGCAGATTACCGAAAACGAGGGATTCATGCAGGCCAGCATTCGGCTGGCCCGCTACGCGACGGAGACCAACCCGCAGATCGAAGCCGGCATGCAGCGGGTCACATCGCTGTTTGAGCAATACGTCAAGCTCTGCCAATCGCTGAACTACGAAACCATGATCGCTGCGGTTCGGATGGAGGATCCGGCGAAGCTGACGGATACCATCGCTGCCAATCTGCAGCTTTCCATCGAGGAAAAGCAGGAATTGCTTGAGATTTTCGACCCGGCGGAGCGTTTGACCCGCATCGGCGATGTTCTTGATATCGAAATCGAAAAATTGAACATGGACCGCACCATCCAGTCGCGAGTGAAGCGCCAGATGGAGCGCGCGCAAAAAGAGTATTACCTCAACGAGAAGATCAAAGCCATTCAGAAAGAACTCGGCCGCGGCGAGAAGAGTGAATTCGACGAGCTGAAGAAGAAGATCGAAGCCTCGGGTATGCCTAACGAGGTCCGTGAAAAGGCCATCCAGGAACTGAAAAAGCTGGAAGCCATGCCGCCGATGTCGGCCGAATCGACAGTTTCGCGCAATTACCTGGATTGGCTATTGGCAGTGCCTTGGAAAAAGCGCTCCAAAGAGATTCGCAACCTCACCCGCGCCGAGAAGGTCCTGAACGAAGACCATTACGGGCTGGAGAAGATCAAAGAACGCATTCTGGAATTCTTGGCCGTCCGCCAACTGGTGAAAAATCCCAAGGGCTCGATTCTCTGCTTTGTCGGACCTCCTGGAGTCGGCAAGACCTCCTTAGGAATGTCCATCGCCAAGGCTACCGGCCGGAAGTTTGTGCGCATGTCCCTGGGCGGCGTGCGAGATGAAGCTGAGATACGCGGCCACCGGCGGACTTACATCGGAGCCTTGCCGGGACAGATTATCCAGATGATGAAGAAAGCCGGTACCAAGAACCCGGTCTTCATGCTGGACGAAGTCGAGAAGATGTCGATGGATTTCCGCGGCGACCCATCCGCCGCACTGCTCGAAGTGCTCGACCCCGAGCAGAACTATATGTTCGTGGACCACTACCTGGACGTCGAGTACGACCTTTCTCAGGTATTCTTTATCGCCACTGCCAACGTCATCCACACGATTCCTCCAGCGTTGCAGGATCGTATGGAGGTGCTGCGTCTGCACGGTTACACCGAGCAGGAAAAAATCGAAATCGCCAAGCAATTCCTGATCAAGAAGCAGATGGCGCAGGCCGGACTGACAGAAAAGAATTTGAGGTTTACAGACGAGGCGATCACAGCCTTGATCCGGTTTTATACCCGAGAAGCCGGCGTTCGCAATCTGGAGCGTGAAATCGGAAACGTTTGCCGCAAAGTCGCGCGCAAAGTGGTAAAGGAAGGCTCGAACTACAGTATCGTCATTACTCCGGAGAACGCGAACGATTTCCTGGGTGTGATCAAGTTCCGCGATACACTGGCGCACGAGAGGAGCGAGGTTGGGCTGGTTACCGGGTTGGCGTGGACCGAAGTCGGTGGCTCCATTCTGAGCACGGAAGCTACGGTCGTCGATGGCAAGGGCAAGCTGACGCTGACCGGCAAGCTCGGCGATGTGATGCAGGAGTCAGCGCAAGCTGCCATGTCTTACGTACGCTCGCGGGCGCAGCGGCTTGGCTTGCCTCGCGATTTCTATCGCAACATTGACATCCACGTGCACGTGCCGGAAGGCGCGATTCCGAAGGATGGACCTTCTGCCGGGATCACCATCGCCACTGCCATCGCTAGCGCCTTGAGCAAGATTCCGGTACGCCGCGATCTCGCGATGACCGGCGAGATCACGCTTCGTGGCAAGGTGTTGCCGATTGGAGGCCTCAAGGAGAAGTTGCTGGCCGCGCATCGCGCCGGCTTATTCGAAGCCATTCTTCCCCAGGAAAACGAAAAGGACTTGGCGGAAGTGCCAGAAAATCTCCGCAACGAAATGAAATTGCACTTTGTCGATACGATGGACCAGGTGCTCGCACTGGCTCTGGAACAGCCCTTACCGAAGCCGATGCCCGAAGTCGAAGCCACGCAACCCATGGCGCCGTTGCCTGCGCCTCCGGCTGAGGGGCCCACCGCGCACCAGTAGGGATTGGGTTGAAGGTCGTATTGTACTCATCATGAGCGCACCCTGCCTGAACTCTTCGAGGGCTGTTTCAAAGATTTCGGTATCCGCTTAGTCGTCGATCCCGAAGTCCGCGGCGCCCCCGGCACCTTCCCGATCCGAGCATCTCCAGCGAGGACGAGCTCGCAGGCGCGCAGTGCCGCGGCCTCGAAATCCGGTGCATCGGCTGGAAGGACCTGCCAACCCGTAACCGGTTTCCGCAATACCTGAATGGATCGCATGTTTGGGAACTCGCGCCGCAGACTCTCGTGATGCTCCTCGGTGGTAGCGAGCCACACCCCGTTATCCACCGTGTTTGTGGGTTTGTCCCGCAGGATCAGGACAATCTTGTCCTGAACATAGACCGCGAGGCAGCCGAACATCGGGCGGGTGTAAGGTGATAATGAAGCAATGGCCTCAAGCACGAATTCATGCGGAACAGCCTTGCGAGCCTTGCCCGGCCAGAAGCTATCGCCTCTCGGGACCAAATCTATAGTGCGACGAGGTTTCGGCATCAACCTATGATACCGCCCAATTGTCGTCGGAAAACGACCCAACCCTCGACAAATAACGTGCAAATTTCGGCTCTGTCCCGGGTTAAGTCATCCGATTTAGCTTGGGGGGCACGTGGCGCGCATCTTCGTGTTTACCTGAGATAGAATCACCCGTAGTGGAGCACTCGTGGAAGCCAACTCTCAAACGGGCAAAGCCAAGATCGCGTTCAAGGGCACCGCCGGGTTGGCGATTGCTGTCGCTGTGGTTGGGATCCTGTTAATCGCCTTCCCGGCCTACCGATGGTTCTTCGCCATCAGCGTTGGAATCGGCCTTGGAGTCGCGCTGATTCTTTTTCTATGGCACAAGCTGCGGCCCATCCGGGAGGAAGACATCGAAAACAAGCGGCCGCTGGGATTGAAGTAGTCAGGCGATCGCCCTCTTGCAACTTTCCCTCATCTGACGGCAAACTGAGTTATGCGTGTCATATCGCGATTCATGATGGCGGCGACCGATCCCACCCAGTTCCCTGCTCCGGCGCTGCCTGAGGTCGCCTTCCTCGGACGGTCGAATGTGGGGAAATCCAGCGTCATAAATTCCTTGGTCGGCAAGAAGCTGGCCAAAACCAGCTCGATCCCCGGGAGGACACGCAGCATCAATTTCTTTGAGCTTCGCTGGCCGGGAAAACCTCAACCCGAGCTGATCTTCACTGACCTGCCGGGCTACGGGTACGCGCAGCTCTCGCGCGAAATCTCCAGCCGCTGGCCAGATTTCATCGAGCCTTACCTGAAAGGGCGCCCGTGCCTCGCCTTGTGCTTGGTGCTGGTGGACGTCAATGTACCGCCGCAAGAAAGCGACAATCAGCTGTTCAGATTCCTTTCCGGCATTGGCCGCCCGTTTCTGATTCTCGGCACCAAGAGTGACCGATTATCGAGTAACCAACTACGCAATGCTCTGCAAATGTTTGCGCAAGAGTTTCCGCAAGCCAAGGTTCTTCCCTTTTCCGCGAGAACCGGCGCCGGACGTGACGAGCTTTGGCGCGAAATCCGCGGAGCTACGCACGCTCACCGCGCCCAGTCCGAACTTGCACGCCTGGAAGCTCCTGCGAAATAGGCGCAGCTGCCCAAATTTGTGAACGCGTATGCTTCCGCTATGATTAGAAGCTTATGCCCAGGTATCTGATCACCGGAATCGCTGGTTTCATCGGGTCGGCACTGGCTCGCGCTCTTGTGGTGCAGGGAGACCAGGTGCGTGGGATCGACAATTTGTCCACTGGTAAGCGAGAGAACATCGCCGAGATTGCCGGAAATATCGATTTTCGCCAAGCCGATTTGCTCGATTTCGACGCTGTGCGGCAAGCTTGCCTTGGGGTGGACTACGTGCTGCACGAAGCTGCCATTCCTTCTGTACCTCGGTCGGTGAAGAACCCGCTGGAAAGCAATCGCGCGAACATCGATGCCACCGTCAACCTGCTGGTCGCGGCTCGCGACGCCAAGGTGAAGCGCGTCGTTCATGCAGCCTCCTCTTCCGCCTACGGCGATACGCCGACACTGCCTAAGCGCGAGGACATGCCGCCGAACCCAATCTCGCCCTACGCGGTCGCGAAACTCGCTGGCGAGTATTACATGAACTCGTTCTGGCGGTGCTATGGTTTGGAGACCGTCTCTTTGCGCTACTTCAACATCTTTGGGCCTCGCCAAGATCCGACATCTCCCTATTCTGGGGTGCTGGCCAAGTTCATCACCCAAATGCTGCGAGGTGAACAGCCTACTATCTTCGGAGACGGCCAGCAAAGCCGCGATTTTACCTACGTCGAGAACGCGGTCAATGCCAATCTGCTGGCGTGCAATGCGCCGGCGGGCAAAGTTGCTGGGCGAGTTTTCAACATCGCCACAGGATCGCGGATCGACTTGAATGAAACTGTCCGCGTGCTCAAGAAACTGATCGGATACTCAGGTCAGGTCAAATACGGGCCGGAGCGCGCCGGGGACGTCAAACATTCGCTTGCGGATCTATCGTTGGCGAACAAACATCTCGGGTACCAACCTACGGTGAATTTCGAAGAAGGCCTGCGGCGGACCATTGAGTGGTATCGCAGCGAGAGTACAAGCGCGTCAGCCTAGCCGCCTTGGCTTTATTACCTTCGTGATCTATAGGCCTCCCATGCTGCAAACTACAGTTGATCTATGACGCTATCTTCCATGGTAGTTTCCCGCGATTGGCCTGAGATCAGCGTGCTGGAATGTATTCTCGGCGCTTTGCACATCCGGGTCGAAGTCGAACCCGAGCCGAAGCAAGTTCCAGCCAAGCTGGCCAAGTCGAAGATCGATGCCCTAATCGTCGATTGCGATTTGGACGGGACAACCAGAGTTCTGGGTGGACTCAGAGAACAGCTGAATACAGTGCCATTGCTGATAATCGGCAGCCCCAGTCGGAGCCGGGAGCTCAAGGCCGCGGAGGCGACTTTCATCTTTGAAAAGCCGATCTCCGTGGAACAAGCGGTACACAAGCTTTCTGCGGCGAGAAACCTGATCCTCAACGGCAGGCTACGTTACCATCGCCACCCTCTCGATCTTCTTGTATGCGTGAGTTATGGGCGTGGCAAGCGGCTGGTGGCCGATCTTCTCAACCTGAGCCAGGGTGGCGTGGCGATCCATACTGACCAGCCGATAAGCTTGCCCAGCTCCGTTCGCGTAGCCTTCATGCTCCCGGGAAGCGACTCTAAGTTAAGCGCCAGGGGTGAGGTTGTCTGGAAAAAAGAGGGAAATGTCGGAATCCGCTTCGCAGAAATGACTTCGCGCAAGACGCGTGATTTGCAGCTCTGGCTGGCCCGGCAATATCTTACGCACTAGACGTCGGTCACTGACGCGTGAAATCACAGGCCCCACACTTATCGAAACCGAGATCTCTCCAACCTAGTGGGACGCGATTTCTTCGCGATCTCAGAGCTGGCCAACTCCGCCAACCGACCGCCCGGGGTAATCCCGAACCAGACCCCGAATACAAACCAGTAAACCGCCGCAAACACCACCGCCGCTGCGAGAACAAAAGCGATGGCCAGCGGCCAAGAGGGTAGGACATCCGTAAAAAAGAGGGCCAGCAGACTGAACAGCAACACCGCACACAATAATGCTGTTCCGTCGACGAAGCGGGAAAATCGGAGCGCAGAAATGTTAAACCAAAGCAGGCGCACGCTGGGCGATTCCGTATTCAGCGGCACGGGGTGGAACGAAGGAAGAGTTTCCTCCAGCCGAATTGCGGGCCGTGCAGCGCTGGAGAAGAGCAACTCGGCCGCGTTGTCCCCGACCGCTCGATGCGCATCGGCCAAGATCTGGGTGAACAACCACTCTTTCAGCAAACGCCGCGAACGTGGCGCCAGACCACTAAATTCCAAGCCCGCTTGCCCCAGCGAATCGGTCCACGCCACGCGAGCGTCGGCCTCGATGCGTAGTCGAGGATTCGGCAGCTCCAAACCGACATGAACTTGCTCATCAGAACGGAGAGGCGTGAGCAACTGCACCGCGATTCCTGTCTCACTGATGTCGCGGACGACTCCGCCATTCCCGAAATCCAGCTTGACGTAAGCCAGAATCCGCAGCTTCTGCCGGTAGCGAAGGCGGCGGTTTTGCGGAAGGGATTCGAGAGTGGCAGATGAGGCCATATTCGGCCAGAGGCTCTATTTCAAATTTAGCTTGAGGACGGCGAGAACCCAGTATCGCCGATGGTTCCCGGCACTCAGGAGGCGGTGCGGCGTTCTTTGGGCCCGGCCGCCGACTGGAGCTTGCCTTGTCGAGCTTGATCCCAGGCGATCAGGCCATTCAGATCGTAGCTGTAAGGGCCAAAGGCGCGGAAGGCATTTTCATCGAATAGACGCTTGATCCCACAACCCAGGCAGACTTGGTAGGAGTGGTTTTGAACACGCACCGGCCAGCTCATCTTGCTGTGCCAGCAACCCCGGAGCAGCATAACCCCTGCACCTGCCAATCCCGTCGCCACCAGACCCCAAGGCCAGAACCAACGCTTCTTTTTTTCTTTTTCTTCGCTCACTGCCCACAACCTGTAAGTGCTTACCCTTGCTTAGGATATGCCGAACCCCAGGGCTGTGCAACGGACTTTTGAACTCGTTGAATGGCAAGGACTTGCTTACCAAAGAGCATGACCCAGTTCCCACCTTCGTGCACAGGCATCTCTTGTGTATTGTGAGTCGACGGCGGTAACTTACAGCTAATGCTCAATGCAAAAGCAATTCTGAGTTCTGAGAGAAGCAGCCGGATCAAGACCGATGAGACCGATGAATTGACAAATTCCTTCCCCTCGATAGGATTGTTCCACTCCGCGCGATTTCCATTACTGCGATGAGCGTGATTCCCACCAATACGGATCTGGAGTCGATTCCCGAAGTGCGAACGCCAGCTCTTGAGTCGGCCACCCGGTCCATCGAGCGTGGGGGCAGCAACGCTCTAGAAGGGCTCTTGGCATTTTCCGCTTTGCATCAACAGATCCGCCAACGCCGGGGGCATGCAGTTCAAGATGGCGGCGATCTCAGCCTGAAGGATTCGCCGCGGGTGGCACAATTTGTCCTTGAGGAAGTGTTGCAGTTGGTCGCTGAGCGCGCTGCGGCGATGACAGGCGCTGATGGGGTTGCCATTGCTTTGGCCGAGCGGGATGCAATCATTTGCCGTGCTTCTGCCGGGAAGATCGCCCCGGACCACGGGATGGGCGTCGATCCGCATTCGGGATTTTCCGGCGCATGTCTGGTCTCAGGGCAAATAGTTCGCTGCGACGACACTGAATCGGATCCGCGAGTGCATGCTCTCACTTGCCGCAGCTTAGGTGCTCGCTCCATGGTGGCTGTGCCCCTCTCGGCAAAGCAGACGGTAATCGGCTTGGTGGAAGCGTTTTCTATCGAGCCTTACGGATTCAACGATAGCGATGTCCGCAGCTTGAATCTGCTCGCGGAACTAATCTTGGCGGCACTGCGGCCAGAAGAAGAGGATCGTCTGGCGGAGGTTTCTCAACGTGTCGTCGGCCGGAGGGCAGAGGAATCAGTCGCGCCCAGCCCCACAACTGTGGCAGATGTTCCGAAAGGCGAAGCTTCTGAGAAAGCCGAAGATTCACCCAATAGCACCGCTGCTTCCTCGCAGCAGGAAGCAGTGGAAAAATCCAGGCCCGGTCTTGGCATCGTGATCGTTCTCGTCTTGATCGCGTTGGCCCTGGGAGCAGGACTCTGGTGGAAAATGAGCCGCGGCGCGCACTCGAGAACTATGACTCGGCGACCAACTTCAGCGACCCTCCCAACTCCAACGTCCGGAGTGCAGAGCGCTTCGGTGGGTGCGCCTTCCAACGAGCAGCCCCCGCCTCCCGAAGATAAGGACCTCGGGAAACCAGCGACTGCGGCCCAGCTCGCGGCGCTGCCGGAAGTAACCGGCATCCGCCACTGGTCCGCGGCCGACTCCAGCACGGTGGTGATTGACTTGCAGGATCAGGTTCAGTACGAGGCCCACCGCCTCACAAATCCTGAACGCATCTATTTTGATCTGCACGACACTCGACTCGCGGCGGAACTGTTCGGCAAAAGCCTCGAGATCGGTGACCCGTTGATCCAGCGAGTTCGCGTGGCTCAGCCGATACCGGGCATGACCAGAGTCGTGCTGGAAACTAAAGGCGCTTCGAATTTTTCCGTCAGCCTGGAGGCCAATCCTTATCGTCTGGTAGTCGAGATACGAAAGGTTGGCGTGACACCCGAGCCGAGATCGAAGCTGGATCTGTTTGCCCCGTTGAACCAAAGTGTGACTGCTGCTGATATGCCTGCTCGAGCTCTCACGCCACGGCTGCGCGTTGTGCTCGACGCAGGTCACGGGGGCTGGGATCTGGGCACGGTGGGAAAACAAGGTTTGCTGGAGAAAGATCTGGTGCTCGACATCACCAATCGCCTAGGCGCGCTGCTGGAGCGCCGGTTAGGAGCGCAGATCATCTACACCCGCAAGGACGATAGCTACGTCGCCCTTGAAAAGCGCTCCGAAATCGCCAATCTCTCTGAAGCTGACGTCTTTCTCTCCATTCACGCGAATTACAGCGACTATCCCTCTGCCCGCGGCGTGGAGACCTATTACACAAATACCTATTCGTCGATCAAGGCGCGGTCGTCTAAAGACGCCGCCGAACCTGCGCTGCAGAACGTCAATTGGACCAGCGTTGATATTCGAAAAAAAGTGCGCGAGTCGCACCGCTTGGCCACCAGCATTCAGCAAGCTTTGTATGCCACGCTGGCGAGGAGGAATCCTGGCCTTCCCAATCGCGGCGTCAAAGAGGCTCAGTACGCCGTGCTGACCGGGACCACCATGCCGGCGGTCCTTGCAGAGATCTCTTTCGTCAGCAGTCCCACCGATGAGAATAATCTACAAAGCGCCAGTTACCGTCAGCAGATCGCCCAAGCCCTCTACCAGGGCGTGGCTCATTACGCCGAACAATCAGGCCGGGTTAAAATGGCCAGCGCCGCGGGAAAGCCCGGGGGACACTAGAAGCCGCTTCGACCGCTACGCACCGGCGAGAGCCTGCCCTGAGCGAAGTCGAAGGGACACCCGCGCCTAGAGTCCGCCATATTTCGCCAGCCACTTCAACTCCTCGCGCACTTTGATCTTGCCATGCCAGGGATTCTTGTCGAGTGAATGACCCTCGCCGGGAAATATCAGGAACGTGCTCGGGACGCCAAGGTTATGCAGAGCGTGGTCGAGCAGGTAGTCTTCGGCGACTGCCACGCGAATATCATCGGCCCCAGCCACAATGTGGGTGGGCGTGCGAACTTTGTTCATCTGGAAGATGGCGGCTTCGTCGTGGTAGCGCTTTTGCGCTTGCCAGGGCTGTCCGCCAAGGAAATAAGCGTCGTCAAAAGTAGTGTCATCGTTGCCCCAGTTGGCGACATGCTCCACCGCGCCGGCTCCCGTAACCGCAGCCTTGAAACGGGTGGTCTGGGTGATCAGCCAGTTCGTCATGTAACCGCCATAACTGTAGCCGCCAATTGCGAGATGATTGGGATCGGCGATGCCGTCTTTGACCAACGCATCCACGCCTTCCAGAATGTCTTTGCCGGGGCGGGAAACGATCTCCGGGACTATCTGCTCCAGGAATGTGTCGCCATATCCAGCTGATCCACGATAGTTGGGTTCGAAAACCAGCCATCCCTGAGTTGCCGCCAGCCGGTCCCACTGATACCAGTCAGCCTCAAAATGATTGCCATCGGCATCGTCGGGCCCGCCGTGAATAAACACAAACATCGGCAGGTTCTTCGCTTCAAACTTTCCCGGCGGATACATCAGCATGCCTTCGACGCTCGTGCCATCGTCGGCGGTCCAGCGGTACGGCTTGCCTCGAGGAAGATCTCGCTCCGTGAATATATGGTTGAATGAAGTAATCGGCTTTGCTTCGGAGAGCTTGTCGATTCTGTCTGCGATATAGACTTCCGTCGGTTTCTCAAGGCTCGAATAAACGAACGCAATCTGCGAAGAGTGCTCGGCCGAAGCGATGAGTTCATAGGTTCCCGCCCAGCCGGCCTGCTTTGCGAACACCGCAGCAGGATTTGCCTGGGTATACACTTGCACTTCCGTTCCTAACCGCCCCGTCGCGACCACCCCTCCGCCGGGGACCATCGAATAATGCAGTACGGCGCCATTGAAATCGCGAGCCCAACGCTGCGTTTCACTTGTATCGGCATCCACCCAATAAAGCCGGGTCTGTGTGTCTTCGTATTTTCCTTCGACCGAGCCCAACTCGACATCAAAGAAGATGTGCTTGCTATCCGGGGCCCAGTGAATATGCTGTTCCAGCGCCTCGTTGTGCGTGACTTGGTGGGGTGGGCGATCCGGTGACGCGTTGGCCAGATCGACGGAATAAACCTCGAATTCGGAGATCTTCTCCTGCCGCTCCGACACTGACTCAGTCGCAAAGGCCAGCCGGTGACCATCCGGTGACGCGGTCAAACCATCGACTCGCCACGGGCTGCTGGCCAGGCTGCGGGAGCCGGGGGTGATGTCGGGGGTACTGTCGGAATCCTCAGATGGCTTGCTGCCCTCGGCGTCGTGGCGAGCAATCGCATCTGCGACATCAAGGCTGAAAATCGTGTCGCCGCGTTCCGCAGCTCGATATTGCTTTACGTCCTTCCATTCTTTTTTGTAAGCATCCTTCTGATCTTTCGTCCACGGCTGTCTGGTAGCGAAGTATAGCGTCTTCGAATCCGCAGACCAGGCGAAGGCGTGAACCTCCTCTTCTCCTCTGGTGACAGGAAACGCTTCGCCGCCGGCCGGCAAGATCAAATATAGTTGGGCCGTTTCTTCGTCTTTCGAATCCTCATCCGAGTCGGTCTTTTTCGCCCCGGGCGCCTTCCGCTCGGAGATGAAGGCGATCCAGCGCCCATCCGGCGACCACTGGGGATTCCGGTCTCGCCCAGATTGCGTGAGCTGGATAATCGTGCCGCCTGTTCGGCCGTCTCGATAGAGCCAAAGATCTTTGCGAAAGATCTGCTGGTCCCAATCGGCTCGCTCGGTACCGATGACAACCGCATGCCCATCGGGAGAGAGCTCGACAGAATCGAAGCTGACGGAATTGAAGAACTCGTCAATCGTGAGCTTGGGTTTGTCGGCAGCGCGAGCGAAGTCGAAGGGCAGCAGAACGATCGAAAGAAGCAGCAGAAGTTTCTTGTTTGTCATAGGCGGAAACAGAGGTATACCGCGAAGGAGAATGATTGTAAATCCGAATCTGTACTGGAGACTGGTTAGTTGAGGATCGTAACCAGACGCGACCGCCGGATAGGCAGGAAAGGACGATCTGCGATCTGGCCTTCGAATTTTCGTCCCCAGCGGCCGGGAATCGCAGTACCGCAGGAGGGACAGCAGCCATCGGCGGTCAACCGATATTCTTCGATAAAATAACCATCCCTCCGGATCAAGGTCGCGCCGCAGTTGTGGCACTTTGTGTTCTCGTGATCGTCCACCATCCCGGGCAAATTTCCGGCGTACACATATTTCAGGCCGGCATTCTTCCCGATTTCCGCTGCCCGCAACAGATCCTCCGGCCGGCTGTTATCAGGGTCGTCCATTTTGTAATCTTTGTGGAATGCGGTCACGTGCCAAGGAATGTGGGGTGATATTTTGGCTAGAAAATCCGTCAATTGCCGCAGTTCTTCGTCGGAATCATTAAAGCCGGGAATCAGTAAGGTCACAATTTCCAACCAGAAACCCATGTCGTGAAGACGGCGAATGGTATCGAGAATTGGCCCAATGCGTCCACCCAATTCGTGATAATGCCGGTCGCTGAAACTCTTGAGATCCACCTTGTAGAGATCCACCCAGGGACGCAGATATTCGAGCACCTGCGGCGTGCCATTCCCGTTGGAAACGAAACCGGTCATGAGGCCAGCAGCTTTAGCTTCTTTGAAAACGGCCACGGCCCATTCACTGGTAATCAGGGGTTCGTTGTAAGTACTCACCAGGACTTTCGCGCCTTGGCGCAGCGCATCCTGCACCATTGCCTCGGGCGAAGCTTCAAGCGGCGGGGAAATCGCACTGGGATCGCGCAGCGCTTGAGAGGTTACCCAGTTCTGGCAATAGGCACAGTGCAGATCACATCCCAACATGCCGAAGCTATAGGCGAGCGCGCCCGGGTACGCGTGAAAAAACGGCTTCTTCTCGATCGGATCGCACTGCACTCCACCGACATAGCCCCACGGCACGTACAGAGTGCCGCCTCGATTGTAGCGGACCTTGCAGACTCCGGGCTGGCCTTCTGGAATGGGGCAGCAATGGCCGCAGGCGTAACAGCGAACGCGATTGCGATCGAGCTTCTCGTACAGCTCGCCTTCGCGGACATGCTCATAGACAATGTCTTTGAGCGTCGGCAAACTAAGTACCTCTTGCTTCTATTTTAGACCTGATGGACCGAAACGCATCCACATTCAGATTCAACCACGAAGAGCACGAAGGGTCGCGAAGGGACTTCGCCACTAAAGCCTTCGTACCCTTTGTGGTGTCGATCGGGGATACCCGCCCTTTCTTACCGCGCAGTCGGTGAGCTCTTACCAGCCAATTGATGCTGCTTAATCCACTCATTTGCCTGCTGTTGCGCGGAGACAATCTGGGCGCGGTTCAATCGGGAAGCAAGCAGTGCCACGCGAGATTTGCTGGCTTCGTCTCCTCCAGCTTCCGCCAACAGAGACCAGAAGTATGCCCGGCTCAGATCGGCAGGCACCCCGCGTCCGGCCCAGTAATAGGCACCGAGAGTCGCTTGAGCCGCGACGTGGCCTTGTTCGGCAGCCTTGGTGAACCAACGAACGGCCTCGGTGTAATCCTGGGCCACGTCTTCTCCGGTCGCGTAGCGCGCTCCGACAGCAAACTGGGCTGCAGGATCGCCTTGGTCGGCGAGCGCTTGCAAGTCGCCAGCCGCAGCCGGGGTCGCCGTGGGCGATTGTGATATGGCTTTTGATCGCTCGGCAGATGGAGTCGAGGTCGTGTGACGACCGCTGTTGCCGCCCCAGGTTCCAATTAGCCACACGATGACGAACACAATCGTGATTCCCGCCGCGATCAGGAAACTATTGCGCGAACGGGAAAGTTCGGGGAGTGGCAGATCTGACGCGTCTTCCACAGGAAATTCATCGTCCACAGTTGACTTTGCCCCTGAGTCCTCCTGAGGTGATTCCGCCCGGCGTACCGCGCCAGAAACGACTTCCGCCAGTCGCAAAAGAACAAGTTCATCCTCGGAACCAAAGGCCTTCGCCTCCGAAGAAAACACTTCAAGTAATCCAATGATCGAATCATCCGAGCGAATTGGCGCTGCGGCCATAGAACGGATACCCAGAACCCGGCAACTCTCGCGGTCCACGCGCGGGTCGGTGTCGGAGTCATCGCAGCGCAGCAATGTGCCGGTTCGCACGCACTCCCCGGAAAATCCTGATCCAATTCTGAGGTGAGCGCCCAAGGGAGGGGCATCGCGGCCGGCGTTCGCGCGGCAAATCATGTCCTCGCCCTCAGTCAAGGCGATAGCCGCGCCGGTGGCTCGGGTGAAGGCCTGCGCTCTTCGTGCGATCAGGTGCAGAGCTGCATCCAGATCGGTTTCAAGCCCTTCCACCTCGCGCTTCACTGCGGCCAGCGCGGCGAGCATCGAGGTGTGGTCCGGGTGCGCCTGGAAATCCTCCGCGCTGCTACTCTGAAGCAAACTCTCGTGCGAGGCATCGGTGGTCTCAACCGCATGGTTCACGCAGGCTGCGATGGCATTGGCGAAAAGCCATTTCTTTAGTGCGGAGGCCGATTCCTCACGCATTTCTGAAAACTCAACTCCGGCACGCCCCGCCAAACCGGTCCAGATGACTTTACCTTCGGTTCGGATGAGGGCGTGGGTCTCAGGTAGATCAAGACAGAAATCTGCCCTTTGATCGACCTCGAGCGGGGACGCGGACTGGATCGCCATGCCGTCCTCGCTGATGTCCACGATTTCGCTCAGCTCAAGCGCGGGGGAGCTTGCGTTTCCGTTCAGGCTGGCATATGCGGGAAGCTGCACCTTGTGCCGCACGCGGCGGCGGCGATCAGGCATGGGAGGCGCTTGCAAGTCGATCTCAGCCGGATTGGCTCCGAGAGACTGCATGCTGCGATTGGCTCCATATTACCCCAAGAAGCGGGCTTGGAGGGGGAAGGAGAAATCAGAAGGACAACCATCAGGCGGAGTGCCGTGGCACTCGCAGATTCGACAGCCGCGCGATGGCTGCAACCATCATGCTGGACAGTAGTTGCATGGTGGCAACGTCACGGTTGTCGAAAGCATAAGGTGCGGCGGAGAGGACCTCAAAGACTCCTAGTGTTCTGCGGAAATGGCGCAAGGGAGCAGCCAGGATCGAGCGCACACCCAGGCGGCGGCAACTGGCTAGGTCCACCCGAGGATTTCTTTCCGCATCATGGCAAAGAACCACTTCCCCGGTGCGGACGCAATCAGCGGAGATGCCGGAATCGGTCTGCAGCCGGACTCCGAGATCAGGCGCGGTTCGCCCAGCGCGAGCCCGGCAGACGATTTCGTCGCCGTGACGCAACGCGATCGCGGCTCCGGTTGCGCCGGTCAGAGCCTGCGCACGCTCGGCAATTACATTGATCGCCGGCTCTAAGTCGATTTCATCCGATTGGAGCTCACGCTCGAAACGCGAGTGCCGCATCGGATGCGCAATTGGGTGTGAGCCGATTACACGGGCATGATGTCGTGAGGGTGCAAGGGCGCTGAAGGAGGCAGTCGTCCGGTTTTCGGGCACCGATGAGGGCACTGTCTGAAGTAATTCACGCACCAGCCGATCCAACTCGGCGTCCGCAATCAAATGCGCCGTCTGCTGCCCCCGCAGCGACCCTCCGAGAACACGTGAAAGGCTCAGCACCGCCTGGCTGCCGCACCGAAAGCATTGCGGCGTGTTGTTTTTGCTGATTAGCTCACATTCAACGCAGAAGACGGCAGTCTGCAGTTCGATGAAATGGATGTCCTGCCCTGTGAGCTTTTCTGCCATCGTGCCTTGTTTCGCCCGGACTCCTGAGAATCAGAAAAAATAAATGGCAGAACTCAAGCGAGAAAGTGACACCGCTGGTTCGAGGCTGTGGATAAGAATGCATTGCGCTGGGACTGCGGAGAAAAAAGTTCGAGCGAAACCTACGCCGTGAGCAAATCCGCGCCCGAATCGACGAGCGGTACTACCTCTGCGGGATGGAAGCAGCGGTCGAGGGCGTCAGCCAGCACTCCCGGAAAGGTACAGATCAGCAGGTTCAAATCGAGCTGCAAGTCGCGGTCGGTGTGCTGCCGATAAACTGTCATTGAGCCAAAGCGGCAGTTCCTGCTGGTCACCAGATCAAGCGAGAGGCTGCAAGCGGTGCTCGATTCCCGGTCCCAGCCGCCGCCCGGTCTTGTCCAGCGCCAACACGGAGCTCCGCCCCAAGCGGAAACCAACTGCAGGCCGCGCACCTCCGGAACTTCGTCCGGGTTGAGCTGCAACCGCAGTTCAAATGCGTCGAAGTCATTGCAGCTGAGCGCTGCCGTGAGGATGTGGCAGAGCTGCACGTAGTCTTGTGTGACCTTCAGTTCCTCCGTGGCCCTGCGGATCGCTAAATTGTTAATCATGATTTGCCGCTCTATAGCGCGCTGGGCAAGGCGCTTCAATTCGCCGAACTCCAGGTACCCGAGATGTTGTACGCCGATCCATACTCCAGTCCCAAGCACGGCCAGGACTAGACCGAGGCTCCGCTCGGTTGGCCAGAGCAGAAACAAGCTCAGCAGAGCGAACACTGCAGAAACAGCGTAGAGAGTGATAGCTACCTGGCGCTGAGAGAGGCCCAGTTGCAAGAGTTTGTGATGAATGTGCTCCCGGTCTGCGGTGAAGACCGGCCGTCCACTTAAGAATCTACGGACCACAGATAGAGCCGTCTCAAGGATAGGCAGTCCAAACGAAACTACCGGAATCGCCACTGCAATGATCGTCGGAGCTTTCTGTGCTCCTTGCAGGGCAAGCGCGCTCAGCATAAATCCAATAAACAGGCTTCCACAATCGCCTAGAAATATGGTCGCCGGGCTGAAATTGAAGCGAAGAAAACCCAGAATCGCACCAACCAGTGCGATCGCCATCATTGACACCAAGCCCGCGTGGTTGACCAGCGCCACTGTGAACACGACCAGTGTGGAGAAAAGCGCCGATCCCGCAGCGAGCCCATCCAGCCCGTCGATAAGATTGAACGCGTTTGTAATCGCGACGACCCACAGGAGCGTTAGCGGCAAACCTAGAAACCGGGGAAAGTGATGACCGCCAAAGAGCACGGGTAAATCAAGAATACGAAGGCCACCCGCAAACAGGATGCCCCCCGCAATCCCCTGAACCGTGAATTTGATCCACGGACTGGCAGAACGAAGGTCGTCAAAAACGCCTAGAAGGAAAACCAGAGTGCCCGCCGACAGAATTGTGGCCACCGTTCCAGCCGAAAACCTTAATCCGTGTTCGGGGTTATGCCAGGCGAACAGCAGTGCTACCGCAAAAGTTGCGAGAAAAGAAACAAAGATCGCTATGCCGCCCAAACGCGGCAGGGGCCTGCTATGAAGATGACGATCCAAAGCCGGCGTCGCTACCCAGCCGTGCCGGTTGGCCAGATCGCGCACACATTTTGTCAGGATGAATGAGAGGAGCAGCGAGACTACAAAGGCTCCCAGGTAGGCAATTAGCAACAGCCCCTCCGCTTCAGTCGGAACAGAGCCCTAAGATTCATCTACGGCGACCAAATCTTCTCTGCGAATTGTCTCCGCACGGAACCGCTCCCGGGTTCAATGTCAGCGCACCGCGATCCGGTTTGTGAAATCGTACAATCGCTGGTGGCGAACCACTATTCTCTTTCTTGGTACACCAGGTCGGCGCGGTATAGATTCCTGGTGCAAGTCGTGCCCTCAGCGACTGTTTGCGAACTATGGACAGCCCACAAAACGCTTGGAAGCGTCGTCTTCTTGCCATGCTAGACTTTTTCCGAAAGTATCGATGGGTACCGTAAGAGTCTTTCCGCGATCGGCGAAGCTCGCCAGCTGTCTTCTGATCTCATACCTGGGTCTGTCAGGCGCACTGGTAGCGCAAGAGCAACCTGGCAAGGGGGACGACCCTAATAACGCTGCGCCTCTAGTCACGCGGCTTGATGAGGCTTCCCCAAATTCCTCAAGTCGCCTTGGCGTAGGGGATCTCCTCGAAATCAGCGTCTACGATGTCCCCGAACTTACGAGCAAAGCCCGGATCAGCAGCAGCGGCGACGTCTACCTTCCGCTGGTTAACTATGTGCATGTGGCAGGCCTGACCGCCGAGCAGGCCGAAAGGCTCCTCGAAAAACGGCTCGCCGATGGAGGGTTCGTCAAGGATCCTCACGTCACGGTGTTCGTGGATCAATCGGCTACGCAGGGCGCCAGTATTCTAGGGGAAGTAGTCAGGCCCGGCATCTATCCAGTTGTCGGGGAACAGCGACTTTTCGACCTTATCTCCGCAGCTGGCGGGCTGACGGAAAAAGCAGGCCGCAGTGTTACTATCACCCGCCGCGGCCAGCCTGACGCGCCGACGACGATATCGGTCTCTCGCAACCTTGCAGACAATCCCAGCAGCAACGTACCTGTTCTAGCCGGAGACACAATTATTGTGAGGAAAGCTGATGTGGTTTACGTGGTGGGGGATGTGGGAAGACCCAGCGGGCTACTGATGGAGAGTGGTCAGCTGACGGTATTGCAGGCCATCGCCTTGGCCGGCGGTACGACGCGAACGGCAAAACTGGGCGCGGCCAGGATTATTCGTAAGGGTTCGAATGGAATCAGCGAGACCTCCGTTCCTCTGAAGAAGATTCTGGAAGCCAAAGCGCCGGATCTGCCCATGCAGGCTGACGATATTCTGTTCGTCCCCACCAGTGCAGGGAAAGCATTTGCGGGACATACCCTGCAAGCTGCGTTGCAAGCAGCAGCTGCGGCGAGTGTGATCGCGGTCATGCCGTGACGGGACCCGCAGCGGCGGGATAAAGTTGGCCTTTTCCCATCAGACCTTCTAGAACACCCAGGTATGCTTCTGCTGTGCGTCGGCGGGTAAAGTTTTGCAAAATGTAACGACGACCATTGCGGCCGAGCATTTCACGGAATGCGGGATCGCCAGCCAGCCGCCTGATCGCGTTGGCCAGATCCACCGGGTTTTCCGGCTCGACAAAAATTCCTGCATTCGCTTCCTGAACTATTCTTCGCACCAGACCATCCACCCCTACAATCACGGGGCGGGCGCACGCCATGAATTCCAGCATTTTGCTGGGCAGAACCGTTGTGAAGAGATCGGATTTCTTGAGCGGGACAAGACACACGTTAGAGGCGCAAATGTAAGCCGGGATGTCTTCTCGACGTTGTTGATCAACAAAGCGGACGTTGGTCAATCCGCGGTCACGAACGGCGGAAATAATCCCCTGTTTCTCGGCGCCTTCTCCCACAAATAACATGAGAACATTCGGCTCCGAATGCTGCAGGCGCGATGCTGCCTCGACCACAGTTTGCAGGCCGTGCGCCATCCCTATTGTGCCGATATACGACACCACGAACTTCCCGTCTGCCCGCAATGCTGTTCGGATTTCAGACCGCTCGGCGTGAGGATTGAAGAGCTCTGTATCGACTCCGTTTTCGACGACGGAAATTTTTTCTCGCGGCACCTTATACTTTTCGACAAGGTATTGTTCAAACGCAGTTGTGACGACCACGATGCGATCGCAAGCTCGATATAAGAATCTGGCCATGCCACTCAGTGCCTTATAGAGCAGCGAATTTTCGTTGGCAGCGCCAACCGCGGCCAGAGATTCGGGCCAGAGATCGCGAACCTCTAGAATGAAGGGCACCCGCTTCCATCGGGCGAGCCACCAACCAGCAAGCCCGACCAGTAGTTGGGGCGAGGTTGCGATCACAACGTCAGGTTGCGACAAGAACATGCCCTTGCTGGCAGCCGAGAGGCAGAACGAACTGTAATTCAACATGCGCTCGTATGGTCCTCGATTAGGAAATGGAAGCAGCCAGCTTCGCACCACCCGAACGTCATCCAACTGCTCACAGCAAACGAGGCGCCACATTTTGCGGCGATAATCCGGCGGCACGACTCCTGTAGGGTGATTGGGAAATCCGGTCAGCACGGTAACGTCGTGTCCTGCTTCTGTCCACAGGCGTGACAGCTCCGCAACCCGAGCTGCCGGCGCACCCATCTCGGGCGGAAAATATTGCGACACGTAGAGGATTTTCACAAATTCTCAGTAGTAGCAGAGCTTGAAAGCGGCTTTACAGCACAGAGCGCGAGTGCGATTGGCACGGCTGCGGCCGTAGTTTTCCCATTTGGCTGCAAAGCTGGCAAACACTTGTTCTCCTGTTAGAAGGTGCATCACTCGCAACTGCACAATATGAAGTCGATGGTAGAAACTGCTGGCGACCATGGGGAGTACAGTGCCGGATTGCTCATACAGCGACCAGAACCCCAGATCATAACGATCCAAGTTAGATCGCAAGGTGCGGACAGCCTTGTCGAAAAGATCTCTGGCCGCGTTATTTCGTGTAGCCAGGAAATAATCGTATACGCCCCATGCGGCCCATATGAACCCGTTCAAAATGTGGGTCGGCGGGGAAACGATATATTCCTCGAACCACAGGTCCCCACTTTCGTCAGTAAAGCTGACGCCACCTTCATCTGTCGATTCCAGGAAGCTCGCAAAAGCGCGGTCCGCAGCCTGAAGATACTCCGTCGCCCCAGTTTCCCGATGTGCGCGAACCAGCAGCGAAATCCCCTGCCCTTGTGCGAGGGCGGAGTACCACGGAGCCTTCAGTGGTGTGCGGTATTCCCAATCAAAATGGTGATTCCACACCCATACGCCAGGCGAGTTCTGCTCGAGATGAGCACACAGCCAGTCACTCGCTGCGAGGAATCTTTTCCGACTTACGTCGTCTCCGAAGCGGCAAAAGCGGTTGTAATTGCCGAGCCCCCATTGCGCAATTGCGATCGGGTTGTACTGTGGCCCAATTCGGCCGCGGTAATTGAGCAGCGGAATCCCGGCTTTGTCACACTCGCCGGAGTAGTCAGCCTTCTTGGCGAAGACCATGTGGTATTCGCCCAAATCATCGACACTGGCTCGCGAATTCAGTTCTGGCGTTTCATGCCAGAAAGTGAGATGGCTCTGAACTGGCGTTGCGTACGCGGAAAATACGCGCCAGTAATATGGCAGCCGGCTTACCATTAACATATAACGACTAGCGGATAACCCTCCACAACGTCGTTTGTGAATCTGCCCCTCTAACCGCCACAGTTGTAACGGCAAGAACGCTGCTGGTGTTGTTGCCTTCCGGAAAGACGGCATTTCCATATTGAAAAAGCCCCATGGGCCATCGGTCTTTTTCCCACTTCAGAAGTGGCGCGAACTGTGTGCCATCAGAACTACCGTAGATCCAGACGTTCTGCTCCAGGTTGACTTCACCAGGCTCAACCATTATCGAGAAAAAAAGGGCTTCGCCGACTCGGCAGGCGGAGATGGAGGAACTGTTCAGCTTTGCCACTTGGGTCAGATTGCCTCGCCGATTGAGGCGATACACGTAGTTCGGTTCCAGCGGCGTATCGGATGCAAAGTAGATCGCATCCCGTGTCGGAATCAGCGCAACGCACCGTGTCTGCTGTTTCCCTGAGAGCACGACCTCCACGTTGCTGAAGTCACAAGAAGCTCGCATGATCCGGCACTCTGACCCATTGTCACCAGTAAGCACCCACAAACAGTTTGCCCACTCATCGTAAACAATGTTGTGAACATGACGAATCGAGCCCTTAGCGAAGGTACAGGCCACATCCCAGTGAGCCCCGCGATCGCTCGATGCGTAGACATGCACCTCGTCGCGCTCCGGATTGTCAAAGTATTCGCCCCAAAAGATATGGTCTTCCGGTGTGACCGCGATGTGTAATGGTCGAGTCCCGCGTGCTACACGATGAGTTATGCGGAATCCGCGTTCTCCCGGAACGTGAGTAACAATCGCTCTCGGAACTGCTCCAATCAACTCGCCGGAGCCAAGAATCACGAGAGCATGGAAGCCATCACGGCAGAGCCGCGCAGCAAGGCGCGACGAGGAAGTAAGCTTTCGCCACCACTCCGTCCTGACTTCTCCCACATGCTCCCACCGAATATCTCTCGCATCGGCTGTTATTCTGGCACGGAGCAACTCATAGCCCCGCGAGACATAGAGCACGTCATCACACCAGGCCAGCGCGCGTAATCCAGGAAACGCAGCGACCTTAGAAAGCCTCAGTTCTACCGGTTGAGACCGCGAAGCAAGTGGCCACGAAAGAGTTGCCATGTATTAGTTCTCTGACTTCAATGCTAAGTACGGGCCAATCGCGAGCACATCCATCCGTGTCCGTTGGAAGCAGTCAATTGCCTCTTCCGGAGCGCATACAATCGGTTCATTCTCGTTGAAGCTGGTGTTCAAGACTACAGGAATGCCCGTCCTACGCTCGAAAGTCCGGATCAGATCGTAGTAAAGAGGGTTCTCCTCGCGCGTGACGCTTTGCAATCGCCCCGTGTCATCCACGTGATTCACCGCGCAAAGTTCCTGGCGCTTCTCGCGGCGAAGTTTGTAAACGTGCAACATGAAGGGCGACGGGTGATCGTGCTCAAAGTACTCGTGCTGACGTTCCGCCAGGATCGAAGGCGCAAAGGGACGGAACCACTCGCGGTGCTTGATGCGAGAATTCAAAACATCTTTCATCGTAGGCAGGCCGGGGTGCGCCAGAATCGACCGGTTTCCAAGTGCCCGCGGTCCCCATTCCATGCGTCCCTGGAACCATCCCACGACGTCGCCGTGCACAATTCGATCTGCGACAGATTCAAGTAGAGGTTCGCGCTCCAGTTTCTGATATCGCAGGTTGCTCTTTTTCAGCGCGGCCTTGATTCGCGCCTCAGAAAATCCCGGCCCGAGGTACGAATCCTTCATGGCGTATCTTCGCGGCTGATTCAGAATCGCGTGGTAAGCGTACAGTGCTGCTCCGACCGCCAGACCTTCATCGCCAGCCGCCGGCTGAATCCAGGTGTGGCGAAATGACGTGCGGTCAAATAGCTTGCCATTCGCCACGCTGTTCAGCGCGCATCCGCCAGCCATGGCAAGTTCCTCGACAGTCACGCGTTTGTGGAGTTTATTCAGCAGGTGAAAAAAGACTTCTTCGAAACGCTGCTGCATGGCGTAAGCTAAGTCCATTTCGCGCTGCGTGATCTCAGTGTGCGGCTCACGTGGCTCGCCGAAATGTCTCACCATCTGATCAGAAAAATGCCGCGCCAGGCGAACTCTACCATCCGGCAGAACCTGCATTCCCTGATTGCTGCCAAGCGGCCTGAAGTAATTGATATCGAGTTTGAAACTGCCGTTGTTCAGGCCGACCACCTCGCGCAGCCGCTCGCAGTAGGTATCTTTGCCGTAAGGCGCAAGGCCCATAACCTTTCCTTCGTCGCCGTACTGGTTGTAACCAATGAATTCACAGATCATGGTGTAGAAGCTGCCCAGCGACTGCGGCAGAAAAACCCGGTCGAGCACATCGATACGATGGTCCTCGCATCGCGCCATCATGGTGGAAACGAAGTCGCCTGATCCGTCATAACTGAATCCTGCAGCCTTCTCCCATGGCGAGCAGTAGTAGGCACTAGCAATATGGGCGATATGGTGTTCGACGTGGTGCTCCCGAAATCGCAGCGTCTTCGCGTCCACCTCGAAAGTCTTGGCCAGCAGGGATCGCACATCGCGCATGGCCTGCTTGCGCTGGCGCAAACGAATGAAATTGAGAATCCCCGCGGGATTGGCAAGAGCGTACTGCACCTTTTTCGCAAGGTTCGCGTCACTGTCCTGCCCGACCGCAACATGGTCAATGTCGGTGATCTTGGCGCCGACAAAATCAAGACAAGCCTGGATCGCCAATGAAGGAAATCCGGCGTAGTGTTTGATACGGTTCAAACGCTCCTCGGCGATAGCAAACAGGACTTCGCCGTCCTGGACGATCGCCGCCGAGGAGTCAGCGTGAAACATGTTTAAGCCGAGGATCAGCATCGGAAAGAGGAAAGTCTTAAGATTTGTGGGCAATGAACATCAACAAAGATCCCCAACGCCGACTGCGTTGAGCTAGTCTGGGGAAGGGGCTTCCAAAAGGCAGAGATTTTTCAAGCGAGAATCCGGCGCCTGCCAGCAGTCCTTT
>Ga0187769_10000337_pt1 | contig 25848 bp, 29 predicted proteins | sample 0116_SJ02_MP02_1_FD_133140 | JGI IMG/M metagenome (GOLD analysis project Ga0187769, IMG submission 133140) | Tropical peat soil microbial communities from peatlands in Department of Meta, Colombia - 0116_SJ02_MP02_10_MG | ecosystem: Environmental > Terrestrial > Soil > Wetlands > Peat | place... | reverse complement strand
TTACCTTAGCGCAAAGTTCAGGGTCCTTACAGATTGCGAGGACCTCATGCTTCTCTCTTATCTTCCTATACTCCGGAAGAAACCTGCCGGCCTGTCTCATGAACCAGACAGGTGTAGCGTCGACTTGTTGACGTTTACAAGCCCTAATGAACCGATAGCTCAACTTGCTTCAACGCTCCCACGGTTGGCTACCTGCTTGAAAGCTAAAGCCGCGCCTCTGCGTACAGGGTTCCCGAACTTTCAAGCTTCAACGAACGTCACGGAGAATTTGCGAACTCAGCCAAGAAGTCGTAGAATGTCATCGATGGACGTGTTGATGCATGCGAACATTGGTGTCTCGACTGCTGTATAGCGACTTGCCTCGCTACTCCTCAACTCCATCACTAACTCTAAGAAATCTGATGGTTGATCAGTCTCAAACGCTAAGACGAACTCCTGATCGTCTAGGCCGAAAGAGTAGCCCGTGTGAATCTGCACGGAAGGATACTTGTGTCCAATTTTGAAGTGTTGGCCCATCATTTTAGTCCGCTCCTCATGAGGGAGAAAGTACCATTCCCGCTTCTTGATGAATGGATAGACGAATAGGTACTTGGAGTCGTGCGGCGTTTTCGTTAACGAAGTACCCTCCTGTCCTTCATGCTGGTGACCGCCAAGGTACTCAGATTTTCTCTGCATGGCCAAGTATGAGTACGGTATCTCCAGATACTTTCCCAACACCGACGACAGAAGGTGAGAAGTTAGATCCTGGAATTCTTCGAGGCGGATAGCCGTGGTCCAGAGCATGAAGTCGACGTCGCCACGCACTCCCACGAGAGAGTAGCTCTTGAGTATGTTATGTTTCGCGAAGTCGTTGACCATTGTTGCAAATTCACGTTTCGAGGACGCTTTCTCCTCAGTGCTGAGTCGTCGCCATTGCAGGTCAACTTTGAAGAACGTGTACTTCAGAAATTGGCGTTCACTGGTTTGTGCTTGAACATTGGAAGTCTGGGTTTTCATTAGTTAGCGTTCCTCAACCATTTCGCCGCCTCCTTTGCGAAGTAAGTGATTATGATGTTCGCTCCGGCCCGCTTTATGGAGGTCAAGACTTCCAATGCTATCCGCTTCTCATCTAACCAGTCCCTCTGCCCCGCAGCTTTGATCATAGAGTATTCGCCGCTTACGTTGTAGGCGGCTAGGGGCAGAGAAAATTTGGCTCGGGCTTCTCTAATCAGATCGAGATAGCTTAGAGCCGGTTTCACCATGACAATATCCGCACCTTCTGCGATGTCCATTTCGATCTCCCTGATTGCTTCCTGTCGATTTGGCGGATCCATCTGATAGCTACGCCTATCTCCCCACTGCGGAGCCGATTCCGCAGCTTCCCGGAACGGCCCATAGAAGCCCGACGCGAATTTAGCCGAATACGACATGATCAACGTCTCATCAAGTCCGCGTTCATCAAGCGCTTGCCGAAGGGCCTTAACTTGTCCGTCCATCATGGCGCTTGGCCCAACTATGTCGGCGCCGGCTTCCGCGTGTGAGACCGCAATTTTCGACAACAGGTTCACTGTTTCGTCATTCTCCACTCTGCCGTCGCGAATGACTCCGCAATGTCCATGGTCCGTGTATTGGCAGAGACAGACGTCGGTTGCGACAGTTAGTTGAGGAGCAACCTTCTTGACCTCGCGAACAGCCTGCTGAACTATCCCATTTGCGGTGTAAGCCTCACTTCCCAACGCGTCCTTACGCTTCGGCAGACCGAATAGCAAGACGGCCGGTATTCTTAGGCTGACCACCTCACTAATTTCGTTCTTCAGACCGGAGAGCGAATGCCTGTATATGCCCGGCATCGAAGCAATCTCTTCCGCTTCCGACAGGCGTTGGTCAACGAAGATTGGGTAGATGAAGTCGGAGCTGGAGAGCCTTGTCTCCGCTAAGAGTAGTCGGAGGGACTCACTCTTCCTCAACCTTCGTAGCCTTTGTCGAAGAGCTAGCGTTTCAGAGACATCATACAGTTCTGATTTCATTTACAATCGCCTTTACAAGATCATCAATCGTGTGATTCGGCGCAACAATATCCACATGAACACCCAGAGACTTCGCCGCGGCAGCGGTCACCGGACCTATGCAAGCGACCTTCACTCTGTTCAACAGTTCACCTAAGCCATTCTCGGCGATTTGAGCTAAGTTGCGCACCGTCGATGGGCTGGTGAATGTGGCGACATCAACCCCTTGCTTCAGAATCAATTGCAGGCGGTCGAGCGACAAGTCGTCGGGAACAACGGTCGTGTATGCTATGACCTCATCGACCTTCGCCCCTTGCTTCCTCAATTGTTCGGGCAAGCTTTTACCGGCTATGTCGGCTCGCGGTAACAAGATTCGTTTTCCTCTCACATCCCCCAATCCGTTTAGAATTTGTTCGCTCAGAAATTCTTCCGGCATGTAGTCAGGCTTCTTGCCAAGCTTTTCCAAGGCCGCGGCGGTCGCGGGGCCGATGGCGGTGACCTTAAGGTCGTGAAGTCTATCCGTCGACTCTCCAAGATTCTTCATACGTTCAGTGAAGAAACGCACGCCGTGCTGGCTAGTGAAGATTAGCCAGCTGTAGGTCGAAAGAGCTTTGATCGCCCGGTCCAGCGGTTCCGTGTTCTCTGGTGGGACGATAGCGATTGTTGGAAGCTGCACTGTTATCGCACCCAGTTCTCGTAGCTTCTCGGACAAGATGTGGCTTTCAGCTTTGGATCGAGTTACTAGAATTCTCACGCCGGCAAGCGAACGTAGAGGTGTCACCTGCATTAGGCGGCCTCCAAGATGAGCTGTGCCCCTTTTCCCAACAGCGACTCCGCCAACTCTTCCCCAACTTTTTCCGCTTTCGAGTTCGTTGAGATGATTTGGCCGCGCAAGAGCATTCGTCCGTCGGCCGACGACACCATACCATCTATTGTAATCTTATCGCCGTCGACTTTGGCATATGCGGCAATGGGTGTTCGACAGTTTGCGCCAAGTTTTCTGGCGAACCCTCTTTCAGCCTCAACTGCTCGACGGGTTGATTTATCATCGAGACGCGAAACTAACTCCATGGTCTCAGCATCATCCTTCCGAGCTTCAATGGCAATGGCTCCCTGCCCGATTGCCGGTAACATTGTTTTGACTGAGAGAAATTCCGTCACGCGTTTCTCGAGACCCAGCCTCTTCACGCCGGCGGAGGCGAGGACTATGGCGTCGTAGTCACCGCCGTCGAGTCTTCGTAGGCGTTTGTCAACGTTTCCGTGCATCTCAAGGACTCGTAGGTCACTTCTCGCCGCTAGGAGTTGCGTTCTGCGTCTAGGGCTGCTCGTGCCGACCGAGGCTCCGCCGGGTAATTTGTCGAGGCTCGTTTTATTTCGTGAGATTAGCACGTCCCTATGATCTGCGCGATGTGGGACAGCTACTATTGTTAATCGGTCCGGCAGTTCAGTCGGTAGATCTTTCATGCTGTGGACGGCGACCTGAATCTCGTCCTTGAGAAGCGACTCTTCAATTTCCTTCGTGAATACCTCTTTACCTTCGAACGTTCTTTCGCTCGACTCAGATAGTTTGTCGCCCTTAGTCTTGATTGGGATAACTCGATAGTTAAGGCGGGGCGCGAAGTCTCTTAATTCGTTGATGACTTCATTCGCTTGCGCTAAGGCGAGAGCACTTCCTCTGCTTCCGATCAGGATTTGGCTTCTCACTGTTCGCTTTGCCGTCCTAAGTCGAAAAGCTCACGAATTACGGTTTCGTAGTTTTCCCCATCACCGTTCGTCGCATGCTCCTTAAGGTGCAGGGTGGGCTCGTAGAGCAGTTTGTTCACGATTCTACGGGTTAAGAGGTCGAGGATCGTTTTCTCGCGGGTCGGCACATCGCCCAGCTTTCTCAACGCCCTAGAGAGTTCCTTTTCGCGTATGCCCTCAGCGACTTTCATCAAATCCCTGAGCACATCATTTGCCTCATAACCACGAACATGCGCCGAGAAGCTCTCGGTCTCTTCAAGCGCCAAACGTTCCGCTTGCTCGAGCAACGGCTGGAGCGACCTTCTATTCTCTCCAATGAAAGATGCCAAATCGTCTATGTCGTACACTCTTAATCCGGGTACAGACTTCGCGTCGGGGTTTACGTTTCTCGGCACGGCTATGTCAATCACAATGATCTCCTTAGGCCGAACTTTGTCGGCCGCTTTCCGCAATTCTTCAGTTCCGATAACGTAATCGTTCGCGGAGGTGCAGGTTAGGACGACGTCGGCCTTTTGAAGTGTTTCAAAGACGTCGCTCAGTCGGATTGCTCGGCCTCCGATTCGATCCGCTAGGGCTTTGGCTCTTTGCAACGTCCTGTTCGCTACCCAAACCTCGACCTCCGGTAATCCGGCCATGTCTTCGGCCGCGAGTGAAATCATCTTCCCGGCTCCAACCAGCAATATCGTCCGTATCTTCCGTTCTTTCGACAGATGCCTCAGCATTACCGAAACCGCTGAGCTTACGGAGACATGCTCCCTATCGAGTCCGCTACGTTTCCTGATAGTGGTCGCTGCGTTGTCCGTATGCCTGAATAGTTCTGAAAAGAAGCGGCCGCTAGTTCCAGCCCGGTTTGCCACGCGTAGAGCTTGCCTCAGTTGCTCCTGAATCTGTTGCTCACCAACCACTAGAGAATCCAATCCTGCGGCGACACAAATCAAATGGTGTACAGCGGCTTCATCGGTTAGAACATAGAGATATTGTTCAATCTGGGTTAGGGGAATGTCACTCCATTTAGCTAATGCCTTCATGAGGGTTTCAGGTGTTTTCGCGTCCGCCGAGGAGACAGTGTAGATTTCAGTTCTGTTGCAAGTCGAAACAATAACCGCTTCAGATACGCTCCCATGAACAAGTGACTCAAGCCGGTTAGGCAGTGTCTCGGGGCGACACCAAAGGCGTTCGCGAATGGCAACTGGTGCCTGCTTATGGTTTGTGCCGACGAGGGTAAGTTGCAGATTCCACTGAGTTGACAACTGTTTCTCTCATCCTATCGGTCTATGGGGGCTTCATGGCTCGGAGAAAGAATTCGGAAAGATATGACGCTGCTTCAGTGGGACGATAATTGCGCCCAAAGTGAATTTGTTGAAAGACGAAGCGGTTCATCATTCCCAGAAGGCACTCAGCGGCCATTCTCTGGTCGGTTTCTCGAAACTCTCCGCTCTTGATACCCTTCTGAATAATGTCGCTTATGATGGATAGGATTGTGGCAAGGTCGGCCGCGAGTGCTTTTCGTCCAATCGAGTCGAGTTCCTCTGTTGAATGTCGAACGTAGAGGCCTACGTTCAAGTGATCTTTGGGAAAGTTAGCTAGGTAGCTTCGAGTGAAGGCCTGCACCTGTGACGCGGGTTCCTTGACTTTCTCGCATGCTTCCTTTAATCGTGAGATAAAGTCCGCCATGCCTACGCTTTTGCGAACAACGGCGTCGAAGAGGGCTTCCTTGTTCTTGAAGTAGTAATACAGAGTTGGCGGAGTAACATCGGCGGCCTTGCATATTTCCCGCACAGCCACGTTCGAGAAACCGCGCTGCGTGAAGAGTTCCTTAGCAACTTCGAGTATCCGTTGTTCTTGAGTGGTAGCGGACATTGGCCTTCAACTCAAACGGGCGCTAACCGCGTGGCCGGAGCCAGAATGCTTGGGACATAGCCGCATGCGGGGTCCTCTTGGAGAGGATCACCGAATTCGGCAAAGGCTCTGGACCTAGAACCTCCACAGACCTCTCTGTAATCACAGATGCCGCAACGGCCCTTCAGGTTCCTGGAATCTCTAAGGGAAACGAATAGGGGACTGGATCTGTAGATCGAACCAAGGTTGTCCTTTGGCACTCTGCCCGCAGAAATAGGGAGGAACCCACTCGGGTATACATCCCCATTATGGGCCACGAACAAAATTCCTCTTCCGTCCCGGGTAGGGGTGGATTTCAGAGAGACGTGACTCGTTGGTTTACCTTCAAGTTCGTGTAATCTTGCTGTCAATTGCTGATAGAGAGCGCCGCTGGGCGGAGGGCGGTTGTTCTCTCGTTCAGCTCGCACTCTTCTGAAGTGCGGCCCCTCTGCAGTTCGCACTGGGACGCCATAGTGTGCGGCATCATACAAGAGGTGCATGACCTGCTCGCATTCTTGGGCATTCAGGTTCTCGAGGGACGCGCCTCGACCGGTGCGGATTAGAAAGAACACTTCCCAGGCTACTGATCCATTCAGCTTAGCTAGATGGAAGATGTCTGGTAATTCTCCGACATTGCTTCTCATCACAGTCGTGTTGATCTGGGTCCTCAGTCCTATCTTTGTAGCAAGCTGCAGGCTGTGAATTGTTTCTTGCCACGTGCCCTTTACACCTCGGAGCCTGTCGTGGGTTTCCGGCGTTGCGCCGTCAAGGCTCAATGACATTATGTCGACGCCAGTTTCCTTCATTCTGTAGATGGTCTCCTGGCTCAGTTTCGGGGTTACGCTGGCCGCCACGGCCACGTAGATTTCCTTCCGTTTCGCGTATTGGATTAGGTCGAAGAAATCAGGGCGCATGAGAGGATCCCCGCCCGTTAGAAGAAGAGCTGGGTACAGTTCGCCGAATTCCGTCATCTGATTAATCATTCGAACGCTGTCTTCATGGCTCAGCTCGTCGGGCATTGCACGCTTAATCGCTCTCGCCCTGCAATGCCTACAGGCAAGTAGGCAAGCTTTCGTCGTCTCCCAACAGACAAAGACAGGGGCAGCCGACAGATCGGTCCTCATAGTCCACGGAGGGCGCATAGAGTCCAAGTTCCAGTCACTCTTTTTCTTTTCTTGCAAAAGATTGCTTGAGTTCCGCTATTTAACGTTCATTATATAGTCTCAGCCTCACGCTTATTTGGTCCACAAATTGGCGCGGGTTTAGACTCAGTGCACCGTGAATTGTGGGTGAAGCTTCACCTTGATTTTTCCTCTCCCTTAGTGATGACCAGCCCTCTTTGGGCCAAACTTAAGTTTCGATGCCATTACGTCTGGTCGGCGAGGGCTTTTGGGTTACGAGAACATCTTGCTGGCTCGGGAGGGCAACATTGGCATAGTTCAGTTGAATCGCCCGAAGGTGTTGAACGCACTTAATTTCGAGCTCATGTCTGAACTCGTTAGCGGGCTGGAGGAGTTGGATAAGGACCAAGCGGTTAGGGTTATTATTTTGACTGGCAGCGGGCGGGCTTTTGCGGCCGGAGCTGACTTACCTGAGATGTCTCAGGCTACGCCGGTTGATCTGATTCTTGGGCGTAGGTTTGAGCTCTGGGATCGTATCAGGAAGATATCGAAGCCAATCATTGCTGCGGTTGGCGGCTATTGCCTCGGGGGAGGAAACGAGTTGGCGATGAATTGCGACATTATTATTGCATCTGAGACAGCGACGTTCGCTCAGCCGGAGATTAATGTCGGTATCATCCCAGGTGCAGGCGGAACACAGCGCCTAACTCGAGTTATTGGGAAGTACAGGTCGATGGAGATGATCCTCACGGGTAAATCGATCTCGGCCGAGGAGGCATACAGGATCGGCTTGGTTAACCGAGTGGTTCCTCCCGAAAGCCTGATGGAAGAGGCGAAGAAGCTCGGCGCGGAGATCGCTTCTAAGCCTCCGATCTCTATCCGGTCGGCCAAAGAAGCGATACTTAGAGCGCAGGACACCACGCTTGAAGTGGGGTTGGAGTTTGAGCGGAAGGCGTTCTGCATGCTATTCGCTACTGAGGACGGAAAAGAGGGTATGAGGGCGTTCGTAGAGAAACGGAAACCCAATTTCAAAGGGAAATAGAATGCCTCGACGACTCTACGAGATTGGCTTTATCGCATCAGCCGTCGCGCTGGTTGCTCTCGTGGGTGTGGTAAACTGTTTGCAGGGAACGCCATTCGTAGGCGCTTTGAAATGTAACTACGCCTACACTTCCGGTGATCTGATTGTGAAGATACTCGGCACCGCAATCTTGCTTGTCTTCCTCGGCCTGCTCCTCGGCCCGGTAGTCGCCACTATTCTGCACGTTCCCCAGAAGAAGAAACAAAATCCAACCAAGCCCTAGAGGCTTGCAACCATGAGCGCCAATTACCAAACTATTCTGTACGACCTATCTGAAAACATCGCCACGATCACACTCAACAGGCCGGATGTGCTTAACGCCGTAAACGAAACGCTGGGGCGCGAACTACAAGAAGCACTGAAAGCCGCGGGTCAAAGTGATGAAGTGCGATGTCTAATCATTACCGGCCGAGGAAAGGCCTTTTCGGCGGGGGAGGACATACAAGACCTCCGCGGCCAATATGAAAGGGGAGAAAACCCTCGGCTGGGGGAACGGCTGCTCTACAAATACAACCCAATCATTCGTCGCATACGCCAAACTCCAAAACCCATCATCGCCGCGGTAAACGGCGTGGCCGCCGGAGGCGGAGCCGGAATAGCGTACGCATGCGACATTCGAACCGCCGCCGACAACGCCAAATTCATTCAAGCATTCATACGCGTCGGTCTGGCGCCCGACTCGGGAACCAGCTTTTTCCTCCCAAAGCTTGTCGGCTTCGCGAAGGCGTTAGAGTTGTCTCTGACTGGCCAAGAGTTGAGCAGCAAAGATGCAGAAAGGCTGGGGCTGGTCGCGAAAGTCGTTCCGATCGAGCGGTTGATTCCAACCACTCGTGAGATAGCCGCTGTCTTGGCTAAGGGCCCGACCAAGGCGATAGGCCTGACGAAGCGAGCCTTGAATAAATCGGTCAGCTCGGATCTCGAAGGCGCCCTCGAGTACGAGAGTTACCTGCAGGAGATTGCTGGAGCAACCACTGATCATATCGAGGCGGTTAGAGCCTTCTTCGAAAAGAGAAAACCGACCTTCCTTGGACGCTAACTAAGCAGAAGGAAAGCTGGTGGCAGGGGCATACCTGCCCTGGTGAAGGTATAGGAGTTCGACGAACATACCTAACCTCAACTGGTAGTGATGGAAGCATGGAAAAACGAATTTGTTCCTGGGGGAACAAATTCAGTTCCAAACGGGGCCTAGGCTCACGGGCGTGCTGCCGCGTGCACCCAGGCTCAAGGGTGAGCTACATGCGGATTTCCTATTCGGTGGCCGGCATTTTCTTAGAACGGTGTTGCAACCGGCTCGTCGGCCCGCACGTCTACCTGCTCACCTTCGAGGTTGATTTCTGGTATGGCTGGGATGAGAATGCCTAGTTTTTCGATTTGACCTCTGCGTCTTTGAATCGCTTTCAACCAACCGTTCGACTTCTCCTCCATCGTCGGTACGCCGAGGCCGGAGTCTCGCGCGACGGTTTCCATCTCTGCGTCGATTTCGTTGAAGTCTATTGGTAGATGCCAGAATATTGGTAGGGGCCTGTAGAGGAGCGGAGATAGGAAGATGAAGCCATGCTTCATCTGCCTGGTTATCATTAATTTTTGATCTGCTTCGAAGCCTGTGGCTAGGTTGTCTAGGAGTGATAGTGTTCCTGCCAAGTGTCTGGATTCATCGACCGTCACGTTTTGAAAAGCCTCTTTGTAGAGGTTGATCTTAGAGAGCTCACTCACGGTGTTGAAGATGAGTTGGGCACCTATCTCCGCGAAGAAGAAGCTTGAGAATATCAGCTCGAGAGGGTACTTGTCCCACGCTTTCATGAAGCCGTTCCAATACCTTCTTCCATTGTCGTATAGCGCGTTGATGTTCTTGAGCGCCCTCTTTTCGAAGTCGGTCGTGGGGTTGTATTTGTAAGGGAAGTTCGGGCAGAGTTTGTTACAGGCTCGTCTGCAGACTTCATCATGCCTGCATTCATCGAAGGTTACTGCCGCGAGAAACTTTTTCGTAGGGTCCTCCATATCCGACATAGCCGCTTTCAGCATAGCCGTGCCAAAAGCTCCGATACCCGATTTCTCAAAAAGCGCAAGTTTAGCCATCCAATACGCCTGCGAAACGCGTTCCTTTAAATCAAGCCCGGTTGGATCGAGACTATCCCAAGACAATGTAACCGGGTTCCAGTCTTGGACAAACGACTGCTCATAAGTCCGCAGTAACTGTTGGGTCTTGACGGTCCAGTTGCCAGGGAAGATGTTTGGTTGGGCAGGAGAATTCTCCATGTGCCTCTCAGGTTAACGTCCTGATATTGACCGTTTAAGTGTTCCCTAGAAACTGCTTTGTCCCACGATCGATGAACTTAAGGTATTAATGCAAAACTCCGCCGCCATCCACTACTAATGTTTGTCCGTCTATGAATGTCGCGTCGTCGGAGCAGAGGAACGTGATTACCTTAGCGATATCTTCAGGCTTACCGAAACGTTTGATCAGATTCTCGTCCCTTGCCTTAACAACTTCTTCGGCGTTCAAGTCTTTCAGCCATTCTGTCTCCACATTGCCGAGTGCGATTGTGTTTACTCGAACGTAAGGGGCAAGTTCAACGGCCAGAGCTTTCGTCATGCCAATGATCCCAGCCTTGGCAACGGTGAAAGCGAAGCCTTTGTCGTGTCCGCTCAAAGCGGGTGTGGAACTGACATTGATAATCACACCATACTTCTGCTTCAAGAATTGCGGTGCTACAGCGCGGGCACAGAGAAACGACCCCAGTAGGTCGACATTGATGGGTTTGAAGAAATCTTCCGGGGTGAGCTCAAGGAAAGGTTTGTTCCATTCTCCTTTTGCCGGGTAACCGGCTAGGTTCGCTAGGATATCGATTTTATGGAATTCGCTTATCGCTCCATTAACCATCTCTTGTGCCTGTCGCGGTGAATCTTTAACGTCAGTAAAGTTAACCTGCGCAGTGAGCGCTTGTCGACCCAAGGTTTCAATTTCTCCTGCAACCGTCTTCGCTGCAGTTGCATTCGAATTGTACTGAAGAACTAGGTCAGCCCCTTGCTTAGCAAATTCTAAGGCCGTAATGCGGCCTATGCCGCCGCTAGCGCCTGTTACTATGGCCACTTTACCCTGCAACTTCGACATGGGGATCCCCCGCTGGCACCCAGCGACACCTTCTCCTCACGAGGCTATATTTTAGCGGTCGTAGCCGAGGTGCTGGGTAGCATTTATTTTATTGGAGGCATGAAATCATAGGCAGCGAGGGCCACAACTTCGCCCACCTTCGACCAAATGACACGTCTCAATAAGCGAATGCCCGTCTTGGTCTATGAGAAAATCAGAACCGGGCGATTCTTGCTCATTAATCGCCACAAAGACAAGTTAGTGTTCGTTGGCAAATTGAACGTGGTGGGGTTATTGTTACTAGGACTTACCGGCTACTGGTATTTGACGGGAACTAAATATCATAACATTGTGCTCGAAGGCCTTTTGGGAATCATGATCACTGCAAAGCTTGACGATAGCATGTACAAAGTGACTGATTGGTCCCAGAAGAAAGGGCGTCTCCTGATCTATGTGATCAAACAGGCACCAAAGACTTCCGTGAAGACAAAGGAAGTCTAACGCAGACTGTCCCACCTCCGAAGTTTTGCTGAGCTCCACAGCGATTCGCGATGCAAAGGCTTTAATCCTGTTCTCTGATTAATTAGAGAGGGTTTCGTGGTAGAAGAAACGACGGCAGCAGAAAACTCAGAACTTGACGATGAATATTTGCCTGCTTGCTGCCGCAACGGTACAAAGCATCGCCATCCAGTTTAGGCGATGTTACTGCATGTTAGTTGCGTCTGCAGCGGTGAGCTTTCATCATCCGGAGCGGAAGAGACGCACGGCTTGTTGGTATAACCCGGTTATACTCTTATTCGTATTGAGTTGGCATGCTTTTCCCCGCCAAGATAGTTTCGGATGATCAGTCGGCGACCGCCATACTTTCGCCTTTTCTCATGCGCGGTGAAAGCCTCAGCGGCTAGCTTCCGGCTTGAGGTGTCGGAAATCTTGCCGAACTTCGTTTGGCCGATGCCTACTATCCCGACCCGGATACAGCAAACCATCCAATTATATAGATGGTAGGGCCGTAATCGGCTAACTTATTTGGTTATCTAGAAAAGTGTTAGGAAGGTATCCGGTGGGCGCGAGGAATAGGGACCAGACCAATTGCTAGTCAACGATGAACCAGCGAAGCACCGTATCCTTGCAGCCCTATCGGACGAGTACTCTCGTAAGATTCTAACGGCAACGGTGCAGGAACCGTTGAGCGCTCTAGAGTTGAGTAAGAAGTACGAAATCCCGATAACAACCGTATATCGTCGAATAGAAGAATTGGTTGAAGCGGGTCTTATAGCGGCAGTCAAGTCTGGACGAACAACTGACGGAAAATGGTACGACCTCTACCGGAGTTTGCTGCGGCGAATTGATGTAAGTTTCGATCGCGGAGAGGTAAGAATTGAGGTACTAGTCAATGAACATGTCTCGGACAGGTTCACTCGTATGTGGACTTCTATACCAACAATCTGAGGTAGCAGAGTGATGGTCGATTTTTCCAATCCAATATTCTGGTTCACGACAGTAACTAAGGTTGCCGCTCTTGTCCTCGGCGCATTCATTGTCTGCCTCGCATACATGGGCTATAGGAGAAATGCCAGCAAACCCTTACTCTATGCAGCGTTAGGTTTCGCACTCATAACTGCCGGTACAGTGACAGAGGGAATCCTCTACGTTCTGTCGGGGGTAGATCTCTTGACTGCTACGGCAACCGGAACCATCGTTACTGTGCTCGGATTTATCGCGATAATCTTCTCGATCTACTCCACGAAGTGAGTTCCGCTATTCTTCGCCCACGACATCCGTCCTAACGCAGATACACTCATCCTGGTATCGTCTACATGTTGGACAGCGTGGACGACCGGTCAAGGCTTCGATGCTCGGGTTCTTTACGAGGCTACGAATTTCCGGTGGGAGGTTAGGTTCGTAGAATACTCGAAGCACCCATCGTGTCAGGTCTTTCTCGCTAACAATCCCGACAAGCTTTCCGTCCTCGACTAATGGAAGTCGCCTAACGCCCAGCCGCAACATTGTTTCGAATGTAAGCCATATCTCCATATCGGGAGTTCCTGTCTGCAACGGTCGGGACATCAGGCTTCTGACCGGAAGTCTTAGTAAGCTATCTCCACGCAGCGATGCTCTGGTCACATCACGTTCAGTGATGATGCCGACCGGCTTGTCTTTGTCAGTAACCACAACGCTTCCGATATCGAATTTAACCATGAGCCGCAGGGCTTCTTCCACGCGTTCAGAAATATCTACAGTCACTACCTTACTCGTCATGATTTCAGATAGAAGCGCGTGGCCGTCCTTCTTCATGGAAATCGATAATGCTAGATTCGCTGACGTATAATAGAAGGCTTAACGATTCCCAACAATGGTAACAAAATATGGCACAACCTGCAGCTCACCTGCCGACGAAATTCAACCGGTCTTCTTCAGAAGGACCCAGCCATATGTAATTCCATTCCAAAAAGGGAGTCATTTTGGAGAAACACTTTTCTTCGGTTATATCGCTGCCTTACTCATAGGAGTCAAAAGACTTCCAGAGGGTAGACTGAGATGTCGATTAATCGCAGTCATTCAGGCATCGTTCTAGCTGCCTTGCTGTTGGCAGTCATAGTGTTTGGTTCCTTGACGGGTTACTATGTTTCAGCATTTAACGCGGAATCGGTAAAGGTTGCTGAACTTGAAAGTACGGTTGCCCAATTGAGAAACGTAGATTCCGTAGCCACTCACTTCGCCGATATTCCGGTCCAGTATGACGCCAACGTATCCGTCTCGCAACTAAATCCCATCGCGATCTATGAAAGCGCCAACCAGAGCGTGGTGACCATCGAAGGGTCGAGAGTTGTTGTTGAGGAAACACTCTTCGGACCACAACAAGCTATTGAAAGTGTGGTTGGTTCCGGTTTCGTGATAGGTGGCGCGAACTCCGATTACGTGGTTACGAACTTCCACGTGATAGATCAGACGGTAAACTCGACGGTAACCTTCTGGAACGGCGACGCGTTCCCAGCGGAGATTGTCGGCACCGACGCTTACAGCGACCTGGCGGTTCTTACGGTACATGCTCCAAACATAGATCTGCATCCCTTGGAGTTCGCTTCCTCGTCCCTCGCCGTTGACATGCCTGTAGTCGCCATCGGAAACCCGTTCGGCCTTTCCGGATCGATCACGTATGGTATCGTAAGCCAACTCGGCAGGACGATTCAATACCAATCCACATCCGGCACTTTCACCATAGCGGACGCGATCCAGTTTAGCGCCCCAATAAACCCTGGAAATTCAGGGGGCCCCTCCTGAACATGTACGGCATGGTGGTCGGCATCACCTCGGCGGATGTAAGCGGATCGCAAGGAGTCGGCTTTGCCATCCCATCCGATACAATCGTTCGTGAGTTACCCTACCTGATCAGCACCGGGAAGTATGATATGCATCCCTACATCGGCATTGAAGGAGTGGATATGAATTATGAACTATCTCAGGTAAGCGGAGCTAACGTCACGTACGGCGTCCTGGTTGAAACGGTCGAATCCAACTCACCCGCAGCCAACGCAGGAATGCAAGGAGGCCAGCAAACCCTCACGATTGACGGGACACAGTATGTTGTAGGTGGCGACATCATCGTAGCGATAAACGGGACCAGAATAGTGAATTACGATGCCCTTCTAACCTACCTGGAGAGATACACTCTCCCAGGACAAAACATCACTCTAACCATAATCCGGGCTGGCAAGTATCAGACCCTACAAATCACAATCGGCATTGAACCGACCTAAATCACAGTGGAGCCGAGCGATAGTGAGAGACTACTGGACGCACCAGGATTCAAAGTCCCCAACTGGGTTACCGCGTCAGGCATTAAGTGAGAAACCGAGTCTGTTACGTTTCATGCATTGGGATGATATCTTCTTGCGATTATCCTGTCCATCGCATGCTTGTGGGGAATACCGCTTGACATGCAGTCGAATATCTCTTCGGCGGAGTAGACAATTTCCCAATCCCAATAATATCCCATCAGTTCACCGGAGGTATACGGGATCTCGTTGCCTGCTGGGTCAGGCGCTTTCTGAATGAATGGCTTCCCGACGAACGCGGAAAACGCATTGATACCGATCGGTGAGGTGTGGTCTTTGTAGTTCTGGAAGCGTTGAGGCCTAATCTCTTTTGGCAAGTATTGCAGAGTTCCGGTGGAGAAGACGACGTCGTATATGTCGCTCAACTCGTAGTTGATGATATCTCCTTGAATCACCCGTACTCGTACGCCAACCTCCGCCGCATACTTCTTCATCTTCTCAAGCCCAAGAGGAGAAAGGTCCACGCCGACGACGTCGAAGCCTTGCTTGGCAAAGTAGACCGCATTTCTGCCTTCCCCGCAACCTAAGTCGAGCAATTTCGGATGAAACTCAGTGGTCGGCTTGATGATCTCAAGCACTCTATCGCATGATTTTGAAGGAGTCTTCCCCCAATAGTATTCTTGACCTGCATACCACTTGTCGTACTGCTCCCCACTCGTCGGCAACGCTTACTGTTCCCCATTCATCTCGGCAAAACCATCCTAGTGTTAGGTATCCTCATTCTAATTCATTCGCTCAATCCCACTATTCGTGCCTCGAGCGTAGCGGACTTAGGAGTTCGATCCAAATACCGTCCGGGTCTGCGATGAATGCCGCGCGGCCGTCTTTCCAGGTATCGTGGGCAGCTCCCTTTTCATGAATGATGATCTTACCGTCGAATGTTCTTACCTTCACCGTGCCGCCTACGCGGCAGAGCTTCCTAACCCATGCGTCCACATCGCCCACCTCGAATCCGAAGTGATCTAATTCGGTTCCCTTTCGGAGTGGCTCGTAGGCCTTACTGGCCCTAGGGAAATAGTTCAACTCGATTGTGAAGCCCGAACTCGGATGCTCAAGCTGGGCGAACTCACCGAGGGCAGTCCTCATCCGCATTGTCTGTCGGAAACCAAGCACTCTGTAGAAGCGGATCGAGCGCTTCAGGTTGCGAACACGAAGTCCAGTGTAGAGGGGATGAATTGCCGTGCCACCGCGAATTGTCGAACGGCGGACCATCTTGATTCAAGTTTTCTTCTGCGCTGTCCCGACTCATTGCTTTTTTGGTCTTGCTTCGTTAAGAAGATAAAGTCTACAGCACAGGTGATTCGGAGACTGGAAGAAGCTGAGAGACCAATGAGAGAGGAAGAGAAGGTGGAGTACTGGAACCGAAAATGGAGACTGAGAGAGCAGCGCCTACGCGAGAAAGTAATTCTGGACGGTAGCGACGGTGAACATGAGTTCGACTACGAAATACTCAAACGAGCTAGTTGGAAGAACGTCTTGGACGTAGGCTGCGGACCGGGCGAATTCACTCTACGTGTCGGCCGAATCGCCGAGTCGGTTACTGGAGTCGACACATCCGAAGTGGCTCTCGAATTCGCTAATCGGAATCTTGCTAGGAGCGGTTTCAAAAACGTTACATTCAGGTATGGGAGCGCAAGAAGGCTTCCCTTCCCTGACAAGAGCTTCGACCTAGTGTACAGCCGGCGCGGACCCGCTAGTGAGAGCAGGCAGAGCCTAGCCGAGGTCCTCAGAGTATTGAGAAGAGGCGGTACGTTCATGGAGATTACAATCGGGGAGAGGGATAAGCAGAACCTGGCTGAAATCTTCGGCAGGGGCCAGATGCTTGGTTTCAAGGGCCAGGTCTCGGCGGTTAGGAAGCGTTGGTTAGAAAAAGTCGGATTCAAGAATGCTGTTGCGAGAGATTACCTCGGAACGGAGGTATTCCGCTCACTAGACGATCTCATTATTCGGCTCAAGACAGCGCCAATCGTTCCAAAGTTCGATGTTGAAAGAGACAGAAGGTTCCTAGACATTGTGAGAGGAAAGTGTGTGACGGAAAGGGGTATCGAAACTCCAGTACACAGAGTCTTTCTGATAGCAACGAAATGAGGTCCTTCTTGCCTACTGCTTCGGGTTTGCGTTATGAGTCTTGTAGCCTTTCGTTTCATCCGCCGTTGTTCGACAAGCAGTGGATGGGGTCGGGAGGGGGAGGATTTGGCAGAATGTGCATATCATGCCGATAGAGTCCAGCTATACGCAGCTGGATTCTCCTTTTTTTCTAATCGGGCGGGATTTCTTTGAAGGCTTGGCCTATGTTTATTCCTGTACTCTTCCTGTAGGCGAAAACGGCGAAGTAGTAAACTAATCCTGCTACGAAAATTCCGATGATTAAGCCTTCGGACTGCGGTGTCACTGCGAGTAGTGCTGGGACTGTGAATAGGTAGTAGATTATGACGAGGTTGACGAAAATGCCGAGTATTGCTAATGGAATTGTCGCCATCCTGTACTTGCGTGCGGGAGATTGATCGAAGTGCTGTTTCATTCTAAGTGGGAATACGATCGCGCCGATCATCGTGAGGATTATTGCGAATGATATGATAAACTGTGTTGACGCCAGATATGTGCTGAGCGTTGAGCCATAGTATAGTACACCGTAGGTCCAAGCGCAGGCCGCTATGATCATGATAACCATGATGTAGACCGGTGTTCGGGTTCTTTCGGTTATGTGGGCCAGTTTAGATGGGAATAGGCCGTCGAATGTTTGCGCGAACAGCATTCTCGAGACTAGCATGTATATGGTGAAGTTTGTGGCGAAGATTGCGATAGCCCCACCCACCGCCCACGCGGTACCCAAGACAAGGTTGTTTGTTCCGTAGAGCAGAACAAACGACGCTGGCTGAGCATTGAATATGCCTGGCAGTTTACCGAAGAGGGCGTCGCCATTCCATGCGAGAGTTGCCGCAGCATTCCAAAACGTCTGGCCGGTCATCCCTATGAATAGATTATACGCAGCAAAAAGTCCCAACACCACCAGAAACAGAGCGCCTAGCATTGTGAACATTTGCGTTTTCAGTTGATTTGCGGTCTTCATTTCCCCGCATAAACCCAAGTTTCCGAAGACAGTCCATTCCAGCGCGAACGTCCATGGCGTAACCATCGCGCCGATGCTGGCGTACAATGTGACGGGAGGGGAAAGGTTGACTCCTTCGGATTGAGCGGTGCTAATCACTTTATGGTAGGCATCCGGTGAACCAATCGTATTGCCAATAGCGGCGTTCAGGTTGCTGATGAAGGCAGGGTTGGATGTCGTAGCCATCAGAGCTAACAGCGCCACGGTTGCGGCAAGCGCGAAGATGAACAGAACCGTCTGGACTCTAAGGTAGAGGCGGATTCCGCCCATAACAATTAGGCCGGCGACAATAACGGTCACGAAGCTTAGTATAGCCAGTGAATTCGGTTGGACCAAGGTATTGGCTAGTGCGGCGTAACTGGCATTATTCGTGGCCTGAGCTACCTCGAACAGCCAGGGCATGAGAAACATTTGGACGATCGAGATGCCGTTGAGAGAGATATACCAGAATTGGAAGAAGACCCATGCGGCGAATGTCGCGGCGAAACCTATTCCAGGATTAAGAATCCTACTCTGGAAGACGTAATCGGTGCCGGTCTTCGGAAATGCGGTGTACACAATTGCGTATGTCAGGTACATCGGTACGGCTAGAAGCCCAATTATCAAGAGCCCAGTGTTCCAGTCGAATCCTGGGAACAAGTTCGGATCCCAGTTCAGCGACCACATGATTGTCGTAACGATTGGCGCAGTTAGGAAATTGAAGAACATTAGCTGATACGGAGATATCTCCCTAACTAGCCCCGTCGCTTCTCTAACAAAAACAGTGGTTCTCTTAGCTCCACTCAAGGAGGATCACTTGAATTACAAATGTTAGTCAATTTAGTATATATCACTTCGCGTAGACGCGGCCAGAAGCCTATACATTCACTGCCAACAATGACAATACAGCCTTCATCAAGTCTCCCTTACATTCGGCCCTCGCTAAGGCTGTAATTATTCATCGTGACTCAACAAGTGGTCCGTAAACCTCCGGCCTTCGATCGCGCACGAAATTCCCGAACTTGCGACGCGCATCATCCAAACGACTTTTCGCATCAATTGTCTTCACTAAGAGATAAGACTCGCATTTTCCTCCCGGCGGGACATATGGGGCTTCAGCCTCGATTTCTCCGTCCGGAGCGATTATCCGGCTTCGTCCAAAGAGATGCAGCGGATTTTTGTCCAGAACAGCGTCCCCTACAGTATTGCATAGCACGGCCCATAGAACGTTCTGAAGAGCTGCGGCTGGATAGAACTTATTCCACCAGTTCTCGCAGGGGGATTCGTAGGCGGATATGTGGAAGACTATGTCCGCTCCCATGAGTGCATTGATCCGCCAAGATTCCGGAAAATCACCGTCGTAACAAACAAGTAACCCTACTCTGCCGAACTTAGTGTCCACAACGGTATAGTGGTCGCCCGGCGTCCAGACTTTTTCCTCTCCCAAGAAAGTGTAAACCTGAACCTTCCTGTGTTTTGCAAGGATCGCTCCTTGGTCGTCAATCATTACCGACGTGTTATGGAGTAGATTGTTTGCACCGCGTTCAGGGATGCCGGCTATGATAAACATGGAATGGTTCTTGGCGTGTTGTGATAGGAATTCGGTGAAAGGTCCGGGAATAGGTTGTTTGAGTTTATGGAAGTCAAGGTCGCCGTACATCCCCGTTGGCCACATTTCAGGAAGAACTACAATGTCACACCTTTGCCTAGATGCGAAGTCAAGTAGCTCAGAGGTGTGGGCTAGATTGTACTCCACGTCGCCCCACCTAGGATTAAATTGAACCACGCCGATCGTGAGCGATTCGGGCATCATGTCAATCCAAGCCACGTGATTATACGGTGATTTAGATTACGTCGCACTGACGAAGATGAATATTAGTTAATTCTAAGGTGACGGGGAAGACTTGGTCGCTGGGACCAAGTCCAGAAGCATTTCACTGGGCTCGATGCTTCGGAAGGCTCCGTTTCTGATCTCGTGTATGGGGGCTCTTAATTATATTTTTTAGGGAGGCTGATTTCGAGCCTGTGCTGAAGGTCGGTCGTTGCAACAGGATTACCTAGAAATCGTTGAGAGTTTCTCGAAGCGAAAGAAATTCGACATTGTGGGAAAGAGCATTGTACGATCCGGTGCTCTGGACCAAGTGCTTGGGCGGGCCAAGTATACTGGTGACTACTTCTACGACCGAATGCTCTACGTCAAGATTCTGAGAAGTCCGCACCCGCACGCTCTCATCAAAGGGATCGAAACTGGAGAAGCCCTTGCTAGTCCTGGTGTGGTATCCATCCTGACGGCGAAAGATATTCCAGGAATCAATGATTGGGGCTTCACGTTTCCGGACCAACCCCTGCTCGCGCACGATAAAGTAAGATTTGTCGGGGACGGGGTGGCGATTGTTGCTGCAGAGACTGCTGAACAAGCCTCGGAAGCCTTGAAGCTTATCAAAGTAGATTACACGCCGCTGCCCGCAGTGTTCGACCCCAAAGAGGCTTTGAAACCCAATGCTCCGAAGGTGCATGAGAAAGGCAACATAATGTACGAGTGTCGGGTGCGAAAAGGAGACGTAGTCAAAGGGTTTGAGAAATGCGATACTATCGTGGAAAATGAATATTCGACTCCGCGGCAAGAACACGGATACCTAGAGCCTGAAGCCGCGCTGGGGCTACCTGAACCTGACGGATCTGTCACAGTAATCGTAGGGACCCAGTCGCCATTTCTTGTTCAGATGAACGTTGCTAAGATTCTTGGCGTTCCTCTGGATCAGGTTCGGGTGATACAGGCGGCGACGGGAGGCGGATTCGGGGGCAAAGACGACGTCCCGCCGGAGTTATCCTCACGCGTTGCGCTGGTCGCGAAGAAAACCCTCCGTCCGGCAATGCTGATTCATACGAGGGAGGAGTCGATCAGCTGCCACAACAAGCGATACCCGTACAAGATCAAGCATAAGATTGGCGCGTCGAAGGATGGAATGCTGCAGGCCGCTGAGGTTCAACTAACTTCTGACACGGGAGCTTACGCGTCACACGGTCCCTACGTATTATGGCGATCCGCAGTTCACGCAACAGGCCCGTACGTTGTACCGAATGTCAAGGTTGACGCGGTTTCCGTTTACACGAATAATCTCTATTCGGGTTCGTACAGAGGTTTTGGAAACGTCCAAGCCGAATTTGCCGCGGAAGCTCAAATCGACGAACTGGCCGAGAAGCTTGGCATGGATCCGGTTGACTTTCGCCTCAAGAATGTTCTTCGAGACGGAACCTACACGGCTACGAATCAGTTTCTGGACCACTCCGTTGGAATGGAAGAATGCCTAACCGAGAGCGCGAAGCTCTCGCGATGGAAGGAGAAGCGTGAAGCGTACAAGAAAATCAAGGGTACAAAGAGGCGGGGAATCGGCGTTGCGTTAATGTATCATGGTAACAGCACAAGCCGCGGGGCTCCTGACTATTCAGCCGCATACGTGATGGTCAACAAGGATGGTAGCGTTCGGTACAGGACTGGAATCACGGATATGGGACAAGGGACACTCACCGGCCACATGCAAATTGTCGCGGAGATCCTGGGCGTTCCGTTCGACGCGATTCACCGCGAGAACCCCGACACAAGCGCCGTTCCCGACAGCGGACCTACTCACGCCTCACGGGGCTTAACGCGCGGAGGAGCCGCGGCCATGGTCGCCGCCTATAGGGCTCGCCAAAGCCTAAACGCGGTGGCCGCCGACATGCTCGGCTGCACTCCAAACGATATCGAGATAAAGAATGGGCTCGCCTACTCGTTGAAGAATCCGGAAAAGAACATCGCCTTCAAAGACTTAGCTCGCGAATGCTATGAACGCGGAGCAAATATTTCTTACACAGGCTACTTCCGAGCCCCGAAGAATGTCTTCGATCACGAGAAGGGCTTAGGAGAAGCTTACGCTAACTACAGCTTCGCCTCACACGTAACTGAGGTGGAGGTTGATACCGAGACGGGTGAGGTGAAAGTTCTGAAAGTTACGCCGGCATATGATGTTGGCTTTGCCATTAATCCCGCATTGATTGAGAGCCAAATTCACGGCGGCATAGCCCAAGGCCTAGGACTGGCTATAATGGAAGACGTCATAATCCAAGACGGCGTGATCTGGAATCCGAATTTTATGGACTACCTAATGCCGACCTCGATGGATATGCCGGAGATCGAGAAACCCATCCTTGTTGAGAAAGCCTACAAGTGGGGACCGTTCGGCGCCAAGGGAATTGGAGAGCCGCCGCTCATCGCAATGCCATCCTCCATCGCCAACGCAGTTGCCGACGCTATCGGAATACGAATTCGAGATCTCCCCATCACCCCCGAACGAGTCCTCATGGCGATCAAACAAGCGGGTGGCCCAAGGACATGATGGCAAAGATGGCACAGATTGTTGTAAGATTCCACTCAGCCTTACGAGCCATAGCCGGAGAGAGCGAAACAAAGCTTGAAGCTACAAATGTCATGCAGGCACTCGAAGCACTGACTCAGAAGTACGGACAAGAGTTTCGAGAAAGCCTCTTTGACGAACATGGCCAGATTGATCTGAGATTCTACCGCATCTTCATCAACAAAGACGTGCTCGTGCCAGAGGACGGGTTGCGAAAAGAACTACACAACGGCGACGTACTACAAATCTTTCCCCCAGTAGTGGGCGGTTAATGAACGAATTCGAATACCTACGACCAACAAGCGTGGCTGAGACACTGAGTCATCTGTCCATTTACGGCGGAAAATCCAAAATCCTAGCCGGCGGCACAGACCTCGTGCTGCTCCTCCAGCAGGGTATTGTTCACCCAAGCCACATCATAGACATCACCAATGTCTCCGAATTGAATTACATTCGAGAAGAAGACGGGTGTTTGAGAATAGGCGCCGCGACAAGGATGAGAGAGATCGAGACCTCCGAACTCGTGCGAAAAAAGATTCCAATGCTTGCGGAAATTGCGCAGTTGGTAGGCGAAATCGGAGTACGCAACGCCGCCACTATAGGCGGCAACCTGGTTAACGCGTCCCCGGCCGCAGATAGCGCCCCACCGCTGCTTGTGCTAGATGCAAGCCTTAGAGCCAGAAACGCGAAAGCCGAACGAACGATAAGACTAACCGATTTCTTTGTCCACGTTAAGAAGACGGTGCTCGCACAGGATGAATTGGTAACGGAAGTCGTTGTTCCAATTCCTGCGCCCCATAGTGGCGGAGCATTCTACAGACTTGCAAAACGAGGAGGAAACATCATATCCATAGTCAGCGCCGGAGCGCTCCTCACACTGAAGGGCAAAGTATGCTCAGTCGCCCGAATCGCAATGGGCTCAGTGGCGCCCACACCCATCCGAATCAAAAGCGCCGAGAAAACCCTAGAGGAGGCAGACCCCACTCCCGAAAAAATCCGTGCAGCAGCCCAAAACGCGTATGACGAGATAAAACCCATCTCGGACATTCGCGCGTCCGCAGAATACAGAAGAGATACAAGTAGAGTGTACGTCCGCAAAGCGATCGAGATGGCATTAACACGTGCAAAGTCATGGAGTTAGAAGAAAAATGAAACTTGAGCAGATAGAATTCAACCTGAACGGACGAGTGACGAAAGCTCTCGTCAAACCGAATTCGACGCTTCTGGATTTGCTGCACAATGAACTCAAACTCACCGGCACCAAGAGGGGCTGTGATCGAGGCGACTGTGGAGCCTGCACTGTTCAGTTGAACGGACGCGCAGTCAACGCCTGCCTCGTCCTAGCTCCGCAGGTGCATGGAAAGAATGTCACGACGATCGAAGGAATAGGTACACCCGAGAAACTTCACCCGGTTCAACAGGCTTTCGTAGACATGGACGCCGTTCAATGTGGCTATTGCATACCGGGCTTGCTTATGTGCGCCAAGGCATTGATCGAAGAGAACCCGAATCCAACCGCGGAGCAAATTAGGACATACATTTCCGGTAACCTATGCCGCTGCACGGGTTATCTGCATCAAATCGAGGCCATCAAAGCCGCTGCTGCAAAAATAAGAAACGACTCAAAGTGAGCGAATCCAATTTCCGAGGAATAACGACCTAGGCGTCAGGCTGAACCTTTCCCGCCTGCCGCCGCCTTAGTTATGGCTTTGAGGACGTTCATGTAACCCGTGCATCTGCAAAGGTTCCCTCTTAGGTAATCTCTAACCTCATTCTCGGTCGGAGTCGGATTCTCCTTCAGCAGACTCTCGGTCATCATGATTAGGCCGGGGATGCAGTAGCCGCATTGAACTGCCCCTTCATCTACGAACGCCTGCTGAACTTTGTCCAACTCCTTGCCGGCCGATATGCCTTCTATCGTAACAACCTCGCCATGATCCGCGTCCACGGCCAGCGTCAGGCATGAGAGGATCGGCTCCTGGTTTAGGAGGACGGTGCACGCGCCGCATTCACCAATTCCGCAGACATACTTTGTCCCGGTGAGATGCAATTGGTCTCGTATGCAGTTCATGAGTAGCTCGTTCGGTTCGACCTCCAGCTTTCTGCGGACGCCGTTGATCGTAAAGCTGATCGCTATTTTCGTCAATTCTCCTTCGCCCTCCGACGTGCAACCTCCAAGGCATCTCGCGCTATGACATGAGAAACCTCCTTCCTATACTCCGCCGTCCCGCGAATGTCTGTAATTGGGCGAATCTCATCGGCTACAGCTTCCGCCGCGCGAGCTACGGTTTCCTTCGTCAAACTCTTGCCGATGAGGATTTCCGCCGCCTTATTCGCCAAGATTGGAGTCGGTGCCACGGATCCAAGCGCGATCCTGGCCGAAACGACTTTCCCACCGTCCTCGAGGTGGAGCAAGACGGCTATGCTGATTTTAGCAATGTCCATACTGGCCCTTGAGAGTCGGATGAACGCTGTCCCGGTTTTTCCTTTGAACGGAGGGATGCGGATTTCTGTGAGGATTTCTGATTTGGATAGCACTGTTTTGCCGGGGCCGAGGAAAAATTCCTTCAGGGGAACAACCCTCTCGCCGCTTGGTCCGAGAATTCTAACTTCCGCATCCATGACCAGTAGTGGGGGTGCGGTGTCTGCGGCTGGGCTGGCGTTGCAGAGGTTGCCTCCGAGCGTTGCCATGTAACGTATTTGGACCGACCCGATCAGCTTGATGGCTTCCAACAATGCTGGAAATGTTTCAATTACCGCTCGAGACTTCTCCAATGTTCTTAGTTTGGTTGCGGCTCCTATGTGGAATCCGTCGGGCTTCTTTTCGATGAAGCTTGGATGTTTGACTCTGATGATGGTCTTGGGTTCGATGAGCCCCTCCTTCATCTTGATCAATAGGTCTGTGCCGCCGGCAAGAATCACCGCGTCTGGTCCGTACTTGGCGAGGAGTTGAACGGTTTCCTCCGGCGTGGTCGGTTCGAAGTAATTAAACGATGGGTATAGGAGCCTCGTATTGATCTGGTTGGTGTACATTCTCTTTTCTCCTCAACGCGGCAAGTATCCTGTCAGGGGTGATTGGAAGCTCGTAAAATCTCACGCCGATAGCGTTGTAGATGGCGTTTGCAATCGCTCCGGCTACGGGGTTCAATGCGCCTTCTCCGATTCCTTTGGCGCCGAAAGGTCCGGTGGGTTCGTAGGTGTCGACGAAGAAGATTTGAATGTTCTCTGGTGAGGGTAGGTCGTCGGCGGATGCAATTTTGTAGTCGGTTATGAAGCCCTTGTTCAAGAGGTCCCCGGTTCTGGCGTCATAGGGTAGGTCCTCTTGCACCATCATCCACCCCATTGCGAATCCTCCATGAATTTGGCCCTCCGCCAAGTCGGGGTTGATGACGGTTCCAATGTCCGCACCCGCCACTACTTTGATTGGTTTCACGATTCCTGTTTCAGTGTCCACTTCTACTTCGACAAAGTATCCCGTGAAGTGTGGTGGGCAGGCGGTTTGTCGCAAACTGGCTTCGGCGTATACGGTGCCCCAGTTTTTGTTTCGGGCCGTGGCTACGACTTCTTTGATTGTCACGGACTTGTCAGGCATGCCTTCGGCGTAGATTATTCCTTGGCCAAGGGCTTCGTC
>Ga0187769_10000336_pt1 | contig 25873 bp, 28 predicted proteins | sample 0116_SJ02_MP02_1_FD_133140 | JGI IMG/M metagenome (GOLD analysis project Ga0187769, IMG submission 133140) | Tropical peat soil microbial communities from peatlands in Department of Meta, Colombia - 0116_SJ02_MP02_10_MG | ecosystem: Environmental > Terrestrial > Soil > Wetlands > Peat | place... | reverse complement strand
CTTCTACGAGCCACAAACACCGGTCATGGCAATAATCAAGGCAAAGAAAATTATTACTGAAGCGGTTACCCATTCGCTGATATCCATCATTTTCTCCTTTGAATTGCAGTATAACACAATAAGCATGGCCAAGCAGAAGTGCCTCTCATATGCTCTTCCTTGTCGAATAAGGCAAATCTCTCAAGAATTTGTGGTAAAATATGATCTAAATCTATACAAAGCGAGGACGACTGGGCGATGCCTGACCCGATTCTGGTTGTTGAAGATGATAAAAAGACGGCCTCCTTGATAAAACTTTACTTGGAGCGTGAAGGATTTCAGACGGTCATCGCATACGATGGTCGGCAGGCTCTCGAACTGGCCGAGCGATACCAGCCGATCTTTGTCATTCTCGATTTGATGCTTCCTTTGCTGGATGGGTGGGAAGTGTGTAGACGACTCAGACAATCTTCTGACGTTCCCATTCTGATGCTTACCGCCCGAGGGGAGGAAATAGACCGCGTCTCTGGGTTGACCTTAGGAGCGGATGACTACGTCGCAAAACCTTTCAGCCCCCGGGAACTGGTTGCCCGTGTGAAGGCGATTCTTCGGAGAGGGCGACCGGAGGCCACCCACCAGGCGAAAGTCCTTTCTTTTGAAGGGCTGACTTTGGATTTCGTAAAACACAAGACGACTCTGGAAGGGCGGCTTGTTCTTCTCACGCCCCACGAATTCAAGCTGTTACAGACGCTCATGACCACCCCCGGGAAGGTCTTCAGCCGGGAGGAACTTCTGGATCGTCTCTATCCCCGCAAAGAAGCCATTGTCATTGACCGCGTCGTCGATGTTCATATCGGAAAGCTGAGGCAGAAGATCGAGAAGGACCCGTCCAATCCTCGGTATATTTTAACGGTGAGAGGGATCGGATATCAGTTTGCCGAGAGAAAATCCTCATGACAAGAACTCTTCTCTGGAAACTCCTCGGAATAAATATCCTGGTCATCGGTTCTGTCATCGTTATTGTATGGATGGCGATCGACTACCTCGCTGCCGGTTATTTTATGACCTTGATGGAAAAATATCACATATCACCCACGTCAAGTCAACAGATGTTTTTGAGCGCCGTCCATCGATACCTCATCTGGGCCAGCCTGGCTGCACTGTTCCTGGCCGTGGTCCTCAGCATTCTGCTGATGAGAAAAGTATTGCGTCCTCTGAGACAGATGACGACGATCGCCCAGAAGATTTCGTCGGGCGACTACTCGGACCGGGTTCCTTTTGTCTCGGGGGACGAGGTGGGACAGCTCGCCTCCTCTTTCAACCGGATGGCGGACAGCCTCCGTCTGATCGAAGGGCTTCGGAAGACATTGATGATTGACGTTGCCCATGAACTCAGGACCCCGTTAACCAACATCAGAGGGTATCTCGAAGCTCTCACAGATGGTGTGGCGGCCCCGACGAAGGAGACCTTTGACTCGCTACAGGAAGAGACGATGCGATTAATCCACCTTGTGGAAGACGTCTTAAGGCTGGCCAAAGCAGACGCTGCCCGAATGGACCTCCACAAGACGGACACCCGCATGGAGGGTCTGATCCTTCAGGAACTTGACATCTTTCGACCTCAGTTTGACTCAAAAAAAATTAGCATTGAGACCCAATTTAGCAAAGGCTCGGATAGGGTTCTTGCTGATCGGGATAAGATAGCCCAGGTCGTGACCAATCTTTTGCAAAATGCCTATCAGTACACTCCGACAGGAGGATTTGTTAGAATCTCCACCGAGCAATCCCCAAGGGAGTTTAGGGTTGTTCTCGCCAATACAGGTGGAGAACTCTCTCAAAATGATCTTCCTTTCATTTTTGAACGATTCTACCGTGGCGAGAAATCGCGATCCCGTGAGCATGGGGGTGCGGGTATCGGCCTGGCTATTGTCAAAGAGTTGATCGAGGCTCACGATGGACATGTGGGAGCCGAGATCTCTGGCAAAGAAACCCGCATCTGGTTTTCCATCCCTGTGTGACTTTCCAACATGAGGAGGTCTTTACCCCATTAGAAAGTCCTGCCGCGAGGAGCGGGGCTTAATGCCCCGTGTGAACCTTCCGGCCAAAAAGGGAGAAGACTTTCTAACAGGGTTTACATAATCTTTACACAGTCTTTACATCTTCTTTATTGAATTCTGGGCATTCGTGATTATCGTTTGATTGAAAAACCTGGTAACCTTTCGGATGGCAGAATAAAGCCGGGCAAGGATCGGCCGAAAGGATACCAAACGGAGGTGGAGCTTATGAAGACTTTTATATATATCGGAATGGGCCTGTTTTTCATGATCGGAGTGGTATTATTCTTGATGATGGGAAACCAACGCTCCGAGGCTGTCCAGAAAGGAGTGAAGATGGATACCGGAAAGGAAGAGATGAACCTGCAGAAAGCCACATTTGCCGGTGGTTGCTTCTGGTGCGTGGAGTCTGATTTCGAGAAGCTGCCTGGAGTGGTGAAGGTGATATCGGGATATACCGGCGGCAACAAGGAGAATCCTTCTTATGAGGAAGTATCCTCTGGTACGACCGGGCATGTGGAGGCGGTTCAAGTCTATTACGATCCGTCCAAATTGACGTACGCAGAATTGCTCGATTACTTCTGGAGGCATATCGATCCCACGGATGCCGGTGGGCAATTTGTTGATCGTGGCTCCCAATATCGGAGTGTCATATTCTATCACGATGAGGAGCAAAGAAGGCTAGCGGAAAAATCGAAGGAAGATTTAGGCAAATCTGGAAAGTTCAATAAACCGATTGTCACGGAAATTATCAAGTTTACCAAATTCTACGAAGCAGAGGAATATCATCAAGACTACTATAGGAAAAATCCTCTTCGTTACAAATTCTACAGATACAATTCTGGCCGTGACCAGTTTTTGGGGAAGGTATGGGGAAAGGAAATGAAAACCGTGAAAACCGAAGAACAAAAATCATACAAAAAGCCGGATGATGCAACCCTGAAAAGGAGATTGACTTCTATCCAATACGAGGTGACCCAGAGAGGCGGAACAGAGAGACCCTTCCAAAATGAGTACTGGGATAACCATAAGGAGGGGATATACGTGGACATCGTCTCCGGGGAGCCACTCTTCAGTTCTTCGGATAAATTCGATTCGGGGACAGGATGGCCGAGCTTCACAAGACCTCTTGTACCGAACAACATCGTTGAAAAGGAAGACAGGAGCTTTTTTATGAAGCGCGTCGAAATAAGGAGCAAGCATGGAGATTCGCACCTCGGTCACGTATTCGACGACGGGCCGGCGCCCCCAGGGCTCCGTTATTGCATGAACTCCGCGGCTCTAAGGTTCATCCCCAAAGAGGACTTGGTAAAGGAAGGCTACGGGGAGTATTCAAACCTTTTCGTTAAGAAGTAAATTCTAAGGCGGGGGGACCGACCTCGTCGCCCCCGCTCTTTGATCTTAGCGCAGTCTGTTAGTATCATTCCTCACCTCGTTCAGTTTTTTAATCTGATAGAAATTTCTTGAATGCGAATACGTGCCGAAGTAGAATTTATAGTATGCCCATATCTTAAAACTTATGGCTACCTCGAAAAATGTCATTCCTGCGAAAGCAGGAATCCAGAACCCCTTAATAATACTGGACTCCCGCCGAAGTTTACCCCACACTCGGATACGGAGCGGGGGCGACAGATTTGGGATTATTAGAAGTTCCCTAATTTCGTGCACATTGACAGGCCTGCTGGCCCTCCTTTTTACCGGAGATGCTCTCTGTCTCGACATCATTGAGGTGGGAAAGTTTTCTGCGGCAACAGTAGGCCAGGGCCTTCCCGATGGCTGGAAGCCTCTCACCTTTAAGAAGATCGAGAAGCATACCACTTATACGTTGGTCAAGGACGACGATGCCGTGGTCATCAAGGCTGTGGCAGTGGCATCGGCATCCGGCTTGACTCGGGAGATCAAGATCAATCCCAAAGAATATCCTGTTATGCAGTGGCGTTGGAAGATAATGAATATCCTGAAAAAGGGGAACGTGCACAAGAAGGAAGGTGATGATTATCCAGCAAGAATCTATATCACCTTTGAATATGACCCCAGCAAATTGGGCTTCTTTGAAAAGGCAAAGTACAAAACAATTAAATTATTATACGGTGAGTACCCGCCGCTGGGTGCGATCAACTATATTTGGGAAAGTAAAGCTCCCGTCGGGACAATGGTTCCCAACCCATTTACTGACCGGGTCATGATGTTTGTCGTTGAAAGCGGCTCGGCGAAGCTCGATCAGTGGGTCGATGAAGAACGGAATGTTTATGAGGATTACAAGAAAGCCTTTGGAGAGGAACCACCGATGATCTCAGGCGTGGCCATCATGACCGACACCGACAATACCGGCGAGTCCGCCGCCGCTTATTATGGGGACATCCTCTTCAAAAAATAGATTCACAACCTCTCCATCTCCTCCTACCAAATTATTCGTTACTCGTTCAGTGTAGATTTGATCCATAAATGCAGATTTCAAGCAGATATCCTAGTGTCTGGACAAGTGCACATATTTGCAAACTATCTGGCCAATAGAGGCGGAACTTCTCAACCCTATCGCGTGTGTTACTTCCTGAAACCTTGTTTTTCAAACTTCATCTTACAATGCGATATTTCAAATGGAAATCATTAGGGGAAAGAGAAGCATTTTTTTCTCTTTCTTGGATTTCCTTATTCAAAGACATTAGTCAGGGTACTCATGTCGCTTGAATTTTTGGCAATGCATGGTTATCTATAACAAAAAAGGGGAATGAAATTAATGAAAGGAGGTCAGCAAGATGGCACTATATATGGACATCCACAGAAATGTTGAAGGCATCAAAAAAGAAAAAATTGATGAGGCCCATAAGAAAGACCTTGCGGTGCAGGAGAAGTATGGGGTTGAGATCACCGACTACTGGCACAGCGAAAAAGACGGGGCTGTTTTCTGCCTTGCCGAAGCTCCGACCAAGGAGGCCTTTGGAGCTGTCCACCGTGAGGCTCATGGTTTGGAGGCTGACGAGATTTTCGAAGTTAAGCAAGGCTCGAAATAGAGGGCTATAAAGTTTAGAGGGTTCAGGCCATCCAGGGCCGGTTATACGTTTCGGACTGGGGGCGGACCCGATTCTCTGATTCTTGTCACATTTAGGGTGAAATACTATCCTTTTTCTCGCAAAATACAGCCTTCAATGTATTTATTTCTTAAATCATCTTAGGTAGCCTGATAGAGATTCAAACAAAGACAAAGGAGGGAATCGCTTATGAGCTCACCGAGCATTCTCGACAAGACGTATCGCGTAGTTATTCAACGGATGATAAAAACAGGCCAAGCCCCGCACTATACAGAAATTGCTGCGAAACTCAGGGTCCCAGTTGAGGATGCTCGAAAGTGTCTTCACGATCTGGTGTCTGTAGGAATCCCAGGTATCTGGTTATTTCCTGATACGGATTATATCGGCAGTTTTGCACCGTTCAGCAACCTTCCGACCCAGTATCGAATCACAGTCGATGGTGAGCAAAAGTGGTTTGGTCAGTGAGGTTTTGAATCGCTGGCAGTTTGCTGGCTTTTTCCAGGTAAGGTGGTGCAGATTGACGCACTATGCCTTGATTGCGGTTCACCTGTTCACGTTGAAATGCGGGATGGGGTTGTATTAAGAACCAAACCGAAGGGAATCATGTGTTTTGTTACTGTCCCATTCTCAAAATGGATGCAGCGGCTTCCATATGCGTGAAGCACCATGAACCTCTTCCGGTCGGAAGAGCACATTCGAAACTGGGCGCGATACGACCCTGCAGCTGGGCAAGGTATCCTTCCACTTGAAAACATAGTCAATGTATTCTCGGGAAAATTTATGCAAAAGCGACTGGACCCGGATTACGCTTCACACGCTCTGGAATATTTTGGCGAGACACTTTCTGTAATATCGGAAATTGCCAAGACGCGTTCTTTTTGGATGCCCCTCGAGCCTCAATAGTGCGGAAAATTTCTATTTCCCGTGTCTGTTCTCCGAGAGGCACTGGGCATAAATTTTGTTTAACGTATTTTTTAGGAGATTGACCTCGCACGGCAGAGACTTTCAACGGCCTGCAGCTTTTAAATCCCCCCTGGTTTAGGGAAAACATAAAGATGGGGGAAAACAATAACGCATTCGCTGAAAAAAATCCCTCCCGCCCTCCCTTTACAAAAGGGAGGAATTTCCCCTCTTTGGTAATCGTTTCCCTGTTGTTAGACAGGCAAAGAGGGATCAGGGGAGATTTTGGCAATATGTCTTCTCAATGACGGACTCCTTGGTAAGTATCATCCAGGTGTATTAGTCTTCCCATGCTGGGAACTTCCCAAAAAGCCACGGCATAGCGAACGCCACTGGTTGCTCATGGATCTGGCTCCCGCTGAGGCTTGGAATTCGTACATAAAATAAAACTGTTCTTATACAATAAGAGATTTTCTGTGCATGGGAACCTCTTGTCCCTGGGTTTGAAGTTCAACGTAGCCTCTTGGTAATTCCTCTCTGGTAATAATCAAGATCTCGCTCAGTTTGAAATGCTTTTTCAATCTCAAAATATTTTCATTCTTCTGGCCTCTCAGATTCGAAATATCTTTCGGGTGGCAAAAGAATAAGGCGTGTCCAGTTTTCTGAGAGACTCGAAGAAGAGACGTAGCCATGTCGAAGAAGATTGCGGAATCGACAAGCTGGCGAAAAGCAGGGTGATAGGGTCCTGCGAGAAAATCCCTTTGCAACTCCCTGGTAGGCTGAAGACCGATGCGAGCGATTGAGAGGGATGAATTTTGCAGTTTGAGAATTCCCTTCTTAAGCCACTGAACAGCCGCTTCCAACGACAAGGGGAGATATCCTCCGCTCCTCCAGAGGATCTCAAGAGGAGCCCCTTTGAGGACGAGTGTGGGATGGATCCTCACGAAATCGGGCTTGAGTTCCACGACCTGATCAAGAGTTTGGAGAAAGCGATCGCAAGTATCACCCAGAAGGCCGATCATCAGCTGAAGTCCTACCTCGAAATTCTGGCCTTTCAATCGGTCGACAGCATCCACTGTATCTTTTGCACAATGACCTCTGTTGGCAAGAGTGAGGACTTCGTCGATCATCGATTGCACCCCAACTTCTGCGGTCTTCACCCCGTATTCTTTGAGCAGCGAGAGCGTCTCTTCGTTTAGGGCATCAGGTCGGGTGGAGATGCGAATGGAATCGATCAGACCGGAATCGAGAAAGGGCTGAACTTCCTTCAGATAACGAACCTGACCGTCCCTATGGATTGCTGTGAAACTTCCGCCGTAAAAAGCGACCTGTCTCCCCCTGTTTTCCTTATTGTAAGGGATTCCGACGAGAGAGGCTTCGATAAAGTTTCGAAGGGAAGAGGGGGATGGAAGCCCTTCGTCTGTTGCCCTTTGATTGCAGAAGAGACAGCGTTCACGGCAGCCCAGATTCGGAAGAAAAATAGGAATAATAAGAGAAGCCATCTTGCTACAATGTCAAATTACAAAATCCCTGCCTTCGCCGAAGCGGCTTCGCGCAGGCAGGCAAATGTCAAATGAAGTCCAAAGTTCAAAGGTCAAAGAAAAACGGGGAGGACCGGAATGATGGAAACATTAGCGTACCGGGTTAAAGAAAAAAATTCCTGGATTCTCTTACATGTTCAATTATTTGAGTACTATCCCTTTAGATTTCGGTCATTTTTTTGACATTCATTTGTCATTTGAGCTTCGTCATTTGGCATTTATTAATCTCTTCCAATGCATTTTTAGCTGCTTCTTGTTCCGCCTCTTTCTTGCTTTTTCCCCATCCCATTCCTTTCACTTCATCCCCGATCATGACGGATGCCTGGAATCTCTTATCATGATCCGGCCCGGACTCATTCATCACTCGATATTGGGGAGACGCTCCATGAGACTGTTGGGAATATATTTGCAGAAGGCTCTTATAATCATCGAAGACCACAGACGGAGTTTTGGTCTGAAGATAAGGCTCGAAATGTTCTTGGACGATCGCCAAAGCCCGATTGAATCCTGAATCCATGAAGATCGCTCCGATCAAGGCTTCGTAGGTATTGGCCAGGATGGAAGATTTTTGCGTCCCTCCGCTTGACTGCTGGCTTTTTCCGAGGAGGAGATAGCCTTCTAACCGAAGCGCTTTAGAAAGGGATGCCAGGGAACTCCTTTTTACCAGCTGGGATCTCATCATGGAAAGGGTTCCTTCCTGGGCGTCGGGAAATTTGTGAAGAAGAAGGTAGCTAATCGCAAGGTTGAGGACCGAATCTCCGAGAAACTCCAAAACCTCATTGGCGCCTTTTTCAGGATGATTGGTTTCATAGATGAAGGACTTATGCGTGAGGGCCTGGTCGAGCCATCTCATCTCTTTGAACCGATGACCCAAACGGTCTTCCAGTTCTTTTAAAGATGCCAACCTCTCTTTGTCCAAGCTATCTCTCCGCTATTTGTCCGATCAAACCCTTTTCAGCCAGTTCGGTCGCGGTGACAGTCCATTCGCGATTGACCCAATCGTCGTGTTTCTCAATTCCGTTATCGTTGGCGACAAGAACAGAAATGTAGTTCCTGGAAAAGCCTTTCCATCTCCCGGTCTCTTTGTCTTTACGGTCCTCTATGAGGACGCTCAGCTCCTGATTAAGAAACTGATGGTAGAAGGCCTGGCGTTTCTGTTTTCCCAGCTCCCTCATCGTTGCAGCCCTTTTTTTGATCTCCTTCTCAACCACTCCTTGAGCAAATTGGAATGCAGCGGTCCCCTTTCTCCTCGAAAAAGGGAAGACATGGAGATAAGAGAAGGCCAGGGATTCGACCAATCCATAGGTATGCTTAAATTTTTCTTCAGTCTCCCCTGGAAATCCTACGATCACATCTGCTCCGACGGAGAGTTTTGGAATTCTCAGATGCAGTTCCCGGACGAGGTCTAAGAGAAAGGACCGGTCATAATCTCTATTCATCTTTTTCAGTATCTCATCGTCCCCACTCTGGATAGAGATGTGAAGATGAGGGCAGATCTTCTTTGATTGTGAAAGGGCTGAGATCAGTTCCGTTGAGAAATCTGCCGGCTCGATGGAGCTGAGGCGGATTCGATCGGGTGTCTCCTCTTTCTCCAGTTGTGCGAAGAGTTTTTCCAAAGGAAAAGGCGACTCAAAGTCCAATCCATAGGCACCCAGGTGGATGCCAGTGAGGACAACTTCTTTATATCCCTTTTCTTTCAGCAGCCTTACATTTTCAATTACCCTTTCGGGCTGAAGGCTCCTCGATCGGCCCCTGGCATGAGGGACGACGCAATATGTGCAACGCCCGTTGCAGCCATCCTGAATTTTCAGGAAGGCACGGGTGTGACGATGAAAAGAATGAAGAGGGGTTTCTAAGAAGTGCTTCTCCTGCTGAATATCCCCAACTTGAACCCTTGGAAATTTGCCTTTTTGCATCAAGGGAAGGAGGTCAGGAATCAGGTTTTTTTCTCTGTTTCCCAAGAGATAATGTATGCCTTGTATCTTTAAGAAGGCATCTGGTTCTACCTGCGGATAACATCCAGTCACGATGATCAGAGAGTTTGGATTGGACCGGACAGCCCTTCGAATCATCTGTCTCGATTGAAAATCAGCTCGGTGGGTGACCGTACAAGTATTGATGACGGTAATCTCCGCACCTTCGCCAAAAGGAATGAGGGCATACCCCCTTTGTTCCAAGGCGTCCAAGAGGGCTTCGGACTCGAACTGGTTCACCTTACAACCGAGTGTCGCAACAGAAATGGTTGGCATTTTCGAATTCAAGAATTCGGAATACAGAAGTCAGGACAAAGAATCCAAAATAAAAAGGTTGCTAAAAGGTTCTATGATATTAGAGGTCCGTTCTCGATTCTGACTACTGACCCCTGAGTTCTAATCTAATCATAGCCGGGTCAGTTGGATTCTTCCCCAAATTCCCATCTTTTCCTCAACGATGATGAACGTCCCCAGTACCCCTTCGATCTCTCTCGCCCTGGCAAGACCCAAGGGGATATCCTTTTTCTCCTTGACGACGTTCCCGACAGCCGTTGCTGCTGCGTCGGCGAGGGCGGAAGATTTTGCGAGAATGCAGACAGCATCTGCTTTTCCAAAGCTGAGGGAAGGGCCCACCTTTCCCGAAGAGGTGCACACACCGAGAGGGGTCTCTTCAGGTGAGATCACAATCCCGATCTTAAGGCTGATAGGAGAATCGCCCGCATAGATTCCGATGGTCCGCTCCTTGGAGGTGGTGAGATAGATATCTCCGCCATTCTCAACGATCACCTCTTTTGAGAGCTTAAGCAGGTCTTTTGAAACCGATTCGGCTATGGCTCCGGCCACAGCGGCCATCGGGCCGACGTGGGCCGATAGAGAAGTACGAATCATCTCCCGGACAATTTCCGGAGCGTAGGGGTCATCTGTTAGAGGGACAAGGCTTTTTTGGAATTCAGGGTTCATGGAGATGTAGGTTTCAACTTGGTGACGATATTTTAATACGGATTCTCTTGTCTCTTTGGAAAGATCACTATCTGCGCGGACGAGGAGATCGGTTTCCTTGACGATGACTTCAAACTTAACAAGGTCATCGGTCTTTACCAAATTTCGGTAGGTTCGCTTTTCGTACATGTTAATGTTTTATAAGCTCTTCTGTGGATAACACCTGGATCCCCTCTATCTTAGAGAAATGGGCCACATTCTTAGTATAGAGAGGCAGGGTGTTGGCGACGCAGACGGCTGCGATCAGAATATCGTGCGTTCCAATCAATTGGCCAGTCGATTTTAACTGGGTATAAATCTTCCCTGCTATCACTGCCTCAATGACATCCAGCGGTAAAATGGTCACAGATTGAATTAAAGTCTCAATTTGGGCGAGCCTTCTCTTTCCCTCTATCCCGGCGTATAATTCAAACACAGATATAGAAGTTAACGCGACTTCTTGCTTGGAAATCAGCCTTAACATAACCCCCGCTCCCGGAGAAACACCGTTGAAGAAATCTATGACCACATCTGTATCTACGATAATCAGCTGATCTTCCAATTTCGCCTGATCCCCTCTATCCGTTTTCTAACTTTCTTGGCCTCTTCCTCACTCCAGGTCCCCTTCATTCTTAGGAGGTGCTTAATGCTCTCTCCTTTTCTTACGTTTTCTTTTATATAAAAATCAATCGCTTCCTGTATTAGCTTCGAATACCCTCGAAGCCCTCTTCTGGCCGCCAAAGAGTGCAATGCGCTTCGGTGGTCGTCGGATAATTCAATCGTCGTTCTCATCTTATTCCCCCCTTTTCGAATTAGATGCATTATAATACTTAAATGCATTTGGTGTCAATGGGGTTGAAGTTCCGATTTCTTGGAAGGCGGAGAATTGGCTATAAGGTTTTTGGAAAAATGTTATTGAAAAAGGAAGGCTCTAATGAGAAAATGACTATATTCATAAAGAAAGGAGGCAATAGAATGAAGGGATTGAGAACAGCCGTGTTTGTAATGGTTTCTTTTAGTCTCATGTTCACTCTGTCCCTGGCGGCAGGGGATGCGGGGAAGGGAAAGGCTCTTTTTAGCGATCCGAAGTTCGGCGGAGGCACTGCTGGAGTCTCTTGCAACTCATGCCATCCGGATGGCAAAGGGGTGGAGAAAGCTGCCGACATGAAGGGTCTTGAAAAACAGGTGAATGCCTGCATCAAGAATGCACTCAAAGGCAAGGGGATTGATCCCAAATCTGCCGAAATGGCAGACATCGTCGCCTATTTTAAGTCTCTGAAGGGAAACGCTCCTGCAGCAGAAACCCCGAAGAAATAGGTTGGGATGGCAAAGACTTCTTCCGAAGGAACAGGGTGCGTCGTGGTGACGATTGGCCACTCCACGCGCACCCTGGAAACGTTTATTTCTCTCTTGCAAACCTATGAAGTGAAACAAGTCGTCGATGTGCGCACCGTGCCAGGCTCGCGGCGTAACCCCCAGTTTAATCGTGAAACACTCCCGCATGATTTGAATGCCACCGGCATCGACTACCTCCACATGCCGGGGCTGGGAGGACTTCGCCGGCCGCGGCCTGATTCAACAAACACGGGCTGGCGTCATGCTTCGTTCAGGGGTTTCGCTGACTATATGGAGACCCCAGAGTTCGAGAATCACCTGGGTAAGTTAATAGAGCTTGCACAACGTAAACGGGCCGCACTGATGTGCGCCGAAGCCTTGCCCTGGCGGTGTCATCGCTCCCTGATCGCCGACGCCCTTGAAGTCAGGGGAATAGGAGTAGCTCATATCCTGAGTTCAACCGATCTTCAACCCCATAGGGTTTGCCCGTTTGCGCGCGTGGCCGGGACACACCTCTTCTATCCACTCGAAAAACCCTGATAGAATATTGGCCGGCAAGTGCCCCCGAGCCCCGCCTTGTAGGCGGGGTTAAGGGGCATAATATAAATGTGATTTCGGTTGCTCGCTTTCTGCTCGCCACTCTGTGCCCGGGAAGCCCCGCCCTGTTGGCGGAGAGATTGACTATTTGTTCAGTTTGGAATGGAAGTAGCAAATGTCTCCAATACCCAGGCGACCCTTCTCTCTGGTTTGGCAAGAATTTCAGGAGGTACTTTGTCGACGGATTCGAGACGCCTGAGGAGACCCGCCTGGTTCGCAACCTGGATCTGCAGCCCCGGCCGTGCATTCAGTTCAAGAAGCAGTGGCCCCTTGGCCTGATCGATCACCAGATCCACACCGAGGAAGTCAAGGTTGATCATATCGACCGCCTTTGCTGCGATGAGAAGCATCCTCTCCCAGTGAGGGACCTGTATCCCGGCTACGGGCTTATTCGTGTCGGGATGGTGAGTCACGACTTCGGAGTGATAGACTCCTGACAGCGTTGTTCCATTCCCCATATTTATCCCCACACCGACCGCCCCGCGATGAAGATTGGCCTTCCCATCAGACACTCGGGTAGGAAGGCGAACCATGCTCATCACCGGCACCCCGCGATAGACGACGATTCTGATATCCGGTACGCCATGATAGGTCACCGCATCGAAGACAGTATCAGGATGAACCAACGCCTCAAGCAAGGCTCGATCTTCAAGTCCCTCGAGGGAGTAAATTCCTGAGAGGATATCAGAGATGTGGTAGGCGAGGTCCTTGATCGGGATGACCTCGCCGCTTTGCTTGATGAAACCTCCTTCCGTACGGCCCGTGACGAGAACAATACCACTCCCGCCAGTGCCCCGGGCGGGTTTGATAACGAAATCCTGGTAGTCGCCGAGCATTTCTTCAAGTCTGGCCATTTCGCCATGACGCTCGATCACACGGTATAAAGGAGGGGTTGGAATCTGATATGCCTCTGCGAGTTGCTTTGTTTTAAGCTTGTCGTCCACAAGCGGAAAGGAGGACCGTGGGTTAAAACGCATGATGTACTCCGCGTTCCGGCGGTTCATGCCCAGGATCCCGACATCGCGGAGCAAGCGGAATGGTTTAAAAATCATCAGGGTCTCCAAAATTTTCTGAAACGCAAAAGCTCCAAGAGCCGATAGCCGGTATAGCGGCCCAGAAGGACCTGAACCGCGGCGACGGCAAAAAGGAGTTCTGGATAAACAAAAAAAGTCAATTGAAGAGGTTCCAATTCAAGAATTCCGTAGGTAATTACCGCCACCCCAGCGCTCCCCGCAGCGGTCCAGAGCGCCTCCCGAGCCCCTGATTCTTCGGTGATTACAAAAAAACGCTCAATGGTCATCGTGAGAATGACAAAAGGCAGCAATCCGACGGCCATAAATTCGCGGAGGCCGAGCTTATTCCCGAGCAGGCCAAAAAAGGTAATACAGATGATGACGAGCGTCAGGATCACGGATAGCCGCGGAACGAGGAGGAGACGAAGTTTGTCTATCCAGCGCCGGACCACATATCCGATCAAAACAACCCCCCAAAAGATCCCCAATCCATACGCAAGGCCCGTATTTCGAAAAGCGAGTGCCATGAGGACCGGCAAAAAGACCCCGAATGTTGGAAAGCCAACGATGTTACGCAAGAGACAGATCATCAGGCCGCCAATCGGAACCAAAATGAGAATGCGGAAGGTTTTATGAAACTCTCCCGGGAGACGAAACAGCGACCAACGGTCGAGGAATCGATCCGAACGCATAATACGCTCAAACTGCATGCGCCATTGGCTCATGATCCCGCGGTTCAATGTCCAGCGGATCTCTGACAGTTCTCCGTTGATGACACGAACGACGGGCAGTCCGTTCGTTGTCAATGGAAGAAGCGGAACAGGTTGTTGATAAATTTCTCCCCGCTCAGGCTGAAGGCTCTGCCAATCTCGGCCTGTCCACACCTCAATCCAAGTCACCGTTGAGTTTGTTATGCTCTCGACGAGTGGAAGCCCCTCAACCATTTGAGCCGGTAGACCAGCCGCTCGCAGTAAAACAAGGAAGGCTGTCAGCTGGCTATGTTTATCGCGAAAGGCTGACCAGGCCTGAAGGTCTTGATCCAAAGGGAGTGGTGTTCCCCAAGATCCTCTCATCGCCGCAGCAACCCTTCGAAGTCGATCCACGGGCGGCAGAGGATCCCATTTCGCCACCAGACGCCTTGCGAGCGCCTGATCTTTTTTTTCGACATCCGGCGGGTTAGGTTCGAGGGGCAGCGTTCTGCTCTTGGAGGGTCGTGAAGGTTTCACCTGGATGGTTGCGCTGTATCCAATGACTTCGCCCCTCGGGCTGACAGCCCCCGACCAGACGCCAATTTGGTTTGTCCCTTCACGAAGGAGGTTGAAATTGAGCGTTCCGGAACGAATGCGTTCCTCGGCAATCAATTGCCCTCTGCGGGCCGAAGGGAGCCCGATCATCGCATTCGTTTCCTTTTCGCCGCCCTTGACGTGTGCCTCCACGGAGAGCCGCCATACCCTGGCCGGGGCCGGGGGAAGGATTGGGTATCTGAGCCAGAGGACGCGGTAGCTGATGACGGAAGAGGAAATGAGCAGGAGCGCCACCGCCAGCACGACTGCGGGGCGCTTCATTTTGAGGGAACCTCCGGGCAGCTTGGAGCCAAGCAGTTTGACCGTCCGCAGTCAACGATAAAGTGATCCTTCAGGACATTGCGTCCCAAAATCAACGGATATTTGACTGTGGAGCGGTCGTTAAGGTTGACCTCCGCATGAAGGATCTTCGCACCCAGGCAGAATGTAATTTCGACGACCGGCCTTTTTTCCTTGAAATCAGCGCTCCGAATATTCCGCCACTCAATCACCGGTAGGTGCAACGGCAGGCTGCTGTACTTCTTGGGCAACTTAAATTCGGCCACGCCGCCTTTCACCTTGAGGTCCCGAGCATCGAGGGAAGACGTGGTCGCCCCTGTGTCGATGCGGGCTGGCAACTTCACGCCCCACGGCATTAGAATGACATCCTCCACCTCCCCGATGGAGATCTTCTCTCCGGCGTCGCCCTTTCCGGACGGAAGCAGAAGGATGATCGACACAAGCAGAAATATCAAGCACCATTTTTTACTTCTCATCTTCATGACTCCGTTTGTATCAAATTGGACTTGATAAAAGTAGAAGGATCCGAAGTTCTTCACCAAGATTTTAACATTCAAGGAATATCGGGACAGATCGGTCTTGTCATTCTCCGTCGCTGGACGTCCACCACAAAGTTTTCCTTGAGAAAATTTCTACCCAGGATCAATGGATATTTAACCATGGAGCGGTCAGCAAGATTCACCTTGGTGCGGAATCGCTTGGAGCCAAGACAGATTTCTAACTCTACAAGGGGTCTCCGTTCGAGCCCCTCAGGGGTTCGGATATGTCGCCACTCGACGACCGGTAAGCGGAACTGCATCCCGCCGTATTTTTGCGGCAACTTGAATTCAACCAAATCATCCTGTATCTTAAGTTCCCGTGCGTCGAGCGATGATTTTGCCGCACCGGTATCAATGCGGGCCGGAAGTCGCACTCTCCAAGGCAAAAGGATCACATCCTCTACTCCTCCGATGACGATCTTCTCTTCCGCACCAGCCATTCCAGGAATGAACAAAAAGAACGGAGCCAGTACCGATAATGAAACTAGACTCCACAGTTTTTCCATCACGATGAAATCCCTCCAGCTTGTTTACCGGAAAACGACATTAAGTTCCCATCCCAAAATATGGACCTAAGAATTCTATTGAAATTATACCAAATTCAATCTGAAGTGGGTAGTGGAGATGCGTTTAGACCCTTGACTTAAGAACAATCGAAACGACCTTCAGTGCTGCATCGGGTCTTGCCATTCTCCTGACAGCCTGCCGCATTCTTGAAAATCGTTCTTTGTCCGACAGGAGGGTATCGATTTTATAAGGCAAAGCTGGAAACGGGGTTCGTGTGCCGTAGGACTTCGACGTGTCATGCGGAAACCCCCTTTGCCTCGAAGGCAGAAACAAGCGCATCCGCCGTTCGAAGATGACCGGTCGCGGCTGCAGCGGACAGAACCGTTACGGAATCTGGTTTTGCTGTCGAATCTTCTTTCATTTAAACCCCTCCCTTATTTCAGTCCTCTTTCGGTCTCCCCTCCCAAACAAAGAGACTTTACCTCCTGGCTCTCCAGCAGCGTTGGTGCGGATCCCTCTTTGATCACGCGACCGTTTCTCAAGAAATATCCCCGGTCAGAAATGGCCAAACAGAGTTGAATCTCTTGCTCCACGATAAAGAGGGTGAGTCCCTTCTCATTCAACTCTCTGAATGTGGCGAAGACTCCATCCATCAGACGAGGAGCTAGTCCTAAGGAAGGTTCATCCAGCAAAAGGAGTTTAGGACGGCCCATCATCGCCCTTCCTATGGAGAGCATCTGTTGTTCGCCTCCGCTGAGAGTCCCAGCCCTCTGATGGGTTCTCTCCTGCAGCGCAGGGAGGAGCTGATAGATCCACTCTAAATCTCTTTTTACCTCCTTCTTTTCATTCCTGTGACGATAGGCACCCATCATGAGATTGTCCATGACGGAAAGCGTCGGAAAGATATGGCGACCTTGAGGGACATGGCCGATCCCTTTGAAGACGATCCTGTGAGGACTCAAGTTCGTGATATCTTCCTCTTCGAAAATGATCCTTCCCTCGGTGGTCTTCAAGACTCCGGAGATGGTGAGTAACAGGGTCGTTTTCCCCGCTCCATTGGGACCCAAAAGAGTGACGGTCTCTCCCTGTTTGACCTCTAGAGAAATTTCATTGAGTGCGGGGAGAGACCCATATTGGACAGTTAGTTTTTTGATTTTGAGCATCGTACTCTTTGCCTGTTGGACGCTTAGGAGTTAGATAGGTGCCAAATTGGCAATAGCGAAGCACCAAATATCAAATACCAAATTCCAAATAAACTCCAATCACCAAGATTCAAAATTTCAGATAAAATCGTTTCGGTCATTTTAGCTTGAAAATTGAGATTTATTTGGGATTTGAAATTTGTCATTTGGAATTTCTATGGCTGTCTTGTGTCCTAACAGAGCCCCGGCTTAAGTAAGCCTCCATCACCTCTGGGTTATTTTTCACCGCAGCCGGTGTCCCTTCGGCAATCAGCTCACCATTATGGAAGACCGCGATCTCATCCGCGATCTCCATCACCATGCCCATGTGATGCTCCACGATGAAGACCGTGACCCCCTCCTGCCTGATCCGTGAGATCCTATCCGAAAGCTGCTCAATTTCCGTAAGGGTCAGTCCGGACGCCGGCTCATCCAAGAGGAGGAGCTCCGGCTTCATGGCAAGGGCCCTGCCTAGCTCCAGGAGTTTTTGTTTGCCATAAGGGAGCTGGGATGCCATGGATTCCCATTTGCCCAACAGACCCAGAGAATCGAGGATCTCTTTGGCTTCCTTCAAGGCTTCTTTCTCCGACCTTCTGATCCAGGGGAACCAAAGCCCATAGGAGAAGAAACCACCTTTCAACCTTCGATTCATCCCTGCCATGATGTTCTCCACCACGGTCATGTTTCCCCAGATCTGTACTGTCTGAAAAGTTCTTCCTATCCCAAGGGCTGATCTCTCATGGGACTCCATCGAGGTAATATTTTTTTCTTTGAAGTAGATTTTCCCCGAATCAGATTTCTCCACACCGCTGATCAAATGGAAGAGCGTGCTCTTCCCCGCTCCATTGGGTCCGATCAGTCCTTTGATGCTTCCCTTTTCCACTTTGAGTGAAACCCGGTCCAAAGCCTTTATCCCGTCATATTCCTTTGTGATCTCTTCTATCGAGAGCAGTGACATTAGAGTTTCCCCTCGTCCCTCTTCTTCTTTTTTGCCCAGTACCCGATTAAGTAGATCACCCTGACATTCAAACGGGTTCCAATCCCATCCGGAAAGAAGATGAGCAGCAGGATCAAAATGACGCTGTAAACGGGGAGGCTGTATTCCTGATATTTGCTGAGAATATCCATCAGCCAGGTGAGGAGGATGGCTCCTGCGATGGGACCGTAGATATTTCCCATTCCTCCCAGAATCACCATCATGACGATTAGAATAGTGAACCCAAGGCTAAAGGTTTCGGGATTGGCTGTTGACATGACACAGGCGAAGAGACTCCCGGCCAATCCGGCATAGGCTGCCCCCAAAACAAAGATATTTAATTTGGTCTTGGCCACATCAATCCCTACGCTCGACGCAGCATCCTCACTGGCTGCCACAGCCAAAAGAGACCTGCCCACTTTAGAGCGAACTAGGTTTTTTGAGAAGATGAATAAACCAACGAGCACCCCCCAGGTGAGATAATATTGCTTGAAATAGGTATCAAAGGAGAACCCCATTGCAGAAAACCAGGGGATGCCGAAGATCCCGATGACTCCACCGGTGAGATCCGTAGACTCCCTAACGATGACCAAAAAAATTTCTCCAAAGCCCAGTGTAGCCAAAGCTAAGAAGTATCCCTTCAGCTTGAGGATTGGCCTGCCAATGAAATACGCGAACAAACCCGCTGATAGAGCCGAGGCCAAGAAGGCGACAAAGGATGGAAAGCCATAACGGGTGGTGAGAATAGCTGTGGTGTAGGCCCCGATCCCAAAGAAGGCAGCGTGTCCTAAAGAGATCTGTCCGGCATACCCCATAAAGAGACAGAGTCCCAATGCGAGGATGGCGTAGATCCCTGCCAGGACCATGAGGTGAAGGAAATGTGGATCAGACCAGGTCAGGGGGGCCAAACAGATCGCGCCGAGATAAAAGAGGTCTTTCCTCTTAAACTCCTTTTTGCGGTAAAGGTATGGGTCTGGTGCGATTAGAGAAATTAACCACAAGGGCACCAGATAGAAGAGGTCCCGTTTTCTAAACTCCCTTTGCGATTCCTTCGCTGTTTGAAAAACCATGTTCTCCCAACCGCTCACGTCTAAAATCCCAATGTACAAACCACAAATTCTAAATAATGTCCAAATTCCAATTTCAAATGACTACCCTCACCCTTCCTCCTCTCCCCCGTGGGGAGAGGAAGGAAGTGAGGGAATCTTGAATTTGGGTGATTGGTAATTTATTTGAGATTTGGTGCTTGGGATTTGGTACTTTATAACTCGTCAGTTCTACCATCGGCGGCTATCGATAAAAGGCGATCCCAAAATCCCTTTGGGCCGGAAATATAGAATAAGCAATAGAATCAGAAAAGCGACAGCATCCTTATACCCCGAAGGAATGACGATCAAGCTTAGCGATTCCACTATCCCGAGGACAAAGCCTCCAAGGATCGCGCCGCTGTTCTTTCCCCAGCCTCCCAAGACAGCCGCGATAAAACCCTTCAGACCCACAAGTGTTCCAGAGCTATAGCTGGTGAAGAAGATAGGGGTGATCAGAATTCCGGCGAAGGCTCCTACTCCTGCACTCACTCCGAAAGCTAAAAAGACCATGAGGTTTCTTGATATGCCCAGGAGATCGGCTCCCAAAGGATCCGTGGAACTCGCCTCCATGGCCTTTCCCAATAAGGTTCGGTGGGAAAGAAGATGAAGAAAGATCAGTAAGATAAAAGTGGATAACAAGACCCACACGCTCTGGGGAAGCACGGAAATTCCCCAGAACTGGAGAGGTTGCTCACTGGTGAACGGAGGGAGAGCTTTGGGCAGTGTTCCGAAGACAAGACCGCTTGTACTGCTGAGAAAGATGGAGACGCTAAGCGTTGCCATGATGAGAATGAGAATGGAAGCTTTTCTCAAAGGATAGATGACGGAGAGATGTATGGCGAAGCCGGTCAAAACAACAATGGCAATGGCTACCAGAGCGGCGACAGGGTAGGGGAGTTTTACACCATTCAGGAGGAAGAGGGTGATGACACCCCCCAGCATGACAAACTCCCCTTGGGCAAAGTTGATGATCTGGGAAGCCCTCGAGATGGTCACGAATCCCAAGGCGACCAGGGCATAGATGGCCCCCATCGTTATACCTGAGGAAAGCAGTTGAGGAATATACGTCCAAAGATCCATGAGGTTACGCGGTCACAAAAAAGGGGTGAGACGATTTCGTTGGCTCACCCCTTGATTTACCATATAGATTAGGCTGCCTTCATCTTTTATTCGAATCCGGGGAGTTTGATCCGTTTAAACTTACCTCCTTCGATCCGAACGAAAACCATATCTTTTTTGCTTAAACCATCATGGTCGGTGGGGCTGTAGTGATAGATTCCATGACAACTCTTAAGTCCCTTGGTATTTTCCAGAGCGTCCCTGAAGGTAGCCCGCGTGACCTTTCCTTGGCATCGCTTCAGTGCGTCATAGATTAGGCCTATTGTATCATGGCCATAGCCAGCCAATTGGTCCATTCCAACCCCATAACGATCCCTGAAACGCTTATCAAAATCGATGTTGACGGGTCGAACAGGATCATTCTCATCGAGCTGGTCAAAAACCACAGGTTTTGCAGCAGGGAATTCGACTCCCTCCATCGCTTCTCCACCCAGGGCGATAATAAAACCGAATCCAAAGGCATGAGTTCCAAGGATCGGGATCTTAATCCCTTGAGTCCGTAAATTCTTGCAAATGATCGGGCCTGGCGGGCCGCCGGTACAGGCATAAAAGGCATCCACCTTTTCTTTTTCGATGATGGGCTTGAGCTTGATGATCTGGGGAGTCATGTCAATATCGGTCGGCTTATGGGTCTCCTGGGAGATGATGATGTTTATTCCTTTCTCTTCGCCAAAGCGCTTGTAATAGTTGGCCAGGCTCTGGGCCAGCGGCCATGCGCCGTGAAAAACCAGAACCTTTTTATATTTTCTGGCTGAAGAAAGGTCCACCAGCTTCTGGGAGACGATGATGTCGCTCTGAGCGATGTTAAAGGCCCATTTTTGCTTCAGGCTTCGAACCATTGGGTTGGAGGGACAGATGATGATATTTGTGATCTCCTCCCTCTCAGCAATGGCCCTGGTGGTTGCCTGTAAATTATCCTCAAAAGGACCCACGACCGCTATGATTTCTTTATCTCTCATAAACTTGGTCATATTGGCCGCGGCCCTCCCGAGATCGAAACCATTATCCTCGAAAATCAGCTCAAGAGGGTGTCCGTCGATACCGCCCATTTTATTGATCCGCTCCGCCTCTAAGGCCATGGCATTCTTCACCGTCTTAGTCACTTCTGCCCAGGGCCCGGTGAATTCGAGGTTGACCCCAATTTTATAAAGGGACTTTTCAACGACGTAAGCAGGAGAAGCCCAGACGATGGAGATCAGCGTCAAAATGGATACGAAAGAAACAATCTTCTTCATCGTATTACCTCCTTAGGTTAGAAGTAGCGCCCCCATTAAATGGGGGCGAATAAGTTAACGTCAGCAATAAATGCCGACGCTACGTTATATTACAGATAGTTCTGGATTAGAATTTCAGCAATCTGGACGGCATTGAGCGCGGCGCCTTTCCGGATATTATCCGCCACGATCCACATATTGATCCCGTTGGGGATCGATTCATCCTCACGAATCCTTCCGACAAAGGTCTCATCTTTGCCTGCCGCATAAATGGCCAGAGGATATTCAAATTTCTTTGGGTTATCCGTCACCATCACCCCGGGAGCCTTTGAGAGAATTTTTCTGACTTCGTCAGGTTTCAATTTCTTTTCTGTCTCGATATTGACCGATTCCGAATGGCCGTAGAAGACGGGGACCCTTACGGTCGTGGCCGTTACACCGATCGAATTGTCCTCCATGATCTTCTTCGTCTCATTAACCATCTTGATCTCTTCTTTCGTGTAGCCATTATCGAAGAAGACATCGATGTGAGGAAGACAGTTGAAGGCAATCTGATGGGGATAGACCTCCTTCTTGATCTCCTGTTGATTGTAGATGGCCAAGACCTGGGTCTCTAATTCTTTGATGGCTCTTTTTCCCGTTCCAGAGACGGCCTGATAGGTAGAGACCACCACTCTTTTGATCCGCGCAACATCATGAATGGGCTTCAGCACGACCACCATCTGAATGGTGGAGCAGTTCGGGTTGGCGATAATATTCTTTTTTGCATATTGGGCAATCGCATGAGCGTTTACTTCTGGAACCACGAGAGGAACTTCAGGGTCCATCCGGAAGGCGCTGGTATTGTCAATCACCACACAGCCCGCATTTCCAGCAAGGGGAGCAAACTTTTCGCTCACTGAGCCTCCTGCAGAGAAGAGACCGATATCGACTCCGGCAAAGGAGTTCTCGTTGAGTACCTCTACTGTGCGAGACTTGCCCTTAAACTCCAACTTGGATCCAGCGCCCCGCGTGGAGGCGAGAAGCATCAACTTATCCACCGGAAAGTTTCTCTCCTCTAGGATAGCAACCATTTCATTTCCCACCGCACCCGTAGCCCCTACGACGGCCACATTGTATTTTTGCTTCTTCATTCAAACCTCCGTTTTTTACTATTACAACATTCCATTCGGAACCGCCACAGATCAGAATCCGAAATCCAAATATCGCAATTCTGACTTTGGAGATACCCTTTTCCTCTACCGAAGGGGCGCTTGCTTGTTTCTTCTAAAGCCTGCCAATGGGTTTCTGCTTTGGAGTAAGGGCTTTAGAACAGTTTTCCTTTTAGCCCCTTTTTCTGGAGGTGAGGGATCAGACCTCCATCCTCAATCAATTCCTGCATAAAGGGCGGGACGGGTTTTGCGAGAAATTTCCTCTGCTGTGTCAGGTCGAGGATTTCGCCAGTCGTCAGATCGACTTGAACCAGATCTTCGTCGTGTATCTCCTTCGACGCCTCTAAAGATTCGAGGAGTGGAAGCCCCTGGTTAAACCCGTTTCGGTAGAAGATGCGAGCGAAGCTTTCTGCGATGATGCAGGAAATCCCGGCTGCTTTCAAGGCAAGCGGAGCATGCTCCCGGGATGAACCGCAGCCGAAATTCTTATTGGCCACGAGAATGTCTCCCTTCTTGACCTCACGGACAAACTCAGGCCGCTCATCCTCCATCACATGCTTGGCCAGTTCTGCTGCATCCGTCTGATTGAGGTAACGGGCAGGGATGATCGCATCCGTATCCACATCCGATCCAAATTTCCAAACTCTTCCTTCAAGTTTCATGGTTTACCCTTTGTAAGATGGGTTCAAGGATTCGAGGGTTCGAGACTTCGAGGGAGGAAAGTGGAATGTGGTTTTAGTTGCATCTACCTTCTACTTTCTACCTTCCACTTTCTATTTTCCACTCCTCATCACTTCTTCTGGATGACAAATCCTTCCTTTGACTGCGCTCGCTGCGGCCACTGCAGGACTTGCGAGATAGACCTCACTCTGAGCATGGCCCATCCTTCCTCGAAAATTGCGGTTCGTCGTGGCCAACGACCTCTCCCCTTCCGCCAAAACACCCATGTAGCCCCCAAGACAAGGGCCACACGTCGGCGGGCTGATCACTGCACCGGCTGAGAGAAATATCTCAAACAGGCCTTCCTTTAAGGCCTGGCGGTAGATCTCCTGAGTGGCGGGAATAACGATCAGCCTCAAAGAAGGGGCGATTTTTTTCCCCTTCAAAATCTTTGCTGCCACGCGGAGGTCTTCAAGACGACCGTTGGTGCACGAGCCGATGACAACCTGATCGATCTCGATTTTTCCAACCTCTCTTGCATCCTTGGCGTTGGAAGGAATATGAGGAAGAGACACTTGTGGATAGATCTTCGAGGCATTGTATTCATGCACCTCTTTGTATTTGGCATCAGGATCGCTGTGGTAGAGCCTATAAGGTCTCGTCGCCCTCTTTTTGATATACTGAAGGGTGATCCGATCCGGATCAAAAATGCCGCTTTTCCCGCCGGCTTCAATGACCATATTGGCCATGGTGAATCGACCCTCCATGGGCAGTTTTCTTATCGTCTCTCCAGTGAACTCCATTGCCTGATAGAGAGCTCCATCGACACCGATCTGTCCAATGGTGAAGAGAATGAGATCTTTTCCGGAAACCCAGGGGTTAAGCTTTCCATAGAAGATGAACTTGATGCTCTCTGGAACTTTAAACCAAAGCCTCCCCGTTGCCATGACAGCCGCAAGGTCTGTGCTGCCCACTCCAGTTGAAAAGGCCCCGAGCGCACCATAGGTACAGGTGTGACTGTCCGCCCCGATCGCCACATCCCCAGGCAGGACCAGTCCTTTCTCAGGGAGAAGGGCATGCTCGATCCCGCACTGTCCGATTTCAAAATAATGGGTGAGGCGATGGGTCTTCGCAAAATTTCTAAGGACTTTACATTGTTCCGCAGAGAGAATATCTTTGGCAGGGGCAAAGTGATCAGGAACCAGGATGACACGATCCCGATGGAACACCTTTTTGGCACCCATCTCCTCGAAGGCCTGAATCGCAAGGGGTGCCGTGATATCGTTGCCGAGAGCCAAATCGACTCGAGCGTCGACCAGATCGCGCGGAAAGACCTCTTTTTTCCCGGCATGGGAGGCCAGTATCTTTTCCGTAATGGTCATCGGGTGAGTTCTGGCCATCAAAACAGCCCTACCAACTTCTGTTTTTTGAATTCAATTTTGTTCAGGGCATTGATGTAGGCCTTGGCGCTGGCCACAATCACGTCGGTATCCGCGCCCTGGCCCATCACCGTTTGACCTTTCTCTTCCAGCCTCACGGTCACCTCTCCCTGGGCCTCCGTCCCACCGGTGATAGCGTTGATGCTGAACTGAAGCAGCTTTGACCTCGTTCGGGTGATCTTCTTGATCGTCTTGAAGGTGGCATCCACTGGCCCATCGCCAAATCCCGCCTCCTGGATCAGTTTTCCATCCACCTCCATCTTGACCGTGGCGGTCGGAATCGTGATGTTTCCAGCGATGACATTCAGGTAAATGAGCTTGAAACGATGGGGCATCCGGAGGATCTCTTCCACGACGATCGACTCGAGATCCTCATCATAGATCTCACGCTTCTTGTCTGCCAGCTCCTTGAATCGGGTGAAGGCGAGTTGAAAATCCTTCTCTGAAAGCCTGACACCTAAATCTTTCAACCTATCTCTGAAAGCGTGACGGCCGGAGAGTTTCCCCAGCACAAGAGAGGATTTGGGGATCCCCACGGATTCGGGTGTCATGATCTCATACGTCTGTTTCTTCTTGAGGACACCATCCTGATGAATCCCGGACTCATGGGCAAAGGCATTCGAACCGACGACCGCCTTATTGGGTTGAACGACCATACCGGTGATCTTTGAAACCAAACGGCTGGTGGCAATGATATGCTTGGGGATGATCTGTGTATAGAACGGGAACAGATCCTTTCGTGTGCGGATGGCCATGACCACTTCTTCGAGGGAGGTATTTCCCGCTCTCTCCCCGATCCCATTGATCGTGCACTCCACCTGTCTTACCCCGTTTTGGATCGCAACAAGGGAATTGGCAACGGCCAGACCAAGATCATTATGGCAATGGACGCTTAGCGTGACCTTTTCTATCCCTTTTACCGTTTGCCGGAGGGTTCGAATCAATTTTCCAAACTCAGAGGGAATCGCATAACCCACGGTATCCGGGATATTGATCGTGATGGCGCCGGATCGGATG